>ERZ1370068.4722-contig-3778_pt1 | contig 107842 bp, 153 predicted proteins | sample MGYA00561227_ERZ1370068 | MGnify/ENA primary metagenome ERZ1370068 (study PRJEB38410, sample SAMEA6850437) | metagenome | study: Metagenomic assessment of the ecological functions of the soil: analysis of the soil microbiota associated with the...
GATAGCCTGCTGCTTCGTTCAGTTGCGCCATTACTGGACGCGTTCATACAGTCCACCATCAACGCCGTGGACAGGGTGGGCGCGCTCGGCATGGGAGGACCAACTCCCCCGTCAAAGTTGCGGGCGACGAGACATGAAACGGCCCATAGCACATCGCCGTTGCGCTTTACCTCGAAATGTCGGCTTTCGAAGCATTCCTGTCGTGCCGTGAAGCACCGACGGGGACTTTAGTAGAGTCGAAGATGGGCGCGGTGGCTTGGGGCCTATGGCCAACTACTCCGTTTCCATCTCCGCTCATCGAACCGGAAGTCCGATTCCCGGAGTCCGGCTCACCGACTGGCTTCACCGCAGGCCCACGGCCGAGCCGTCATGGCAGGCGTTCTAGGCACAGCACCCCGCGTTCCCCATGCAGTACGTCAAATGAGAACCGGTGGTTACCGCGCCCTGCCACTTTGTGCCGTCTGACGAGGAATGCACGCACGCGCTCACGAAGCGTAGAAGTCGACACCGCGTAATGCCGGTCGCCGCGTCCCGTGACAGAAGTAGTTCGACCAGCCGCGCAGAGATCTGTTCAGCTTGTCGCGCACTTCCTGCCATGGAGCGTTGTTGCCGGGCACCAGCAGCTTTCGCACTTTCGTCTTGAGCCGTTGCACGCTCTTCTTGGATGGGCTTGCGCCCCAATACCATTGGCCGTTCCCCTTGTACGGATAGTGAGGGCCGAACGAGTAGCCAAGGAAGTCAAAGCGCTCCTGACGGGCATTTCTCAGCGAGGTTTTCGTCTCGTTGAGTGTCAGCCCCAGCTTGGTCATCACCGCCTTCGTCCACGTCAGGGCCTCAGGCGCACGACCGCGGGTGAGGATGACGAAGTCGTCAGCATAAGCGACGACATGGGCACGAAACGCCTTGTCGCATCCGCTCAGACGCCAATGCTTCGGGACCCGGTTCATGTAGATGTTGGCGAGCAGTGGGCTCGCGACGCCACCCTGAGGCGTGCCGCGCTTGTTGCTCTTGCCGCCAACCATCCGCCGCTTCCCGTCGCCATCCCGTTCTTCAATCGGTGCCTTCAGCCACAGCTTGATCAGCCGTAGCACGGCACCATCCGCGACGCGACGAGCCACCGATTTGAGGAGGTCGTTATGCGGAATTGAATCGAAGTAGCGGGATAGATCAGCGTCTACAACGTCGGTGTAACCCCGGCTGAGATGCCGGTGCACATCCTTGACTGCATCCACCGCCCCACGAGCGGGGCGATAGCCATACGCAGTCTCCTCGAAGTCAGCCTCGAAGATTGGTTCCAGCACGAGCTTGGCGGCGGTCTGAATCACGCGATCCCGGATGGTTGGAATGCCGAGCGCACGCTCGCCTTCGCCATTCGGTTTCGGGATCATCACCCGCCGCACCGGATCGGGCCGGTACGTCTTCGTGACCAATTCCTCGCGCAAGCCCGCCAGCCATGCTTCTAGGCCCTGCTCCTCGATCCGCGCGAAGCTCACCCCATCCACGCCGGGAGCTCCCGCATTGGCGCGGGCCAGCTCTATAGGCATGGCGCAGAATGTCTTCACGACAAATCTTGTCGTAGAGCACGTAGAAGCGGAAAGCAGGCTCCGCCTTCGCCTTGCAATAGAGCTTCCTCTGAAGGGTCCGGATCTTGTCTGGTGTTATCAGGTTCATCACCAATCACCATTCCCTCACCATCTTCGAAAGCGCACCAGAAGTCAGGGTCCTTTGCTCCGCCGGCATTACCCGGCCTCCACGCTCCAATGACCCTGTCCGACTCCCGCCCGTGGCCGCCGCCTTACGCAGCGTTGAGGCCGCTACCCTCACCAGTGACGGGTCTCCCCTATAACTACGAACCACCCTTCCGGCGTGCCGTGCCCACTACCCCGGCGGATCGAGCGGATGCGCGTGTCGATTGCTTCCCCGCTCATGCAGCCTTCCCCAAATGGCAGGAGGGTCGGCATCCGCATTGTCACTTTCGAGGCCTGCTCAGGCTTTACTCGCGTTACGGCCCGTCGGATCGCTCAGCCACCCAAGGTGACCTTTGTCACGAGGCTCCGGCCCAGCCAGTTACCCGCCTGAGCCGCTCGTCAGCTTCCGGACCTATCGACAATTATCCGGGTGGAACCCTCCTCCACTGATGATCCGCGCCGTCAGGGCGCACTGCCAGCTTCGGACTCATGCACCGCAACAAAATACACGGCGAGGTCGTGTTTCACACTCGGCAAGCTGCAACTGAACCGTTCACGGGGCGCCATATGACGAAGAATCGCGCAGCGATCGACGGAGCCAAGGGCGATCGAGGATCGGGCCATCGGGCGTTGCTCGGATTGGCTATCGGCGATGCCATTGGGACGACCCTGGAATTTCGCGCGCGTGATACCTGCGAACCTCTCTCCGACATGGTCGGAGGCGGACCGTTGGTCTCAAAGTGGGCGAGTGGACGGACGATACGGCCATGGCGCTTGCGCTCGCCGACAGTTTGGAAGGTCGGGACGATCTTGACGAACAAGAACTTCTGAGCCGATTTGTGGACTGGTGGCAGCTGGGCACCTACTCGCACTGGGGAGTGCTTCGATATCGGTATCACCACGCGGCACGCGCTGGTGCGATGGCGAGTCGACCAGACACCCCCATTGTGGTTCAACCGACCCAATGTCGGCGGGTAACGGCTCGCTAATGCGCTTGGCTCCAGTAGCAATCCGGTTTTGGAACGATCGGGTGCGACTACGGGACATCGCTGGAAGCGCCAGAGCAAGACGACCCACGCCGCACCTGAGGCGGTCGACGCCTGCATCGCGTTTGCGGAGGTGTTGGCGAGACGCTATCGAAGGTAGGTCAAAGTGGAGTCCTTCGCGCACGATCAGAATCCGCACACGTTGGAGCAATCCGGCACCATCGCGAGCGCTCAATGGCGCGACAAGACGAGAACAGCCGATTCGTTCGACAGGGTACGTCGCCCATTCACTTGAAGCAGCTTTGTGGTGGTGTAGATCGTAGCAACGGCTATCGAGACGACGCCGTCCTCATGGCGGCAGAATCTTGGCGAATGCTGATACGACAGCTGCAATCACCAGGGCAGCTAGCCGGCGCTCTTTATGGTGCGTCGGACATTCCCAACAACTGGGCCGCCTGCGTCGCGTGGGAGAGTCAGATCAAAATCAAAGCCGCCAACTTGGTAGGGAAGGCGGCAGCGGAGGACCGGAGCCACGCGAGTTCTCCTTAGGGTCACGGGCTGACGAACCATCACCCGGCCGGTACCACAGGATTACTCCGCTCTACCCCCAGCAGCGGACCAGATCCGGTGGTTCCTCGGCGAATTCGCGCTGATATATGCAGGAACTGCCGTTCGACCTTGATTTTTGCCGTGCCGACTTTTTGGCGCAATCGACGGGCCGGTAGGAGATTGAAACTGACGAGACATGCCTCGATAAAGGCTCCAATCGCGTTTGAGCACTATTGCTGACCCAAAGGATCAGCGGAACCGGTCCCTTGCCGGGGCAGAGCAGCATGCCGGTACCTTAGGCGTCCGACAGGCTTGCGCTGTAGGTGCAGTCTTCGCCGGCTACTGACAAGGTCGCCATGCAATCGATACGGCGAGGCCGACAGCCGAAGGCGCAGTTCACCGTCTTCTCCTCCGGGCCATCTTGCGTGCACAGGCCGACGTGCTTCATCATCAATGGCCCGGAGAATTCCTTAGACGCGCGGGAGCAGGTTTCCCGGACGGTGGCCGTCACCTCCCATTCGCCCAGCACGCCGGCATAGCCCAATACCTCGAGTGATTGGGCGCCAGCCGGTGTCGCAAGGCACAGTCCGATCAGCAGCGGGAGTACTCACGACGTGTTCCTTTGCCTCGTGTCGCATACCCTCAGGACTTATCCAGGAACGCGCGTGCGTCGGCGACCTCGGTGCGGGCTGCATCCGCATCAGCCATGGCGACAATCTTCTGGCGATGGTCACGGAGCCTTCGCCATGTCACCCGGACTTTTCGGTGGCCTTAGCCGCGCCTACGTAGGCGCCCAGCCTGTTCGGCTCTTTCTTCAGGGTCGCTTCGAAGGCGGCAAGCGCCTCCTTGGCCATGCCGCGCTCGAGCAGCATGACGCCATAGAGCTCGCGCGCGGGCTTGGGCACGCCCGGCGTCACGCGGGTGCTTTCGGTCTTGTCCTCGGCATCGGCAGCGGCGCTCGTGGCTTTGAGCGCATCTTCGTATTTCCCCTCGGCAAAGAGCACCCAGGCCGAGGCGACCTGCGCCTGGATGTCGACCTGCCCGGACCAATAAGCATCGTTGGCATCACGCAGTTTGTCGCGCAGCTCACCGAGCTTGGCGATGTCCGCCTATGGCAGCCTCGGGATTGCCGAGCGGGCGGCGCCGAGCGCGCGCGCGAAATGCGTGATTGCCTCACATGAGCGAGCGGGGTGGGCCGGACCTGTAATTCCGCCGCTGCCTTCCAGTCGCCGCGCTCGATCGCGTAGCGCCGCCGGCGAAATAGCCAGCGCGTAGGGCCCAGCGATGAAAGTCTCGCTGAAGCCCGTGACCTTGATCATCTCATCGATAACGGCCTTGGCCTTCGTGTCCCTGGCCGAGCTGCAGATAGGCATAGACCATGTAGTCCATTGGGTGCAGTTGATCGTGCCCCTCGTTGTTGATCTTAGCGACACGCGCCGCTTCGATATTCGAGGCGATCGACTCGCTCCAATAGCCGAGGCGCGTGAAGATGTGTGACGGCATGTGCTGAGGCATGCGCAGCTGCAGGGGCGATCTTGGCGTAGCGCCGCGCCGCATCCGACCGCTTTCTCGGCGATCGGCGGATAGTCGTAGAGGTGGATCAGATAGTGCGCCACGCCGGGATGCTGGGGCTGGCGCTTGGCGATCGGCTCCAGGATGGCGGCGCCCTTGAGCTGGTTGGCGTAGGTCTTGTCTGCCGGCGACGCCGAGGTGCTGAGCGACAGTGCGTAGTGGATCTGCGCCTCGTCGTCGTCGGGATAGCGCTGCGCCAGCTGCTCCATCGCCTTAGCGTAGGCCACGACGCGGGTGCGGTGGTCGACCTTGTCGAAGTCGGCATACATCACGCCGAGCGCGTCGATGTAGTCGCGCTCGCGCTGGGTCTTAGCCACGAGGGCTTTGCCTTTGCGATCGCCGCAGCGCACCGTCGACGATTCTTCGCGGGCGTCGGGGACGTGGGGATTCAACAGCAGGCTCAACCCAATGCCCCAATAGGCGATGCCGCACTCCGGCATCGGCCTTCAGCACATCCTGGAAAGCCATGTTGCGACGCGCGGTACCAGAACGAGGTGCTGGTACACCATCGCGCGGTCGAAGTGCTTTTGCGCTTCAGGGCTGCACGACGTCTCGAAATGCACTGTGCCCAGCTTTTTTGTCGTCCACTTGCGCGAAGGCCGGCAGGGCCAGCGCAACGCCGGCCACTGCCATGGCGGTGATGGCGAATGATGTTTTGATCGCTGGTCCAACTCGCGGTTAGCATCGAAATTTCCGGCTGTGTGCGTGGTCTCTCTGGCTCGCGGTGCCGAGACCCTGATTACTCCGGTATCACCAATGTTTATTCCGTCACCAGACGGAAAGGGCGGCTTATGCTTGGCGCGGCCGGCGCTACGATACACACTGCGCCTAGCAAAGCTAACGCACAGGCCCACAGGCGCTGTGATCTAAAACACAGCTCGCTTACGATTATGGATCATCACTCAAGAGGATGCCGCGACCCGAGCGGCTGGACGCGATCCGCCCCGCCTATACCGCCTCAGAGGCCGCCCAACCTGCTCGGGATTTCTACCATGAGCAACGTTAAGCTTGGCTGGTTGCTCAATCCTCATTTGCGAGGACGAGCCCCTGATCGCAATAGACATTGCAGATGCGCTTCTCAAATGTGGTCGTGCGCGTAGTGACGGTGCGATCACCTTGCACAGGCGTTCATTGTCATAGAAGACGACGCTCCGTCGGCCGTCATCTCGGATCATGCGCTGAGCGACGGCGAGAGTTCGCAGCTCTGCGATTGCCTAAAGAGCAGAACATCCGTACGTGCTCCACAGTGGGTACAGCCCCAGAGAATATAATGGGGCGGCCGACAACGCCGCGTCCGTGCCCAAGTCTGCATCGCCTCAACACCTCGTAGCCACAGTGGAGGGATTGCTGCGAAGTCGTGGAATTGCTGAATTGAGCGCGCGCTTGCATACCTCGGGCAAACTCCGGGAGCCGCATCCAGGCTGTCAGCGTCTCCCGGAGGAGATTGCACGACCTTTTGGGGAGTGGTCGTGTCCTACCCTGCAAATTGGGGGATAACGGAACAACGCTCGGGCCGCACTCAACCTGTCCCCCTTTTGCTGTTGGCCAATATTAGCGTGCAATGCGGGCTGGGACCGGTCAGCATGCATGCTACCGTAGTCGGCCCCGCTGCCGGCACCAAAGGGAGAGCGCCGCAGACGGGACTGCGTGAGGTGTCGTGACGCGGCACGGTGGTCGCATTTTGAGGGGCGGCACAGTTAAGCTTACCCAGCCACTAGGGGCAGCTACCTCCTACAATTGATAGGGCAGACACTGAGCGGTACAGGAAAACCTGGCGGCCTGATCGAGTGACAACGGTGTGCCGCGAGAGAGGTAAACCGTGGTGATTGACCGGCGGGACACGGCGTATCCAGAACATGCCATTCCCGCGCCTATTGGTAATGCAGCTGCCGAAGCCCGCTGTGCAAACTACGTCTCTCTCTCGGGTGGGGCCACATAGTGAACACTAGGTAGCCGCCGAGCACCGTGGCAATAGTGCCCGCAAAAACGATCCACCCGAGCCGATTGCCCATGTCGCGTCTGGCGTAACAACAAGGCTAACCCTGAGGAAGGGTGCCAGGTTCCCTAGGGCGTCTTCAATCAAGGGACCATCGCTCGGCAGCTCGATCACTTGGGCGCGCAGACCGCCGCGCTCGGATCCGGATGCGGCCCCGCTGCGGCACCAAAGGGGAGAGCGCCGCAGCAGGGCCATCCAGTCCGGCCACGCCAGAGGCCCGACAAGCTCAGTTGGCGGCAGGCGTGCTCGCCAGCGCCGAAATGACGTGCACCGCAATCCGCGCCACGAGGGCAAGGAGGGCGAAAGCGAGGGCCGAGGCCAGCCACGGTAGCCGGCCGGCGCTTCGGGGCCCCGGAGGCCGGATTTCAGCGCCCCAATAAGACCGTGATGCGTAACTGGACCGAGGGCCATTCGATACTGAGGCCAAGGCGCGTGAAGCCTGCAGTGGCAGTTCGCGGTGCCTTTCATCGAGAAGTTATAGGCCCAGAATCCCAGATCCTCAAAAAGGCCTCAACGGCGAGCTGCGTCGAGGCCAAAAGGGGAATACTGGCGCCATTCGGAGTAGACGCCAGACCTTCAGCCTACAATCTGTAGCAGCTACAGCTGCAGCTATCCGGGAACACGTAAGCGACACGGAACCAGAGCCACTCCAAACCGTTCGACTTGAGGGGTGTGGTGCGGGACCTAGCGCGAGGGAGTACTGCGCCGTGTCGAGGACCTCAGACAAATTGAACTCGAGATCGCGCAGACTGCGCGATGGTACGTAAAGTGGCGAAAGCTTCAGAAGGAGGCCGCAGAGATCGCTGGCACAATGAGCGATCTAGAAGCGCGGCGGCATATGCTGTTCATCGCTGAGGCTTATAGGCTCCTCGCCGGGCGGGCCATGGAGCGCAGCGTGCAACTGGCTAGGCTCGCAAGTCACATGAAGAAGCCGTAGACGACACCGAATTGGCCGACAGCCGAGCTGCCCGACTATGCGAAGAAAGCCCTGACGATACCGGAAGGCGAGAATGCCGGCAATCACCAGCTGATCCAGAAAGCTGGCCACCTCAAAGCTGAAAAACCCTGCACGATCGCCAGGACGACCAAGAGGGCGATCGGTAGCGCGAGTACGAGTGCGAATTCCCTAAACACGACTGTCCCCCAAATCCTGCACCGACAGGTCCGGCCACGCATGACGCGGGTCGGAATACTCCGCTTTTCAGCCAGGCGCCGTCCAGCGGAGGTCACCGAGCTCGTCGGCCTCAACGATCAGCACCTTCGGCAATGCCAATGCGGCCGATTCCTTCACGCGCTGAGTTGCCACGTCTGCGGCAGGGCACGGAAACGCCGACTGAGGTTGCCGAGAACGCGAAAGCCCCAGTGATTGGCCGAAGCTTTCAGTGGTGTGGTACCGAGTCAAACTGTCGCGAATTTTAGGAATGCTGATCCATTGCAGAACACCCGCCAAACACGCATCTTTCGGTGGTCAACAAATCTGGATAGCAATCAAATGAGAAAAGTCGGCTACTGCAGGGTCAGCAGCGCTCATCAAAACCTCGATCGTCAGATCGGTGCGCTTCGTGCCGAAGGTGTCGACGCCATCTTTCGCGAGAAAGCCAGCGGCAAATCGGTCAAGAACAGGCCCGAGCTCGAGCGCGCCATCGATGCACTCGGCACCGGCGACATTCTCGTGGTCGCTGAATGGGACCGCGCCACCCAGGTCGATGTTCGACGGCATCGAGATCATTAAGCGCATCAACGACCGCGGCGCCCTCAATCAAGGTGCTCGACAAGCCGCACTGGACCTCACCACGCCGCTCGGCCGCGGTTTCATAGCGTTCCTATCCGCAATGGCCGAGGACGAGCGCGGCCGCTATCCTCAAGCGCGCAAACGACGGCCGTATTGCCGCCAAAGGCCAGAAGGCACGCGGTTCGGCCGCAAGCCGAAGCTTACCGATCATCAGCAGGCCGAGGCCCTCAAGCGCCTCGACGCCGGCGAGAGTTGCCGATCGATAGCCAGGATGATGGCCGTGCACCACGCCACCATCGCCAGGCTGGCGGGCTAGACCTGGCCCACAGTGAGCTGGCAGATGCGCACGAAAACCCATGACGCGCCTGCGGAGGCCCGGGCAGGGGCTTGTTCTTCTATTCTGAAGGCATGGTTCTCCGACGCACCACCGCGGTGGGTGGGTAGGAATAACGTTGCATCTCATACGTTGTTTTCTCTCGTTCAGCTTGCAGAACAGCTTAACAGGGCGGCTTGCTGGGGTATCTCAGGGACGAGGCGGACTAAGGCGCAAAGCGGTCGCCGCGCGTCCTGATCATATGGGGAGGGCACCGTGCATCCATTTCTTGGGGTGCGACAGGGAATCGATGGGCGCGTTCAGCGGAGACTCGCTTCATTGCTCTTCCGTGAGGATGCTGACGGCAAGCTTGTAGCCCGAACAAACATGCTTCGCGCGGCAACGGCGAGCTCATTGCTTGCGCGGCCGCGTGATGCCGTCAGCCAGCCGCGCGCGTGACTAGAGCCCGCAGCGACATAGAAGGCGCGCCCGACTTTAGTGATCCGCTCCCGGCGTTTGTTATCAAGGCACAAGAAGATGCGCGTGCTCGTCGAGCGCTGGCGCGCTCTGTTTGGGTCTTCGTCGGAACGATGGTCACCACCGTCGTTGCTGGTCTCGGCATGTTTGTTGTTCTGCGATGATGATCGTCTGGCTGATGGACACCCATTGATTTGTCGTAAGCGGACGAATTCGTTGCCGTGGCAGTATTGCATGGCTTGGCGAGCGCACCCATCATCACCATCCCCGTTGCCTTGCCCGTTCTGCCGCCATTATCCGCCGCATCCCCACCTGACGCTGAGAGACCGCGCTCATGTACTTGCTGCGCGTCTCCGGTGTTCTTACGCTGCTGTTCGAGGGCGATCGTTTCCGGCTCTACTGCAATCAATAAGCCGAAAGTAGACAAGGCCTCGCTGGTCTATTCACGATTTTCCCGTTTTCGCCGCTGACTGGGCTCAGGCGTGCTGCGCACGCAGACGGGGCTATGCCACTCACAGCAGGCGCGCACGATGAAGCCCGCCTATCGCATTCAGCAGCGCATGCGCCACAAGAGCGCCGACACGACAACCGGCTATATCCGCGCCGGCGAGCAGTGGACGAAATCAGGCCTCAAGGGGTTCGGAGCGTGGCCAGCCCTTCAACCCACAGTCGGTGCGAGCAATGATCGAGGGACCGCAGCCGCGACCGCCGCGCCGGCTTTGACGCACCGCTCCGCCTGCTTCCGATCCTGGAGGTCAAGCAGACCAAAAAATGACCTGAGCGGGGCACGCCTTTGGGGCACCATCGGCGTGGCCGCGACCTGTGCGGCGCCTTTACATCGGCAGCCACGGGATATTCATTGCACTTCTAGTCGGAGCTCCACGTCGAACACGTCTTGCATACTTGGGGCACATCGACAAGGATCGCTGGTTGGCGGACATGTCCGTCAGCGCTGGACGCCTAGAGCCTGCAGCGACCGAGTGCTCAATTGACCGAAGAGGCTCCGGGGTGGCCTCGAGGTTGCCGGTCGGCTGGCTGCTCGCATCGCAGTCCGCAGCCTGCGGCAAGCTAACCTCCGCCGGTATCACGCGCTGTCGCAGTTCGACCATGGGCACAGCCGGGAGCTCCTCGGCGAAGGGGTTTGCTCTCGGGAGCGCGATACCCGCGAAGCTGGCGCCTTCGTCCACCGACAATGATTGATAGATGATTTCGCTTTCCACGCGCGCGCTCGCCTGCAAAAGCACGCGCGTTGCGCGGATCAGTCCCGTCATCTTGCCACGAATGACGACCTCGTGCGCGATGATGGCGCCAATGACGGCCGCGTCCTTGCCGACGATCAACTGTTCACAGTTGATGTTTCCACACAGGTGCCCGTCGATCTGAATATCACCGTCACTCCAGAGATCGCCGGTGATGTTCGCCAACTTATCGATCAGCGATCGGGGCCGTGCTTTGGGGTTGTTCAATTCCAGCTTGGTGCTGTTGGGTGCCAACCCACACGCCTGTGCCTGCGGGGTGTCATGGGGTTGTTCCTGGTGTTTAGAGGAAGACATCTCACACCTGCCTGCCCGCTGCGTAGAGGGCCATGGGATTGAACGATGATTTTTTACCGCGTTTGGACGCAAGCGAACGGTCTCCGCTCGCATTTTGGCGACTGCGCAGCAATCCCTCCACCGTGGTTACGAGGTGTTGAGGCGATGCAGGTTTAGGCACGCACACGGCCTTGTCGTCAGCCGCCCAGCCATGTTCTCTGGTGCCGTACCCACTGTGAAGAACGTAGGGGATGTCACCGCTCTTTTAGGCATTCGCGGAGCTGCGAACTCTCGCCGTCGGTAAGCGCGTGATCCAGGATGACGGCCGATGGAACCTCGTCTTCGACAGCAATGAGCGCATCGGCAATTGACCGCACCTTCAATACCCGTGCACCCGCGCGTGAGAAAGCATCTGCAATGCCGAGTGCTATCGAAGGCTCGTCCTCGCAAATGAGGATAGAGCAACCAGCCAAGCTGGCGTTGCTCATGGTGGTGTCCCGTGGCGCGGCTAAGCGCGAACTGCCTGAGGCAGGGGCGGCCTCTTGTAATGGGCCGCACGGTGTCCCGAGCCGTCGATCAATCCTCGGAACGCGCAGCAAGCGCGATGATCGACGTTGAAGGCCGAACCCGACTAGCGGGGCAGGGTTCGGTGCTGCGTGGATGCCGTATGGTATCTGTGGGGAAAATCGCGCGCACTAACGCAGGTTAGGATGCGAGCTGACTTTAACCACTTTCTTTGGCTCGCTGCGCCGCGCTCAGGAACATTGTCGAGCGCGTGTCGCGAACGCTATCGCTTGGTTGGGCTCGACCCGATGCCTTGTGACGACGACCGTGCTGCGTTGCCCTTGGCAGTTAGCGTCGCTCGGCACTTCTTGACATCATCATGTGGCGGCCAAGACCGAGGCCAAAGCCCACGCCGACCTCCGAGACCATCGACCGCGTCGACGAGGACCCCGGCCGCCATGGCTGACGCCGTCTTGCGCTTCTTCCTGCACGTCATCGAGCTCAGCGCCAAGGGCGTGCGCTGCGCAATCGATGAGGGTGCGCCTGGGGACCGCCTTCTGGTTGCCGCGCGCCGGCCACGTGACGTGGGCCAGCCCGCTGGAACCCGGAAGCATTGCGATTGCCCTTGTGCCCGCCTCGGTTGGTGGCGAAGCACCGCCAACTTGCCGGAAACGAAGCTTTCGAAGTGAAGCGTCCGTTACCAGCGTCCAATCGACGATAGGAAGGATATCATGACTGATCGCGACATGAGGCGGATCGCTCTCAAAACCTCCGCAAGGAAAAAGCCGAAGCCATGCGGACTACGCCGGCAGCATCGTCATCGCGGGCCGGAAGTATTGGCTCAACGGCTGGGTCAGGACGGAGAAAAAGGCAAGTTCCTCAGCCTGTCGGCGAAGCGGCGGAGGAGCCCAAGCCGGCGGCGAGCCGGGCGAGCTTCGATAAGCCGGCCGATGAGGAAATTCCTTTCTGAGTTGGGGGCGGGGGAGCGCGTGCTGGCGCCACACCATGAGCGTTGTGGTCCTGGGGACATGGGTCGGCCTTTCAGGGGGGCGCCGCCCCTTAGGGCGCGATCGTCGCAGGCTTGGCGCAGCCCCGAAACGCGGCCCATGGTTTTCCCGTCCATGTCTGAGGTCTTGTCCCGATTTTCAGAACGGGTTCGAGCCCCGCATCGTCCACTCATAGCTTATTGGAGGTCGCGATGAGAGCAGGTGGCGCTTCACCCAAGCGCATGACGCGCTTGTTGGCGACGGGGGTCCTGATTGCCTTCTATTGGTTTCGGTCTCGCCATGGCAGCAACCTTCTCGCCCGCACAGGCACGTGGTCGTGGTGGTGGGCATGGCTTTGCTCGCGGTTTCCGCGGTGGCGGTCGTGGGTTTGCTCGTGGTCGTGGATTTGCTCGCGGTTTCCGCGGTCGCGGATTTGCTCGCGGTTTCCGCGGGCGAGGGTTTGCTCGTGGTCGTGGATTTCGTCGGCGTCGGGGTCGGGGCTCGGGTTGGGGCTGGTGGGTGCCCGGCTTCTATGGCTCCAATTGCTGGTGGAGTCCGCGTCGCGGCCGTTGGGTCTGCCCATACTATTGACCGCCCTGATCGGATCGATCCCAACGCGTCCTGTCGTCTGCTTCGGTCCGAGTTGACGCACGGAGCGACGCTTCTAACGTTCTCCCACGGACTGCCCGGCTCGATGAAGAGCGTCTTGACGCCTCCCCTCGTCGCTACTGAGGACAGGGAGCGACTGGCTGACGATGTCGGGGAGAAGCACCTGTCGCTGCCTACCGCCCTTACCCAGGTGCGGAATGCCGAGAGGTTCAGCGCCGCGGCGGCTGCCGGGCCACTTTGACTCAATCAAAAGTAGATTGAAATAGAATGGCATGGCCGAAAGGCAAAGGTGCCCCTAAGACGGGTGGCCGCAAGAAGGTTACCTAACGCCACCTAACGCCTCGCCGGCGTCATCGAGCAAATGTACGCCTTAAAGCGCCACGGCCTGTTTGTCGGCTATCGGGGTGAAGCGGCCACCAGGGCGGGACCGATCAGCGCCGGGCGCGTTTTCTTTTGCCCGGTTCTTCATCGAAGAAACACTCCCGGATCCAGGTGTAGGCCGCTCGACGTGTCGGGCCGCGCATGCAGGTAGCCCGATGTGGTGGCGATGTTGCCGTGGCCCAGCGTCGACTGCACCTCGGGCAGCAGGCGCCGCGGTCAATGGCGTGCGAGCCGTGCGCGTGGCGCAGCCAGTGCGGCGATACAGCCCTCGTTGATGCCGGCCCTCTTGGCAGTGCGTTTGACCATGCCGTTGACGACGCGCTCGGTCAGGTGGCCGCCTTTGCGGCTGGCGAATGACGGATGGTTGGCGCCGGCATCGGCGCGCAAGGACAGGGGCGACCGGCTGACGATGTCGGGCAGGAGCACCTGGCGCACCTTGCCGCCATTGCCCAGGATCGTGAGCTGCACGCGATCGGCGTGGGCGCGGCTGGCGGGATTTGGCAGTGCCGCAGGGAAAGGCAGCGCGGAGCCGAGTGGCGGGCCCGGCAAGAGGGATGTCATGGCGTGGCGGCGCGCCCGTACAAAACCCCTCGCAAATCGGATCGCGGAAAGCCATAAAAATCAATGGTTCTGATCTCGACCTGGGCGTTGTACGGAAACCGCCAGATTTTGTCCGTCGAAAACCAGGTGCAGGAGCTCAAGCAGTATCGCCGAACGCCGTGGCTGGACCGTCGAGGAGGTCTACCGCGACGCTGGCATCAGTGGTGCTAAGGGACGCGACAAGCGCCCTGGCCTCGATGCCATGCTCAAGGACGCCAAGCCGGCGCAAGTTCGACGTTGTGATGGCGTGGGCCATCGACCGGCTCGGCCGATCGCTGATCGACCTGCTCGGCACGATCGAGCACCTCGAGGAGGTCGGCGTCGACCTTTACCTGGATCAGCAAAACATCGACACGACCACGCCAACCGGGCAAGCTGCTGTTCCAGATCACGGGTGCCTTTGCCGAATTCGAGCGCTCGATGATCCGCCAGCGTGTCAGGGCTGGGCTCAGCGTCGTCAAGGACAAGCTCGCCCGCGACGGCAAGTTTGCGAGCAAGGCCGGCGTCATGCGCACGAAGTTGGGCCGGCCTGGTGCCGAGCCCGACAAGATCGAGCGTGGCACGGCGAGCGCTGGCCAAAGGGCATCGGCATCGGCAAGGTGGCGAGACGAGATCGGCCTGGGCGTCGGCACGGTGCATCGGCTCAAGCGCGAGACTGGAGTGGATGCCGCTGGTTGACTGGGCCTCAGGGGATCAGCTGATGACGCAGCGCCTCCGCCACCCGCATGGAGTCGATCCTTAGCGCCCAGCTTCGCTTTGTGCCTTTTTCATATGGCTACGAACGGTCTCCTCGCCCAATTCGAGCAGCTGAGCGATCCGTCGTGTCCGGTGCCCGTTCGACGCGAGCCGCAGCACGCGACAATTCCCTCGGCGTGAGAGACATCTCCTTACGATCCTTCTGGGATCGGGACCGACGATCCGTTCCAATCGAATAGCCGCGAAATTTGCAGCCATGAAAAGCAGGGCACGCAGCTGCGGCGACGGCGTGTTCGAGAGCACTCTTGCGCGACCAGTAGACTACGACCCATGCGCGAACCCACCGGACGGGTAAGGCCGTCGCGCATCCCGTACTTGAGACCCAGCTCGTGGCCCCAGCGATCGATACCGACGGGCTCGAACATCCTAAGGCATTCGGTCCAGGTGAAGGGCGCCAGGCAATGCCTGGCCATCATCATGAGGATGGGGGCATACGCCCTTTTGCTCAACTCAAGCCTGTCGAAGAGGCATGCCGCCCTGCTCCGGATAACTGGCCTACGCGCCCATGTGCCGCCCGTGAGACGCCTTTCGACTACGTTGAGAGGCAGGAGTGGGAAGGCGGTTGCAGCGGACTTAGCTATCACGTTACTGGTCGCTGCGCTAAGGACCATTCGCCTTTGTGCTCTTCGCCAAGAAGCTGGTTGCCCAACCACGGACGTTGTTGATTTCTGAGTACTTTTCGCGCTCCAATGTGCAAGTATGGCGAGATGTCGTACCCCGCTGGACGTGTGCACTTGGCCCTTCTGACGGAGCTCCATAGCCCTCCTGGGGCTCCGTTTTCTATCGAACTGCAATTGGCTTTGTGGCTGGCGTCGAGAGAATTTGTCCTCGAGCATCCAGGTCCCGACGGCGTCTCTGATGTCACGCCGGCGGTACGCTGATGCTGATGGCAACGATGGAAAGCTCGTTCAAAGCCAGCCGCAGCTCTGACCTGCCGATTGAGCATAGAACCACGCCTGCGCTGCCGTGCCGAAGCGATTACGCGGGCTACCGCGAGGCAGAGCGCAGGTGAAGCCACGCCGTCAAGAACCACCAGCTTTCCGCGGCTTCTATCGGTATCCCGCGTCCGCACGCTTCTACTTCCTGCATGGCAGCTGCCTGCTGGCGTTGGCAGAAAGATCGCTTCCAGCACCGCGGTCTGCCGAGCTGCCGAAAGCGCCGCCGTTGTTTGGCCAGTGTTCATCCACCGCAACAAACAAGATGGCCATAAGCTTTGCTCTGGCGATAGCAAGTCGAAGGTTCCAGGGGGTCACCATTCCGCGAAAATAGAGATAAAAGGTGTGACCAGCGCACTGCGGCACTATCCGGCCAACGCGCCAGCCGAACGACGCAGTGCTGACGGAACGCAGCTAAGTTTAATGGCGTAATTGCTTCCCCTGCCCGAACCTAGCCTCAGTTCGCGCGATCAAGCGCCGTCGCCGTCAGAAAAAACACTCCGAAGTGGCGGTCCGGCGGGCGAACATCGGGCTCGATACCGAGTAAAAGAAGCTAACGCCGCTCGACCGAAACGACCAAACCTCGTCCAGCGCGCAACAAGCTGGCAGCTGGCCCCAGTCAGCAAGCGATAGCCACGCGTCGATGTTGCCGAAAGAGAGTTACGGCACCGCCTATGACCCCAATCCATGATAGGGCAGATCTGCTGCACCCCAATATTGATGAGGCCCGGCGGCACGGCACCGAATCCTACTGCCTTTGCCGCACACGCACATGTGTCCATCGCAAAATTCATCCCCCAAGCGATGTGGACGGAAATTAAGCATCTGGCTTGCCCGCGTGTCAGAGGCTAGGCGGGCTGCCATGCCGCCAGTCGGGGGGCCGTTTCTCGGGTATCGTCTGCTGGTGGATGCGGTGGTGGCCTTGGGCTCGCCGGTAGATCCGGCATCAACGGGCGTCGCATCCCTGTCCGTTGGCGTTGAAGCGCTTTGGCCACTCGCACCCTCTGACGTTGATGCAAACCAGCTGCGGCACGGGCCGCTCACGATGGCTGGGCGCTTTGGGTCCTGGGACCGCCTACCGCAATTTTGTATCGGCGGCGTGGGCTTCACCTGGACGTTCACGCACTTTCGGTGGGCGCAGGGACCTGTGCCCCAAGCGGCCTGGCCGCATGGTGCTGCGATGACTGCCGGGGCTGCTGAGCTTGCGCCCAGGAGGATCGGACGCACAGGCGCTCAGGATCCAACGCGAGCTGGTGTGGTGAGCTGAATATCGAGAGACTCATGGCGTTCCCCTCCCCCGTTCAACATGCCTTGGGGTAATGGAGGAAAGCAACCCGGCGAGCGCTTCCAGACTTTTTTTGCGCATCGCGCTGTTGCCCGGCCCCAACCCGCTCGGCACTCTCCGTCCGGCAAGAAGGGCAGAATCGTCCGCCGACGGTTCAAGTCGACCGTGCGCCGTTCACTAAGACCAGCTAAAGATGATCCAGCTCCTTCGCTCGGACTGTTTCCAAATCACCATGGCACGGCGGAGGACGGCCCCGAAATGGGACGGCTCCACGACGCTTATTGCCCTCTTGAGACGATCAGACGGCGCTGGCTCACCCTCGAAGGCTGGCACCTGTCCACCTCCAGGCGATCGAGACATCTCGGCTCACACGTCTCCGTGTTAACAGACGAGGGTGCGCTCGATCTCGCCGTTCAAGCTCCATTCGGTGGTGGACTGAGGGCGGGATGACCGGCCCGCTGAGCATCGCGTTGAGAGATGGCGGGCGCATCCGGCCAGCTTTTTATATCGCGAAAGAGGTACCAAGCATCGCGGTTGTCCAAAGGGCGGCACGTGCGATCATTGTTCGGACCTGGTGTCGCTACCGGTGCGAAGACTGCACTCATGTCGGTTGCAGATATCTTTTGGACAGCAGCGCAAAGTGGTTTGCAAATTTCCAGCAACCTGAGGCTTTGCTGCCGAAGCACGCCACGTTCTGGCACGTTCAACGCTGAAATGCAAACGCCCCACCGTCGGGCGGGATGGTGGGGCCCGCTCTGTACCTCCCGTGAGCTTCACCATGCGCGTGCGGGTGCGCTATGGCAATAATGATGCGGGACTTGAATTTCGGAGATCAGCGCTGCCCGATGCTACCGCCTCAAAAGTTAGTGGCGTCGGATAATGTTGTTTCGAAAATGGTTTTCTGGTGCGATTTGCGCGGCGACGGCTAACCGATCGGCCTCTTTGCCTGCAACCGCACCGCGTTTCTCTGCGGATCGAGCGACCAGCGGCAATCCCCTCGTCCGCGGGTTCCGCTCACACTCTTTTGTGGATGCAGTGGCGATCTTTCTTCCCACGGCAGATCGAGCAACGGCCGTCCGTCCCCGTGCAGTTGTCGTCGTCCGCTTTACCCATTCGCAATCTTCCTGACGTTGATGCACGCCAGCTGCGGCAGATCCACTCACACCTGCTCGGCGCTTTCGGGTCAGGAAGCTTTGTAACTTCGACCAAGTGGCCTGGGGCCCCTATCTCGACGATTCACCACGTCCGGCGGGGGCGGTGAAGCTGTTCAACGAAGCGACGGGCGAAGGTGGCGGACTGATCTGCGCGGCGACTCGAGTTGCTTGTGCGGCGGCAGGGGCTTGTGCCACGCGGCGATCCGACGCCTGCAGGCGCCCTAACAACCAACGATCACGCCAACAAGCGGGTAATGAAAAATGCATAGCGATCATCTCCCGGAAGTGCCTGCGTCTACCGATGCAACGCGGACTCTAACAGTGGCTACGCGCCTGCCGGAGAGATCGGCAGAAACAACGAGCGACATTACGACTTTGCCTCGAAAACGCCTAAAGCAACTGCCCGCGCCCGAGACCTACAACCTGCACCAGATCGAGGCTTGGGCGTCCCACGTCGGCAATGAAGTCCATTTCGACCAGCGCCGGATCATCGTCACGCGCAAGATCGCCGAATACGTGCCGTGTCCCTGCCGGTCCCGGTCAGTGGCGGGAGACGTATCACGATGATCTGTGTCGACGCCGCGCTGTGGGCTGCAACACATCAACGGCATCACAGCGAGCATGTTTCAGAGCGCTACAGGCGATGGAGTTCCTCAACCACGTCAGCGATCGAGAAGTTGTGTCGGCGTGTTCACGGGTCAGAGACTTAACTCAACGGAACAGGACGAAGGATTTTAAAAGTGGTTTTTCAAAAATTTGCGTCGGTAGAAGATTTTGCGAATGCAGTTGCTTCCTATGCCGAAAACCCATCAGGCGAAGTCGATCCGCTCGTGCTCTGGGGCGTCGACCTCATCGCGGCCAATTGCAGAGGGCATGCAGCGCTTCGATTCTGGCGGGAATATCTACGCCGACCCGATGCGGTAAAACCAAATGCTGCCTGCATCGGCACGATCAGTAATGGCAAAATCTCGGCGCAAGTCCGCTACACGGAAACATCAACATGCTTTGGTGGCCGGCGGCCTTGGATGCTGTGCCCTCGTTGCAGCCGCCGATGCCGCGTGTTGTTTCTTGGATCCGGTAGGGTTGCGTGCCGGCGCTGCTTTCGGCTGCGGTGTCAATCGCAAGCGCTAGACCGGATCGGTCGCGCGCAGCACGCAATGGGCAAGATTGCCAAAACAAATCGATCCAGAGGCGGAGGCGGGATATGGATCTGCCGGACAGGCCGCCGGGCATCCACTGGAGCCGGTACAATCGCCTTGCCGAACGGTTCGAGCACCAGAGCAACGTCTGGAACATAACGATGATGCGGGGGCTTAGTCTGCTGATCCCGAGGCTGCGGCGTCGTTCAGCACGTTGATATAAAAATCAATAGAAAATCAGGACCCGTGGTTCACGCACCGAGCACTCAAGCCTTCCGGCCCTTAGGGAAGCTCGCTTCAGGCACCGCACATGTCTTGATCGACGAGGGTGCAATGGTTGGGCTCAATGATATACGCCGCTGACCGGCCCGGTCGACCTATCACCATCGATGATCTCTCACCACCCGTTTGCGCACGAGCCACAGCATAGGCACCGGTTTGCGCACCGTTCGCACCGGCGGTGTGGGTAATGGCTGCCGCCGATCCTAGCGCCAGCAATGCGGCAAGTGCGACGGCTTTGAGCGATCTCGTCATGGCGGCCTCCTAGCCTCTAGCACCGGCTCCGCGGCTTTGCCGCGGGGCCGGCTTTGCGGTCAGTACGCTTTAGTGGATCGAACGGGAGACATCTTGCGGCTCCCACTGCGTCGGCGGCCCAACCGAAGTCCGCCGCGGCCGATCCGGCCACGCCGGCAAGCACGGAAAGGGCGAACAATGCTGAGACGATGCGTTTCATGACCATTCTCCGGATTTGTCGCTGGGGGTAATTCTGCGTGCGGGCTGGCCCACTTAACAGGACATGTGGGCTCCATCGCCCCGCGAAAAAGGCCGCCTCACAGCGGCGTGACGAACAGTGAACAGAGTTGCTGCCCCGAGCCGGCGACGCGAATGCGGCCATGCCTCGCCCGCGCGCCGCGCACTGAGCCGGCGACCGCAGCTTTGATGGAGAAGACGATGAGCGGACGAAGATGAGGAAAACTTAACCCCTCGCCCGGGTGTGTTGTAGATCGCAATCGCCGGGCACTCGGGCGGGGAAGGCGCGCACGGACGTCCCAAGTGAGGTGCGGCTATTAGATAGCGTCGCTAGAGCTATCGAGGCTGCGCCCCAGGAGCTTCCAACCTCTGCCCTGATGTTCGCCCACGGGCTTATCCGTGCGCATTTCGAGCTTAGCTCGGACCGACCTCCCACACCACAAGCCACGCGGATAGGCTGTGGATTGCCCTCAACTCGCCATCAGGAGAGGCGCCGACCATCGTAATCTGGCGCGGCCGAATACCGCGGGCTTCCCCTGGAAGCCATATTGGGCGCTACGCCACTCACAGGGCGTGGAACACATGTTGTTCCACTTCTTACACTTGGCGCGATCGGTCAAGAGTGGTCCGGCGCCAGTACCGAAGCCGCAAGGGTTTCCGTGGCAGCCGCACCCGCCGGCCAGGCGGCGAAGTGTCAAGAGTACCGGTCAGAAAGAGACATCAGGTAACCGCGAATTGCCGAAAGAGACATCAGGTAACCGCGGAACGTCTCCGGCGATGCGCGCCGTCTTGTTAGCCAGCGCGACTGCAGCAACCTTCGCCGGCTTGCGCGCCAATAGCTGCGTCAGTCAAGGGTACTCTCGGGATGGGCGCGCGCCTGCTTGATCACGGCAAACGCCCCGACAATCAGATGCGCCGCAAGTATCGATCGCCTTGCTTGGAGATGGGTCCTAGCCGCTGCTTGCCGCCGGTCGAATCCTCGCGCGAGACGATGCCGATCCAGGCCGCGAAGTCGCGCCCCGTCTTGAAGATCGAAGCATCCGGAACCGTGGCGACAATGGCACTCGCGCCGACGACGCCAATGCCAGGAATGGTCTCGAGCCGTTTGCTGTCGGCGTTTTTGCGATGCTGAGCGAGAAGGCGCTTCTCGATGGCACCAATCTCGGCCTGGCAAGAGGCAATCTGCGCAATAAGCGCCGAGAGGCTAGCGCGTGCATTCTCGGGCAGGCGGACATCGCTGCAGTCGGCGATGACCACAAGCAGCACCTTCAGACCGTCATAGCCTTGTGCCGCGACGATGCCGAGTTCGGCCAGATGCGAGCGCAACGCATTGATGGCTTGTGTGCGTTGCCGCACCAGCAGGTCGCGCACGCGGTGCTGCATGAGCTGTGCTTGCTGCTCGGGCGTCTTCACCGGCACGGTTCGGACCGTCGGTCGCCGGACCGCCCTCACTGCACGCTGCAGCATCCACCGAATCGTTCTTGTTGCGCTTGACGTACGCCTTCACGTCCTTGGCCGGCATCAGTCGGACATCGTGGCCGAGCTTCTTGAGCTCGCGCGCCCAGTAGTGGGCCGACGCACAAGCTTCCATGCCGATGAGACACGGCGCGAGTTTGGCGAAGAAGGGGAGCACTTGTGAGCGCCGCAGCGGCTTGTTGAAGACCACCTTGTCATTGGCGTCGACGCCGTGAACTTGAAACACGTTCTTGGCAAAGACAATCCTGGATCGTGATCTGGGGTCGGCTCACTCATTCGCGTGTCCTCGGCGTGTTGGCCAACCCTGCCTACACCGGAACTTACGTGTTACGGACGGTATCAATCCTGCAAGCACATTCTCAGACCGGAGAGATCCGCTCACAAGTGCGTCGCATGCCGCAGGAGGAGTGGCGTGTCAGCCTACCCGACCACCACCCAGGCTACATCACCTGGGAGCAATTTCTCGCCAACCGCCAGCGTTTGCAGGCGAACAGAACCAATACCGAAGTCCTTGCAGGACCGGCGCGCGAGGGCCTTTGCTTGCTCCAGGGCTTGCTTGTCTGCGGTATATGCGGGCGGCGCCTGGGCGTTCGCTATACAGGCAATGGCGGTCTTTATCCAATCTACCAGTGCATTTGGAGGCATCGCGAGGCGTTGGCGTCACAGCGCCTGCATGAGTGTGCCGTCGAAGCCGCTCGACAGCGCTATTGCCGAGCGCGTTGGTCGCTGCCGTCACCCCTCTGACGATCGAGCTCGCTCTCGAGGCGCTGACCAGTCTGGAAGAGCGCGATCAAGGCAATTGCAGCACAATGGCGGCGGCGGATCGAGCGCGCTCGCTATGATGCAGATTTGGCGGAACGGCGCTACGAAGCGGTAGACCCCCACAATCGACTGATCGCCAGTACGCTCGAGCAGCGCTGGAACGATGCGGCACAGCGCGTGCTCGAACTTGAGGCCGAGTTCGCCGACTTCCAGCGTCAGACGCTGCGCACCATCACCGCCGAACAAAAGCGGCAAGATCCTGCAGCTGGCCAGACGACTTCCCACGACTCTGGACCGCTCCAACCACCGAAACTCGCGATCGCAAGCGCATGCTCCGCTTGTTGATCAGGATATCACCGTCGCCAAGGGGCCAGAGCGAAAGCTATTGCGGTTGCAAATTCGCTGGCAGGGCGGCGCCACCGAGGTGGTCGAGCTTCGGCTTGCGCCGCAAACCGTCGCCGATGCGACTGCGTTATCCAACGGCCGTCATTGACAGAGTTCGAGACTTGGCACGCGAGCATGACGATAACGAGATCGCCGCTCTGTTCAATCGCGACGGCCTCACGAGCTCGACCGGCAAGCTCTTCACTGTCAGCATGATACAGCTGGATCCGCTTCAAGCATCGTATCCCCGCCCCATCGCGGCCACCCGGAACGCTCAGTGTCAATGAGGTTTGCGAGAGGTACGGGGTCAGCATGCATGTCGTGTATTACTGGATCGAACGCGGCCACGTATCGGCTCACCAGAGAAAGCCGGGCGTGCCCTACGCCATCACCATCACCGACACGATAGATCGCCAACTGCGCGATTGGGTTGCGACATCCTCTCGCATACGCAATGGTTCCCAAACTCAATTTGACGTGAGGTGCATTATGAAGCCCGCATCGCAATGCCGAGCGGCCGCTGTCTGCCGTCCGCCTTTGGGATGTATCTCCTCCGCGACGGCAGCGCTCGATAGGCTCCTGTGTGGACGCGAGCATGCAGGTCTACGAGGTTTGCCTCGAGGTTTCCGCGTACTCGGTCCACGTCATCTCGTCGACGCCAGGCGCCGCGGACTTCTTCAAACCGAAGAAGCTCGCCCGCAAGACAGCGACGTTGATGTGATGCAGGAGCGCCGTCAGTTTGCCCTGTCTGTTCCTGGTGACGGCTTCTCGTATGCGGGCCTGCGCCTGTGACACGGCCAGCCGGCTCTGCGTCCGGACCGTGCTTTGCAGATCCGCACTCTCCTTGGTCCCGCCCCTTCGCTCCACCGGCTCCGCAGCGGCCGAAACCGCCTTGTTCGCTCGCTTCCGCGCTACTTCGGGCAGGTCCGACTTCTCCATCGCACTCATCGTCGGCTACGGCCTCCGGCCTTCCCGACAACCTCCCGGCCACGACTGGCGGGGAGGGCGATGGAGATCTCCCGGTTCCCGTGCAAAAGGCTTCTGCGCATGCCAGGGTCTACGACGACGCGGGGCCAGCATGCGTCTTGCGATATCGACGCGCGCCGTGTTGCCTTCTGTGGGACGGAAAACATCGGCACCCCGAACTTGTCTTACGCCGCTCAATACCTCGCCTGCGCACTCCCCTGTGAACGCTTCGCGTCTGCCCTCGCGGAGCATCCGTGCATCACTCGGGGCCGGTGTGGCTCGCTACGCCTTCACCGTGACGGACTTCCACCGTCTACCTTCTGCCGGTCTCCCGGCGCACCCGTCCACCACATCAAAAGCGGGCCTAGCGGAGCTGAGACGATCTGCGGTTGGGTTGCGAAAAGGCAACGAACCCTACGCTTGTCGCACTTCAGCTGGACCGTTTCGACGTCGCTATCTGGTCGGCAATGTACGCAGCATCGTTCACGGCACCGGCCACCAGGGCAGATCCAAGCGAATACGTTCTTCTGAGACCAAGGAAATACAGACCAGTCTGCTTGGTGACACCACGTACGTGGATAGGATCGCCATTCCCGTCCAAAACAGGCAACTTGATCCACGAGAAATCGCAGGCGTATCCGCTGGCCCACACGACTGACGGATCTGCTCGTCTCGGAGGTTCAGTTCCAGGAGGCCAAGCGGGCCGTTCCAATACCTTTCTTTTGATATCACTTGTTCAACGGGCAGCGGTGGCTCGCAGCGGTCGGCGTAATCATCCATCTGGTGCTTGAACTTGGCATACCAAGCATCGCCTTCTGCCAGCGTTCGTTCCAGATCATCATGGAACTCGACTTTGTGGTGATCCACCTTTTGAGGCGACCAGCGAGAACGATCCCCTCGGCAGCGAACTGGCGAAGATCAATATCATGCCCACCGTTCACGGCAGTTACGACAAACCGCAGGTTCTTCGAGTCCGGGGCATGGATGTCAGTGCCGTATGCCAATACCCGAGCTTGTCGAACCACCAATAGAAATCGCGGCCTCGGTATCGGCGGGGTGTTTTGTGAAAGCGCCCGACAGCGAGGAACACCTTGCGTCCGCTGCGATGAAGTTCTTCGGCAATTTGAGTCCCTGACCGCGCCGCTGCCGACTACCAGGATTGCACCTCGTGGTACCTGATCTGGATTGCGATAGTCGCGTGCGTGGATCTGAAAAATCTCCGATGGCAAATCGCGGCTTATCGCCGGGACTTTAGGAGCTTGAAATGGCCCCGTCGCGACTACTACGTTCCTTGCCCCGACGACCCCGCGGGAAGTCTCGAGGGTCATAAAGCCTTGACCGTCCGAAGCCCGTAAGCCAACGACTTCTGTATCGCATCGCAGTGGCGCGCGAATGATCGATGCATAATCCTCTGCAAAGCGAATGAACTCATCCTTCGAGGCGTAACCGTCAGGATCTGGTCCCTGATAGGCATGCCCTGGCAATTGCAGCGACCAGTTCGGGGAACTGGAAGACGAGCGAATCCCACCTCTCTGTGCGCCATCGCTGGGCTACTTTTCCCCGCTCCAGAACGATGTGTTCCGTCCCATTTCTCGTTAAATAGTAGCTTAACGCGAGGCCTGCGTGACCCGCGCCAATGATCACAGTGTCAATCACTTCGGTCATGGCGGCGCTCAACGAACCCTAACTGACCAATTTCACAACAAAGTAATCGTGGCTAAGTTGCATCGATCGATGCTGCGAAGCAACTTCGCCCGCAACGGGTCAACAACGGCTGTCAACCGCAGCGAAGTCCAGGTGATTTTTGGGTCTGCTTGACCTCTCTATACCGGAAGTGTGCGGCCCTTATCGCTCACCGTTGCCCTCTTCCTCATCGAAGAAACACTCCCGGATCCAGGTGTAGGCCGCTCGACGTGTTGGGCCGCGCGTGCAGGTAGCCTGACGTGGTGGCGATGTTGCCGTGGCCGAGCGTCGACTGCACCTCGGGCAGAGAGGCGCCGCGGTCGATGGCATGCGAGCCGTGCGCGTGGCGCAGCCAGTGTGGTGATACAGCCTCGTTAATGCCGGCCCTTCTGGCTGATCTGGTACTAACATTGCTGCCGCAGGGTAAACGTTTAGCCTTGTGCTTTGGATTGCGGAACACATTTTTCGAGACGACTTAGGGCGACGAATCCAGTCATGCCTTCGCGGCCGACGCACCTGTTCTCACCCCTAGGCCGCCTGGAATGTGCGCGACGTCTCAGATGGCCAACATCACTGTCTCCAAGCATTTGCGGATGCTCGGCACCGGCACGCTCGCCAACGACGCTGTGTCGATCGCCGCCTGGACGCCGGGATCAGGCCGCTGGCCCAAGCCCTTGCCTATGGATTAACGCGGGTTCGGCTTGATCACAAACGGATCGGGCCGTTCATCGCGCACGCAATGGGCGCGCGCGCCTGGCTCCTTTTTCAGGAAGGCCCTCCTCGCCTCGAAGCACTCATCCGAGGTGAGGTTCTCGACCGTGGGCGAGGCATCCCGCAGGCATGGCTCTGCGCGATGGGCGGTATGGGGCCGCAGATATTCGCGGCAAGCAAAACAAACAGGGTGAAGGTCTCCATGGGAGACCCGCTCTAAGGCGCTAAGGAGGACTAAATATGGCCAACATCACTGTCTCCAAGCATTTGCGGATGCTCGGCACCGGCACGCTCGCCAACGACGCTGTGTCGATCGCCGCCTGGACGCCGGGATCCGGCGCGCTGACCCTGATGGTCGGCCCGCCTGGGATAAGACGCTTGCTGCCATGCTGAAGGCCGGTGGAATGCTACCCGGCGTCGTTGTCGCGCACCAGGCGCTGACCGGTGAGGAGGGACGGGAATAGGCGGCGGCTGCGCGCACGCCTTCTCATGGTCGTCTTGTGCAGGAAGTCTTCGAACTCTTCGGCGGTCATGTCAGAGGGGAGGCCAGCCAGCGGCTCGCCCTCTCCGCTCTCGACCAGCGCCAGGTGTTCCGTGAGCGCCTTGGCCAGGCGACGATGGCGCTGCGCTTTAGTCTCTCTGGTCATGACTTGCGCCTCTCTTGGGCCGCTTTCCATTGTTCAGAGAGTTTTAGTAACGGGAATTGCTGACAGCGCTAGGAGAACAGTTCGCCATCGGCCTCATGGCGCGCCGTTTGCTGACCCTCTCCCGGGTCATGTGCCCCATGCCCCTACGCCTGTCGCAGCCGGCGCGGCTCGCTGTGGCGTCAGCGTCAGAACCGCGGTACTTCGTCTGGTACCGACCTGCGCAGTTCCCTGACCTCATCACCAAATGCGTCCAGCTGATCACTGAGCGCGTCGGTCGTCTCGATCAGGTAGTCAAGGTGGCCGCGCTCGATACTTGATGTGTTGGCCCTGAGGCGCAACGCGTTCACCAAGTCTCGCGACGGCCAGACTAGATCGGCGATATGACTGATCAGCAGTTCGAGGCGCACGAGCGGATCGCTGTTTGTGGTCATGGGCTACGCCCTTTGAGGTCAGTTGGGATTGACCGACTTTAGGCTGGAGAGCTTGAGACCCTTCGTCCGCTATCATGGGTCGGCCGCCGTGACGGGGTCAGGCTAGCGCCTCCCCAGGGACTGACCGGGAGGGAATTCCGGAAGGTCGCGGTTTATACAAGCGACGCACGTTGGCCGTGGGCCAGACTCGGAAAGTACTCACTTCAGCGATGCGGTCGTTAAAAACCCCATCGTTGGCTAGAGATCGAAGAACGCCCGCCCTCCGGGAATTCACGCGACGCAGCGACGAGTTGCGCGCGCGCATCATGGGAGTGGTGTTGGACTTGGCACTTTGCGCCCATCGTGGCGTGACGCAATGTCGGACCTAAGCGCGCGAGCCGACTTAGCCGCTGTTTTCTTTGGCTCGTTGCGCCGCGCGCGGGAACTTGTCGAGCGCGCGGCGGTTACGCGTGCTAGGCAGCCCCGCGACTCCTTCCAGACTTTCGGGCACGCGAGCGCACTGGTCCTACAAGACCGGTGCTCTTTTGTTGTGGGGCACTGGAAAGCCCCCGTTCCGAAAACCATGCGATCTCGGCCCAGGCCGCATCGAAGGCTTCCCCCGATGCCTTCAGGGCTTCGGGTCCAAACGATGCGTCATCGATGAGCTGGCGGCTCCAAATCGCCGTGTTCTGATCTTTCTAACGGCTGATTTGCTATTTGCCGCCGATTGGGTGCCTAGTGTGGGCGGAAGAGCGGCAGCAATGACAACCTGGGCCGAGGTCGTCTGCGTATGTTGCCGCTCTTTCTTCCCCCAAACTTGGCCAGTGACCTCTGAGCGCTTAACGCCTAAACCGGTTCGGGCGTGTGCTTCGGCCACTGGTTGAAGCCAACTCGTGCCCTGTTACGAGGACCGTGCTGCGTTGACCCCTGGCGGTTAACCTCGCTCGGCGCTTCTTGACATCATCAAGCGCCTGGCGCTGGGTCACAAACAAACCTAGGGGCTCCGCCCACGCCTATAGCGCCCCTTCGGCGCGCCGTCGTGCCCACCCGCGACATTCCCTCGGGCTGTCGATTGGCTCGGATTACGCAGCCTGCTCCGGCTGCTCACGCGCATAGGTGGTCAGCGCTCACACACATGATGGTCACGGCCGCAGCTGCCGAAGGCCCTGAACTACTTTGACTGAGTCAATCCTTTTTCAGACGCACCTCTTCCAGCGGCGCCGACCATGGGTAGGGGTCGATCAGCATCAACGCAGGCTCGGCCACGCGCGGGCCCACCCCGCTAGGCCACACGTATTGGAAGATGGGACCGTACCTGACGCGCTCGTGTACGAGCCGCTGGATGTCGTGCAACATCGCCTCCCTCTTCTTCCGATCGCTCTCCACGGCTTGCTGCTTGAAGAGCGCGTCGACATCGGGATAGCCGCCATACGCCCACGCTCCGTCGCTGGGGATCACCTCAGACAGGCGCGATGCCGCGTTGCCGTAGAGTGCAGTCGAGCAGACGCAGAGACCCTTGGCCTTTTTCGACGGAATCAGAGCCATGAAGGTGCCGCGCTCCGTGATCCGCATCTTGAGCCGGATCCCGACTGCCCGGAGATATCCGACAATAGCCTCGCCCAGGGTGAAGTACGGAGGCAGCTGATGCAGCTCGCCGGCGTCAAAGCCGTTGGGGTAACCGGCTTCAGCAAGAAGTTGCTTCGCCTTCGCCGGGTCGTACGGGTAGGGATCAATAGGTAGCGCGAACTCGAACGTCTGCGGCACGTGGTTCCCGGTGGGCTTGGACGCCCCCAGCGTCTCGGCGTCGCTCAGCGCCTGCCGGTCGATTGCGTAGTTCGCGGCTAGACGGACGCGCCGGTCATGCCACGGCGATTTTGGGTCCCACTGGTCCAAGAAATCCAGGTAGAAAATAGCGATGCCGCCGGAGAACGCTACCCTGAGGTTGGGATCCCGCTTGACCTCCTCTGCCTGTGGACCTTCGAGCAAGTAGGCGATATCGACCTCGCCCCGCTTCAGCATGGCCAGCCGTGTCGTGCTTTCCGGTACGGTCTTGAAGACCAGCCGCTTCACTGACGGCATTTTTCGCCAATAGTTTTCATTCGCCTCCATCACCAGTTCGATGCCGGGCGTATAGCTGATGAACTTGTAGGGTCCGAGCCCGACAGGTGCCTTCCTGAAGCCGTCGTCACCCACTCGCTCCACATAGGTCTTGGGTACTATCCAGCCGGCCCCCGACAGGATGGTACCGTAGAAGGTTATAAAGTCGGGCCAAGGCTCATGAAGGACGAACCGCACGCGAGCTGGCTCGACCGCCAACACCTCCTTGACTTTGTCGCGAAGTGTCTTGGAGCCCTTTGCGCGGTGGAAGCTGAATTTCACGTCCTCGGCGGTGAAAGGATCGCCGTTATGGAACTTGAGTCCCTCGCGCAGCTTGAACTCATAGACCCGCTGGTCGGCGCTGACGGTCCATGACTCGGCTAAACTGGGGCTCAGCATATTTCCAGGCATTGGCTTCACGAGCGCATCGTGAAGCGCGTAGAGGATCCAGAAGGGCGTCAACTGTCCCGAAACCTCGCCCGGATCGAACCAGACAGGCGGCAATGTAACGTAGAGCGCCCATCGCATCTCGCCTTCCGGCTTGGTCTGGCCAGCTGCCGGACTGGAAAGACCGCTCCTGAGCGTCAGTAGGGCGCATAGCACGCATACGAGCGCAAAGCGCAGTCTGCCGTTCATGCTCTTTTCTCCCCAGATTAGGCGCGACGCTCAATTCGGGACGCGCACGAAGCAATCAGGATGAGATGTGGCAGTCGTTGCAGCCTCATGATCGTCTCAGTAGCACACAGTCGCAAGTTGTTTTTCCTACGACTGATCGATGGGACTTCTGTGATTTTCCGAAGTCGATCACAACGATGAGTTCCGCAAGAGCCTGGTGACCCCCGTGGCCGTTCCTACATTGCGGCCGGCGTGAACACTCCACTTCCATAGACCATCGGGCATTTTTCGTTCTGGCAGTTCGACTAAAGCTCATGTGTCCGATCACAATGCGGCCGCGATTGCCAGTCGCACCGCATGCGCAAATTCTGCCAGTCAATCAAGGTCAGCAAGATCTCGATGGCACTACTCTACCCCGGCGGCCTCACCTACGAGGAGTTGGCCAAGATGAGGGAAGAGGGCCTGCGTACATTAGCCGCCGCGGCCTGCGCATGCTGACCGGCCGCGACTGAGTTTCCACACCTGGCCGCCTGCCTTCACGCCATCCACATGGCATAATGGCAGTATGGTGAGGGATAAAAGCCGGCTTTGGATCCAACTACGATTGCAATTCAATTACTTCGTGAAGCGCACTGTTGAAGAGGGCCTAGGGCGCATGATCTCGAGGAGACAGTGCTCGACGATCTCCACTGTGCTTTTCGTCGACGAGGCCGTGCTCAACCCGCAATCTGCGACTTGTTGTGCTTCGCAAACACCATGTTGAGGCCTTCGGCCACGAGCTGCCCCTGCGTCAAGCCGGTTTCCGCCGCTAGCAACTTGAGCTGCTTCGCGACCTCCGGCGCATGGTAGGTCAGTATGCCGACCTTTCCTTGGCGACTCTTCGGAACCCCCTGCTTTGTGTCCGCCGCACTTGGCTGATTGCCCGCAGGCAGCTTGCCGGAGCGGCTCTTCAGGAACTCGACCATCTCGGTGCGGTCTTGCTTCATCGTGCCGCCCTGTCCATTTTCGCTGCTCTGCCCTTCGGTTTGGGCGTCGCGCCTTTGTTGAGGAATTCCCACAGGGCACTGATCTCGCGGGTAGCCTGACCCTTGGGCGCGGTCTCCATCACGCCCTTGCCGCGCTTGATGGCGGTGACGAATGGCCGGCGGTGCATGACTGGGACCGGCGCGATGGGGAGGGTGAAGCTCTCAAGCACTGCGGTCGCCTCCGCCAGCGTCTGCTTCTTGCCGCTCTCGTCAACATTGTTGATCACGCTAACTGCAGCGCTGAGCTTCTCAGCAGCCTCGAGCAAACGCACCGTGTCCTGGATGGACCCTAACGAGAAGAGATCTCCGAGGGTTGGGCATACGATGGTATCGGCGAGCTTGATCGCGGCGAGCGCCCCGGCATCGATCTTGCCGGGCGTGTCGATCATGACGAGCGTAACGCCCATGGTGCGGGCGGCCGGATGAGCTCGGGCAATTTCTCATAAGTTGCGTCGATCACCATCGGCTGGTTGGTTCCGCGCCGCTCGTGCCATAGGAGCGCGTTGGCCTGTGGATCGACGTCGATGATGCAGCACATCTCGCCGGCCGCCTCGGCGACGACGGCAAGGTTCGTGCACAAGGTGGATTTTCCACTTCCGCCTTTTGCGACACGAAAGCCCAGGTTCGCATGTGATCTTGACCGTTGCAGAGCGCCTAGATGTCCGGTAGCATGCTGCGTAACTTGATATCATGATATCAGGTGAGGATTGGACCGGCAATGGGCAAAATCACAGCTGCGGGAGTTGTGGCGTTGTGTGCCGCGCCGACTGCGGCACTCAACGTGTGGCCGAGAGTGCCGCAATTCCTGGCGGGTGCCGCAACCGGCTCTGATGTAGGCTTCGTGATCCTTGTCATCATCTCCGCACTATTGATGGCTGCCGTGCCGTTCGCTGCCAAAAAGGCTAGCAATATCGGCTGGAAAGCCCTGTTCTGGTCCTTCGGACTGGCGCTCGCTACCTTGAATTACACCCTTGCAGTCGCCAGCGTGGGCAAGATGCGGGACCCGCGCGCGGAGTTGGTTCACAGGCATGCGGGACTCGACTCCGCATCGCCCGGCTGACGAACTCCCGCACCCAACTACCGCAGGTGCCGCCGGCTATCGATCAGTCGATGCTCGACGCTGCCAATCAGGCGGTGGCGCTCGCCGACGATGCGCGTCTGCGGGAGTGCGGCCGGGTCGGGGATAACTGCAGGCAGCGCGTCGCCGAGCTCGCCGAGGCGACGAAGGCCAGGGCGCCGATGCTGGCGGCCAAGGCCATGGCCGACCAGATCACCCGCATCGATGCCGATCTGCGTCAGGTGGAGGATGAAAAGCGCAGGCTGGCGCCTCCTCCCAAGGACGTTGACGCGGCTGCTGCCCGGCTATCGAAGCAGCTGGGCAGGCTGGTCGACCTGGGCGATAGCCCGGTTGAGACCACGGCCGATTTGATCATCGGTGCGATCTCGGCCTTCTCAGAGCTCATCGGCCTGCTCGGGCCGATCATCTTCGTGACGGCTCCTATCCCCGGCCAGGCGTGAGCCGCAGCCGCCCCGGTTCTGGCCGTGGACATGGCGAGGGCTCCGACGTGTCGGACGCGATACGCTGGCAACGCCGGAAATCGTCGGCGTGACGCCACCACGCATTGCGGCAGTTGGGAACGCGGGACTTACGCGAACTGCCTCAACTCCCGCAAAGCGAAAAAACCTAGCAGGATCAAGGCTGCGGTAGTGCGGGAGCTGGGCGACGTGCGGGAGTGGAAAGGGTCCCGGGTCGTCCCAAGGTCAGGCAGCAAGGTGAAGCCCGGCGATGCCTACGCCGCCTACGAGGCCTGGTGTGCCGAGATGCGAAAAGAGCCGGTCAGCCTGACGGCGTTCGGCACCATCATGAAGCACGAACTCCGGTGTGCTCAAGGAAGAGAAGAACAAGCGTGCGTTCTACCTCGGGATCGCGCTCGTGGCGCGCCGAAGCTCGTCGCGGCGGCGGGCGCTCGTTAGCGCGCGCAACGCCCATTGCGCCCTACGATGTCGACCATGCCGACCTCCGCGCTGCCGGCATGGCGCCGGCAAAATCCACAGTCCTGTGGACAAAATTGTTGCACTTGAAACTATTGCGAGGATCGAGCAGCCAATAAAAGTGCTGCCCGCCGTCGTATGAGCCACGAATCACGTGACCCGCCTAATTTAGCCGGACGCCACGCCGGCATTGCCATCCACATGGGCTCGAAGGCACGCCTAGCGCTGGCGCTGTTGCTATGTACAGGCGTCCACCGGTCAACCTTGGTGGTGTCGGTCACCTTCTGCAGCTCTGGCAGAATCGGGTTGACGGCCTGCACGGGCCCCGATTGCGGTTCTTCTGAAATTGGGTAAGCGGCATGTACGCAATGGCTAGCGGCGGTTGCCATGGCGCACCAATCGGGCGCTTGCCATTGATGATCACCAGCGGCGCCGTCAGCGCTCGTTGGCTGCTGACCGCGCGGTGAGTGACGCTTCGATTTCTGATCCAGTAATCCGCACCCAGGAAACTGGCGCTGGCACTGCTGCTGTGGACCGGCGTACGCAGGTCTGACCTGGTAAGGTTGGGCAAACAGCACATGGTGAAGATCCGCGACCCAAACACGAACGAGCTGGTGCCGGCGCTGAAGTTTACCCAGCGAAAGAACTGAAATCGCAAGCCGGTGCCGATCACTATCCCGGATCTTGCCCGAGCTGCAGAAGGTGATCGAGGCCAGCCCGACCGGCGACCTGACGTTCCTGGTAACGGGCACGGGCGCGCCGTATACGGTCTGGGGGTTCGGGAATTGGTTTCGGGACCGGTGCATCGAGGCCGGCGTTCCCGGCCGCGCTCATGGTCTGCGCAAAGCCGGTGCCGCCACGGCGGCCGAGAACGGGGCCACCACCATGCAGCTCATGGCGTGGTTCGGTTGGCTGACTAGTAGAGCAGGCCGAAGTCTATGTGCGAGCGGCTCAGCGCGAGAGGATGGCCCTCGCTGCGATGGGCACGTTGGTGAGACGATAGGGGAACAAATGTTACCCACCGTTCAAGGAAGTGGGTAACAAACGGGAAAAAATCTTGAAACATCAAGCGCGGAAAAAGTGGGTGGCGGTCCCGGCAGGGCTTGAACCCGCAACCTCCGCGTTCGAAGCGCGGCACTCTATCCAGTTGAGCTACGGGACCGCTGGCGCAGCGGCCAAAATGGCGAGGCGCCCAATCCTGTGATACACCGCCCGGCAGCGAGAACCAAATCCTGCCAAGCCTCTGCCCCTGATGCCCATGACCGGTCCCGTCATCACCCGCTTTGCGCCATCCCCCACGGGTTTTTGCATATCGGTGGCGCCCGCACGGCCCTCTTCAATTGGCTCTACGCCCGCCACACCGGGGGCAAGTTTCTGTTGCGCATCGAGGACACCGATCGTGAGCGTTCCACCGAACCGGCGATCGCGGCCATTCTCGATGGGCTGGCCTGGCTCGGTCTCAACTGGGATGGCGACCCCCTGTTCCAGTTTGCGCGGGCCGCCCGCCACCGCGAGGTCGCCCAGCAGCTGCTGGCCGATGGCAAGGCCTACTACTGCTATGCGAGCCCGCAGGAGCTCAGCGAAATGCGCGAGGCCGCGCGTCGCGAGGGCCGCTCAAGCTCTACGATGGCCGCTGGCGCGAGCGCGACCCGAAGCAAGCCCCGCCCGGCGTCAAACCCGTCATCCGCCTGAAAGCCCCCCTCACGGGCGAGACCGTGATCGAGGATCGCGTGCAGGGACGCGTGGTCTGGCAGAACGCCGACCTCGACGACATGATCATCCTGCGCAGCGACGGAACCCCGGTCTACAACCACGCCGTGGTGGTGGACGACCATGATATGGCGATTAGCCACGTCATCCGCGGCGTGGATCATCTCACCAACGCCGCCCGGCAGGTGCAGCTCTACCGCGCCATGGCTTGGGAGGTTCCGGTCATGGCGCACATTCCGCTGATCCACGGGGCGGACGGCGCCAAGCTCTCCAAACGCCACGGGGCGCTCGGCGTGGAGGCCTATCGCCAGCTTGGCTACCTGCCCGAGGGCTTGCGCAACTACCTTTGCCGCCTCGGCTGGAGCCATGGTGACGATGAGATTTTCTCGACCGCGCAGGCAATCGCCTGGTTCGACATTGCCGATGTCAATAAGGCGCCGGCTCGCCTGGACATGGCCAAGCTCGCCGACGTCAACAGCCATTACATTCGCCAGGCCAGCGAACAAGCGCTGATCGAGCGCCTCAAAGACCTGTTCGCGCACAGTCCCGAAGGCGTCCTGCCCAACGCCCGGTTTGAGGCCGTGGGCTGGGACCGGCTGGCCGCCGCCCTGCCCGGGCTCAAGCCCCGCGCCAAAACGCTGCTCGACCTCATCGATGGCGCCGCTTGGCTCATCGCCGAGCGGCCGCTGCCGCTTGACGACAAGGCAAAGAAGCTGCTCGAAGGCGACGCCCGGCCCCTGCTTACGCGGCTCAAGGCCGAGCTCAGCCAGGTGCCGGATTGGCAGCCGGCCGCCCTGGAGACGGCCGTCAAGGCCTTCGCCGCGGCCGCCGGACAGAAGCTTGGCCAGGTTGCCCAACCCCTCAGGGCGGCCCTGACCGGCCGGGCCGTATCCCCGCCCGTGTTCGACGTCATGGCCGTGCTCGGCCGCGCCGAGACCCTGGCTCGCATCCAGGATCAGGCGGCCTGACGCGCGGCGCAACGGCCGCCGATCAAGCAGATTTGCTCCGCCCTTCGCATAGCTTGCCGCAGTGCAATATATATAATAGAGGGTGAGTTTGCTGCACCCCCAGAATCGGAGGCGGGCCCCTCAGGGTGGCGTCAGCGTCGCTGGATCCAAAGGATGACGCCCATGAATGCGAAGGACATGGCAAGCGCAAAGGCCGAAGCGAAAACCGCAACGCTCGCGATCGGCAGCAATCAGCGGGCAGAAATGCCGATCCGATCGGGTACCATCGGCCCAGACGTGATCGACGTTGGTCGACTCTACCGCGATACCGGCTGCTTCACCTACGATCCGGGCTTCACCTCCACGGCCAACTGCTCCTCGCGCATTACCTACATCGATGGCGATCAGGGCGTGCTCCTCTACCGGGGCTACCCGATCGAGCAGCTCGCGCAGAAATCGAGCTTTATCGAGGTCTGCTATTTGCTACTCAACGGCGAGCTGCCGACCAAGCGCGAGCTCGAGACCTTCAGCAATACCATCACGCACCATACCATGGTGCACGAGCAGATGACGCGCTTCTTCACGGGCTTTCGCCGCGATGCGCATCCGATGGCCGTGATGTGCGGCTCGGTCGGCGCCCTCAGTGCCTTCTATCACGACTCCACCGACATCAATGACGAGCAGCAGCGCATCATCGCCAGCCATCGTCTGATCGCCAAGATGCCGACGCTGGCCGCCATGGCCTACAAGTATTCGGTCGGCCAACCCTTCATCTATCCTCGCAACGATCTCGATTATCCGGCCAACTTCCTGCAGATGTGCTTTGCGGTGCCCTGCGAACCCTATGTCGTCAATCCGATCGTTTCGCGCGCCCTCGATCGGATTTTGATCTTGCACGCGGACCATGAGCAGAATGCCTCCACCTCCACCGTCCGCCTGGCGGGCTCGTCAGGGGCGAACCCGTTTGCCTGTATCGCGGCCGGCATCGCCTCGCTGTGGGGGCCCGCGCATGGCGGTGCCAACGAGGCGGCGCTTAAAATGCTCGAGCAGATCGGCACCGTCGACCGGGTTCCCGAGTACGTCAGGAAGGCCAAGGACAAGAATTCCGAATTCCGCCTGATGGGCTTCGGTCATCGCGTCTACAAGAACTATGATCCGCGCGCCAAGGTGATGCAGGAGACCTGCCACGAGGTGCTCGACGACCTCGGCGTCAAGGACCAAAACATCCTGAAAGTGGCGATGGAGCTCGAGCGCATCGCCCTGCAGGACGATTATTTCATCGAGAAGAAACTCTACCCCAACATTGATTTCTATTCGGGCATCACCTTGCGAGCGATGGGCTTCCCGCTCTCCATGTTCACCGTGCTGTTCGCGGTGGCGCGCACGGTCGGCTGGATTGCGCAGTGGAAGGAAATGATCGAGGATCCCGAGCAAAGATCGGCCGGCCGCGCCAGCTCTACATTGGCGAACCTGAGCGGCCGTTCGTCCCCGTCGAGAAGCGTGGCTGAGCCTTACATGTCGCGGTGCGGGACGTCGGAGCGCGGCCAACCGCGACCCATTTCGGCATAGTTGAGGACGATCTCGGCCGCGGCCTCGCTCGGGGTGCCTCTCGGCAAGGCCATGCGCTCCGGCACCCCAGCCAGCGCCTTGAGCTGCTGCTGGCGCGCCACACCCTCATCGAGGAGTTGGACGAGCGCATTGGCCAGCTTCACGGGCGTGCACTGCTCCTGATGGAATTCCGGAATGGCGCGCGTGCCAAGGATCAGGTTCGGCAAGACCGTGGAGGGTGCCGTGATCATCCGGCGCAGCGCCGGCGCCGCCACCGGGTCTACCTTGTAGGCCACCACCATCGGCGTGCCGGCCAGCGCCAGCTCGAGCGACACGGTCCCCGAGGCGGCCAGCGCCGCCCGCGCCAACCGAAAGGCGGAAAACTTATCCGCCTCGCCCTGCAGAAAATGCGGTGCTTTTGGCCAATGCGCCACGCCTGCTTCGACCTGGCGGCGCACCGCCTCCAGCGCCGGAATGGCGACCTCGAATTTTCGGCCGCGCTCGCGCAGCCGCTGCAGCGCTTGTCCAAACGGGCCGAGCAGCCGGCTCACCTCCGATGGTCGGCTACCGGGCAGCAGCACCAGCAGGTGCCCGTCAGCGGCGAGACCGAGGCGTCGGGCCAAAGGCATGGGATCGAGGCCTCGGATCCAGGCCAGGCGTTCGATCAGCGGATGGCCCACATAGCTACAGGGTGGTCCTCGCAGGCGGGCGTGCGCCTCGGGCTCGAAGGGGAGCAAGGCCAGCACGTGATCGACGTAGGCGCGCATCTTGTAGGCGCGCCCGGGACGCCAGGCCCACACGCTCGGTGAAACATAGTCGATGATGGGAATTTCGGGGCGGCGACGGCGAATGCGCCGGGCGATCGGATGCGTAAACTCCGGGCTATCGATAATCACCACCGCGTCGGGTTCGGCGGCCACCGCCGCCGCCGCCGTGCTGGTAATCCGGCGCAGGATGGTGGGCAGGCGGGCGAGGATCGCCAGCGGCCCCATCACCGCCACCTCTTCGATCGGAAATTGCGAGCTGAGGCCCGCCGCCGCCATCTGCGGACCGCCCACGCCCAGATAGCGGATGCGCCCGCCACGGCCCTGGTCCAGGGCGCCCATCAGCTTGGCGCCAAGCGCATCGCCCGAGTGTTCGCCGGCGACGACGAACAGTCGCAGCTCGCGCGCCTCGGCGGCATAAACCTTCTGGCGAGCCGGTCGCGTCTGCGTCATGCGGCCCCAGACCCTCCCTCATCCCAGCCAGTCTCGCAGGTCACCAGGCAAAGGCCAAGCGCGTCGGCCGCCCGCGCGGCCTCCGTGGCGTCCTCGAACAAAGGGCCGTTGCCCGCGATGGCCACGGCGGCCAGATCCTGCAGCGCGGCCTGTTGCAACAGCATCGTCAGCGGCTGAGCCTCCGCGGCCGACGCGCGACAGACCAGGGCGCCCAGGCGACGCCGGCTGCGCCGGTCGCTCCACTGCCGCAATCCGCGCACGCGCGCCAGCATGGCGGCCGTCCCCTCGGCGCCTTCGACGGCAAGCACGTGAGCGCGCGCGACCACGGCCGCTTTGCCGGTGGCGAACGCGGCAAGCCGCGTCACGATTGCAATGCCCCGCTCGATGTCGCCGAGGTCGCGTCTGGAGGGCCGCACCCGACCGATCAGGTGCGCGCTGAGCCGGCCAGCCGGCGCCGCTTCGCCGGGTCGATGCCTCGGCGGCAAGTCCGTGGACGGCGCAGCTATTGGCATCGGCGCGGCGCAGGGTTTCCTCGCGATCAAGGATGAGGACGGCGCCGCTCTCCACCACGATCCCCGCCAGACCGGCGGCCACGACGCTGTCGACGGTGCGCGGCCCGATCGCCGGCATATCGATGCGCAACTCCTGTCCGGGCTTCGGCCCCTTCGCCAGCACGCCGCGCCGCCAGTTCGCCTCCTCGCGGTCGGGCAAGCCCAGCACGCGCTCGAGCATGCGGTCGGTGCCCTCGGCGCCTTCGATCGCCAGCACGCGTCCGTCGGCAACGACGACGGACTGGCCGGCGTCGAGCCGCCCCAGCCGGCGGCGCACGGCAAAGCCGATCTCGGCGTCGCGGCGGTCCTCGTCGCTGAGCCCGGTCAGCGCCAAGTCGCCCGCTGCGGCCAAAAGATCCGGGGCGATTTCGTGTGCGCCGCGCACCTCCAGGCCTTTGCGCTCGAAGAAACGCACGACCCGCGTGAGAACCGAATCATCGCCGCCGGCGGCGATCAAGCCCAGGATCTGCGGCAGACTTGCAAAAGCCCGCGTCCGGACGGATGTGCCAGAAGTCGGGACGCCGTACGCCTCCCGCGATCACCAGTTGCCGGCCACCTTCCCGGCGAAGCGTTGCCAGCATGCGGCCGATCTGGCCCCAATTCACCCAGGTGTGCGCAAAGCGCTCAATCTCGGGATCGGCTTCGCCGCGAATGGCGACGATGTGCACGTTGGCGCCCCGCGCTGCCGCGCTCTCGGCGATCATCAGCGGCAGCCGCCCGCCGCCCGCCAGAATACCGATGCGCATCATTGCGCCTCCGGGCAACGGGCCGAGGCGTGCTCAGATTTCGGCGTGCGGCACGCACAGCGAGCGCTTCCGCCGGCGCGTATGAAGGCCACGATCTCTTTGACGATCGGATGATCGAACTCCTCCTCCACGTCGCCGAGCCGCTCCTGCAGTGTTCCTTCATTGGCGAACAGCAGCCGGTAGGCACGGCGCAGGGTATGGATATCTTCGCGCGCGAACCCGCGCCGTTGCAGACCGATGATATTGAGCCCCGACAAATATGCGCGGTTGCCGAGCGCCATGCCGTAGGGAATGAGATCGTTCTCCAGTCCGGACATGCCGCCGAGAAAGCGTGCGCACCAACGCGTGCGAACTGGTGGATCGCCGCGCCGCCACCCAGGATGGCGAAGTCGCCGATGCGGCAATGCCCGGCCAGCATGACGTTGTTGGAAAAATCACGTTGTCGCCGACGCGGCAATCGTGGCCGACGTGGGAGTTGGCAAGGAAGGCGCAATGGTTGCCGACCACGGTCTGCATACCGCCACCGGCGGTGCCGGGGTTCATGGTCACGCCCTCGCGGATCAGGCAGTCGCTGCCGACCGTGAGCGAAGAGGGCTCGCCCTTGTACTTCAGATCCTGGGGCGGATGGCCGATGGAGGCAAATGGATAAAGGCTGGTGCGCGCGCCGATGCTGGTGCGGCCGGCCACCACCACGTGGCTCATCAGCTTGACCCCCGCCGCCAACTTGACGTTGGCTCCGACCACGCACAAGGGACCGATCTCGACATCCTCGGCAAGCTCGGCGCCCGCCTCGACGACCGCCGTCGGGTGCACCTTAGAGCTTGGCATCATCCGGATCCAAAATCATGGCGCTGACCTCGGCCTCGGCGACCACCTGCCCATTCACCTTGGCCTCGCCATAAAAGCGCCAAGCGCGGCCGCGGCTGCGAATCTTGCGCACATGGTAGTGAAGATGATCGCCGGGCAGCACGGGCTTGCGGAACTTGGCGCGGTCTATCCCCATGAAATAGACGAGCTGCGGCTTGTAGTCGGTCTCGAAGTTGGCAACGCACAGCGCGCCGGCGGTCTGCGCCAGACCCTCGATGATCAATACCCCCGGCATGATCGGGAAACCGGGAAAGTGCCCCTGGAAAAAGGCTCGTTGATGGTGACGCTCTTGATGCCGATGCAGCGCTCATCGCCCTCCATTTCGATCAGCCGGTCGACCAGCAAAAACGGATAGCGGTGCGGCAGCAGCTTCATGACGCGCGCAATGTCCGCGCTGCCTAGGGCCTTTTTCTGCGTTGGCGTTTCTTTCATGAGATTGCCCGCAGCATCTGTCGCGCCTCAAGCATTGGCTACTCCTCGCGTGCGCGCGGCCGGCGGCCGAGCCGCTTCAGGGCTGCGATCTGTCGCGCCCATTCCGCCATCGGCACCGCCGGCGTCCCGCCCATGCGCGCGCCCGCGGGTACGTCGTCCTTGGCGTGTCCGCCGCCGGCGATCTGGGCGCCCGAGCCGACCTTGATGTGGCCAACCGCGCCGGATTGGCCACCCATGACGACGAAATCGCCCAACTCCGTGGAGCCGGAAATGCCGGTCTGGCCGACGATCACGCAATGCCTGCCGATCACCACGTTGTGCCCGATCTGCACGAGATTATCAATTTTGGTGCCCTGGCCGATCACCGTATCCTTGAGCGCCCCGCGGTCGACACAGCTGTTGGCGCCGATTTCCACGTCGTCGTGGAGCAGCACGCGGCCGATCTGCGGGACCTTGAGGTGCCCTTGCGGGCCCATGGCAAAGCCAAAGCCATCCTGGCCAATGCGCACGCCCGCGTGCAGGATTACCCGGTTGCCGACGATGGCGTGCGTCAGGCTGACGCTCGGGCCGATGTAGCAGCCCTCGCCCACGACCACGCGATAGCCGACGAGCGCGCCCGCCGCCACCGTGGTGCCCCTGCCGATGCGGGCTTCCCGGCCGATGACGGCACCGGGTTCCACCAGCGCGCCTTCGGCAATGTCGGCGCTGGGGTGCACCAGGGGTTCGCCGGCGGCGACCATGGCCGCCTTCGGCTGCAGGGCGTCGGGGTAGAAGATCTGCAGCGCCGTGGCAAAGCCCCGATAGGGGCCTTGAGAGCGAGCGCGACGGTGCCAGGCGGCACGCGGTCGGCAAACTCGGGGGCGATCAGGCAGGCGCCGGCGCGCGTCTCGGTCAGCTGCGGCATGTACTTGCGATTGTCCAGAAAGGACAGGTGCCGAGGTTGCGCTTCGGCCAGCGGCCGCACGTCTTCAATCAAGCTCTCCCCGTTCGCCTGCGGCGCTAGGGCCGGCGCCGAGGCGGTGGGCCAAATCGGCCAGCCGGAGAGGTGGGCTCCTGACAAAAATCCTGGATGCTGCATGGCGTTACCTTATCCGCAGCCGCGTGGATTGTCGCCACCCAACGGACAGGCGGCACGCGAACGATACTACGGGCAGGCAACGGCAGGCCGCCTAGAAGCGCGTCGAGGCGCCGAAACGGATCAGCTGCTCGTCGTCGAAGCGCTCTTTGAGGAACGGCTTGGAAATGTCGAGCCGCAAGGGTCCAAGCGGCGATTCCCAGATGATGCTGGCACCCGCCGCGGCGCGAACAGCACTGAATCGGCCAAGCAAATACCCGGATTGAGCACGGCCCCGGTGATCGGATCCCGATTCAGCGGCTAGGCCGCACTGCGTATCAAGGCCTTTCGCTCCGTGCCCGGCGCCGAACAGCGAGCCGGCATCGACGAAGGCCGCCGCGCTCATGCCGAGCTCCTGCGGAATAAAGGGAATGGGGAAGCGCACCTCCGCCGTGGCGGACCAGAAGGTGCTCCCGCCGAGGGCGTCGTTGGTCAACAGGTCGCGCGGGCCGAAGCCGCCGCGGTCAAAGCCGCGAATGGTCTCGCCACCCTTGTAGAACAGGTCGATCAGCCGCACGTCCTGGCCGCCCCAACCCTCGATGTGGCCGCCCATCAGGCGGCCGACGAAGGTGATCTTGTCGGTGACCGGAAAGTAGACGCGACCCTCGGCACTGGCGCGCACGAATTGCACATCGCCGCCGAGACCGGCAACCTCGGTGCCGACCTGCAGATAGACGCCCTTGGTGGGGTTCTTGGGATGGTTGCGCCCATCATAGGACAGCATGGTGCCCCAGGAGGAGGTGAGCGCCTCGCCTTGCGCTTCCTTGATGGCCAGCGAGGCCGTCGGCAGCACGTCAAAGATTTCGCTGGTGGACAGATTGTAGCTGTTGGTCAGCCATAGATTCTCGGTTATCGGGAAACCGAGGCGCAGCGAGCCGCCGGTCGTCCTGGTGCGGAACGAGGATAGGCTCGAAAGGTTCACGTCCTTGTGGAAGAGGTCGAAACCGGCGGCCAGATTGAGGCCCAGGAAGCGGGGTTCGGTAAAACTCAAATCGATCTGCAGGCGCTCGGCGGAGCCGGCCAGGCGCAGGCGCAGGAATTGGCCGCGACCGAGCAGGTTGCGCTCGGTGATGCTGACGTCGCCGATGACGCCCTCGCTGGTCGAGTAGCCGGCACCGAAGGACAGCTCGCCGGTCGACTGCTCGACCAGATCGACATCAAGAATGATCCGATCGGCCGCCGAGCCCGGTCGTCGCTTGATATCGACGGTCTTGAAGTAGCCGAGGTTCTGCAGGCGCTTCTTGGCCTTGTCGACCATTATCGGATTGTAGGCATCGCCTTCCGCCAGGCGGAATTCACGGCGCACCACATAGTCCTGGGTGCGCAGGTTGCCGTTGATGTTGATGCGCTCGATGTAGACGCGCGGGCCTTCGTCGATCACGTAGGTGACGTTGATGGCGCGCCCGGTCACATCCCGATCGGCTTTAGGACGCACGCGCACGAAGGCGTAGCCGGCCTCGGAGGCCACCAGTGTCAGGCGCTCCACGGTCTTGTCCATCAGCGACTGGTCATAGGTCGCGCCGCTGGTGGTCAGGAGCTCGCCACGCAACACCTTGGTGTCGATCGGCAGGGTGGATCTGATCTCCATCCCCCCGAAGGCGAACAGCTCGCCCTCTTCGACCACGAAGGAGATGTAAAAGCCCGAGCCATCGCGATCGAGCTCCGCGCCGGCGGTGACGACGCGGGCGTCGGCATAGCCGTTTTTGAGGTAGTACTGGCGCAGCAGCTCGCGATCCAGCGTCAGTCGGTCCGGATCGTAGATGTTGGTGCCCTTGAGAAAGTCCAACAGCCCCGACTGGCTCGTGGTGATGATGTCGCGTAGCTGCGAGTCGGAAAACGCCCGGTTGCCGATGAAATTGATGGCCTTGACCTTGGTGGCGTTGCCCTCGTCGATCTCGAACACGAGATTAACGCGATTGCTGTCGAGCTCGATGATCTTGGGCTCGACCGAGGCCGCGAAAGCGCCCCTGGCGCCGGTAGACGTCGAGAACGCGCTGCACGTCGGCTTGCGCCTTGGCGCGCGTGAACACGGACCTCGGCTTGAGTTGTACCTCGCTCTTGAGCGTGTCCTTGTCGACTTCCTTGTTGCCTTCAAAGGCGATCTGGTTGATGACGGGATTTTCCACGACCGTGATGACCACGCCGCTGCCCTCGCGGTCGATGCGCACGTCGGCAAACAGGCCGGTTGCGAACACGCGCGCGGATCGACTGGTCGACCTTGCCCGGATCGTAGGCGTCCCCGGAGTTGAATTTGAGATAGGTGCGAACGGTTTCGGGTTCCACCCGCTTGTTGCCGACGACGCGGATTTCGCGAATGGTCCCGCTCTGCGCTTGGGCGGCAGGCGCCCAGAGCACCGGCTCGGCAACGGCTAACGCCGCCACCCAGACCAGCAAGGCTACGAGGCGTCCCCAACCCCTCGATGTGCCCATCCCAGAATAAGGCATTCTTCCCGTCTGCCTTTCGTCGCCGATCCCCTCGTGGTCACCCTACCCGTCGGCGTCAGGTGGGCGCTTTATCCACATGGCATCCACACACGACGGCGGGTCACAATGGGACGATCTGGCCCTCTCCCCGAGCCTCACGCCGACCCACAGCGCTGCGTGCGATCAACCTCTCGTTTACCGGTCTTCGTCTCCCGTTGGAAGTGGCAAGATTACGTCACAAATTCTGATTCTAACCAATGCCCCTGAGCCACCTGCGCACGATGCCCAGATCGTTCCAGGTTGCAAACATCATGAGCATCAGCACCACGGCCAAACCGATCCGAAAACCAATCTCTTGCGTGCGATCGCTCAGCGGCTTTCGCCGTACCGCCTCGATCAGATAGAACAAAAGATGACCGCCATCGAGCAACGGGATCGGGAAAAGATTAATGAGCCCGATGCTGACCGACAACACCGCCGTCAAATTGAGCAAGGGCACAAAGCCAACGCTGGCGACCTGGCCGGAGACTTCCGCGATCCGGAATGGGACCGCCGAGCTGATCGGCCGATTCCCGCCCATCACCACGTCGGAAAGATAGGACAGCGTTCGCGTGACGATGAAAAAGGTCTCGCGCACGCCCAGCCCGACCGACTCGATGGGCCCATAGCGCTGGTACTTCCAATCCTCCTGGGCGGCATTGCGGCGGATGCCGATCATGCCCTGTCGGGTCTTGTTGCCAAAACGGTCGGTGATCTCGCGACGGGCCGGGGTCGCCTTAAGGGTTTCCTTGCGTCCCTCGCGCTCGACCTGGAAGGTCAGCTCGCGATCGGCGCTGCCGCTGACGATCCTTTGCATGTCGGTGAACGTCTCAATTTGGGAGCCGTCGATGCTGAGGATCAAGTCCCCGGGCTTGAAGCCCGCCGCCTCGGCCGCACCGCCGGGCACCAGCTCATCGACGCGTGGCGCAGTAACGTGCACGCCAACCACGGTAAACGTCAGGGCGAAGATGGCGATCGCGAGCAGAAAATTCGCCACCGGTCCGGCCGCGACAATGGCCGCCCGCGACGCCAACGGCTTGGTTTGGAAGGCCCCGGCGCGCTCCTCCTCGGTCATGCGCGACAGCGCCTCGCGCGAGGGCGCGCTGGCGCTGTTCTCATCATCCATGAACTTGACGTAACCGCCGAGCGGCACCCGAGGCCACGCGCCAGCGCGTGCCATGCCGATCCCAAAAGCCGAAAATTTCCCGTCCAAAGCCGATCGAGAAGGCCTTGACGCGCACCCCACACCAGCGCGCGACCAGAAAATGGCCGAGCTCGTGGACGAAGACGACCACCGTCAAGACGAAGAGGAAGGGGAGCAAGACGGCGAGAAAGCCCCACACCTGCTCGAAGATCCGCCCGAGCGTGATGCAGGCTCCAAGGCAGATCTCCAGGTCACCTAGAGCCTTCAATCCACCTGACAAAAATGGCCATCGGCAGCGCCTCCGAACTTCTGCGTTAACGACGTTCATGCACTAAAGCGCCTACGCGGCGCCAGGCAGACGTCCCCTTTCCAGCAAGTTTAGCGCCAGCCGACGGGCGGCCGCATCGGTCTCGAGCACGGCATCCAGGCCCGCGCTCTCCCCGAACAGCCCACACGCCTCTGCTTGAGCCAGCGTCTCCGCTACAAGTTGGGCAATTTGAAGGAACCCCAAGCGTCCCGCCAGGAAGGCCTCAACGGCAATTTCGTTGGCGGCGTTCAGCACGGCGGGCGCCATGCCGGCGCGCCGCATGGCTTGGCGCGCCAGCCCGATGGCCTGAAAGCGCTGCTCGTCGGGGCGCTCAAAGCTCAGCTGTGCCAATTCGACGAGGTCGAGGCGCTTGGTCGGCGCCGTCATGCGCTGGGGCCAGGCCAGGCTCAGGGCAATCGGGGTGCGCATATCCGGAGAGGACAGTTGGGCGAGCATGGAGCCGTCGCAGTAACCGACCAGGGCATGAATGATCGATTGCGGGTGGACGACGATCTCAAGCTTGTCGGCATCGATCTGGAACAGGTGATAGGCTTCGATCAGTTCGAGCCCCTTGTTCATCAGGGTGGCCGAATCGATGGTGATCTTGGGTCCCATCGACCAATTCGGGTGGCGCAGGGCCCGCTGGGCGTGGCGCGGGCCAGCTGTTCGAGGCTCCAGGTGCGAAACGGCCCGCCGGAGGCCGTCAGCACAATGCGCTCGATGCTGTCGGGGGCGGCCCCGGCGATCGCCTGGAAGGCGGCCGAGTGCTCCGAATCCACGGGGATCAGCTCGGTTCCGGCCCGGCGCACGGCCTCCATGAAGAACTCGCCGGCCGACACCAGGCACTCCTTGTTGGCGAGCGCGACGCGACGTCCCTGGGACACGGCCGCGAGCGTCGGGCGCAAGCCGGCGGCCCCCATAATGCCCGCCATCACGCAGTCGGCCGGCCTCAGCGCCGCCTCGATCAGCCCCGCCATGCCGGCGGCCACCTCGATGCCGGTTCCGGCCAAGCGTTGCTTTAGATCCTCGTATTGGGCTTCCTCCGCGATCACCGCCAGCTCGGCGCCGTGCCTGACCGCAAGGTCTGCCAAGCTCTCGGCATTGTGCTTTGCCGTAAGGGCCACGACCTTGAAGATGTTGGCATTGCGGCCGATCAAATCGAGCGTGCTCTGTCCCACCGAGCCCGTCGCGCCGAGCACACTGACGCGCTTGACGGCGCCCGCTGGCGCCGGTCCCGATCCGCTCGCCGCGCGCAGGCTTGAAGGTCGCTCGCTCCTGCGCACCGCCGCTCTTGCGCCCATTCTCAATACCCCAACAGCAGCGCGCGTGCCGGCGAATGCACGTCGACAAAAACCCGGTCAAGCCCGCCGCCGTCGCCGCGATCACCAGCCCGTCTAGGCGATCCATAATGCCACCATGGCCTGGTATCAGCGCGCTCGTATCCTTGGCACCGAACCGGCGCTTGATTGCCGATTCCATAAGATCGCCCATTTGCGCCAGAAAGGCGAGGACCGCCGCCGTGGTCCCCAGCCGCAGCGCCGAACTGCCCGGCACGGCCAAGGCCATCAGTGCGCCCGTGATGCCGCCCGCCAGCACGCCACCAAAAAGGCCCGCCCAGGTCTTGTTGGGCGAAACGCTTGGCCACAGCTTTGGACCCGCCAGGCCGCGGCCCGCCAAAAATGCACCCGTGTCGGCCGCGATCACGACCAGAATGACGAATACGGCCGCCCGTAGCCCATAGGTCGGATCGGACCGCAACCATATCAGGATAACCGCGGGCAAGGCGGCATAAAACACCCCAAGTGCGGCAAAGGCTGTGGCGGCCCAGGCTCAAGAGCATGGCCAGGATGGCCCCGATCGGCAGCGCCAGCAGGCCGAGGCCCACAAAGCCCAGGGCCGCCAGCCCCACCGCGAGTGCCGCGGCGCCGACATGAACAGCGATCACGATCTCGGCGCTGCGACCGTGCACCAGACGGCCCCATTCCCAGCTCAAGACCAGCGCCAGCACAAAAACCAGAACATTGAATGCGGCCGCGCCTGCCGCCAAGGCGCCGGCGGCGATCACCGCCATGGCGAGACCGGAGACGAGACGGGTAGAAAAGTCGCCGCCCAGCCACGTCAGACCCGCGCGGGGAGAACCCCGCTGGTCGCCCGGCTCGCTCGTCTCGTTCATCGGCGCGACCCCTTGCCTGCCCCTCGGCGCTAGCCGGTCGATTGCGTCGCCACGCCGCCGAAGCGGCGCTGTCGACCGCGGAATTCGTCGATGGCGTGCCTCGAGCAGTTCGTCGCCGAACTCGGGCCAATAGGCATCGAGGAAGACGAATTCGGTATAGGCGGACTGCCAAAGCAGGAAATTGGACAAGCGCAGCTCACCGCTGGTGCGGATCAACAGGTCGGGATCGGGCACGCCTTGGGTGTCGAGCTCCGCTGAGAGCGCCTCGGGCGTGATATCTTCGAGTTTGATCGATCCCGCGAGCACGCGCCCGGCCAGGCGGCGGGCGGCCTTGGCGATTTCGGCGCGCGAGCCGTAGTTGAAGGCGATCATGAGATTGAGCGTGCTATTTCGCGCCGTGAGCGCCATGGCCTCGTCCATCAAGCCGAGCAGCTCCGGGTCGACGCCGGTGCGTTCCCCGATCACGCTCACGCGCACACCGTTGCGATGCAACTCCGCCAGGTCGCGCCGGATGAAGCGCTTCATCAGACCTCATGAGGTCGTCCACTTCGCTGGCGGGGCGGGACCAGTTCTCCGAGGAAAAGCTGTAGATCGTCAGGTACTGGATGCCCAGTTCCATCGCCGCCCGCACGGTGCGGCGCACGGCCTCTACGCCGCGCCGATGTCCTTCCGAGCGCGGCAGCCCACGCTCGGAGGCCCAGCGACCGTTGCCATCCATGATGATGGCGACGTGGCGCGGCACCTGCGCACTCGCCTCGCCAGAGGCTTCGTTTGTTCTGCTCTGTTCATGGATCAGGCGTCATGCTCCCAGCGTCACCGCGCCGACGGCGTCGGTGTTGATTGCCGGTCCCCTCGCGGTTTGCGTCCCCTCAACCATCAGACCTGCTTGATCTCGGCCTCTTTGCTGGTCAGCGACTGATCGATCTCCTTGACGAGCTTGTCCGTCAACTCCTGCACCTTGCTCGAGTTCTTATGATGGTCGTCCTCGCTCATTTGTCCGTCCTTGTCGAGCCGCTTGAGCAGCTCCATGCCGTCGCGGCGCACGTTGCGGACCGCCACCCGGGCATGCTCCGCATATTTGTGGGCAACCTTGACGAGCTCCTGGCGTCGTTCGGAGCGTCAAGGCGGGAATGGGAAGCCTGATCAGGGCGCCGTCGACGACAGGGTTGAGCCCGAGGTTGGCCTCCCGGATCGCCTTTCCACCGCGCCGACCTGACCCCGGTCCCAAACCTGCACGGAAATCGTGCGCGCGTCCGGGGTCGGACACGGTGGCGACTTGGTTGATCGGCATGCGCGCGCCGTAGACATTGACCACGACCGGGTCGAGAAAATGCACACTGGCGCGCCCGGTGCGCAGGCCGGCGAACTCCTTCTTGAGCGAATCGAGGGCACCGCGCATGCGACGTTCAAGTTCCTGGATATCGAATTTTCCTGCAGCCATGACAGGTTCCTCCGCTCCAGCTATCCCGCAGCGACCTTGCGGGACCCGCCTGCAACCACCCTCCTCCAACACATTTATGCCGCGGCCGAGACCAGCGTGGATAGGGCCTCGCCGCGTAGCAGCTTGCTGAGATTACCGGGTTCCTCGATGGAAAACACAATTACCGGAAGATTATTGTCGCGAGCAAGCGCGATGGCGGCTCCATCCATCACCTTCAGGTCCCGGCTCAGGACTTCAGCATAGGTCAGTCGGTCGTGGCGCACCGCCTTGGGGTCTTGCTTGGGGTCGGCCGAATAGACGCCATCGACTTGCGTGGCCTTCGCAAGCACTTCGCAGTTCATTTCCACGGCCCTGAGGGCCGCGGTGGTGTCGGTGGTAAAATAGGGATTGCCGGTGCCGGCGGCGAAAATGACGACGCGGCCATTTTCCATGGTGATGCAAGGCCTTGGAGCGCACAAAGCCTCTGCAAATGCTGGGCATGGGAATGGCGGAAAGAACCCGCGCCTGCACGCCCGCTTGCTCGAGGCCGTTTTGCAGCGCCAGGGCGTTCATCACGGTGGCCAGCATGCCCATGTAATCGCCGGTGACCCGATCCATGCCCTTGGCCACACCGGCAAGGCCGCGAAAATGTTGCCGCCCCCGACGACCGCCGGCGATCTCGGCGCCCGCGGCAGTCGCCTCCTCTGATGTCGAGGGCCAGGCGCTGCACGACCCGCACGTCGATGCCGTAAGCGCCTCGTTCCCATCAGGGCCTCGCCCGAAAGTTTCAGCAACACGCGTCGGTAGCGTAGGGGAGAGGACGCGGCGGCTGCCATCACACCAGTTCCTCGACAATTGCGAGCCTCAACTCAACAAAGCCGGTTGGCCAGAGCCGACGCCGCGGTTGGCCCGGGGCCTGCTAGGCCCGGAAGCTGCCTGCGCCCACCAACCTTTGTGGCCGCCCTTTGTAGCTGCCCAGGCGCTGGCGGCCCGGCAAGCTTGCCGGGCGGCCGCTGAGCCCGTTGCCGGGCAAGACATAACCCCACGCGCGGCCAGTGCGCAATTCGCACCTTGGCGCCGAGATCGGGGGCGCAAATTGGAGCCTAGTCAAAGCGGCCAATTGGCCCAGCGGCCGGCGGCCTTGGCCACCTCGGCGGCGAAGTCATCATCCTTCTTGTCGATGCCCTCGCCCAGAGCATAGCGCACGAACTTGGCAATCTTGACGGGCGCTCCCAGCTTTTCGGCGGCCTCCTTGCAGGACCTGGTCGACGGTCTGCTTGCCGTCGCCGCCCGCGCCGAGGAAGGTCTGCTGCAGAAGCACGACCTGCTGATAGAATTCCTTGCGCAGGCGCCCTCCACCATCTTGGCGACGATGTCGGCCGACTTGCCGCTGGCCGTTGCCTGCTCGGTGTAGATGGCGCGCTCGCGCTCGATCCGCGCCGGATCGAGCTCGTCGGCGGTTACCGCCGCCGGGCTGGCCGCGGCAATGTGCATGGCCAGTTGGCGGTCGAGCGCGGCAGATCGCCGGCCTCGCCCTTGCTCTCGAGCGCGACCAGCACGCCGATCTTGCCGAGGCCGTCGGCGGCCTTGTTGTGCACGTAGTCGGCCACCGCGCCCTCCGCCACCGATACGCTGCCGGTGCGGCGCACCGATCATGTTCTCGCCAATGGTGGCCACCATGTCCTTGACGTGGTCCTCGACGCTGCCGGCAGAGCCCGGCAACGGCATGGCCAGCAGCTTGGCCAGATCGCCGCCGGCCTTTGCCGCCACGGCGCCGACCTTGCGCACCACGTCCTGGAACTTGTCGTTGCGTGGCAACGAAGCTCGGTCTCGGAGTTCACCTCGACGATGCGCCCCCGTCTTGTCCGTGGCGGCGACGCCGATCAGGCCTTCGGCGGCGACCCGCCCTGCCTTGGTCGCGGCCTTCGAGAGGCCTTCTTGCGCAGCCAATCAACGGCCTGCTCGATGTCGCCCTGCGTCTGCGTGAGGGCGGTCTTGCAATCCATCATGCCGGCGCCGGTCTTATCGCGCAGCTCGCTTGACCTGGCCTGCGGAAATAGCTGTCATGTGGCCTCGCTTTCATCCTAGGCGGGCGCCGTCGGAGCTGTGCCGGGGTCAAGAACTTAAAGACTCGACGGCTCACCGCCCGTCAGGCTGCCTGGCCTTCGGCCAACTGCTTGGCGGCCGCGACCCAGCCGTCGCGCTCGATCCGCCCCTTGAGATTGAGCAAGCGGTCGAGCCCGGCCGTCGCTGGCTCGTCAAGATCGGCGATCTGCCAGAAATGGTAGACGCCGGCGTCATTGAGCCGCTGCTCCAGTCGCGGGTTGATGCTCGGGCAGCCGCTTGAGATCGTCGGCTTCGCCACGCGGCGCGTCGATACCCGTAAATGCGGGCGCAGGGGCTTTGTCGCCAGCCAACTCCTCGGCCGGGGGCGCTTCGGCGGCGCCGACGTCGACGCCGGCCTGCGACTGGCCGCGCTCGATGCCGTCGATCGCCGCGCGCGCGATCAGATCGCAGTAGAGCGTGATCGCGCGCCCGGCGTCGTCGTTGCCCGGCACCAGGAAGTCGATGCCGTCCGGATCGCAGTTGGTGTCGACGATCGGCGACGATCGGAATGCCGAGCTTCTTGGCCTCGGCGATGGCGATCTGCTCCTTGTTGGTGTCGATCACGAACAGCAGGTCGGGCAGCCCGCCCATCTCCTTGATGCCGCCCAGCGACGTGTTGAGCGAGTCGCGGTCGCGCGTGAGCTGCAGGCAGCTCCTTCTTGGTGCAGCCCCTTGGCCTCGCCGGCGAGCATTTCGTCGAGCTGCTGCAGGCGGCGGATCGACTGCGAGATCGTCTTCCAGTTGGTCAGCGTGCCGCCGAGCCAGCGATGGTTGATGTAGTACTGCGCGCGAGCGCTTGGCCGCGTCGGCGATCGCCTCCGAGGCCTGGCGCTTGGTGCCGACGAACAGCACGCGCCCGCCGCCGGCGACGCACGTCGCTGACCTTGACCAGCGCCTGGTGCAGCAGCGGCACCGTCTGCGCCAGGTCGATGATGTGGATGTTGTTGCGGGCGCCGAAGATGAAGGGCGCCATCTTCGGGTTCCAGCGGTGGCTCTGGTGGCCGAAGTGGACAGCCAGCTTCGAGCAGCTGACGCATATTGAAGGCGAGGCAGCGCCATGGCGCGATCTCCGTTTTCCGGTTGGACCTCCGCGGCCGTGTGCGAACCGAGCCTCGGGGTGCTGAGAGCTTGGCCACCGGAGCGTGCGGGCGGGGCTTTCGATCCGCCGCACGCGAGGGCGCGCGTGTGGGGCCTGTGTTAGTGGCTTTGCTCGGCCCTGACAAGGGCAGGTTTGGCCGCTCTGGCGGCCTTGCCTAACGCGGCTTGCCGGCTTCCCTCAAAGGCCATCCCGGGTCAAGTCAAGGTAGCGCACTGGGCCTCCAGGTCCCTGGGCGGTTCAAGCCAGCACTTTTCCTGTTTGAGCGTGCGTCGGGTATCGGTACGCCCGGCCTGCCAGTCTCCTGCATGGACAGGCGCGAGAACTCGCAGTCCTTGGCCTGGGTCTCGTAATATTTCTCGCGGTAGATCAGGTGCACGACGCTCATCGAGGCGCCGCTTGAGCCTGGCGCTGGTCTTGAGCTTGCGCACGATCTCGACAACGTCGGGCTCGCGCTTTTTCCGCGGGGAGCTTGTCGAGGCAGCCGTTCGACGCGCCTGCCGCAGCTCCTGCGCCTGCCGGAAGTCATTGGTATTCTTGCGCGTGCGCGAAGAGTAAAGAATGTCCTTGTGTCGCTTCGTAGACGTCAAACAGGTTGCGCGGCATGGCGCCGCGCGCGCTGAAGAGGTCGATCTGGAACACCAGCATGCTCTGGTCGCGCTCGGCGTCGAGCAGGTGATCGAGCGGAGTGTTGGAGAGCACGCCGCCGTCCCAGAAGTGTTCGCCATCGATCTCGATCGGCGGGAACCCGGCGGCAGCGCCGCGCTCGCCATGATGTGTTCCGGGCCGAGGCGATAGTCCTTTTGCTGGCATCGAAGTAGACCGAGTTCCCCCGCAGCAGGTGCGCTGCCCCGATGCTGCAGCCGCACGGCCCCGCGGTTGAGCAAATCGAAGTCGATGAGCTGCTCCAGCTGCCCGGCGCAGCGGCGAAGTATCGTAATAGCTAAGCGCGGCCTTGGAGCCCCCAGGGCTGCAGCCACACGGGCGGCAGCGCGGGCGGCAGAAGCCTCGGCACACCTGCGGTGCCGCGGTGGTGAGGGCGCTCAGTTCGTTGAACGTGCCACGCGCCCAATCGCCGGCGATCAAGGGCTTCGCGGCACGCTCGCGCTAATGCGCTCCCAGAACGTGCGCAGCCGGTACAATTCTTTCTCTGCGGGTGAGCCGGCAATAATGGCGCCGTTGATACGCCCCGATCGAGATGCCGGCGATCCAGTGCGGCAGATAGCCATGTTCGGCCAGCGCCTGATAGACGCCGGCCCTGAGCGCCACGCGCCGCCGCCCTGCAGCACCAATCCCAGCTGGGCGCAATGCGCCGGCAAAGCCCCTGCGCTTTTGCCCCCGTCGTCGGCGCCGGCTGGCGGCGCGCCGTGACCGCGGCCGGGGAGGGTTGCCTGCGCCGCATTCTCGCTGTCCTCATCTTGCCAGGTTAGGGTTGGTTCAGCCCTTGGCCGACCGCAGAGAAGAGCGACAATACCGCAAGGCGTCTAACGCTTTCGCCTGTGCCGTCACCTGTGTCTTTGGTGCGGCTAAGTTGCGTCAAGCTCCCGGGCAGTGGGCCGCGGGCTTATCCGGGTCGCCCACCAAAGGCGAGGGACCGGGGCCGGCCTAGCGCCGTTATGGGCGCGTAAGGCGCGCCGACTGCCGGGTTGCCTATGCGTGGCGCTCGAGGCTACACCTAGGGCTTCGAGCCGCGGCCCCAGGGCCCTGCAGCGGATCCCGCATGTGCGCGCAAGCAACAGACCGCAAACTCTGCGTTGCCCCGATGATGGATTGATCGGACTGGCATTGCCGGTTCTTCCACTGGCTCTTTGTCGCGGCACGCGCGTCTTTACGACGGAGATGGTGACGGCGCAGGCGGTGTTGCGCGGCGATCGCAATCGGCTGCTTGCCTTCTCGCCCGCCGAGCACCCTCGTGGCCCTGCAGCTGTGCCGGCTGCGAGCCTCGCGGCGCTGGCTGAGGCCGCCTTGCTGGGCGAGGCCTACGCGCGTACGTACGAAATCAACCTCAATGTCGGTTGCCCGTCGAACCGGAGTACAGGACGGCCGGTTCGGCGCCTGCCTGATGGCCGAGCCGGAGCTGGCTGGCGCTGCGTGGCGGCGATGCAGCGCCGGCTTGAGGTGCCGGTTACGGTCAAGTGCCGGATCGGGATCGACGAGCAAGACAGCGAACGCGACCTTGATCGTTTCATTGGCACGGTCGCCGATGCCGGCTGCTCGAGCTTCATGGTGCACGCACGCAAGGCCTGGCTTAGCGGCCTCTCGCCGAAGCAAAACCGCGAGCTGGTGCCGCCGCTCGACCACGCGCGTCTGGGGCCTGAAGGCGGCGCATGCGCTGAGCTCGATCATCATCAACGGTGGCATCGCCACCCTGGCGGCGGCGCAAGCGCACCTGGAGAAGGTGGATGGCGTCGCGATCGGCCGCTCGGCCTATCAAAACCCCTATCTCCTGGCGAGCGTCGACCGCCAGTTGTTTGGCGCCCCCGAGCTGCCGCCGTCGCGGCGCGACGTGCTGGAGGCGCTGGTGCCCTATGTCGAAGCGCACTTGGGCAAAGGCGGACGCCTCAACAATATCGTGCGGCACATTTGGCCTCTATCACGGCCAACCCTCGCGCCCGCGCCTTCGCCGCCACCTGTCGCAGCACGCGCCCCGCCCCGGTGCCGGTATCGATGTGCTGCGTCGAGAGCATGGCGCTGATCGAGGATGGCGAGGGCGACCTGCACACGACCGCATCGGGGCGCTTTCGCCGTGAGCCTGTTGCGCGCATCGTCAAGCGGCGGGCGATCGGCTAGGATTGGGGTGCAACCGGTGAAGAGACAATATCGCATGCGCGGCTTAGCATTGGCCTTGCTACTGTGGTTCTTAGGCCCGACGGCTGCGGCTGCCGCCGATGACGTTGCCGCCACCCGTCGGCCCCACAACCCGCGCGCGTCGAGCCGATCCTGAAGCGGGCACTATCGGCAAAGCTGGTTTGCCCTATCGTTTCTCGACCTCAGGGATGACTCGCCGAAGCCAAGGTCGCCGGCCAGCGCTTCGCCGTCATCTTCGAGCAGCGCGGCTGCCCCTATTGCGCGAAGCTGCACACCGAGGTGCTCGCGCAAAAGTACATCAACGATTACGTGCGGGAGAACTTCCCGGCATCATCCAGCTCGACCTTTGGGGCTCGCGCGAGGTGACGGATTTCGACGGCACGCGCTTGACCGAGAAGGCGCTTGCCGAACGCTGGGGCGTGATCTTCACGCCAACGATCGTGTTTTCAAAGACGACTTGAGCGGCTTGACGGCAGCGGGGTCGGCCGCTGGAAGCAATCGAGCGCTTGCCGTTAGCCGCTATGGGCCGGACACCTTCTATGATCTGTTCGTCTGGGTACGGCTCAAGCTCCACGCGCGTGACGGCAACTTTCAGCGCTTCCACATCCTTCGGTGGCCGAACGCGAAGCCTTGCCAAGGGGCGCTCGGGCAATTGAAGGGCTCTGCCCTCGTTGTGGACTTGGGTAAAGCCCGGCGCTATCAGGCGGCGGCGGGGCGCCCGCCGGTGCTGCCGCCCAAGCGGCAACGCGCCCCTCCGTCCAGCCTGCGGGCGCGGATCTCCTGCAATACCGGACGCAAGCTAGCTGAAATAGCGCCGGGTCCTCGCTCATGGGAAAATGGCCGAGCTTTTCCATGACCGTCAGCTTGGCGCCTTGATCCGCGCCGCGAGCTCGCGCGAATCGGCAGGGCTACAGGAATAGTCGTACTCGCCGGTCAGCAAATAGAGCGGGCAGGCTTGGCGTATCGATCGCGCCTCAGCCGGCTCCGCATCGTCCCCATCCTGCGTATAAAAGTGAAGGTCGCCTTTGAACACACCCGGACCGCTCTGCATATAGTGCCAGATCGTCTCCCCAACGCTCGCCTCGGCGGAAACCGTGGGGGCAATCAGCCCGGAGATCATGGCGCCGCAGACCTCCCCGCCATGCACGTCCGGTCGGTGCAGCCAGTCGAGGTCGGTAGGTGAGCCCGCGCGCGCCGACTCAAGTGCCGATCAGCGCGCGAAAGCGCTGCGGCTGCCTCGAAGCGCCAGATGGCAGGACGATCTCGGCCCCCGATGGAGCGAGCCCATGCAAACCGGCCGCTCGAGCCCCAGGGCGTCGATGACCGCCATCACGGTGCGGACATAGGCGCGCGAGGTGAGACGGTATTCGCCCTCCTGCCAGCCTCGCCGGCGGCGAGGACTTGCCGTGCCAGGGCAGGTCGAAGGCAATGACGCGAAACTGGGCGGTGAGGGCCTCGTCGTTCATCAAGCCGCGAAACTGCCGGCCATCGGAACCCGCCGTGTGCAGGCACAACAGCGCAATGCCGCTTCCCGCCTCCTCGATGGTAGAGGCGATAGCGTTGCCATCGACCTCAGGGGCAAGTAGCGGCCGATGGCGGCTTCGAATTGCGGGGCAGCCATGGTTGTTATCGTCCTCTGGCGCCGGCGGCGCGCGGCAAGGCCAATAGCTCTCTTGAAATAGCGCAGATTGGCCATGAAGGGATGCTGATCGCCCTCCAGCCGCAGGTCGCCAGCCTTCAGCATGGGCGATGAGGTCATGGGCACCGGGCGGCGGAACCGCTTGCCAAAACCTTGGCCCGCTGGCCGCGGGCGCGCGCAGGGCAAAGGTCCACCGCGGCTGCACGTGCGGCCCCGGCTCCATGGTCTCAAGACGACCGCGGTGGATACGAATGAGATAGGCGCTGGCGCCGATCTCGAGCAGAAAGGTGACCTCGAGAAAACGCCCGCGGCGCACCAATCCTCGCCGTCGGCGTTGGCGCGTTGCGGCAGCATCGCGGCGATACCTTGAGGCATGATCTCGCCTGGCCTCCTCAACACCGAGCCAACCTAAAGGCTAGGCGAGGTGCATGCTCTTTCCCAGCTCTTTGTGGGCGGCGCGCCGGCGCTAGCTGGCGCAGGAGGCAGGCTCTGCCCCCAGATTTTCTGGTTGATAGGCACCCACTTCCGGGTAGCGGGAGAGGCGGGTATCGATATCGGCGAAAGATGGCGCGCATCTGGGCCTCCGACACCGGGCTTTCGACCACGATCACCAGTTCCGGTTTGTTGGAGGAGGCGCGCACCAGCCCCCAGGTTCCATCTGCCAGCACGACACGCACGCCGTTGACGGTGATGAGCTCGCGGATCTTCTGGCCGGCGACGGTCGTGCGCCGTCCGCCGCCGCCGCCTGGTATTGCCCCGCGATCTCGGCGACGATGGCGTACTTGGCCTCGTCGCTGCAGTGCGGCGACATGGTCGGCGAGCCCCAGGTTTTGGGCAGCGCGTTGTTGAGCTCGGCCAGCGTCTTGTCGGAATTGCGCTCGAGCATGTCGCACACGGCGATGGCAGCAACGAGCCCATCGTCGTAGCCGCGTCCGAACGGCGGCTTGAAAAAGAAGTGACCGGACTTCTCGAATCCGACCAGCGCCTGCTGCTCATGCGTGTAGCGCTTCATGTAGGAATGCCCGGTCTTCCAGTAGAGCGGTCCTGGCGCCGTTTGCCTTCAGCACCGGATCGGTCAGGAATAGCCCGGTTGACTTCACGTCGGCGACGAACAGCGCCTTGGCGTGAAGCGCGGAGAGTGTCGCGCGCCAGCATGACGCCGACCTTGTCGGCAAAAATTTCATCGTCCCTCGTTGTCGACCACGCCGCAGCGATCGCCGTCGCCGTCGAAGCCGAAGCCGACGTCGGCGCCTGTTGCCGCGACCGCGTCGCGCTCATGGCGTGCAGCATTTGCATGTCTTCGGGGTTGGGATTGTAGCGTGGAAACGTGAAGTCGAGCTCGCAATCGAGCGGCACGACCTCGCACCCCAGCGCTTCCAGGATGCGCGGAGCAAAGGCGCCGGCCGTGCCGTTGCCGCAGGCGGCGATCACTTTGAGCTTGCGCTTGAGTTTCGGCCGGTCGGTCAACGCCGCGAAGTAGCGCTCAGCGATGTCGGGCACATAGCTGTAGCGCCCGCCCGCTGCCGTCTCGCCGGCGCCGGCGAGCACGAGATCCTTCAGCGCCGACATTTCCTCCGGGCCGAAGGTTAACGGCCGATCGAAGCCCATCTTGATGCCGGTCCAACCGTTGTCGTTGTGGCTCGCCGTCACCATCGCCACGCCTTCAACGTCGAGGGCGAATTGCGCGAAATAGGCCATGGGCGACAAGGCCAGGCCGATGTCGTGGACCCCGGCGCCGCCGGCGAGCAGGCCCGTCATCACCGCCTGCTTCACGGCACTGGAGTAGAGCGATAGTCGTGGCCGACGACAAAGCGCTTGCGGCGCCCGTACTTGGCCGCCAGCGTGGCAAGACCGAGGCCGATGGCGTTGAGCCCCATCAGGTTGATCTCGGCAGGAACAGCCAGCGGGCGTCGTACTCGCGAAAGCCCGTGGGCTTGACCAGGGCAAACGCTCGAATTCGGCCGTGTTGGACTTCAGGTCGGCGCGCGGCTTGGGCAACATTGGCAAGGTCTCGCAACACGTTGCTGAAAAAGCGGCCCTCAAACAACGATACGGCTGGGCCCGAGGCGCGTGTGACAAATAGACCAGGCCCCGTCAACCGGGGCACTGCTCCCCGCACTCAACTGGGGCACGCTACTGCGGACCGGGGCTATTCCTGCAGCAAGAGGACGCCTGCGCGCATGTCCACGCGCTGCAACCGGCCAAGGAAGGTCATGCCGAGCAGGGATTGGCCCAGCTTGCCCGGCTCGCCGATGGCGGCCTCGACGTTGCGCACGCTGATGTCGCCGATGCTGACCCGATCGAGTAGCATCGGGGCGACGCGCGTTGCCCCGTTGGCCGTGCTGACGCGTTGCGTGTAGTCCTGCGCGCGCGGCCGCAGGCCAGCGCGCTGGCATCCTCGTGCGAGAGCACGACCAGGGAGGCGCCGGAGTCGACCAAGACCTCGACCGGTCGCCCATTGATCTCGGCCTGCGCCCGATAGTGGCCGAAGGCACCAGCCTTCAGCTCCACGATCCGGCCGACGGCCGGCCTCGAAGCCAACGCACCCTGGCGCCATGCCCGCTCTCCGCTGGCGCCTTAGAGGCTGTGGGGGGGAATGGCCAATGACGCCCGCGCGGCGTCCTTGACCTCGGCAAATGCAAGACGCTGGCGGCCGCCAGTTGCCGCCACCAGCAACCTGCCGACGGCTAGTCGACGGCCTGGCGGACACCTGAGGACATTGCCATGCCACGCAACCCACCCCGAAGGCGCGAGCCCCGGCCGTCGCGCGACAGCAGGAAGCCGCCTAGCCCCGCAGCATCAGAAAATCGCTGGTGAACTCATATGAGCGCAGCCGGCTTAAGAAACTCATACCGAGCAAGTTTTCCTTAAGAGATCCTGGCTTGGCGACCAACGCCTCAACGTCCTGCAGGCTAATGGGACCGAGGGTTAGGTTACGCAGGCGCACGTGGGCGGCATAGGTGGTGCCATTGGCCGTTTGCACCGGTACCGAGTACTTGAGTTGACCGACATCGATACCGAGGCGCTGCGCATCGGCGGGTTTCAAAACGACGGTCGAGGCCCCGGTATCAACCAGCATGGTCAAGGAGACGCCGTTCACCTGCGTTCGTGCCAACGAAGTGGCCGTCCGGCCGGCGTCGGATTTGCACGGACCGTTCGCCGTTGATTTGCGGCTCGCCGCGCAACGCCGTGCCCGGGGCAGCAACTCGCCCGCTACGCGATGGCCGAAACTCAAAATCTCTTCGCGATAACTATAGCCCGCCACCAGCATGAGGGCCACGATCGCCCAGGTGAGCAAATCGCGCGCCGCCTGCGGCCCGCGACCGCGATAACTACCCGCGATCGAGGAGGCAACGAAGATCACCATGGCGATGCTCGCCATGGCGATGGCAAAGTCCGATGGATCAAAGCCGGCGATCGTGCCCGCATCGGCGCGCAGCAGCAGCGCCAAGCCGGCAATCACGAGCAGGACGAGTGCGATCCACGCCCCCATAGTTCATCCATCCGTTTGCAGGCCCGCCTCGGCAGCGTCGCGCCGGCAGCTGGCTGATGATACGGTCTCGCTCGGCATCGCTCATGCCGCTCCAGGCCAGCGATCTCCGCGCGGGTGCGCGCGCACACCCGGCGCACATGGCCCGTCGTCACGTCGATAGCACACACCTTGATGCAGGGAGAGAGCAAGCTTGATGCTCCGCGAGCCGCAGCCCTTAGGCTTTTAGGGCAACAATGTAGGAAGCAGGGCCCGGGCTGACAATCTCGCCGCAGCCGGGCTCCCCGCAGGGGGGCTGGGCGATGGCAGCGACGGACGCGGCGACCTGAACGGCCTTGGCCCCGTGCAGGGGCCCGTACAGGCGAGGGAGGAGCGCCAGCAGCGGCGGCCTGACGGGAGGCGAAGCGAACCTCGAGGCAAGAAACCCTCCATGGCTTGAGCCGCGCGCCGGCCTTGTGCAATCCCGGCCTCGCCCACGGCGAGGAGCGGCGTTTAGCCTGCTCTAGCGCAGCATTGTGGAGTCTCGCGCCGCAGCGCCTCGCCGCCGGCACGCCGCACGCCCGGCGGGAACGGCGCCTCGCCTGGCGGCGGCGCTCCTTGGCCCAAGGGTTGCAGGGGCGGCATGGACCTGAGCACCCGGCCCTTTCGGGAAGGTAACGATGGCCTCGGTGCCTTTGCGCAGTTCGGAACGGAGCTCGAAGGTGCCGCCGTGCAGTCGAATCAGGTTCTGCACGATGGGCAGGCCCAGCCCGGTCCCCCTTCGGCGGTCTCGTGTGCCAGCGAGCCTTGTCCGAACGCCTGCAGCACGCGCGGGATCTCCTCTGGGAATGCCGGGGCCGGTGTCTTTGACGATGAGCGTCTGGCCGCCATCCCCGTTGGCGCAAAGGCTCGCGATGCGGGCTCGCCGCGCGGGGTAAACTTGAGCGCGTTGGACAAGAGATTGAGGCAGATCTGCCGCACGGCGCGTTCATCGGCCCAAAGCTGGTCGAGCCCGCGCGGGCAGTCGGGGATCAGCAACAGCCCCTTGCTCTCTGCGCGCAAGCTCAGCAGGCGCAGGCAGTCCTCCACCACATCGGACAGGCGAACGGGTTCTTCCTGCAGCTCATAGCGGTCCGGCTTCGATCCTCGACAGATCGAGTATCTCGTTGATCACCTGCAGCAGGTGGCGGCCGCTGTCGTGGATGTTGGCGCAGTATTCTTTGTAGTTTGCGTTCGCCATGGGGCCCAGCAGTTCACTTTTCATCACTTCGGAAAACCCGAGGATGGCGTTGAGCGGCGTGCGCAGCTCGTGGCTCATGGTGGCAAGAAAGCGCGACTTGGCCACGTTGGCCGCTTCGGCGCATTGGCGCGCTTCATCGGAGATCCATTTCTCCTCTTCGATCTCGGCGATCAGGGCATCTTTCTCGGCGCGAAACTCCAGCATCGACAGCGCCGTCGAATTGAGGCCCTTGGCGAGGAACAGGAAGTAAACGTGCAGGCCGATCGCCATGGCGGCCATGGCATAGTAGAATGGGTGACCTTGTAGGATCAGCCGAGCCACGACGGCGACCGTCATCGGCGTGGTACCCACGTACAAGACCGTCATCAGCGTCGATGCGAAGGTCATACGAATGGCCAACAGCACGATCAGCGAGGTCAGCATGAAGACGTGGGAGGCCGTGTCGCCGGTGCCGAAGCCGACGACGGCCATGCCGCCCCAGGTGATGCCGCCCGCCAGCTCGAGCAAGACGATGCGCCGACGCCATTCATCGACCCGCACCGTGCCGCGCGGTTGGGCGAGAAACTTGCGGCAGGCGGCGATCATGAAAAATCCTGGCGGAGATGACGAGCGCCAGCCAGGCGGAGGCCTGCAGCACGGGCGCCCAGAACATCGAGGCCAGCGGAAAAGATGACCGCCAACAGCGGCACGGTGACGCGCGCCGAAAGCTCGTTGCACGCACGAACATCGCCAACAGTTCATACTGAATTCGGGCCTGAGCACGGTACCTCTGCAACAGGCGCGCCCGGATGTCGCGTAGATGACCACCGCGACGGCGGCCCGCGCGTCCTTGGCGCGCAATGCTCGGGACCCGTGCTCCTGGTCCGTAATTGGGGCATCGCTCCCCTCGCCATCTCGGCCGATGCAAACATGGGAAGCGACGCGGTCGAGCGTGCGCAGCGTCGATTGAGGATCGCGGCAAAACCCCAACGTCCCGTTTATCAATGTATTATGCCGTCCGGTTGTGGTGACATTGCAGCCTTGCGGCGGCGGCAGGCGCTCCACGGCACACGCTTTGCTTCGCACGCGCAACTGCCCTCCCTCTAGGACTTGAGGATCGACGACAAGGGGACGCGAGCCATGAAGCTTCTGCAAAAACCAAGGCGGCGCCCAATCCACGCCGCGTGCGCATCTTCCCTTGCCGAGAAGGGCATCGAGGTTCCCTGCGAGGACGTCGACCTCATGCAAGGGGCGCTGAAGACCCCGAGTTCACCGCGGTTAACCCTTTCCAGCGCGTGCCGGTGCTGGTGCTCGACAATGGCACGGCCATTGCGGAGACCATGGCGATTTGCCGCTATTTCGAGGAGCTCAACCCCGAGCCGAGGCTTGTTCGGCGCCGGCCCGGTTGCCGTGGCCACCGTCGAGATGTGGAGCCGTCGGATGGATCTTGGCCTGCTGTTGAGCGTTGCAGCAGGCCTTTCGACACCCGCATCCGGCCATGGCGAAACTAGAGGTGCCGCAGGTGGCAGCCTGGGGGAAGCCAAACAGCCGCGGGCGCTGGAAATCCTGAAGATCATGGACGATCAGCTTGCCAGCCGACGTTTCCTGGCGGGCGAGCATTATTCCGTCGCCGATATTACCGGTCTGGTGGCCATCGACTTCATGAAGCCCGCGCGCATCGAACGCCCGTAGGGCTCCAGCACCTGCCCGGTGGTACGAGTGAGGTGGCAAGCAGGCCGAGCGCCAAGGCCTAGGGCCAACTGCGCTGGGGTCGCGACTCATGAAGCTCACAGTCGTCGGTTGCGGCGAGATGCCTTTCGGCTCCGGCGGCCGCCCGCAGACCGCTCTACCAGGTGGACTGGACGGGAGGCCGCTTTCTAGATCGACTGCGGCGCGACCATCCTGATCGGTCTTAACGCCTCAAGCTTGACGCCAATGCAATCGCGACGATCTTCATCTCGCATCTGCACGGCGACCACTTCGCCGGGCTGGTGTGGTGGCTCATTCATGCCCAGCACGTCGGCAAGCGAACGGCCCCTCTCAGCGTGATTGGACCGCCGGGCCCTGCCGAGCGCTTTGTGAACGCCGCCGAGGCCCTATTCCCGGCCTCGAGTAATTTGCCGCGCCGTTACGAGCTGAACTTCATCGAGCTGCTCGGCGAGGCCGCCGCTCGAGGTCGGGGCCATCCGCGTCACGGCCCTTTGCCGTAAACCACCCTTCCGGGGCGCCTCTCCTACGCCTTGCGCTTTGAGCTCGATCGGCAAGGTGATCGCCTTCTCGGGCGACAGCGAGTGGGTGGAAAACCTCGTTCCTGCCGGACGCAACGCCGACCTCTACATTATGGAGTGCTACCACTTCGATGGGGCGCCACGCTTTCACATGAGCTGGAGCAAAATTACCGCCGAACTCGATCGCATCGGCGCTGCAGCGCGCGTGATGCTGACGCATATGGCCGACGCCATGCTGGCCCGGCGCGACGACATCTCGACCCTCGCGTTGTGTTGGCGCACGACGGCCTCAGCATAGACATCTGAGGGCCACCGATGACCAACACCGGCGTCGACGGCAATGCGGCGCGAGCTGCGCCGGCTCCAGCGCGAGCGATCGGCGCCTGCCGGATCTGCCGCGAGGCCGCGGTGGGCACGCCCCTGCCCCACGAGCCGAGGCCCGTGCTGCGCCCGAGCCCAACGGCGCGGCTGGTATCTGCAAGTCAGGCCCCCGGCGTGCGGGTGCACGCCTCCGGCGTGCCGTTCAGCGATCCTCCGGGTGACCGGCTACGCGCCTGGCTCGCGCTCACGCCGGAGGAATTCTACGATGCAGCGGCGCGTCGCCATCGTGCCCGATGGGTTTTTGCTTTCCCGGCCACGATGCGCCGGCGGCGACCTGCCGCCGCGGCGCGAGTGCGCACTGACCTGGCATCGGCGCTCTGTTCGCTGCGATGCCGCAACTAGAGCTGATCCCGCTGCGTCGGCAGCTATGCCCAACGCTGGCATCTGGAGCCGACGGCGTCCCGCGCAGCATGACGGTCGCGGTCGCGGGCTGGCGCGAGCGGCTGGCCAGCGCCGTGGCGGTTGCGTCGGGTGGCCTTGCCGCACCCTCCTGGCGCAACAACGCCTGGCTCGCGGCAAATCCCTGGTTTGAGCGTGAGCTGCTGCCGCGGCTCAAAGACGAAGTGCGACGGCTCATTTAGCATCCGGCGCCAGCTGATGGCACGCGCCTACCCCAGCCCACACTCAGCCCAGATCGAGCGTGGCCGGGAGCGGCGAGCCGGGGCTGCCGGGCGCGGCCAGGCTTGAGCTCGGCGCGCAGGGGCGCAAAATAGAAGCCGGCCGAGGTCAGGGCCGAGAGCACGCGATCGACCGAATGGCAGCGCGCTGCCGCGACCGCCCAGGCTGCAGGGCGGAGACGCTGACCGGAGGCGCAATGGGCAAGAACGGGTGGCTTGAGGAGGCCCAGGGCGGCCAGCATCTCCCTGGCGATCGCTGCCAAGGCCATGTCGCCCCTTGCGAAGCGGCACGGTAGGCAAAGCCCAGCCCTGGCGCGGGCGGCAAGCTGGCGTTCCCGCGCTAGCGCGGCGCGGCCGGCAATTCGCCGTCGGGCAGGTTGGAGAGCACGGCGCGGGAAGCCCATGCCGGCTGCCACGGCCAAGTCGGCGGGCACCAGCGCACCGGTCACGGCAAACTGCGGGTGATTTGCACAATTTTCATCAGGGACCTTCTTCATCAGGGGGCCTTCCGTATGCGCCGTGGCCAAACGGCACGCCGGCGGACGCCAAAAATTCCCGGGTCCCACGCCGCATTGACGACAATATTGAACCTGGTTTAGGCAGCGATTGCCTTACATCTAGAATAATGTTCCAACAAGGTCGATTTGCCCCATGGTCACTTGCCAAGGGCTCCTCCCCGACACTTGATGAAATGGACGTCAAGATCCTGCGCATCCTGCAGCAGGATTGCACGCGCGCGGTGGCCGACATCGGCAAGGTGAGGTGGGCCTCTCCACCTCACGCCGCTGCTGGCGCCGCATCCAAAAGCTCGAGGAGGCCGGCGTCATCGAGCGCCGCGTGGCGGTGTGCTGGATCCCCCGCGCGTCAGTGCCGGCGTCACGGTGTTTGTTTCGATCAAGACCGACCAGCATTCGCTGGCCTGGCTTGAGCGCTTTCCATACGGCGGTCAACGACTTCCCGGAGGTGATCGAATTCCTATCGCATGAGCGGAGAGGTCGACTACCTGTTGCGCGTCGTCGTACCCGATATCGCCGCCTACGACACCTTCTATAAAAAGCTCATTTCCCGCATCGAGATATCGAAGGTCTCCTCAGCCTTTGCCATGGAGCAGATCGAGTACACCACGGCGCTGCCGCTCGATTTTGCCCTGCGCCACGGCAACGGCGAGGAGGCTTTGACGCGGGCGCCGTGCGCCTGGGCTCGCCGTCAGGCCGCCCCCTGCGCTGAGCCCGCAACAAGCAAAGGTGGCCCCGCGCCCATGGCAAACCCGCTCGAAGACCCGCACGTCGCTTCGCAGGGGAGATCAAGGCCGTAAGCGGCCTGAATTTTGCGCCGCATTGCTGAGGGCGAGGCGGCGCAGCCGCCGATCTGCCACACCTTGGGCTTCCGGCTGGCCGCCGTCGGCAAGGGCTACGCGCTGTTTACGATGACGCCCGCCTCTCCGGCACTACAAACTGATTGGCACGGTGGCGTGGGGCGGCTTCGACGCTGCTCGACAGTTGCATGAGCTGCGCCCTGCAGACCAACCTGGAAGCGGGCCTGGGCTATATCACCCTCGAGTTGAAGGTGAACCTGGTCCGACCCATCACCGCGACGACCGGACCGATCCGCGCGGAAGGCCGTGCGTACGCTCCATGTCGGACGGCGTTCGGGCACGGCGGAGGGTGAGGTCCTCGACGCCAACGGGACCCCGTTGGCGCATGGCACCACCACCCGCCTCATCTTTGCCCTGTGAGCGACGTCGCAGGCGAGGCTCTTGCCATCGCCGGTTTGGCAGCTCGGAGTCGGCTTCGTGCCGCACGAGCCTGTCGAGGCTCCAGAGGCCCACCGCCGGCGGCGGCCAGGTAAAGAAAGACGAAGCAGTAGACCACCGCCAGTTCGCCCTGATTGAGGATTGATGCAGCACGCGCGGGGCGTGGGCGTAGAAATAGGCCACCGCCATAGTGCCCGACAGGATGAACGCCGACGGGCGCGTAAAAAAGACCGGGATGGCGAGGAGAACCCCAGCCACCAGTTCGATCAGCCCGGCCGCACCGCCGGGCGTCAGCGGCGAGGCAGCGCTGTTCATCGGGCCGACGGGAAAGTTCAGGTACTTGCCGGTGCCGTGCTCGAGAATCAAAAAGGCCCGCCCAAGTGAAGCGCAGCACTCTTTGCTCCAAGAGTTGCGCCCGAAATGGGCGGAGAGAAAGGCCACGGCTTCGTCTCCAGCCTGAAAGCAAGACGAGGATCGCTCAGCCAAACGATCCAGCTCAGGTCTGGTTCGGCCCCGGTGTTCGCGCGTCAACAAAATGCCGCGCGGCAGTCCGCGCGTGGCACGCGCCTGCACCCGTGCGGGGGCAGAAGTTGGCACGGGCTTTGCCGTGGGTCGCGCGGGTCGCGGTCGCGCTACAGGCTTAGTAGTGCAACAGGCGCGCTTGCTAATGATTGTCGCGCGGGATGCTCTTTGGTCTTGGCGATCTTCTGGTATTTGACCGCCGGCTTCAGCACCATGCCGTGCGCGAAGTCGTCGACGATGCCGCGCTGGATCTCCCTGCCAGGGCGTCTGGTGGCCGGGATATTTGTAGCCGCCGTGGCCCTGCAGGGCGGCGCGGCGCTTGTCGTACTCCTCCTTCGAGATGAGGATGTCGGCGGTGCGCTTGTTGAGGTCGATGCGCACCCGGTCGCCGGTCTTGAGGATGGCGAGCCCGCCGCCGGTCGCCGCCTCCGGCGAGGCGTTGAGGATCGACGGCGAGCCCGACGTGCCGGACTGGCGCCCGTCGCCGATGCAGGCCAGCGCCGTGACGCCCTTCTTGATGAGGTAGCTGGGCGGGCGCATGTTGACCACCTCGGCGCCGCCGGGATAGCCGACCGGCCCAGCGCCGCGCATGAACAGCACGCACATCTCGTCGATCTTCGAGCGCGGGATCGTCGATGCGCTTGTGGTAGTCCTCCGGCCCGTCGAACACGATGGCGCGGCCCTCGAAGGCGTTGGGGTCCTTGGGGTTCGACAGGTAGCGCTTGCGGAACTCCTCCGAGATCACGCTCGTCTTCATGATGGCGCTGTCGAACAGGTTGCCCTTGAGGTTGAGGAAGCCGGCCTTGTCCTTCAGCGGCTTCTTGTAGGGGCGGATGACGTCGTGGATCGCTGACGGGGCGCTCCTTGCAGTTCTCGCCCATGCTGTCGTGCCGTTCACGGTCAGCGCGCCTCGTGGATCTTGCCGGCCTTCATCAGCTCGTTGACGACGGCGGGCACGCCGCCGGCGCGATGGTATTCCTCGCCCAGGTAGCGGCCGGCCGGCTGCATGTCGACCAGCAGCGGGATGGCGTAGCCGACCTTCTCCCAGTCGTCGTTGTCGAGCGTCACGCCGATGTGGCGGGCAATGGCATTGAAATGGATCGGCGCGTTGGTCGAGCCGCCGATCGCCGAGTTGACCACGATGACGTTCTCGAACGCCTCGCGCGTCATGATCTTGGAGGGGCGCAGGTCCTCCCACACCATGTCGACGATGCGCTTGCCCGTGAGATAGGCGATCTGCGCGCGCTCCTTGTGCGGGGCGGGGATGGCGGCGCAGCCCGGCAGCGACATGCCGAGCGCCTCGGCCAGCGAGTTCATGGTCGAGGCCGTGCCCATGCGTGTTGCAGTGGCCTGGGCGAAGGCGCGGAGGAGGCGACCAGCTCGACGAACTGCTCGTAGCTGATCTCGCCCGTGGCAAACATCTGCCGCGCCTTCCACACGATCGTGCCCGAGCCCGTGCGCTCGCCGCGGAACCAGCCGTTGAGCATCGGCCCGCCCGGACAGCACGATCGCCGGGATGTCGACCGTGGCGGCGGCCATCAGCTGCGAGGGCGTGGTCTTGTCGCAGCCGGTGGTGAGCACCACGCCGTCGATCGGATAGCCGTAGAGGATCTCGACGAAGCCCGAGATAGGCGAGGTTGCGGTCGAGCGAGGCGGTGGGCCGCTTGCCGGTCTCCTGGATCGGGTGCACCGGGAATTCGAAGGCGATGCCGCCGGCCTCGCGGATGCCCTCGCGCACGCGCTGCGCCAGCATCAGGTGGTGCCGGTTGCAGGGCGAAAGGTCCGAGCCCGACTGGGCGATGCCGATGATGGGCTTGCCGGAGGAAAGCTCCTCGCGCGTGAGGCCATAGTTCATGTAGCGCTCGAGATAGAGCGCGGTCATGTCCGGGTTGTCGGGATTGTCGAACCACTGCCGCGAGCGCAGCTTCTTGATCTGGGCGGCGGTGGGCTTGGTCATGAGGCGTTTCCCGGAGGGTTTGCCGGGGTCTCCGGCTTTTGACGAGGGGCGCAGTGTAAGCCGGTTCCGGGGAGGCGCTGCCGATGAAGCGGCTGCGGCTTGAGTTGCTGCGGCTCGGCGCACCGGGCGCAAGCGCCCGTGCGCTTCGGCGTGACTGCGCAGCCAGTCCACGGCCGCATCGAGCACGGGGTCGGCGCCGCTCGCGTAGGGCAGCGGGCGCGCCACCTCGAGATCGGGAACACCAACGCCCGCGCCTTCCAGGATTTCGCCATCGATCTCGAGACCCGCGACGGCGAGATGAGAGCAGGTCACCACCCGGCATCAGGTAGGCGGCGGCCGCGCTCACGGCGCCGGCGGTGCGCGTGCCGATCAGCGGCGCCTTGCCGTTCGCGCTTGTAGGAATGCACGAACAGCTCCGCCGTGCTGCGGCGTGTGGTGATCGATCAATACCGCCGTGCGTCCCCTGAGCGCATTGCGCACCCGCTCCTTGGCGTCCTTGTTGCGCGATCGCATGAGGGGGGCCGCGCGGGTCGATCACGTCCAGATAGCGCCGCGGCGTTCTGGCCGGTGCCGCCAATTTTACCGCGCATGTCGATGATGACCCCGTCGAGCGCGGGCGTCGTTGCAGCCTCGCGCTTGTGCTCGTGATCCCATCCTTTTCCCCTGACACTGTCGAGCGCCTCCTTGAGCGCGTCGGTCGATCGCTTCGCCGACCGATGCCCACACATGCACGTAGCCGATGCGGCGGCCCTCGCGCTCGAGCACGCGCGCGCTGGCGGCGGTGGCATCGCGAAAAGCCTGCAGCGGCGCAAGATCGATGACCTCGACCTCGAGCTCTTGCGGCGCGGCCTCGGGGGAGCGTCTAAGTTTGATGCGTACCTTGTCGCCGACCTTGTCGCGGAAGGAGCGGATCGGATGGTAGGCGGCAGCATCGACGCTCGTAATCTCGTCACCGACCTTCATGCCCGCGCGCTCGGCGGCGCGAGCCTTCGAGCACGGCATCGACAAAATCGCGCCCATCGGTGCGCGCCGAGAAAAACCCGCGCCAGCGTAGCGCACGCCGCCGCCCCAAAACCGCTGTGCGAACGAATTCCGCGCACGCGAGTTTCCTCCCGAGAACACATCGAGCAGGATGTAGTATTCGACGTCGTCGGGGTCAGCAGCCCCGTATGCGAGGTCCTGAGCTCGCCGAGCAAGCGCATTGATACGGCGCGCCGCCTCCGTACGACGGTCGGCGCCTCGATCACGCTCTGGGCGCACCTCGGCGGCGCGGCGCTCCCAGCCGCTGGCGGCGATCCGATCCCTATCCCAGAACGATTTGGAAATGCGCTCGACCACGGCATCGAACAGCGACCCATAAGCGGTTGTCGGCCTCGGCCTCGCGAGACGATCGATCTGGCCGTGGGCGCCTCCTGCGCCAGGCCCGGCGGGGCGCAAGCACACAAGGGGCAAGTAGCCCCGCGAGGCCGAGCACGGCCGCGCCCTTGCGGCGCAAGAGGCCAAAACTGTCGCGCTCTGTGCCACGCGCGCCTGTCATCGAAGCTCGCCGCATCGCCATCCTTCACCCTTGCAGGGGCACGGGGCCAAGATTTGAGGCCGCATGGCCGGCGCGCGCCAGTTAAAGCTTGTTAAGCTTGGCCCGCGTTAGCTGCCCAGGTTCGCTGCACACGTTAGGTGCATACGGGCGCCTGCCAGCGGCGATGGGCAGGCGGTGGCATTGGTCCTTTCTCACCCCGCAATCAGGCCACCGTCCACCAGCACTTCCGAACCGGTAGTGAATGAGGAGGCCGCCGACAACAGCCACACCACCGTGTTGCGCCACCTCGTGCGGCTGGCCCAGACGGCCAATGGGGATCTGGGCGTTGAGCTTAGCCATCGCCTTCGCCGGATCGGGGCGACCCTGACCATGCGGTCGACCATGTCGCCCTCGATGAAGGCGGGATGCACCGAGTTGCAGCGCACGGCAGGCCGTTTGCGAGCGCCCGAAAGAGCGACCGACTTGGTCAACAGGCGCACCGCACCCTTTGGACGCATTGTAGGCCGCCAGGTTGGCGCCGCCGACGATGCCGGAGGCCGAGGAGATGTTGACGATCGACGGCGCCTTGGATTTGGCCAGCAGCGGCATGGCGTACTTGCAGCCGAGGAAGACGCCATCGGCATTGACTGCCATCACCCTGCGCCATTCGGCAGAAGCTGGTCTGCTCCACGTCACCCGGTGTGCCAACGCCGGCATTGTTGACGAGACCATCGAGGCGGCCATGACTGCGCCCGATCTCGGCCATCGCTGCCAGCCAGTTTTCCTCGCTCGGTCACGTCGAGGGCGATGTCGGGGTTGCCGCGCCTGAGCCAGATCGCTGCGAAGGGCGGTGCCGCCAGCCGCCTCGATCGCCCGGCACATGGCGCTGCCAAGCGTACCCAGCGCGCCGGTTACCAGCACGACATGCCCCTCGAGGCCGAGATCACTCATGGTCCACCCCTTCGCGGTTCACGCTTCCTGCGCTGCGCGCGGCGCTCGCCGATCGCGCCGACCGATTGAGAGCGTGGCATAATACATCGTCAGGTTCAGGATCAGGCTAAACAACAGTTCAAGCCGCGCGCCTTGCCCTCCGAGCAGCGTCTGGAAATAGAAAATTGCCCCGCCGCAACGGTGCCGGCGATCACCGCCGGCACCCACCAATCGAGCCGCCTGTAGCCGAGAACTCCGGTCAGAACGGCACCTGCCCAAAACAGCAAACCAACCTCCCGAGGACCCGTGCAGGGCTCGCCTGCCCGCATGTTTGCGCGCAAAACCGCGCCGGCGTCGACAGGCGAGCCGCGGCAGCGACCTGGGCGCCGGGGTGGTGGCGGCGCGCGCAGTTTGTACTTGCGCGAGGCTCGCCTCAAGTCTCCAAGTCTCCAAGTCTCCAAGTCTTCAAGTCTCTAAGTCTCCTGGCACCTTCCGCGCCAAGCCGCTATTGTGGCCCGCAACTTGAGCCATCCGCCTGCGTGCGAGGCCCTCTGGCCGGCGCTTCGGGCCGGCCGGGGAAAATCGTTTCGCCTATCAGCTTCCGAAGCCATGGCAACAAACACCGATGCCTAGCCTTGCCGACCACATGGCCGCTTGCCGCCACCCTGCCTCGCGACGGCACCGCCGGTGCCCTCCGCCGGCCGCGTCTGGCTGCCCGCGGTAGAGGGCCCCGCCGTGGTCGCGGTGCGCGCCGATGGCCTCTACGACATTTCGCAACTGGCGCCGACCATGCGCGATTTATCCGAGGCCGCCGAACCCGCGCGCATTCTGCGCGCCGGAAGGGCGAGCGCATCTGGCGGGCTAACGGAGATCCTCGCCAACACGCCCGAGGCACACGCGCGACCGGCGCCGGCCCTGGCTGCTGGCCCCCATCGACTCTTGCGGCCATCAAGGCGGCCGGGGTCACATTTCCGCGCTCCATGCTGGAGCGGGTCATCGAGGAGCAGGCGCGCGGTGCGCCGCGAGAGGCGCGGAGGCGATCCGCGAAAGCGTGGCGGCCCAGCTTCGGCGGCAACCTCGCCAATCTCGTTCCCGGCAGCAAGGAGGCCGCCGAACTCAAGCGCGTGCTGATCGCGCGAGGGCGCCTGGTCGCAATACCTCGAGGTCGGGATCGGACCGGACGCGGAGATCTTCACCAAGGCGCAGCCGATGGTCGGCGGTCGGCCACGGCATGGATGCGGGCCTGCACCCGATCTCGACCTGGAACAATCCGGAGCCGGAGGTCGTGCTGCGTCGATCACGTCGCAGAGGCGCCATCGTCGGCGCCACGCTCGGCAACGACGTCAATCTGCGCGACGTCGAGGGCCGCTCGGCGCTGCTGCTCTCCAAGGCCAAGGACAACAATGCCTCCACGGCGCTATCGGCCCGTTCGTGCGCTTCTTCGACGGCGACGTTCTCCCTCGACGACGGTACGCCGCATCGAGGTGAGCCTCAAGGTCGAGGGCGAGGACGGCTTCGTGCTGAACGGGCGCTCGCTCGATGCGCGAGATCGCCCGCGACCCGGCGGACCTCGTCGAGCAGATGCTGGGGCGGCATCACCAATATCCGGACGGCGCCGTGCTGTTCCTCGGCACCATGTTCGCGCCCGATCGAAGGATCGCGGCGCCAAGGGCCAGGGCTTCACGCACAAGATGGGCGACGTCACCACGATTGCGGCGCCGGAGCTCGGGCATGCTCGCCAACCGCATGACGCTGTCGACCGAGGCGCCGCCCGTGGACCGTTCGGCACCGGCGCCCTGATGCGCAACCTCGCGCGAGCGCGGCCTGTTGTAGGGCTCGGTTGAGCAAGTGAGCGCGCGCCGTCGTGCAAGCCCTCGCCGGCACCCTCGTCATCTCCGCTCGACCAGGCCGTCGCCGCGCCGATGACGGCGCGGCAGGCTCGCTGATGCAGGCGCGCGCGTGATCAAGCTCGAGCGTCCCGAGGGCGACTTTGCGCGCGCCACTACGACAAGGTCGTGCGCGGCGAATGCACGCATTTCGTCTGGCTGAACCGCGGCAAAGAGTCCGTCGTCGTCGACCTGCGCAAAGCGAGCGACCGGCGCCTGTTCGAGGCCCTGCTGGCGAGGGCCGACGTGTTCTTGCAAAACCTCAAGCCCGGCGCTCTGGCCAAGCTCGGCTACGGCATCGAAACTCTGCGCCAGCGCTACCCCGCGTCTGATCTGTTGCTCCATCACCGGTTATGGCGATGCAGGGCCGTTTCGCGAGCGCAAGGCCTATGACCTGCTGGTCCAGGCCGAGTCGGGTCTGGCTTCCCTGACCGGCGGCCCCGAGGCGCCGGCTCGCGTCGGCGTCTCCCTCGTCGACATCGGCACGGGCCTGCACGCCTACGAAGCCATCCTCGAGGCCCTGATCGGGCGCCAGACGCAGCGGCCAGGGCGCCGACATCCGCGTCTCCATGTTCGATGCCATGATGGAATGGATGACGGTTCCCTTGCTGTTTGCCGAGCACGGGCAGCCGCCGCGCCGCTCGGCCTCACGCCATCCCTCGCTCGCGCCCTTATGGGGTCTTCAGCACGGCCGACGAGGTCCCCATCCTCATCTCCATTCAGAACGATCGCGAGTGGGTGGCGCTGTGTAACAAGGTGCTCGACCGGTCCCGAACTCGGCGCCGATCCGCGCTTTGCCACGCAGTCCTGCCCGCCTCGCCCACCGCGCCGAGACGGATGGTGCGGTGGCGGACTGCTTCGGTCGGCTCGATGTCTGCGGCCTGAGCCGGAAGCTGGAGGCGGCCGAAATTGCCTTCGCCCGCGTCAACGAGGTCGCTGACGTGCTCAAGCATCCGCATCTGCGCCGCGTCAGCGTCGAGACGCCCTCGGTGCAGTCCTGCTGCCGGCACCGGCCGCCCGGATCGACGGCGCGGCGAGCGCGTTCGTGGCCGTGCCTGCGCTCGGGGCCGATACCGACGCCGTCCGCCGCGACTTCTCGGCGGCCAGGGGACTTAAGTCGCCGGCGGCGCACCCCGCGGCCCAGCTTCCATAGTTCCAACATAACGCAAACCGATACTGAATCGGCGACTGGGCGACCAGGGCGCGAAACCGGACCACAGTGTTAGGGCGTTTCCAAGACCCTATGGACTATGGTGCGAAGTATGCTGAAGCCGTGGCGGTGGTGCCGGGCGCGCTCGTCATCGGCGTTGCTATCGCTGTCGAAGGCGCTCGCCGCCTTATCGACCAAGCTTTCCGTGGTGGCGGTTCTGGGCATCGGGGCTATCTCCATACTGCCGCAGCCGGCCGCTTCCACCCTGCGTTGGGCAAAACTGGCCGGCACCCGCCATCGATCGAGATCGTGCGCCCCAAGCAGGTGATGGTCGACGAGGCGGAGCCGGCCGACGCCGTGGAGCTGGTGGCGAGCCGCCGCCAGCGGCGCCGCGCCGCCGAGCCCGAACGGTCCGCGCCGGTGCGCAAGGATCCGCGATCGCCGTCGAGCCCGAGCCGACAGTGCCCCCGGAAGCGCCCCCGAAGCGGCACAAGGCGAACCGCCCAAGCCCGACGTGTGGTCGGATGCCGAAGTGATCGGCGCGCTGCGCGACTGCGTCAAACTGCTGGCGCCGATTGCAGCCGAAGTCGAGCTGGCCCCCGGTCAAGCAGGATCAGTGCGGCGCCGCCGCCCCCGTCATGCTGCGTCGCGTGGCGAGCGGGAGCAACCGTGTCGAGATCAAGCCGCCCGCCATGCTCAACTGCGCCATGGTCGCACACCTGCACGAGTGGATCACCACGGTGCTGCAACCGGCGGCCGAACAGGTCTTCGGCAGTCCCATCACCCGCTTGGCCAGCGCCTCGGGATACGCATGCCGGCAGCGCAACGGCAGCCGAAAGCCATAGCGAGCGATTGAGCGAACACGCGCTGGCCAACGCCATCGACATCGCCGCTTCGTCACGGCGGATGGCCGCTCGATCGAGGTGGCGCGCCATTGGGGGCCGACGTTGCGCGATCAGAAGGAGGCCACCCGCGCCACCGCACGGGCCAAGGAAAGTAAAGAGCCCGCCGCCAAGGCCGAAGCTGCGAAGGCCCCGGTCCGTACCCAGTGCCATCTCGCGCCAGGGCGGCGACCAGCGCAAAGCTGGCCCAGGGCGCGGAGGATGTTTCGCGTGGCCCGCCCTTTGCAGCGTCTTGGCCGCAGCGCGCAGGCCCAGGGTGACGCACAGGCTGGCGCCAAGGCCGATGCGAAGGCCGCAGCGCAGCTGGCGGAAGCTCGCGAGGAGGGCGCAATTGAGCCCCGAGGGAACGTTTCTGCGCCGGCTGCACAAGGGCGCCTGCGGGATCTTTGGCACCGTCTTGGGACCGGAGGCGAACGAGGCCCACCGCGACCACTTCCATCTGGACTTGGCGCCCCGCCGGCGCAGCGCCTTTGCGAATAGCCGGCCCGCGACCTCGCTTGAGCGCGTAGACCGCCCTGGCGTCCTGCGCCTAGAGTGACCGCGCGCAACCCAGCGGCGTGTGCGCCGCCAGCCAAGGCAGGCAGCTATGCGAGCAAACCCCGTCGAAACCGCAGAACGCAAAGCCTTCTACGAACGCATCGACAAAGAGAACATGACCGCCCTGTGGACCGTGATGGGCGCGCTGATCACGCCGGAGCCCAAGAGCGCCTGCGTGCCGGCGGCTTGGCGCTTCGCTGCCATCCGCGCCGCCATGCTCGAGGCGGGCAAACTCATCACCGCAAAGGAGGCGGAGCGGCGCGTCCTGGTGCTGGAGAACCCCGGCCTGCGCGGGCAATCCAAGATCACCACGTCGCTTTATGCCGGTGTCCAGCTCGTCATGCCGCACGAGGTGGCTCCCGCGCACCGTCATTCGCAATCGGCGCTGCGATTCGTGCTCGACGGCCGGGGTGCATACACCAGCGGTCAACGGTGAGCGCACACTCATGCAACCCGGCGATTTTATCATCACCCCTACATGGCGTGGCACGACCACGGCAACGACACCGACGAGCCGATGTTCTGGCTGGACGGGCTCGACATCCCGCTCATCCAGTTCCTGGATGCCTCGTTCGTGGAGCGCCTCGACGAGGAGGTAGCAGCCGGTCGGAAAGCCCGAAGGGGATTCAGCTGGCGCGCTACGGAGCCAACCTGCTCCCCGTCGACCACACGATGGGCTCGGCAACTCTCGCCGATCTTCAACTATCCCTACGAGCGCACCGCGCGAGGCCCTGCGATCGGCTGGCGCGGGCCGGGGAGTACGACGCCTGTCATGGCATCAAAATGCGCTACTGCAACCCCGTGACCGGCGACCATGCCATGCCGACCATGGGGACTTTCATGCAGCTGCTGCCGCAAGCGGCTTCCGCAGCCAGCCGCTATCGCGCCACCGATGCCTCGGTGTTCGGTGGCCATGGAGGGGCGCGGGCGCACGCACGTCGGCGATACCACGCTGGAGTGGGGGCCGAAGGACATATTCGTGGTGCCGAGCTGGCGGCCGGTTGTGCACGAAGCGGACGGTGAATGCGTGCTGTTCAGCTTTTCCGATCGTCCCGTGCAAGAACGGATCGGGGTCTGGCGCGAGGATCGCGGCAATGCCTGAGGCTTGCCGGTCATTGCGGCGCAGAGCACGCAGCTAGTCCCTACGCCTTGGCCCGGGCTCCAGGCCCCGTGCCGCTCCAGGCCCCGTGCCCTTGGCCCGCGCGGGGGTCGGGGCCTGAATCGAGCCCTGATAAGAGACCCGGAGAAGGTGCATTGGCCCCAACTCCCGGCGAGGGCAACGCGGCGGCCCGGATTGCGCCAGAGGCAGGCCGCACCAGCAGAAAGAGGGCACGCGCATGCCATCCTCCACCGAGGTCATGATCATCGGCGCCGGCATCGGCGGCCTCGACCCTGGCGCTGGCGCTGGGCCAGCGCGGCATCCCAGTCCACGTCTACGAAGCGGCACCCGAGCTAAAGCCGATCGGCGCCGGCCTGAACCTGCTTCCCAAGCGGTGGTCGAGCTCGCCGCGCTCGACCTCTTGCAGGCGCTCGCGGAGCGGGCCGTGATCACCAAGGAAGCCGTATTTTCAATCGCTTCGGCCAGCTCATCCACCGCGAGCCGGTGGGCTGGCATGCCGGCCAACAATGGCCACAGCTTTCGCTTGCATCGTGGCGATGCGCAGGCCGTGCTGCTCGATGCGGCCGAGCAGCGGCTTGGTGCCGAGCGCCTGCATTTCGGTTGGCGCTGCACGGGGCAAGCGATGCCGGTGAAGAGATCCGGGCGCGGTTTGCGGACGCGGCCGGCGCGCCCCTGCCAGACCAGGTCGCCAGCCTCCTGATCGCCTGCGACGGCATTCATTCAAGCATCCGCCGCCAGCTCTACCCGCAGGAGAGCGAACCCGTCTATTCCGGCGTCAACATGTGGCGCGGGTCACGCGCCAGGGCGCGTTCTTGACGGGCGCCAGCATGGTGCGTGTCGGGTTGGCTCAGCACGGGCAAGATGGTCATCTATCCCGTGCGCAACCATCAAAGATGGCAGCCAGCTCATCAACTGGGTGGCCGAACTCGAAACGCCGCGCTATCGGCGCTGGGACTGGAACCGCCCGGGCCGGCTTCGACGATTTCATTGCGGCCTTCGCCGACTGGTCCTTCGATTGGCTCGACGTACCGGCAATGATCCGCGGCGCGCAATCGATCCTCGAATTTCCCATGGTTGACCGGGATCCGCTGCCGCGCTGGAGTTTCGACGCATGACGCTGCTCGGCGACGCCGCCCATCCCATGCTGCCGCGCGGGTCCAACGGCGCGGTGCAGGCCATTCTCGACGCGCGCGACCTGGCCGACCGCCTCGCCGCGGAGGCCGACTGGGTGGGAGCGCTTGCGGGCTACGATCAGCGGCGGCGGGCGGCGACAACGGCGGTGGTGCTTGCCAACCGCAGCCATCCCCCTGACGCCATATTAAGGGGAGATCTATATCCGCACCGGCGATCGCCCGTTCGGCAACATCGATGAAGTCATCAGCGCCGCCGAGCTCATGGAGATTTCCGACCGCTACAAGCGCCTATCGGGCGGCGCGCCGGCAACGGGCGACGGCCGCAAAGCCTGAAGCCGTCGCCGGCATGGCTTGTCGAAGCCGACGCGCGGCTTAGGCTAGGAGCCAAACCGGCAAGACCACCGCCAAGGGACGAATGCGGCGAACGCGAACGAGGGGCGCAGCTTAGACATGACACGGCGCAACCAGGCACGACGGGGGAACTTCGTCACGAAGGCAGTTCAGCAAGGCCGCCCTCGGCCTGACCTCGTGCCCCGGATCTCAGTGCCGCGGCCGCTGGCCGCTGGGAGGTTGTCGGACCGCCCGATCACGATCGTCGTGCCGTTCACCGCCGGCACCGGCATCGACATTCTTGCGCGCATCCTCGGCGAGGAGCTGCAACAGACGCTGGGGCCAGGCGGTCACCATCGAAAACCGGCCGGGTGCCAGCGGCAACATCGGCTCCCAGTACGCCGCCACGCGCCCGCCCGACGGGCACACCATAATGATGACGGTGAACACCTTCGTCATGAATGTCAGCCTATTCAAATCCGTGCCCTATGATCCGCAGGAAGAGCTTCGTCGCCCATCGCCGAGGTAGCAAGCGGCGCCCTGGCGCTTGCCGTACACCCTCGGTGGCGGCAGCTTCCGCCCAGCCCCGTCGCTCTGGCCAAGGCCAATCCCGGCAAATCACCTACGCCTCGCCTGGACGCGGCACGCCAGCTAGCATTTGGCCATGGAGCTCCTCAAGCTGACGGCCCAGATCGACCTCGTGCATGTGCCCTATTCCGCTCGGCCGGCGCCGTGCGCGACTCTGGTCGGTGGACACGTCGGCGCCATGTTCATTACCTCTGCATACGGTGCTGCCGCTCGCTCCGCGACCAGCAGTTGCGCCTGCTGGCGGTCGGTAGCGATGTGCGCTCCGCGCCTCGCACCGGAGGTGCCGACTTTCGCCGAGGAGGGCTTGCCGGCATCAACATCGACTTGTGGCATGCCTTGCTCGCGCCGGCCGACACCCCGGCCGACATCATCGGCCGCTAGCAATCAGGTCGTGAACGATGTCTTGAGAACGCCCAAAGGTGCGCGACGCCTTGAGCATGCAGCGGCTTAGCGCGCGCGGCGGATCGCCGGCCGACCTCGCTGAGCCTCATCGCCAGCGATATGGTGCGCTGGGCCAAGGTGGTGGAAGGACGCAAAGATCGCCCCGGCAGAATGACGTGCCGCGCCGGCCGTGGTCCGCAGATCGGCGCGGCCTTCGCCCCCTGTGGGCGCGCCGTGCGCGTGGCGGCGGCCTCGCTGCCGACGCCAGCGGGCCAGCTTTTTTGCACGCAAGAGTTCCCAATCAGATCGCCGCGGGCTTTGCCGTCCCTTGGCACTTTTCGCCCACTTGCCGACAAGGCTGCCGGCATCTTGAGCTGCGACTCGCCGGCTTGCGCCGGCTGGCCCGCGCTGCCAGCCAAACCCAGGAGCGCCCCCAGCCGGCCCCTGGAACAGGAGGCTCGATGATCCCCAACGACTTCCCCACGCTCAACTTCGATCTCGGCGAGACCGCCGACCAGCTGCGCGCCAGCGTGCGCGGCTTCACCAGCCGACGAGATCGCGCCGATCGGCGGCCGAGATCGACAAGAGCAACGCAGTTCCCGCGCGAGCTGTGGCCGAAGCTCGGCGAGCTTGGGGCTGCTCGGCATCACGGTCGAGGAGGAGTACGGCGGCGCGGGCCTCGGCTACCTCGAGCACTGCCATCGCCATGGAGGAGATCAGCCGCGGTTCGGCCGCCATCGGCCTTTCCTACGGCGCCCATTCCAACCTTTGCGTCAACCAGATCCGGCGCAATGGCAGCGACGCGCAGAAGCGCGCGCTATCTGCCCGAAGCTGATCTCGGGCGAGCACGTCGGCGCGCTCGCCATGTCGGAGACCGGCGCGGGCTCCGACGTGCGTGTCCATGAAGCTGCGTGCCGACAAGAAGGGCGACCGCTACGTCCTCAACGGCAGCAAGTTCTGGATCACCAACGGCCCGTGCGCCGACGTGCTGGTCGGTCTATGCCAAGACCGACGCCCGAGGCCGGCCCGCGCGGCATCAGCGCCTTCCTGATCGAGACGTGGCTTCAAGGGCTTTCACGAGCTCGCAAAAGCTCGACAAGATGGGCATGCGCGGGTCGGACACCGGTGAGCTGGTCTTCGAGGACTGCGAGGTGCCGGCCGAGAACGTGCTGGGCGAGGTCGGCAACCGCGGCGTCAACGTGCTGATGAGCGGCCTCGACTACGAGCGCGCGGTGCTGGCGGCGGGCCCAGCTCGGCATCATGCAGGCGGCGATGGACGTGGTGATCCCCTACGTGCATCAGCGAAAGCAGTTCGGCGAGCCGATCGGCAGCTTCCAGCTGGTGCAGGGCAAGCTCGCCGATATGTACACCACCATGAACGCCTGCCGCGCCTACGTGTACGCCGTGGCCAGGGCCTGCGACCGCGGCGAGACCGCGCGCAAGGACGCCGCCGGCGCCATCCTCTATGCCGCCGAGAAGGCGACGCAGATCGCGCTCGATGCCGTGCAGCTGCTGGGCGGCAACGGCTACATCAACGACTATCCGACCGGGCGCCTGCTGCGCGACGCCAAGCTCTACGAGATCGGCGCCGGCACCAGCGAGATCCGCCGCTGGCTGATCGGCCGCGAGCTGTTCCGAGCGCACGCGCCGCGCGGCGTCGGCGGCGGCTGGGCACGCCGCCGCGTGGCCGCCACCATTGATCAAGGTACCCATGGCAAGCGCCGACACGCAAAACGCGAGCAAGGACATGACCGCAGCGGCTGAGGATCCCATCGTCATCGTCGGCATGGCGCGCACGCCGATCGGCGCCTTCCAGGGCAAGCTTGCCACGCTCAGTGCTCCGTTGAGCTCGGCAGTGCTGCCATCAAGGCGGCGTTGCAGCGCGCCGGCGTTAGGGCCGGCGACGTCGAACGAAGTCTTGATGGGTTGCGTGCCGCCCGCCGGCCTGGGCAGGCGCCCGCCCGCCAGGCGGCGCTCACCGCCGGATTGCCCAACCGGGCTGCCGTGCAACCACCGTCAACAAGATGTGCGGCTCGGGCATGAAGGCGGTCATGATGGCCTACGATGGCTTGCACGCGCGCCGCCGACGAGGTCGTGGTTGCCGGCGGCATGGAGAGCCATGACCAATGCGCCCTATCTGCTGCCGAAACTGCGCGCCGGCGCGCGGCTCGGGCACGCCGAAGTCAAGGATCATATGTTCTCGACGGCCTCGAGGATGCCTATGAGAAGGGCCGATTGATGGGCAGCTTGCCGAGGATTGCGCCCAGACCTATCAGTTCACGCGCGCGGCGCAGGATGCCTTCGCGACCGAGAGCCTCAGACGCTCGCGCCAAGCCAACGAGGATGGCTCCTTTGCCGCCGAGATCGTGCCGGTCACCGTGAAAGGGCGCACGGGCGAAACCGGAGGTGATGCAGCGATGAACAACCGTTCACGGCGGATCCCGCCAAGATCCCCAAGCTCAAACCAGCGTTTCGCGAGGGCGGCACGGTCACGCCGGCCAATTCCAGCTCCATCTCCGACGGCGCCGCCGCCCTGGTATTGATGCGACAAAGCCAGGCGGCGCGGCGCCAGCTCAAGCCCTTGGCCAGGATGGCGGGCGTTGCCGGCGTGGCGCAGGCACCGGCGCTCTTCACCACTGCGCCGATTGCCGCGATCAAGACGCTGCTAGGGCCGTCGGTTGGTCGGCGGCCGATGTCGGGCTCTACGAAATCAACGAGGCGTTCGCCGTCGTCAGCATGGCCGCTATGCGCGACCTGGCGCTGCCGGCGGACCGCGTCAGCACACGACACTGGAGTACTTCGGCGCTTCGGCTTCGCCCGATCCGGCTGGCGCGTGGAGCTTGATGACGCGCGCCGGCGCCAGCATGGTGGCTGGCAAACGAGTGGTAGAGCCGTCTTTTGTATAGTGGTCGGCGAAATGGGGATCCATCGCGCTTGTTGTTTCGAGGTCATCTTCATCCCCAGCCACCTTGAGGCGCCAACCATGGCGGTGGCACGTTGCGCCGATACTGAGAGTTTCTAATAAGATCCCAGGTCTCTATATAATCAAATACTTCATGGAAGGTATGAATCACTGTTATTGAGTCAAAGAAATTATATGTCATCAAACAAATGATCCTTGGGAATTGAAAACAAAATGATTTTACAATATGGTGACTAAGAGTTGTGAGGTCACAGGCTGCCCATGCCCACAATGCTCCTTGATCACAGATCTGGTGGGGCAACCAGCTTATGTTTGGCGCCTGAAGATGCTGCTGAATATAACAACAAGATTTCATCCTTCAGGTGCTTAATATCGTTACGTTGCTCAGGTGGCGTCTTTTGGCTGGCTATCGACTATTTTCTGAGCTTGGTATCCAGCATCAGTATTCAGCAGTTCGTTCGTTATATGCCGTTATCGTCGCTGATCAACACGCGTCAACATCAGGCTTCCAAAGTCAGTCATGATCTCTTCATCACTGGTTTAGGTGCATTTCCATCTCCGATCTGGTCGTTTCATCTGTTATCGCGTCGTATGAAGGTCGCCATCATTGCGACCGACATTGCCGAAGTGATCGGCACGGCCATCGGCCTCAATTTGCTGTTTGGAATTCCGGCTTGAGATCGGCGTGCTCTTTGACCGCGCTCGACGTGTTCTTGATCCTTTATCTGCAAAAGCTCGGATTTCGCTTCCTCGAAGCCTTCATCATCACCCTGCTCGGCGTCATTACGGCTTGCTTTGCGGATCCAAATTGCCCTTGCCAACCCAGAGCTCGGACCCTTGATCCGCGGCTTTGCCCCGACCACCGAGATCGTGCGCAACCGGAAATGCTCTATCTGGCGATGGGCATTCTCGGTGCCACGGTCATGCCGCACTAATCTTTATCTGCACTCCGCCATCGTGCAGACGCGGGCTTACGGCGAAACGCTACCCGCCAAGCGCGAAGCCCCGAAGTACGCCACCATCGACTCCACCATTGCTCTGATGTTCGCCCTTCCGATCAACGCCGCCATCCTGATCCTGGCCGCGGCAAGCTTCCACAAGGCGGGCCACACCGAGGTGGTGGAACTGGGCCAGCCCAGGCGCTGCTGGCTCCCCTGCTCGGGTCGTCGTTGGCGCCGATGCTGTTCGGCCTGGCGCTGCTGTGCTGCGGCCTCAGTTCCACAGTCACGGCAACCTTGGCCGGCCAAGCGGTGATGGAGGGCTTTCTCGATATTCGATTGCCGGCGTGGCTGCGCCGCCTGATCACGCGCGCGATCGCCATCATGCCCGGCGGCCGGCGTCACGCTGATTTACGGCGAGGCAGAGACGGGCAAGCTGTTGATCTTGAGTCAAGTCATCCTCAGTCTGCAGCTGCCCTTCGCGATCGTGCCGCTGGTCCAATCCACGGCCGATCGCGCCAAGATGGGCGCTCTGGTCGCCCCGCGCTGGCTGGTCGGCTCGGCCGCCGCGATTGCCGCCATCATCATTGCGCTCAATCTCAAGCTGTTGTGGCACCAGTTCGGTGGTTGATCGGCGCAGGCGCAGTTAATGTCCTGTGCGAGCCGCGCGCGCCTACCTCGAGGTCGTGGGCGCAAGAACCTCGCGTCCCCTCGCCAGGCCTGGGCATCGGCGCTGCCGCTGAGGACCGCAACAGAGCACCGCCATAACGACGGGTTCACGTCATCGCCGCCGTTGCTTTTGATGGATGGGGGCGTAAACCTCCAGCGCGCCGGCGAGGAACCCGCGATTTTGCGCGGCGTTGATTAGTTGAGAATAAGAAAGGACGAACGATGCAAAGCATGAAACTGGCCTTGATCGGAGCCTGTGGCGTCGCCAGCTTGGGGCTATGCTCTGTTGCTGCCGAGGCCGCGCCGGCCGCCTCTAACGTTACGCCAACCCTAGCGGCCGCGGGCGGCGCGCCCAGTCCGCAGCGCAGGACGTTGCCTACCGCTGCTGGTGGCGCTACGGCCAGCGTCATTGCCGCGGCTCTGGGCCGCACTATCGCGGTTACGGCTACCGCTACTACGGGCCGCTTTATCCGGAGGCCTATCGGACCGGTTCAGGCCGTTGGTGGCAGGAAATGGATCGCGACGATCGCGGCGGTCGCGGCCGTCCGTAAGGCTCGCGACCAATCGAGCCTTCCCCAGCCTATTGTTTCAGATCTGCACGGGGTGCGCTCAGCGCGCACCCCGGATCCTCGTCGGCTGCGACCTCCTCAAACCGAAGGCATGACGCTCGAGCAATGGAATAAGGTGCTGTCGATCAATCTCTGCGGCCAGTTCCTGTGCGCACGCGCAGCGGCGCGCGAATTTCGCCGGCGCGGGGATCGTGCATCAGATTTCCTGTGCCGCGGGAAAGATCATCAGCATGAGCTCGGTGCATCAAGCGTCGCCTCAGAGCGTTCGGCCGGCCGCCGTGCGTTGTCGCAGCCCGCCCTGGGACAACAATGCTAAACTGGGCACGGCTTTCCGCCTTGCCAGATCAGCACGCCATGGCTCGCCCACTCAAGCTCGTCGCCTTCAATATTCTCGAGGGGCTGCGGCCCTGGCACCGACCGCGAGGTCGAGCGTCGATTGCTCGACCGGCAGCGGCGTGCCGCGGCGCTAACGCTCGTGCGCGAGCTCGATCCCGACATCTTGGTGCTGAACGAAGCGCTGTTTTGCCGCGCGCACGCCGGCACGGCCATCGACTACGGCGACCTTTTCACTTTTCGCCACCAGGCGGCCGCCCTTTACGATGGGCGCCTGGGGCAACGCGATCTTGAGCCAGCATCCCATTACGCGTTCGCAGGAGCTCAACATCTACAATCGCGGTGGGCTCATTGCCGTGCTCGCCACGCCGCTCGGGGACCTGACCGTGGCATCCTATCACCCCCACCCTCTGCGGCGACCGGAAAACAAGGCGGATGATTTTGCCGCCATGGTCGCCACCCGTGCGGGGCCCTGCTGGTGTGCGGCGATTCAATGCCATCAGTCCGGAGGACGCCATTGACCGCCCGAATTGATTGCGGCCTTCCGCAGCTTTGCCAGCGAGCCCGAGCGCAAGCCGTCGATCGATTTATCGAAAAGCGGGAGGGCAGGTATTTGCCCGCCTCGCCGAATTCGGTCTGCGCGACGCCATTCCGCCTTCCGGACGGCGCTACTCGATCCCGACGGATCTCATCAATCACGACAAGAGCTCCTGGGCATCCGCATCGACCACATCCTTGCCAATGCGGCAATCGAGGTCGTCGCCGGCGAGGTCGTGCATAGCCCTCGCCAGCAATCGTGCCAGCGACCACCATCCCGTCATGCTCGAGTTTCGCCTGAACGCTGGCTAGCCGTCCGGCCGGGGCAACGCCAATCTCAGGCGACCCTGTCCATTTGCGAAAGCGGCGAGAACAAGAGGCTGCGGATCTGTTCCTCTGGCACGGCGCTGCCGATGTAGAAGCCTTGCACCTCGGTGATGCTGCGTTCGCGCGCGATCAGCGCCAGCTGCTCGCGGGTCTCGACGCCCTCGACGGTCACCGCCAGGTCGAGCTCGGCGCTGAGGCGCGCGACGCCATAAAGCAGGCTCAGGGAGCGACTGTTTGCCTGCAAGCCTTGCAGGAACGACCGATCGATCTTCACCTTGTTGAGCGGAAAACTATGCAGGTGGCTGAGACTGGAATAGCCCGTGCCGAAATCATCGAGCGAAATGCGTACGCCCAAATCCTGCAATTGATCGAGCCACAGGCGCGTCACCTCGCTGTCGTCGAGAAAGCGCGGACTTCGGTGATTTCGATCCTCGAGGCGATCGGGAGCCAGCTTGGCGGCCTGCAGCGCCTCGCGCATGGTGTTTGCCACGTCATCGCGCCGAAACTGTATGGCCGATAGATTTACCGCGACGCGCACGTCGTTGGGCCATCTTGCGCATTCGATGCGGGCCTTGCGCTGGACCAGCCTGCCGATCTCGACGATCAGACCCATTTCCTCGGCAATCGGGATGAACTCGCCCGGCGGATGCCATGCCGCGCTCGTCCATGCCCTGCTCAAAACCTGCCAAGAGCCGCGGCCATTCAACTCGACGCGGTAGAGCGCCATATCGGCGTTCTTCAACAGCAGGTCGGCGCTGTCGCCATCGCGCGGCGCCACGGCGATGCCGATGCTGGCGCCAACCACGATCTGGTGTCCGTTGATTTGGAACACCCGGCCGAGCACATCCACGATTTGCTCGGCCAAGGCCGCACTTTCATCCGAGGTCACCCAGCGGATACTGCAGCAGCGACGAACTCGTCGCCGCCGAAGCGCGCGACCATGTCGGAGCCGCGTACGACACTGCGCAACCGGTCGGCTACCGCGCAGAGCAAGGCGTCACCACAGGTAAGGCCCAAGGTGTCGTTGACCTGCTTGAAGTCGTCGATGATGGCGAGCATGCGTTGATGTTCGGTGTTGATGAGAACTTCGCCGGTCAATCCGATGGCGGAAGGCGGCGCCAGTGCTGCTGTTCGAAGGTGTCACCGATCGGCAAATCGCCGAGGCCAAGATCCACCAGTTGGCCCGCTTCGACACGCTAACGGGCTTACCCAACCGGGCCTTCCTGCACGATCAAACCGAAGCCGCGCTCGCCGCCCTGACAGCGGCGCGACCCGTTCGCACTCTGTTCGTTGACCTCGTTGATGAGGGCGCGTACCGGCAGGCACCGACGCGTAACGTTCTCGGGCGAGCCGAACAATTCGCGCAACCGCTTATTGCAAACGACGACCCGCCCCTTGCCATCGACCATGCAAAGGCCGTGCGGCATGTTGTTGAGGGCCGTGTCGAAGCGGCCGGCGAGCAGGCTCACATCCCGACCGGCAATCACGGCATCGAGCAGCACGCGGCGTAACCGGTCGGAAATGAATTTCAGGGAGGCGAAGAAGGGAATGAGAACAAAGGCAAAAATGGCGTAATACCAGCCCCCGACGAGCAGCAGCGCCGCCGTCATGGGGACGCCGGCGCAGACAATCTGCGCCAGCACCAGGAGGTTACTGGCGAAATTGCGCCCCGAGATACCGATCGTCATAGGCCAGCGTCAGGGCGAAGCTGAACGTCTGCACAAACGGATCGGAGGTCTTGATGAAGGCAACGAGACACCACATGCCGAGCAACATGACGTGCGCGGCGGCGCCGGCCACATAGCGGCGCTCCCATTGGCGACCTCATCGATGCTGACGATGCCCGCCCGACGCTTCTGATATCTGCCGACGTCCAATTCGCGCGCGCAGGCGACGAGCGCGATCGCCAGCGAACACAGATAGAGCAAGGGCTCACCGCTCTTGTAGGCGGTGATCAGCGCCGTGCCGGAAGCGGCAATGGTGCCCACGAACAGCGAACGAAAGTCGTTGTAGAGGGCATTGACCAGCGAGACATAGATCTCGGGTGGCAATGAGCGATCGGGGCACCGCCTCGCCTGCCCGTGCCGGTTTTCCATGCCCAATTGCCCCTGCGGCATCTCTCGCGAGCCAGGAGCTTCGGGCAAGTGAATAAATTTTGGCTCAACTCACCTCCAGCGCCGGTGGCCGAGGCCGGCAACGTGGTAAATCCTCTCCTGCCGGAAGGGGAACGGCCGATCGGACCCCTAATGTCCAGTCTTATACAAGATAACGTTTATATGATCAGGAATTGATTTGCCATATTCTGGTCAAGATCGTTGCACACCCAACCTAGGCACTGCTGTCTTAATGTATTAGCTCACTTCGATGCGCCAGTTAACCAGCTATTAACCCTATCGCCGGCCTTATTGTTGCCCGTTCATTCGACCCTTTACAGAACTTAACTGCATGTTAACCTTACTATTATGCGTGGCGGGCGCGAGAGGAGAAATTGCAAGTGTGTGTTTCGCGTCGGTTTCAGAGCTACCGGGCCTCAGCCTGGTGGACCGAGTTATGAAGTTGCTCAATCGGGTAGACTATCGGCGGATCGAGACCGCGGAGGAAAAGACTCAGTCTTCAGGCTGCGTTACCAGGCCTACATGCGCGAGGGGGCGATCGCACCCAACGCCAGCGAGACGTTTTCAGACAGCCTCGATAGCTCGCCGAATGTGTCGATTTTTGGCGTCTACCTCGACGGCAAACTTGCCAGTTCCATTCGCCTGCACGTGGCTTCGCCTGCCTGCGGGGAGCTTCCGCCCTCAAGGTATTTGCCGACATCCTGGGGCCGCAACTTGCTGCCGGACGCACGGTTATCGACCCACACCAGGTTTGTCGCCGATCGGGAACTTTCTCGTCGGTACCCGGAACTTTGCTACGTAACCACGCGGCTGGCATGGTTGGCCTCGGAGTACTTCGAGACCGATTTACTGCTGGCCACGGTGCGCCTCGAGCACCAGGCCTTCTACCGGCGCACCTTCGGGCACCAGGCGATTTGTCCAGCGCGGCATTGCCCGTCCCTGACCAAGCCGATCTCCTTGATGGCGCTCGATTATACGGCCTCCCGGACGGCCGTGCCCCGGCGCTATCCGTTCTTCCACTCCACGCATTTCGAGCGGCGCATGCTGTTTGGGCGCGAGGCCATGGTGGCCCTGGCGACGGCCGCCTAGGTTAGGGCGCTTTGGCGCGGGCGCGAGGCCGCCGTCAGGGCATGGCGGTAGTCGGATACCACAAGCGCCGCCCGCCGAGGGCGGTGCATGCGCCGAGGCCCTCGCTGCAGCCAGCCGCGCGCCGTGCGCGTGGCATGGCCGGCTTGACAAATGGCCGGCCTCGCGGCATGCTGCGACGGCGAGCGGTGCAAGGCCGCGCACTGCATTTGAGGACGATGCGCGCCCTCGACGCCGAACGCGGCGAAACTTCCCTTCACTATCCAGGCTGGCGCGTGGTGGGGCCTGTGTTTTGTCATGGCTCTCCTGTGCTGGGGGCTCGGCTTTACGGCCACGGCTTCTATCTCGCCGAACTCCGGCGCCAGCATGGCTGGTCGACGGCGCTAATTTCGAGCGCCAGTACGGCCAGCTATCTCCTCAGCGCCGTGCTCGTCATCTTCATCAGCGATGCCATTTGGCGCTTCGGCGTGCGCGCTTGCGTTCTCACGGGCAGCGCCGCGTTTGCCGCCGCGGCGGCAGCCTTGCCCTGCATCACTGAGCCTTGGCAATTGTTTGCCGTGTACCTGGTCATGGCGCTGGGGTGGACGAACATGAGTGTGGGCGCCATCACCAACATCGTGGGGCTATGGTTCGAGCACAAGCGCGGGCTTGCCATCTCGCTGGCGCTCAACGGCGCCAGCTTCAGCGGCGTCATCGTCGTCCCCTTCTCGTCCTGATCACGGAGGCCCATGGCTTTGCGACAGCCATGCTCGTCAGCGCCCTTATCATCGTTGGCCTGATCGTCCCGCTGTTGGCGCTGATCCGGGCGGTGGCCGGATGCGCGCCCCGCATCCGGACGGCGAACGCGAGCGCGCCCGTTACCTGGACTCGCAGCTCCGCCCTCAGAAGTTTGGCGTTCTGGAGCGTGTCTGCCCCTTTGCGCTGGCGATCTTTTCGCAGGCCAGGCTTTCTTGTGCACCAGATCGCATTCCTGGAGCCGGCGCTCGGTCGCAACGCGTCCGGTATCGCCGTCGCCATCACCACCGCCATGGCGATTTCGGTCGTCTGACGCTCGGTGCATTCGCCGATCGCATCGACCAGCGCATCGCCAGCGCTTTCTCCTCATCAGCCAGGCGGCGGCGTTGGCGGTGATGGCGAGCTCAACTGACCGGGCGGTCCTGTTTGCCGCCTCCGCGCTCTACGGCTTTTCGGTGGGCAACATCATCACCTTTCCCGCCCTGATCGTTCAGCGCGAGTTCGATGGCGCTGCCTTCGGCATGCTGGTGGGGCTGGCAACGGGCCTAGCCAGTTCACCTACGCGTTCGGACCCGCGGTGCTCGGCATCATACGCGATGCCACCGGCGGCTATGGGGCACCGCTGTGCCTGTGTATCGCCCTCAACATTGTGGCCGCCGCCATCGTCCTACGCCGACCCGGGACAAGGGGCTGGGCGGCAGCCAGCTGACCGGGCCGTATGCCCCGCAAAATGCAGCCCTGCACCGCGGCCGGGCGGCTTGACCGCGGCCCGCCGAGCCCGGATTGTGCCGCCCCATGAGCAGGTCTGCCCAATCCTTAGGCGCGCCGACCGGCACGGCGGAATCCGCCTATGCCTGGCTTCGCCTCCTTACCGCCACGCTGCTTGGGACCATCGGCGGCGTCGGCATGTGGTCGTTCGTGGTGCAGTTGCCGGTCGTCCAGGCCGAACTTGGCATTGCCCGCGCCGATGCCTCGCTGCCCTACACCAGCGCCATGCTGGGCTTTGCCGTGGGCGCGGTCGGTATCGGTCGCCTGGTCGACCGTTTTGGCGTGATAGCGCCTTTGGTCCTCAGCACGCTGCTCTTGGGCGTTGCCTATATCGGGTCCGCCTTCGCCGGCAAACATCTGGCAGCTGGCGATTGCGCACGGCTGCATCGGCTTGGGCAGTTCTGGCACCTTTGCCCCCTGATTGCTGACATCTCGCACTGGTTCGCGCGACGGCGGGGTTTGGCCGTGTCGATCTGCGCCACCGGCAGCTACCTTGGCGGGCACGCTCTGGCCGCCGATCGTGAATGAATTTGTCGCCAGCGATGGCTGGAGGCAGACCCAAGTCGGCATCGGCCTATTTTGCCTAATCAGCATGCTGCCGCTCATCACGCTCCTGAAGCCGCGCATTGCCTTGTCTGAGGTGCCGACGGATGCCGATCGTGGCGCCGCGCGCAATTCGCTCGGTCTTATCGCCAGGCGTACTGCAGGCTTTGATCCTTGTCGCCGGCCTGGCCTGTTGCGTGGCCATGTCGATGCCGCAGGTACACATCGTCGCCTATTGCGGTGACCTCGGTTACGGCGTGGCGCGCGGCGCCGAGATGCTCTCGCTGATGCTGGGCTTCGGCATCATCAGCCGCATCGGCTCGGGTTTCATTGCCGACCGCATCGGCGGGCTGGCGACCATGCTTTTGGGCTCCGCCCTGCAGGCCTCGGCGCTGTTGCTCTACCTGCTGGTTCGATGGTCTCACCTCGCTTTATGTGATCTCGGCGTTCTTCGGCCTGTTGCAGGGCGGCATCGTCCCGATGTATGCCGTGATCGTGCGCGATTTCTTTGCCCCGCAGGAAGCCGGCACGCGTGTTGGGCTAGCCGTGATGGCCACCATTGTCGGCATGGCGTTCGGGGGCTGGCTGTCCGGGGCCATTTTCGACCTGACGGGATCGTACGCCCAGGCGCTTCAGCAATGGCATTGCCTGGAACCTGCTCAATGTCTCAATCGTCGGCTTTTTGATGCTGCGACAGGCGGGACGCCGGCAAATCGCCCACGCCACCTGAGGGGCCGCCACTTTGGAACTGAAAGCCGGGGACGTGACTCAGGCGGGGCAGAGCGCGAGCGCAGAGCTTCCCCGGTTGCCGCGGCAGCGACTGCGGGCCCCCATCGCGCTTACCGGGCAGCTCACAGCGTCACCGCAACGACGACGGCGAGCGATGATGACGCCCGTCAGCAGCACGCGCGCCGGCGAGCACGGCGGACGCCCAGCGCCGGGCTGGCGGCAGCGCGCGCGCGCAGGCCAGACTTGCCCATCCAAGCGGGCGCCGCAGCAGCCACAGATCGGCAAGGCGAAGGACGAAGGCGACGAGCCCGCCGCCGTGGTAGCGAGCATACAGCGTCTCGATAGGGCCCTCTACACGCTCAAATCTCGCGGATGATCCGTCATGCGCAATGCCTCTTTGCTTCGGCTCGCGCCAGCGCCCGCCGCACCCCAGCAGGTTATCGGCAGCGACAAAATTGCGCTGTGTCCTGGAGCACAGACCGATGGGCTCGGGCCTGGTGCAGTGGAGCTACTGACGGGCCGGGCGCGGCGTCGATGGCGGCGCGCGCTCAGCGCCGCACCGTCCCGCGCGTGGCAAGCACGGCAAATCCGACCAGGGTGAGGCCGGCAACCCCGGGGAATGGCGCGGCATAGACCCCACTCAACTCGTAGATCAAACCAATCAAGGCAGGGGCCGCCTGCGACGCCGGCCATGGTGAGGAGGCTGGTTGGTCGCGTCGATCCGGCCATAGTGGCGCGTGCCAAACGTTCTCCGCCAGCCATAGGGGAGGCATCATCAGCGAATTGCCGATGGTGAGCCCAAACAGGATCACGCACCGGTTGTGTGCCATGACATCCCGGAGCATGCTGCCGGCCCCACCACGACTTGGAGAACCTCCGATGAGGAAGAGACCGCTTCGAGGCCGCCCAAAAACACGAGCCCTTCCGGCAAGCCAGGCGGGAGGCTGGACGCCACGATGAAGAGGAGCAGCGCAGCCGCGACGCATTTATCTGGCGGGACCGGAAGTCTTCCTACCGAGCGCTCGCGCCCTTGGCACCGCTAAGTGCCGATTGCTCACGGCCGCCGGCTTCGAAGGGGTATTTCCCTTTGATGCGGCCCTCGCGCGGGAGGGTATTAGCAAGCGCGTGCAGGCGGAGCGCATCTTTGCTGCAAACACGGCGCTGATGCGCTCGTGCGATGCCATGATCGCCAACCTGACGCCGTTCCGGGGTGTGTCAGCCGATGCCGGCAACGGCCTTCGAAGTTGGTTTCATGCGCGGCCTGGGACGGCCGGTGTCGGCTTACACCAACGTCGCGGCGAACTACCACGCCCGCGCCACGGCCTTCCGCGCGCGGCGATCGACGCTTGAGGATTGCGACCGGCCGGAATGCGCCGTCGAGGACCATGACCTCGGCGATAACCTGATGCTGGAGATGGCCGTCGTTGCTTCGGGCTGCGCACTGATCCGGCACCAGGGTACGGCCGACATGGCCGACCTCACCGCCTTTCGCCAATGCCTTGCTGACATCGCTGGCGTCTTCAAGTCATGAGGAGGCCGCTGGATCAGCGCTGGGCGCGGCATGCCCCTGCAGCGACCAGGTTTCCCAGGCGGCGACGACCACCAGCACCAGGTGGAGGCCGCTCCCAGTAGGATGGGAGGGAGGAATGGCGCCACCGCGCCCAGACCGGCGAGCAGGGCGAGCCCAACGAGATGGGAGAGCGCCAGGCGACTGGCGGTTGTCCGTTTGAACAAAATATTGCCGAGAAGATAAAGCGCCGGCCCGCCGAGGATGACCGCGATGGTCGAGGGCTCGCTATGCCCCAGCGGATGCGAAAGGACGAGCTCGTCGGCACCGGCGCTGACGATAATGCCGGCAATCAGCACGATATGGAGGTAGGTGTACGCTAGTCGGGCCAGGCGGCCGGGATCGGACGAGGCCACGATGCGCGCGCTGGCTCGCTCCGCGCCGATATTGAAATAGACCCACCACATGGCCACCGTACCGACGAAGGCGACGAGGAATGCCGCCACCGTCGTCCCCGTCCAGACCTGGTCGGCGAACTTCACCCCCGTGACGACGATCGACTCGCCCAGCGCGATGATAACGAACAGGCCGCAGCGCTCGGCCAGGTGGCCGCCTTCCACGTCCCAATCCGCCGTCGTTGATCGACCCAAGCCCGGCGTCCAGAACCCGAGCGCGGGCGAGGCGTAGTCGAGGATCAGGGCCAGCGTCCAGAGCATCAGGCGCTGGCTGGGGTCCAGGCAGGCCCCGGCCAGCCAGAACAGTGCCGATAGGCCGAGCCAGAGGGTAACGCGTTGGAAGTTGCGAAAATTGCCGGGGCTACGGCCGGCCAGCGCCCAGAGCATGAAGAGCGAGCGACCGACCTGCATGGCCACGTAGGCACCGGCAAAGGCCCAGCCCCGCGCGTCGAAGGCCTTGGGCAGCGAGGTCGACAGCACGAGGCCCGCCAGCATCAGGGCGAACAACATGAGCCGAACCGGGGTGGTCTCCGGATCGAGCCAGTTCGTGACCCAGGAGGTGTAGATCCACACCCACCACACCGCCAAGAGCAAGAGCGCCGTTTGCAGGGCACCAAGCGGCGACAGGTGCTCGAGCAGGGCGTGCGAAAGCTGGGTGACGGCAAAGACGAACACCAGGTCGAAGAAGAGTTCGACGAAGGTGACGCGGTGGTGACCGTTCTCGGGCTTGCCGCGCAACAGGCCGGTTGCCCCACCCCGATCACCAGGCCCCCATCCCGCGAGACCGGCGCGCCGGTCCACTAGCGCAGGGCCCAAGTGACGTGGATTTTCACCTCGAGCCGCTGGGTCCCGGGTTCGATCGGTACATCGCCGGCGGCCAGCGAGGTGCGCGCCATCGGGCGCGGGCCGGCTGCGGGTGCTTCTTCCGAAATCGTCAACACTGGTCCGATCTCGGCGCCCGCACTGGCGGCATAAAGCCGGGCTCGGCGCTGGGCATTGGCCATCGCCGCCTTGCGGGCCTCATCCTGCAGTTCTTCGGCCTTCGACACCTCGAAGGCGATACCGCCGACCTGATTGACGCCGAGGCTGACGATCTGATCCAGCACCTCGCCCAAGCGCTTCAAATCGCGGGCCGTAATGCGCACCTGATTGACGACCTGGTAGCCGACAATGGCTGGTGCTTGGTCTTTGGCGCTGCGGTAGCGCGGTTCGACGTTGACCGCGGTGGTGCGAATGTCCTGGGCGGAAATGCCGAGCGCTTTTAGGCCTTCGATCACCTTGGCCATCGTCGCGGTGTTGCGCGACAAGGCCTCGCGCGCCGTATCGGCTTCCGAGACGACCCCCGTCGAGATGGTTGCAAGATCGGGATCGGCCGCCACGCTGCCCGTCGCCGAAACGCTGACCGTGCGGTCGTGCGGCTGATCCGGCTCTGCCGCCACCAGCACCCCTCCGGCGCAAAGGAAGGTTGCCAACAGGGCGCTCCCCAGGGCAACCGCCAAGTTGTGTGTACCCATATCATCCTCGTCATAGCCCGGCCGTCCCCGCCAGAATACACAGGTTTTTTGGCTGAAGCATGCCGCGCCGCGGCCATTCCAAGCCGACGCCCGCCGGTGTTATAGAGACGCTTCCCTGGGGCCTGTAGCTCAATCGGTTAGAGCCGGCGGCTCATAACCGTCTGGTTGCAGGTTCGAGTCCTGCCGGGCCCACCACGCGGGGATATTGTCGAGCCGACCCGGCGGCAAGAATGCCGCGGCGCAGAGCCTTGAGGGGCCAGCGAGCAATCCATGCGCACGCGCCCGATGGCGCGCTTGGCACACGCAGAAGGGTGGCATCGGGACGAACCGATCCCGGCTCAGTGCGGCGGCGGACCGAACACCAACACGGCATTGAGGCCACCAAACGCGAATGAGTTCGACATCGCGTAGGTCACAGCCTTGTCGCGGCCGACGTTGGGCACGTAGTCGAGATCGCAGTCGGGGTCGGGCTCGTCGAGACCTGCCGTCGGTGGCACCCAGTTTTCCTGCATGGCCTTGATACAGGCGACGGCCTCGATGCCACCCCCGGCCCCCAAGGGATGTCCGTGCATCGATTTGGTCGAGGATACGGCGAGCTCAAAGGCGTGCTTGCCGAATACATTCTTGATGGCGTTAGTCTCGTTTTTGTCGTTGATGGTCGTCGCCGTGCCGTGGGCGTTGAGGTAGTCGATGTCGCCGGGTGCCAGTTTGGCGTCGGCCAGAGCCAGTCGCATGGCCTCGCTCGGCCCTCGATGTCGGGATTGACCATGTCCTTGCTGTCGGAGGTCATGCCGAAGCCCATCAATTCGGCCAGCGGTTTGGCGCCGCGGCGCTTGGCGTGCGCATCCGATTCCAGCACCAGGATACCGGCACCCTCGCCCAGCACGGTGCCGTTGCGCCGTTTGGCGAAGGGAAAGATGCCCTCCGGCGACAACACGTGCATGGCCTGCCAGGCCCGCATCACGCCGTAATTTATGACCGCCTCGGAGGCGCCGACGACGGCAACATCGGCCATGCCGTGGCGGATGTAGTCCATGCCGATGCCGATGGCATGCGCGGCCGTAGAGCAGGCGCTGCAGGTGGCAAACGTCGGCCCCTTGATGCCGTACTCGATGCCGACATGGGCGGCCGCGGAAGACCCGATGAAGCGCAACAGCGTTAGCGGGTGGGTCGCCTTCTTCTTCAGGATGAAAAGGTCGCGGTAGGACGTCTCTATGGTCTGCAGGCCACCGGCACCTGAGCCGATGATGCAGGCCACGCGATAGCCGTTGGCGAAGGGAACTTCCAGGCCGGCCTGCTTGATGGCCTCATCGGCGGCCGCAGCCGCAAACCAGGAGTAGCGGTCCACGTGCAGGATGATCTTGTCGCGCTTGAAGTGGCCGAGCCGCGCCTTGTGATCGAACGCCTTGATCTGGGCGGCGATCAGGATTTTCAGATCTTCCACGGAGAAGCCGCCGAGCGGCCCGACGCCAACCCGGCTCTCGCGGCAGCCCGCCCAGAATTCCGCCACCGTCGTGCCGATCGGCGTCACTACGCCCATGCCGGTAACAACGACGCGGCGCGGTGCGCCAGACATGACCATTTATGCTGGTTTCCTGTGTTCAGTACCAAAAACTTGGGAGCTTTGAGGGGGCCAGCACGGGCGCGCCCGGCCACTCAAGCCTTAGCCGGGGCCGCCCCGGAACTCTCGATCAAACCGCGAACCCGCTCCACGACCGAGCCGACGGTCTTGAAATCCGCCGCTTCTTCATTGGCGTTGTAGGGGATTTCGATGCCAAAGGTATCTTCGATGTCGAACACGATCATCGCAAGATCGAGGGACTCCGATCTTCAGGTCCGTGAGCGCGGTCGACAGCCCAATGTCATCCCCGGGCTCCTTCATATGCTTCTTCAGGATATCGACAATCTTACCTGCCACGTCGTCCATTGCGTTCTCCCAATCCGTGCCCTGCCAGGCAAGTCGGGACCTTTGTTGGCTGATGGCCTTAACACGATCCGGGCACCCCGGATGGTCAATTCGAGGCGTCACATATACGGAAAACCCCGATAAGTCCAGCAGATGGCCCCGCCGATAGGCTCCCTTGGTTGCTCTTTGGTTCCTGCGCCGGTTCCACCCCCAATCTGGCCATCGCCGGCAAAAGCGTGTTCAATGTGCAGAGGGCAGGCGGTTAATGCCATATCTGCGCCTTGCCACACATGATGGGTGTGAGACCGCTCTTCAGCCTAGGGGAAACCGCAAAATGTCGCCAGGCGGCGGCTAGGCAGCACGGCGGAGGGGAAGCGCCCTCCCATCCCTGGCTCAAGCGCTACCCCGAGGGCGTCGACTGGAACGCGGCCTTTAAGCCTATGGGCCGTCTATGACCTACTCGACAGCGCCGTGCAGAATTACGGCGCGCGCCCCTGCACAAATTTTCTGGGCAAAACCCTCACCTACCGCGAGATCGGGGAACGCGTAGGACAGGCGGCCGCAGGCCTGAAAGCCTTGGGGATCCGCAAAGGCAGCAAGGTTGGATTGTTCCTGCCCAACTGCCCCACCTACCTTATTTATTACTAGTGGCATCCTCAAAGCCGGCGGCACGGTCGTTAACTATAATCCCCTTTATACGCTGGAAGAACTGACCTCTCAGGCCGCGCGACAGCGACACCGAGCTTCTCATCACCCTCGATCTGAAGCTGCTGTTCGACAAGGTGCAAGCCCTGCTCGAAGCCGGCACGCTACCGCGCGCCATCGTCGCAAGCTTCCCGGCTCCCGCTTCCCAGCGCCAAATCGGTGCTGTTCAACGCTGTTTAGGGCAAGGATTTAGCGCGCCCGGAGAAATCGCCGGTTGCCGCCAAGCTGATCTTCGATGCCACTGTCATGGACAACGAGGCCGACCCCCGAGCAGTCCCCGTCGATCCCAGCAACGACGTCGCCGTGCTGCAATATACCGGCGGCACCACCGGCACGCCGAAAGGGGCGATGCTTGACCCACGCCAATATCTCGATTAACCGCCAGCAGAGCGCCGCCTGGGCCGTCAATCTCAAACGCGGCCAGAGCGCGCGCTGGCGGCGCTCCCTCTTTCATGTGTTCGCCATGACCGCGGTTATGAACTTTGCCGTGTCGGAAGGCCCGAGCTCATCATCATGCCACGCTTCGTAGCTGACGATGCCATGAAGCTGGATCGACCGGGGCAAGCCAACGGTCATGCCGGGGTACCGACCATGTTCACGGCCATCCTGAACCATCCGCGGCTCAGAGCTTCGATCTCTCCTCGCTCAAGTATTGCGTCTCGGGTGGGGCACCTCTGCCGGTGGAACTGAAGCAAAGGTTCGAGCAACTGACGGGCTGCAAGGTCGTGGAAGGCTACGGCCTGACCGAAGCCTCCCCAGCGTCACCTGCAATCCCGTCGAGGGGCCCGTGAAGGAGGGCTCAATTGGCCAGCCACTGCCCGGCACCATCGTCTCCCTGCGCGACCCGGCCGACTCCCAGCAAACAGGTCGGGATCGGCGAAAAGGGTGAAATCTGCGTCAAAGGCCCCAGGTGATGCGGGGCTATTGGCGCAAACCCGAGGAGACGGCCAATCAGTTCGTCTGGCGATTTCCTGCGCACCGGCGATGTCGGCGTCATGGACGAGGGGATGGTTTTATTTTCATCGTCGACCGCATCAAGGACCTCATCATCTGCTCGGGCTACAACGTCTACCCCCGCCGCATCGAGGAGGCGATCTACCAGCACCGCGCCGTCGAGGAAGTGACGGTGATCGGCATCAATGACGAGTACCGGGGCGAAGCGCCCAAGGCTTTCATCAAGCTGAAGGCGGGAACGGTGGTCACCGCCGACGAGATCTGCCGGCACCTCGAGAGTAGGCTCTCCAAGATTGAAATGCCCGCCGAAATCGAATTTCGCGACGCCCTTCCCAAGACGATGATCGGCAAACCATCCAAGAAAGAGCCTCAAAGCCGAAGAGGCACGGCGGTCAAAGCCAAGATAAGGCTCAATCGGGCGCGGTTCGGCGGCGAACGTGCATGCAAAAACTCGCCATCATTGCTGATATTCACGGCAACGTCGCTGCACTCGAAGCCGTACTGGCCGACATCAGGGCCTTGGGCGTCGCCGACATCGTCAATCTCGGCGACTGCGTGTCGGGGCCGCTATGGCCCCGTGAAACCATGGCCGAGCTGCAGCGGTTGGCGCTGCCGACGGTTCGCGGCAACCACGACCGCTGGCTTGGCGAAATCGACCGGGCAAGCATGGGCCTTCCGATGCGTTTGCTCTCGACCAGCTGACCGGCGGCGCAGAGTGCAAACCCGGGCGCCTGCCGCCCCAGCTGCGGCTCGACCGCGACATCGTCGCGATCCATGGCAACGCCGCGCAGCGACGTTCGAGTACCTGCTCGAGGACGTGGTCGAAGGACGCCTGTTGCCGGCCGCTGCCGACCGGCTTGGCCCACGTCCGGGCGAGCTCAGCGCGGCAGTTGTTCTGTGTGGACACCTCCTCATCAGGCCCGCGTCGTGCGCACGCGCGGCAAAACCGCTGATCATCAATCCTGGTTCTGGTCGGCTGCCCGGGCTATTTCGATCCAACGCCGCCCGCCCACGTCTCGGAGGCGGGCAGCCCGCACGCGCGCTATGGCCTATTGCAGCAAACGCGATCGGGCTGGCGCGTCGACCTGATGGCCATTCCCTATGACTGGGCGGCCGCATCGCGCCGGGCCGCGGAAAATAGGCCGCGACGAATGGGCCCGCGCAGCGCGACAGGTTTCCTCGCCGAGGCCGCGCCGGGCTGGCCGCGCGCGCCGCCCCTGAAGGTCCCGCCGCCGCTCTTCGCGCGCCGCCGCGCCAGCGCTAGCCCGACTTGGCGTGGATTGGGGCAGCTTGCCGAAACCCCAAGCCCTTGATATCGTGCAAGAGTCGAGTTGCAAAGGTCTGCATCCTGATAAGTCGTTGAAGCAGAAGCGTAAAGACAGTAGCATTTCGCTCGTTGCCGACTTGAACAACGTCGCGCAAGACCCGTCCCGGCAGGGAATTTCGCTTCCGGGGGGACGGATGTACTTTGGGCAAACGTGTTTTCGCGCAGGTGATGGAGCATCTGCCGCTGCACGTGTTTCACCGCTGCGTCGTGCGCTATTCCGGCGAGCACAAGGTCAAGTGGTTCTCTTGTCTAGACCAGTACCTCTGCATGGCCTTCGCACAGCTGACCTATCGCGAGAGCCTGCGCGACATCGAAGCGTGTCTGCGTGTGCAAAGCTCCAAGCTCTATCACCTGGGATTTCGCAGCTCCATTGCGCGCAACACGCTGGCCAATGCCAACGCGACGCGGGATTGGCGCATCTACTGCGACTTCGCACAAAGCCTGATCGGCACCGCCCGGCGACTTTACGCCGACGAGGCGCTCGGGCTCGATCTCAAGGACACCGTCTACGCGCTCGATGCCACCACGATCGATCTGTGTCTCTCGGTCTTTCCTGGGCGCCGTTCCGCTCGACCAAAGCGGCGGTCAAGCTGCACACGCTCTTGGATTTGCGGGGCAATATCCCATCCTTCATCTTCATCAGCGACGGCAAGCTGCACGACGTCAATATCCTCGATCAGTTGGTGCCCGAGCCCGGTGCCATCTACGTCATGGATCGCGGATACATCGACTTCGATCGGCTCGGTCGCTTTCATGAGACCGGCAGCTTCTTCGTCATCCGCGCCAAGACTAACCTCAAGGCCGAGCGCCGATACTCGCATTCGGTCGACCGAAGCACCGGCCTCGTCTGCGACCAGACCGTCACGCTCGCCGGCTTCTACTCGCACAAGGGCTTCCCGCGCCGCTGCGACGTATCAGGTTCAAGGATCCCGAGACCGGCAAGCGACTGGTCTTTCTCTCCAACAACTTCGCATTGCCCGCCCTCACCATCACCAAGCTCTACCGTCTGCGCTGGCAGATCGAGTTGTTCTTCAAGTGGATCAAGCAGCATCTGCGGATCAAGGCGTTCTTCGGCACCACCGAGAATGCTGTCAAGACGCAGATATGGATCGCAGTCTCGGTCTACGTGCTGGTCGCTATCGTCAAGAAGCGGCTCCAGCTCTCCGCCAGCCTCTGCGAAATCCCGCATGACTCTGAGCCTCACAATGTTTGCGAGAATCCCGATAAATCAGCTTCTTTTCGCTGCAAACCACAGGCTCGGACGAGCCGAATCCTCACGCAACCAATTGAGTTTGTTCGAAATAACGCTGGGACACTAGAGTCTCTTGATCAAAAGATTACCTGTATCTCACGTGGGTCAAAATTTCAGGCCGCAAGATTTGCTTTCATCAGTACCACGTAAGCTGAGGGCAGCTTCGGCGGCACGAATGGATCTGGCCAGCGGCAAGTTCACATTAAGGCATCGGGTAAGATGACTCAATCCGGTGCGTAAAGAGCGTATAAAGGCGCGTGTAGAAGATGGCGCAGCCCTCGCCGTGATACGGTACTGATGCGATTTTGGAATGCGCTCGATAAGGCCGTGCAGGCGTAGGCGGCGCAGATCATAGTAACCAGACCGGGGAGAGCTGGCTGGGCTTCATCCCAGATGCTATGGGGTGAGCGGCGATGACATCGCGTCAATAAACGAATTGTAAACCAAGCGATGGCTCCATCGGCGCCGATGTCAAAACCAACCGATGGAGCCCATCGATGCGCAAGCCGAAAAAGCAGAAGAAGCCGCTCAACGACCTGAACCGTTCGCTTACACCGTTCGATCCTAACGAGACGTTAATCGGCGTGGTCGAGCTCAGTAAAGGCAGCTGGCTTGTTGCCGGCATCATACCGGGTGTGGAGCGCCAGCCGTTGGAAGAAGCTCGCACCCGACGAGGACGGGCTCCTAAAGCTGCTCGAGCGCTGGCGTGCGGAAGCGGCGAAGGCAGGGCACAAGATCACCCGCATCGCCGTTGCCTTCGAGACCGGCCGGGACGGCTTCTGGCTGGCCCGCTGGCTGAGAGCACGGGGCATCGAGGCCCACGTCATTCATGCCGCGAGCGTGCCGGTATCGCGCGAGCACCGGCGCGCCAAGACCGACCGGCTCGACACCGAGCAGCTCAAGCGCTCCTTCCTCGGCTGGCTGCGCGGCGAGCGGGACCACTGCAAGATGGCCGCGATCCCGACCTTCGCGGAGGAAGATGCCAAGCGTCCCCACCGCGAGCGCGAGACCCTCGTTGGCGAGCAAACCACGATCATCAACCGCATCAAGTCGACCTTGGCACGGCTCGGCATCCGCAGCTTCAATCCGACGCTCAAGGAGGCGCCGGAGCGCCTGGAGCACCTGCGCACGCCCGAGGCCGAGCCGATCCCGCCCAACACGCTCGCCGAATTGAGCCGCGACCTCGAGCGCAAGCAGCTCGTCGCCGAGCAGATCCACCAGATCGAGAAGGCGCGCATGGAACAACTGAAGCAGGCACCAAAGGTTGGACCAAATCTGATGGTCCTCGTTCTGATGCGGGTGATCGGCATTGGCATCGAGACCGCGGACATGCTGGTCAAGGAGATCTTGTCGCGCAACCTGCGCGACCGCCGGGCCGTGGCACGCTACGGCGGGCTCACGGGCTCGCCCGACGAAAGCGGGAGCCAGCGCCGCGAGAAGGGGCTCGCGCGATCCGGCAATGCTCGGGTGCGGAAGGGAATGGTCCAACTCGCCTGGCGCTTCCTCCAGTTTCAGAAGGAGAGCACCTTGGCCAAGTGGTTTGAAGCTCGCACCAAGAATGCCCGCACCTCGCGCAAGAAGATGATCGTCGCCTTGGCCCGCAAGCTGCTCATCGCCTTGTGGCACCTCGTGCGCGACGGCGTCGTGCCCGAGGGCGTCGTCCTCCGTCCCGCACACTGAAGGGAGGACGCGGTCACAGAACACCCGACGGTTTCGGCCCTGTCTGCACGCTCGTGACGGGTCGCCGATGACGGTTCGAGGTGGCGGGGTCCCGGTCCGCTGCATGGCTTCAAATGCCGTCCCCCAGAATGGGTCCGCCGCCTCGGAGCTCTCGCTGCCGATGCGCATCACTGCATCATGGTCTGGGTCTGTCCCACCGAATAGAAGGATGTGGCGCGAATGTTCGTGCACCACATGCGAGCTCCCTCGGACGTCGTCATCCCGACCACAACAAGCTATGCCGTCGTGCTCAGAGCCATCAAGGCCAAGCCTGTCGGTGGCCGCCCGATGGACGGCCAGCCTTGACCGCTCCTGCGCGCCGCCGGCCACTCGGTGTGTGGGTCGGGGCGAAGAAACGCCTGCCAGGTCGAACAAAGAAACTGAAGGATGAGAAAATGGATAGGACCCTTGGGGCACCCCCTTGACAAAATCCGCCCCATAGAAGCAGCGCGAGCAATGTGCTCGCGAAGATTCTATTCCTGAAGGTGCCTGGACGAGAACAAACAGAAGCAAGACGTGCAATAATCCTTGGACCCGTGGATCAGCGAAGCGCAACGCTGCCGCGCGTTGACCATCCACGGTGACAGGTCTTTGCATGTCCTGGAACGATGCTTCGCCGATGAAGCAATCGTGGCCGATGCGTTGGACGTCGAGCAGACGTCGGTTGGCCGCAAAGCCGATCTTGCGCAGTTCCTGAAGATTTTCGATGCGTCGGCCGATGCGCGAAGTCGCGGGTGTCGTTGATGGTCGTTTCAGTTCGAAGCGCTTGTCCCTCGCTTGTGGTATTGCTTGATGCGGGATTTTTGTAATCGACGTGCAGCGAGGGCACGACGCCGTCGGTGATGACGCGGGTGCGAAACCGACCCGGTGTGCGCCGGGTGACCTTACGGTCGAATACCAGGCTCACCTGACTGGGCCGGCCGAGATCGAGGTTCTCCCTGATCACCTCCTCGAAGAAGATGCGTCCCGTCACCGGCTGATCGAGCACCTGGGTGAGCGAGAACTCGGCCTGCAGGATGGAGAGCTGCATAGCGATAGCCGGCGGCGCGATCGCGCGGCGGAAACGGATGCGGCAAGCGGCGCAGCCACTTGCGCAGCAGTCGATCGATCCGGTCCGCCGAAAGCCCATCGCTCAGCCGCTGCATCAGCTTGGGGTCGGCGCAGGATTTGATGCCGTTGTCGAGCGCCTCGAATTTCACCCCGCGCTTGGCCAGCTGGCGCTTGAGGTACTCGTGGCCGTTGATGCAGAGCTTGGCGTTGTAGGGAAAGTAGGAGCAGAACTTCAGGAAGAACGGCCCGAAGTCCTCGTCAACACAATAGAAATAGTAGTGGTTGACCATCGCCGGTGGATTCCACGATCCACGGATAGGTCGCGCCAGTGACGCGAGCTGCGGCGGCGCTCCGTCCGCATGACCCGCGCCTTCTCCTGCGCCTTGCCGACATAGAGCACGCCCTCGCTCTTGCGGAAGCTCCGCAAGTATTTCTGCGTGACATCGTCCTTGCGCTCGCCCTTCTCGAAGGAAACGAGATCAATGCGCTTCGTCGGCGACGAATTGCTCGATGTTGCGAACGAACGCCTCGCTCATCGGCACGACCGCGGTCGTGGAGGCAAAGCGCTGGCCCCTGATGCACTCGAAGATATCCGACCACGGCCCCCACCGTCTGCAGGTGTGGCACGTAAACGTTGAGGTACATCCGATCGATGGCTTCGTAGCTCAAGCACAACCTGGTCACGCAATACATCCGCCACCGATCGTGCTACGCTCATTGCGGGCTCCGGTCGTCCACGGGTCTCGCGACCCACCGAGCTTCAAGCTCTCATGATTCAGGGCATCGTCCCTGCAGGCTCGATCGGAGTCCACTACATCGACCGAGCAATCCACAGCTGCCGTGTTACGCGATACACCTCGTCGGTCTGAGGCGAAGCCTCGTTAGTGGTGGCACTCATAAAGTTTGTGAATGTCCGCTATCCCACCATCCGGAGCCAAGCAGGTCGCCGAGGGCGCTGCGCTCAAACCACTAATCGATACAGACGCCATTCTGCGCCGGGCGAAAGCAACCGGTAGGCTACCAAAATGAACAGAACGTGGTCCCAACGCGTACCCTTGCGGCTCGGCGTGAGCCGCCTGCCCCAGAACTCTCCCAATTGCAGCTCTTCCCACAGCTTAGCGTCAACCAGCAGGCCCCCCATTGCCGGGGGCGGCATAGGCGCAATTGCGACAGTCGCAGCTGGACAATCGAGAATCCGGCAGCAGGCCTTCACAACGATTCTCGGGAAACAGTGCGAGGCGTTCGCGGCCGATCGGCTTGCTCGTCCAGCACCTCGATCGATTTGCGCCAAGCACGCTCCTGCGAAGCATTGATCTCGCCGAGATAGAGAACGTGCCGCTGACGCAACCTTGCCGCCGGCAACGCGCTTGTTCTCGACAATGCTCCAGTAGCGGTGCTCCTTGCCGTTCTTCTTGCAGATCGTGCCGCGTAGAAACATGCGCGGGGCCGATGACATGAAACTGATTGGCTGGGAATCCCCAGGTCTGCACTACAGCCCGATCTGCCGATTTTCCGCTACTCGGCCCCTTGCGCACCGTAGAGGCTTACCGAGCGAAAATCTTTCGGCCGGGGTCGAATCCGCCAAGTCGGGCTAGCTTGCGCTGCCCGCCTCGACCCCGCGCCGGGCCGCATCCCGCGGCATGCGCAAACGGCATGAGGATCACGTCCGCTCAATGCTCGGTGAGGGTCCGCTTGTGGCCGGGGCTTGCGCCTCCCACGTCAAGCTTGTGTCTCGGCCACCCGATCGTGGCCGGGACAACGCAGGAGGAGATGATCATGAGAATAATTGTTGGCGCCTTACTAGGCTTGTCCCTGTTGGCTGGGACCGCGGCGTCGGCCAGCGCGGCCGATTGCAAGGTCACCGGCTGGATCGACAGCGGCCAGGGTGGTCGCCCGATTTACACCTGTCCCGACCAGAGCAACTAACAAGCAACGGGTCTTGCCCGCACTTCTCGCCCTCTTCCCGCACTTCTCGCCGAGGTCGCGCGAGGTGGAGTCGCAGGACCCAACTTCGGCCGGCGCCCGCGAGGGCGCAGCCTCAGGCGGCGGCCTTCATGGTCGCCGCCTGAGTGCTTTCCATGATGGCAGCCACGCCCATGCCGCCCGCGGTGCACACCGAAATCAGGCCCCGGCCGCCGTGCTCGGACAGGAGTTTGCCGAGATTGGCGATAATGCGTGCCCCGGTGGCCGCAAAGGGATGGCCGAACGCCAGGCTCGGAGCCTTTGACGTTGAGCTTGCTGCGGTCGATCGCCCCCAGCGGCGCCTCGCGGCCGAGAAAGGTCTTACAATAGGCCGCGTCCTCGAAGGCTTTTAGCGTGACGAGCACCTGCGCGGCGAAGGCTTCGTGGATCTCGTAGAAGTCGAAGTCCTGCAAGGCAAGGTGGGCACGCTCGAGCATCCGCGCCACGGCAATGGTGGGGGCCAGCGGCAGGCCCTCGCCCGCCACAAAGTTGTTGGCGGCGGTCTGCGCGTGCGTCAGATAGGCGGCGATCGGCAGCGCGCGGCTGGCGGCCCATGTTTCCGAGGCTAGCGGACGCGCAGGCCGCACCGTCGGTCAACGGCGTCGAGTTGGCGGCCGTCAAGGTGCCGCGCTCGGATTTGTCGAATGCCGGCTTCCAGGCTGGCGAGCCGGTCTGGGTTCATGTCCTCGCGCAGGTTGTTGTCGCGAAAAGACGCCGCGCAAACGGCACGACAAGGTCGTCGAAATGGCCCGAGCGGTAGGCTTCGGCGGCCTTGCGGTGGCTCTCCATGGCGAACCGGTCTTGCTCGCCGCGCGAGATTGCCACTCCTGGGCCATCAGCTCTGTGTGCTGTCCCATTGACAATCCCGTGCGCGGCTCGCTGACGCTCGGCGGCTGCGGGGCCAGCTCGGCCGGGGAAAAACCCTTGAAGGCGGCGAGGCGCTGGCCGAACGACTTGGCGTTCTGCGCTTCGACCAGCCGATGTGCGAACTTCTCCTTGAATACGATCGGCGCATCCGAGGTCGTATCGGAGCCCATGGCGATGCCAGATCTGATCTGTCCGGTCGCAATCTTGGCCTGCAGGATCATCGCCGCTTGCAAGCTGGTGCCGCAGGCCTGCTGCAAGGGTGATGCCGGGCGTGGATGGTGCCAGTTTGCTGCCGAGCACCGCCTCGCGTGCCAGGTTCCAGTCCTTGAATGGGTGACGACTGCGCCGCCGATCGCCTCGTCGATCTGCACCCCCTCAAGTTGTACTTGTCGACCAGGCCGTTCAGTGCCGCCGTCAACATCGCCAGGTTCGATTGATCGGCATAAAGCGAATTGGAACGGCAGAAGGGGATGCGCACGCCACCGACCACGCCAACCTCGCCGCAATGTTTGTTCCATGCTCAAGCTCCTAGCGAGGCCCGCTGGCGGCGGCGCCCAACAGATGTCCGATCTCGGTCGTCAGCTGTCAGGCCGCCGCGGTGCGCCGCAGCGGCTCGACATTGGATTTCTGCTCGTTGGTCCGGAAATGCAGCGGGCCGCCGCGGAACGGCGCAAAACCGCTGCCGAAGATCACGCCCGCATCGACCAGCAATACGCAACTGAACGAAGTACTAC
>ERZ1370068.8935-contig-7751_pt1 | contig 107439 bp, 179 predicted proteins | sample MGYA00561227_ERZ1370068 | MGnify/ENA primary metagenome ERZ1370068 (study PRJEB38410, sample SAMEA6850437) | metagenome | study: Metagenomic assessment of the ecological functions of the soil: analysis of the soil microbiota associated with the...
AGGTTGCTGCATTGCTCAGCGAGTCGTCGTCGCCGTGGCGCGCCTGCCACGAAACGTTGAGCCTCGGTATCCAGTCCCATGCTGCGATTGTTCATGTTGGCCGAGCCGACGCTCAGGAAACAATCGTCGACCAAGAGAAGCTTAGAATGAATGTAGGTGGGCACGTCTCACCGTCCTCGGCCCGTGAGGCGGGATAGTAGATGCCCAACTTGTGCCCGGTGTTGGCCGGAGAGGTGTTTTAGCTCGCGAATGATTTTCGTCTGGGCGACGCGATCGATGCCTGCTCGACGAAGGCGTTGGCTTCCTTGGCCAGCAACAAAACGATTTCCAAGCGCGGGCGGCTGCGGTCGTGCATGCGCCGGACAAGCGCGTCGTAGGATCGCCTCGGGAGCTGAAATATTGGTTTTCGAGATAAATCAAAGATTCCGCAGCGTCCACTGCGTCGCGAAACAGACGGCGGATTTCGCGCACCGACTCATTGCCAGATTCCAACGGCTTGACCTGGGTCCGGCTGAGCGCCACCCGCGGCGAATCGATCGGCAGCGTGTTTTGCGGGCACAGCGCCGGTTTTTTCGACGGCGCCGGAAGCTCGAGTTCGGACCCAGACCAAGACGATCGACCACTGCTCCTGAAAAATTGAGCGAGCCGCGCGGGCCAGGGCGCTGACGTGGTAGGTTTGCACGTCATGAAACGGCGCGTACGGGATCTCATCGGTATTGGCGCGGCGGGTTGACGGCACGATGATCGCGCTCGTCCCAGCGCCCCGAGCAGACGTCGAGTCCACCCAAAAGGCGATCTGGCCGTCGATCACGACGAATTTTTGGTGATGGCTGGCGCCGAACGGATGGTAGGAATCGAAGCAGAATTGATGCGCTCATTGGCGTTCCATTTGAAATGCCAGCGCTGCAGCCATTCCCGATCGATGCAGTAAATCATGCTGAAGTTCCAGGCGAGAATGTACACGCGCAAGTCGGGGTTGCTTTCACAAAGACGATTGAGAAAAGAAAGGAGCGTGCTGTCGGCCGCGGTGGGGCCATCGTCGCGCAGGAGCTGCACGTCGCTGTCGAATTGCCAGCCGGACAAGAGGATGTAGCTCTCGGCCTTGGCCGCCGCAGTCCAAAAAGCGCGATAGTAGTCGCAGCCATCGACCAGCAAGCCGCTCTCGCTCGACGTTGTCGATGCCGTAACAGTTGGTGCCCGGCCGCTAAAATATCTTTCATGGGTTTTATGATCGCGTTCGCCACGGCTGAATTCTAAGGGCTCCGGCTTCAGGTACCGAGCTATTGACAGACCGTGGACACCCTAAAAGCGCAACTAGAGTGCCAGGAAAACCCTTATTTTTCAAGGCGCAGATCCTTTTGTCGGTCTTATCCCTACTCTGTCCCGTCGGTGTGACAGAGTTAATCCTGCAAATGCCGATCGCCGGTTGCGTTGATACGAAAACATCTTGCTTCGTGAAAATTAGAGAATAAGAGTAACTAACGATTAGAGCTAAATCGGCGGGTGGGGTTTGCGTTCTGGTTGATGGGGGCGATCGAACAAATATTTGATCGGGTCAGGCACAGATCGTGAATCGCAGGTGTTGTAACGGTACGAAAGCAGCGATTTATGAGTGACGAGGAAGAGCCTTCTGTTTCGACTCGGATCTTGACGCCAAAACATCCGACAGCCACTGCACCATTGTCGGCATCGGCGCTTCCGCCGGTGGCATCACCGCGCTCAAAATTTTTTTCAGCATATGCCGTCCGACAGCGGCATGGCATCTTTGTCGTTATCGTTCACCTCGCCCAGGACCACCCCAGCACTCTTGCGGCAATCCTTCAGGCGAGCACCTCCATGCCGGTGTCGGAGGTGACCCGTAGACGCTGCGCGTCGAGCCGGACCACGTTTACGTCGCATCCCGCCGGGAAAATATCTGGAGATGGTGGACGGGGGAAACCAGGGCTCCCACCGAGCGCACCGGAAGTGCGCGCGGCGTGCGCAAAGCCCATCGATATGTTTTTTGCGCACGCTTGCGGACGCTTATGGTCGCAATGCGATTTGCGTGATTCTTTCGGGCAGCGGCTCGATGGCACCCTAGGCTTAAACGGGTCAAGGAAGCCGGCGGTATTGCCATCGCGCAGACCCGGAAGATGCCGAATACGACTCGATGCCGCGCAGCGCCATCGCCACCGACCTCGTCGACTTGATTTTTCCCGCAAGCCAAATACCGGAAAAACTCATCGCCCTTAAGCGGACTGCCGAAAGATTGCAACGCGACGGCGAAAAGTCAGCGACGAAAGATTCCCTCCCAGGACTCCGTACGCGAAATTACCCGATGCTGCGCGCGCGCACCGCCACGACTTTCGAGCTACAAGCAGCCGACGGTGTTGCGCCGCATTGCACGGCGCGTGCAGGTGACGAGTTGGAGCGCCATCAACGAATACGTCGATTTCTTGCGCAGTCATCCGGAGGAAGTCGAAGCGCTGCTCGCCGATCTGCTGATTACCGTCACCGATTTCTTCCGCGACAAGGAAGTCTTCGAAGCCTTGCAGCAAAACGTCGTGCCGAAGTTATTTAAGGGAAAGACTTCGGCGGATCAGGTGCGGGTCTGGTGGTCGTCGGCGCCACCGGCGAGGAGGCTCTATCTGATGCGCGATGCTGCTGCGCGAGCATGCGGACCAATTGGCTGATCCGCCGGCGCTGCAAGTCTCGCGACCGACATTCAACGAACAGGCGATCGCCACGGCGCGCGCGCGGGCCGCTACAACGAGGCGATGACCGCCGATGCTTCGTCTGAGCGGCTGCGCCAGTTTTTTGTGAAAGAGGGCAGATTCTATCACGTGAAAAAGAGATACGCGAGATGGTCTTGCTTCGCGCCGCACAATACGTGACCCGTGATCCGCCCTTCTCGCATCGACCTGCTCAGTTGCCGTAATTTGCTGATTTACCTCAATCGCGAGCATGCAGGAACGGATCTTGGAGATCTTTCAGCTTTGCCTCTGCACGCGAGAAGGGTTCTTGTGCTTGGGAACCTCGGAATCGGCTGAAAGCGCCGCGACGCTATTCTCTGCTTCGACGACAAAAGTGGCATATACTACAAAATCGCCAGGCGAGCCTGCCGCACCCGACGTTTCTTATCCCGGGTGCAGGGGAAGTGGCAGATGCGTTTCGCCGCACCGCCGCCCCTTCAGCGCGTACAGGATTCTTCCTTCGGCGAGCTTCACTTCAAGCTGATCGAATTGCACGGACCGCCGAGCGTGCTGGTCAATGAAGAAGGGGATATCGTTCACTTGAGCGAGCACGCGGGCCGCTACCTGCGCATGGCGGCGGCGAGCCGACTAACAATTTGCTCAAAGTCATTCATCCCGATCTCCATATCGATTGCCGCGCGGCGTTGCTGGCCGCGCGCCAGAGCCATATCAGCCGAGCGAAGCGCGCAATCTGCGGGTCACGCTCGACGGCGAGCCGCGTAGCGTTAACCCGATCGTGCGCCCGGCAATAGAAGGAGGCGAAGCGGGACAGGCCTACTCTCTCAGTGCTATTCGAAGAGCAGGAGGGGCCATCGCGTTTCCCAGAGCTGCCACCGACCCTCCGGCTGCCGTAGCCGGCGATAAGGTGATGGAGACCGCAGTCCTTCATCTCGAAGAGAGCTGCAGCAGACGAAGAATCGGCTGCGGATAATCGTCGAGCAGTACGAAACTTCGATCGAAGAGCTGAAAGCTTCCAACGAAGAGCTGCAGGCGATCAACGAAGAGATGCGCTCCGCGCGGCGAAGAGCTGGAAACCGGCAAAGAAGAGCTGCAGTCGGTCAACGAAGAGCTGATCACGCTCAATCACGAATTGAAAAACAAAGTCGATGAGCTCAGCCGCGCCAATTCGGACCTGCAAAACCTGATATCGTCGACCGACATCGCGTTGATTTTTCTCGATCCCCGGCCTACGAATTCGCCGGTATACGCCGCCGGCCCAGCACCTTTTCAACATTATTCCGACGGATATCGGTCGCCGCCATCGAACATCTGACGCCATAAGCTCGACTACGAAGACCTGGTCGGCGGATCCGACCGCAAGTCGCTGCACACGCTGCGGCCGAGCGAGCGCGAAATCCGCAGCACGGATGACCGCTGGTATATTGCCCGGATGCGTTCTACCGGACCGTGGAAGACAAGATCGATGGCGTCGTATTCACGTTCGTCGATATCACCGAGCGGCGCAACACGGAGCACAATTTACGCCAGGCGCATGAACGCTTTGAGCTGGCCGTCGAGGGTTCGAGGGACGTGATATGGGATTGGGATCGTAACCACCGGCGAGATCTATTTTTCTGATCGGATTTACGAGCTATTGAGTGAACACGGACAGCGGTTCACGCACGGGTTTACTTGGCCGAGATTGGCAGGCGCTTATTCACTCCGAGGACAGAGACCGGGTTGTGAAAGAAACTCAGCGCTATCTGGAAACGCGGGACAAAGTTTACAACGTCGACTATCGGGTGAGCGGCAAAGAAGGAGCGTTACCGCTGGGTCAATTCTCGTGGGCAAGTCGTCTGGGATCCGTCCGGCAAGCCGACACGGATGGCCGGCTCGTTGACCGATATCAGCGATCGCAAGAACATTGGACGAGGAGCTGATCGCGATCGGACCGGCGCAAGGACGAGTTCTTGGCGATGCTGTCGCACGAATTGCGTAATCCGCTTGCGCCGATGACCGGCGCATTGGAGCTCATGAAGAGCGCCAATAACCGGACATCGAGCAGCGCGCGCTTCACGTGCTCGAGCGCCAGGTCGGCCAGATAGTTCGCATGGTGGATGATCTGCTCGACATCTCGCGCATGGCGGTAGGAAAATTGAGCCTGCGTATAACCCGCGCGGACCTGGCCACGGTGGTCGAGTTTGCGCTCGAAACCTGCCGGCCGATGATCAATGCCGCCGGGCATCGGTTGACGGTTTCGCTGCCGCCCGAGCCGCTTTACCTTAATGCCGACGTGGCGAGGTTAGCGCAGGTGCTCGCCAACCTTTTGAACAACGCTATCAAGTACACTCCATCGGGAGGGGAAATCCGTCTCCAGCGCGTCGCGCGAAGGCGATGACGCCGTCATTCGAGTGCAAGACAACGGTATGGGCATCGCACCCGATGACTTGTCGCGCATCTTCGATATTTTTACCCAAGGCGACACCCGCAGCCGGCCCTTGGGCGGTCTAGGCATCGGCTTGAGCCTGGTCAAACAATTGGTCGAAATGCACGGCGGCACGGTCGCCGGCGCTGAGCGGCGGTTTGGGAAAGAGGAGTGAGTTCATCGTGCGCGTGCCGCTGTCGGCCAATCAGGACGACCAAGTCACCGCGAACGAAGAACCTAAAATCGCCACGGCGGTCCCGCGGCGCATTCTCGTCGTCGACGACAACGAACACGCGGCGGAAATATTGGCCAAGTGGCTAAACCTGGAGGGGCATTCAGGTGACGACGGCTTTGAACGGCGCCAGCGCGATCGAGAAAGGCGCTCGCGTTTAAGCCGGAGGTTGTTTGCCTCGATATCAGTTTGCCCGATATCAGCGGTTACGACGTTGCCGCGCGTCTGCGCCGCGATCTGCCGGACCTGCTCATCATAGCGATCTCCGGCTGGCTGCAGGAAAGCGAGAGCGAGAACGCTAAAGAAATCATCAATCACTATCTGTTGAAGCCGGTCGATTTTATAGATCTCCGCGCCAAGATCGCCGGCACAAGAGCGCCCGACGAGTGAACGTCGCGATGGCGGATTGGTTCGGTCTTGTCGTCAGTCAAATTCTATCCGCGTCATGACCCGGCCGGGCGAATCTATCGGTTATCACCAGCTCGCCGACACGCAACCGCTTTGACGTTGAGCTCATCGATCTCGAGCGAGCGGATGTGCGAATACATCGACAATCAAACGTTTGAGCACCAAACGTCCGATCGCCAAGGCGCCGATCGCGAGCGCCGACTGACGAGGACGCCGATCGCTTGTGCGCCGACAGCCAACGAGCCAGATCGCAGTTGTTTTCGCGGCAAAAAGCGCAAGGCGCCGCGCGCCGCTTGGCTGCTCCTGCAGTTTGGTTAGAGCGGCATTCATCTTCGTGATCTCCTCTCTCTAAGCTGGACCTCGGCTCTTCAACATCTCTTTTTTTCTAAACTGATCCATGGTGCACCGACGGCAATGGAGCATACGGATCAAGGAAATTAGCAGGGCGCTGAAGCCGATCCAATGAAGTACAAAGCGCGCGGCGTGCGGAGTATTCCCACTGGCTACGCCATCGACTCCAGTCCGGCGGAATCGAAGATGCTGTCCATTTGGCCGTCTCGGCATTGACCGGATTGGTAAATCCCAGCCAGACGACGAAAAATGCGAGGGCCAGACAAATCGTGCCGGCGAGCGCCAGATAAAAAGCCGGCCGATGAGGCGCGCACGAGATAAGATAAAACTGCCGTGGTGACGATCGCGCCGATCTCCGACGGGTGCGCCGACGTAGGCGAAGTAGGGATAAAGCGTGTGCTGAAAAGTTCGCCAGAGCTGACCGTCGACATTCATTTTAGCCGGCATCTCCAGCGTATGAGCGAAGCTCGTGCCCATCAGCAACGATGTCAACGTAAGCGTCAGGAAATACCAAACGTGAATAAACATAGGCGTGCCGATTGTTCAACGAAGACAAGAAATAGGAGCAAGCGCTGGGCCAAGATCGCAATTGCCGCGTATGAGTGGATCTGCGCCTGTATTCGCATTGCAGGCGATGGAACGAATACAAGGCTGGAAATTTTGTCCCGCTTGTCGGACAGAAAGAAGACCCGGCGCTATTGCGCGGCGGCTCTCCGATAGCGGGCGGCGCCCATGTGGCCTAAGCCGATCGTGAGCACTCCGAGCAACAGATGGATCACCTGGATGATCCAGTGATAGTCGCCGACCAGCAATGACGCCTGGATCATGCCGAGCCAGCCGGTCAACGCGCCGACGATAACGGCGCAGGCGGCGATGATCCAACTGCCGCCTCTAACCAGAGCTTGGCCGATACCGATCACCCAAAGCGCGCCGACGGCCAGGAGGCCGAGCAGCATATGCAGCGAAATAATATTCAATGCCATACCGGTCCAGAGGACCAAGCCGAAAATCAACGCGAGTATACCCGCTAAGCTCAAAACGATGGATGCAATACGGATTATCATAAGGGCGAATGTCCTCTGCGTCCGGCCGCGGCGTGCGTTGTGTAACGCGCGCAACAAGCATTGATAAAGCTCAATGCTATAGAGGTATTAGCAGATTTCCGTGCGGATCACTAAGAGCGGCGCAATATTCGTGAGGGCATATCGGGAGTGGGATAATAAAAATGTGCGATATCCGGATGAATTTCCGCGCCGGCGAAGCGCGGAGGAAAACCCGTCTTGGTGAGATTGGCGGCGTCCTAAAACTTTTTTGATCGGGGACGACTGTACGAACAAAGACGGTCATGTGCTCGGCGCTCACGATCTCCACCTCGGTACCGGCGGCGATCATCTGATCGGCGGGAAGCGCTCTGGCGCTCCAGAGCTCACCTTGGACTCGGACGAAACCCTTCGGTGACAAATCATCGTGCGTGAAACCCCGCGCGCCGACAAGCGCCTGCAGACCCGTTTTAACGTTCGTCTGGTAGGCTCGGTGTAAAAGCGGATAAAGCATCACGTCTTTCAACACCCAAGCAAAAAACCAACGACGCCGAGCCATGGCGGCAAAAATTCCCAGTGCAAGAGGGCGAGCAAAACCGCGGCTGCTATAAGCCAGCCGGGGATTTGAAATATTAAATAACGTTGCCAGGTCGACATCGATGGAGATTTTACGGATCGCGCGTCTACGAATCAACGGGTTTTCAGTTGATTAAGAATCGCATGGATTTACCTGATGACCGAGCGCCTTTTTCAAGGGGGCGAACAAAATCTCATTTCGGCCGCGTTTCTCCGGCATTTTTTCTTGACGCTCGCGTGCGGTCTCGCTACTGTCACTGGACCCTTTGTCGAAAGGCTAACTTCAGTCATGGATGAGTTACTTGAGGATCTCGCGCCCACAGGGAAGAGTACGCGTCGGCATCAATTATGGAAATCCAGTGCTCGCCAAGAAAGATCCCGGAAGCGGCGAGCTCCGCGGCGTGGCAGTCGATCTCGCGCGCGAGCAGCACGCGAATCCATGTTCCGGTCGAGCTCGTCGGCTACGACTCGGCGGGAAAAATGTTCGAAGCGGTGAAAGCTGGAGCCTGGGATGTTGCGTTTCTTGCCATCGATCCCGGGCGCGCCGATGAGATCGATTTCACTGCTCCTTACGTAGAAATCGAAGGCACCTATCTCGTCCCGGCCGGTACGCCTTATCGGGTCGTCGGAGATGTCGATGCAGCCCGACGTGCGCATCGGCGTATCCGCCAAGAGTGCTTATGATCTATTCTTGAGCCGCAGCATCCAACACGCGGAATTAATCCACGCATCGGGCCCCGATGCTGCATTCGCTTACTCCTCGCCGGCAAGGTCGATGTGCTGGCCGGAGTCAGGCAACACCTCGTCGCCAATGCCGCGAAGATTCCGGGATCGCGCGTGTTGGACGACCGGTTCATGGCGATCCAGCAGGCGCTCGGCATTGTCAAAGGCCGCGTCGAAGGCGCCAAGTATTTGCGCGAATTTATTGAGGATGTGAAGGCATCAGGCTTGGTGAAGCGGGCCCTCGAAAAATCCGGCGTGAGCGGCGTGTCCATTGCGCCGGCGGCGCCGGCCGAATAATCGGAGTTTCAAATTTATTGCTAACCGCCCGTGGTCGATGTTAGGCTTCCCGATGAATCAGGAAGGAAATCGTTATGCCTGAAACGATCACGGTTGAAATCCCCTATACCATAGACAGCGGCGAGAAACTCGTCAACGAGACCTTCGGCCCCAACAATATTCGGCGCAGCCGCACGCGGCAGCGACGACAGGAAGCCGATGACTATTCAGAACGGCAGACTGTTCGGTGATCGGCTATCGCTCGATGAGCAAGGTTTTGTCTTTGTCCCACACCTGACCCAAGTAGCCGACTTTTCGACGCGCGAGCAATTGAAATCCGTATACTATCCGGAGGTCGAGCGCTTGATCCGGCGCGAGTCGGGCGCATCGCATGTGGTCATATTCGATCACACGCTGCGCTCGGGCGACGAGACGGAAAGGGAAACGAAAACTCATCCGCGAGCCCGTGCTGCTCGGCGCACAACGACTACACGGAGTGGTCGGACCCAATCGGGTGCGGGAAATTCTTCCCGATGAAGCGGACGAGCTACTGAAGCGCCGCTTTGCGATCATTCAGGTCTGGCGCGCGATCAATCAACCGATCCGGGCCAATCCTCTAGCGCTCGCCGACGCGAAGAGCGTGGCGATGGACGATCTGCTCGTCGCCGAGCGTCGCTATCCGCACCGGGTCGGGCAAACCTACCGGTTGAAATACAATCCCGATCATCGCTGGTTTTATTTTCCCGAGATGCGCCGCGACGAAGCTTTGGTGTTCAAAGTCTACGACTCGGAGAGGGACGGACGGGCGCGCTTCACGCCGCATACGTCCTTCGCCGATCCGGCATCTCCGCCCAATGCCCCGCCGCGCCAAAGCATCGAAGTGCGCGCCTTCGCGTTTTTCGCTTCGTGAATGCTGCTCGACCCTTGTCGCTTGCCGTATAGGCTGATCACTATGCGGCGGCGGCTCGCTTCGGGATGAGCGCGACGACTACGTCTGCATCCAACACTGCGGCTATGCGGTGCAGCAATGGCAGCGAATGGCGCCGGTAGCCGGCCTGCTCGACGGCCGAGATGGCCTGCTGGCTACAGCCGACTTTTTGCGACGTGCTGCTGCGACCAGCCTTTCGATTCGCGCAGACGGCGAATTTGCAGAGCGACCTCGGCTTCAGGCCGTTTCTTATTGAATGCCGAAGCAAAGATCCGATTGTGTTTCAATCGGCTCAGTTGTCTTTGAAAATTAGTCCATTGATGCTCCCTCCGCGTAGATAATTTATCGTTCGAGACCCGTGATTTTCAATTCGAGATTAGACCGCCATGGTCATTCAATCCGCTAAGCGTCGTCGTGTCACATCGCCCCGGAAATAGCTCAGACGACGTGGTTTTGAGTCAAAGCAAACAAATTACCACTCAACGCCCCACGGCTTGAGCGGATTGAGAAATTACTGGACCCTTCATTGAGATTCGTCACGGGCAGGGTAAATCAGATGCGCTTACCCTCCCGTACTTTTGGATACTGCAACAACGCGACGAACGATAGTTTTCAGGTACGATTCTTACGGCAACTGTGCTGTCAGATTTAGGCGACGTGCCGGTACTGCCACGCTCCGGCAAAGATCGCCCCGGACTACTCTTGTCCACGCCGAGCCTAGCGGCGGTTTTTCATCGAGGGTCCCGGTGCGAAAAAACTTTGCGCCGTTGGTCAGGCGGCTACAAACGCAATCGATATGCCAGCGGAGATAAATCCGTGCTTTACCAGATAAAATGGGTAAAACCCTGGAATTAGGCGGATACCGAGCGGTGCGATTTGAGATGTCCGTTAGAAACGCGCTCGCTGTCTGAATTTTCTAACTACAGGTGTAAGTAATCCCGGTGAGAGATTCGACGGCTCTGCCGCGCCGACGAAGCCGTGCGGATCGCCGAGTGATATTGGGTTAACAAGTGGAAACTGTGGACTGACGGTGAAGCTGCAAAGAATCGGCGATTACTCGGTGAAGCGAGGCCAAATTCTCCGGCCTGTGCTCGGCGGTTAAGGCACACACGGCGTCACCCCGGTCCGACAGGTCCTTTGGAAGTAGCTTCTTCGGCTCGAACCGGCCGGACGCCGAAGGGCTCGGATCGATTGCCAAATAAGACTAGCGCGCCAGGGCCGACGCTGGTGAGTTGGTAATATTCCTTGGCGGGCAGAAAGACGATATCGTTTTTCTCCATCACTCGTTCGTCTCCCTGGATGCCTTTGACTGAGCATTTGCCATCGATCACGAGAAAAGTTTCCGGTGATTGGTGGTAGTGCATTGGCGTGCCGTCGCCCGGCTCGAAGTAAAGCATCCAGGAGCGAGTTGTCGGTGCCGAAAAGCTGAACATTTCTGAGTTTGTCCTTACCTGCTTCATCGATCTTTTGCTTTAAGCTGATGAACTCCATGGGTTGCCCTCCGCTCGTAGTATTCAGGTTAAACTATTGCAGATGGGCTTCGCTTGTCAATTCACACTTTCACCGCTTCCGCCGATGTTGGAATTATACCTGGGAGATCTTAGATCACTTTTCGGTTGGCTGCGCAGGCGCGGAGCTGATGCGAATCGATTGAAATCCCTATCGGGATGTCTCTTCGTTCGTGATCTCAATCTCCTCGGGAAACACGTATAGGGAAGAATCACCGTCCCAGCGCACGAGAATCATTCGTCTTCCCAAGTTGTCGATTTCGTGAATCACGGTTCCGACGCTATCAGCATCAATCATCATTTGGTGGGCGCGAAAGGTTTTTTTGCCCGGCAGCGGAGTCCTGCTTTACTCGTGTCGATCTTCATCTCGCCTCCTCGCGTTGCGTGACTTGGGAAGCGGCGCCACTCAATTATTACCGTTATTACCGTTATTACCGTCTTGCGGAAGCTAATTCCTGTACCAATTCAAAGGGCGCAGGATCTACACACACGATAATGTAACATTTAATACCGAGGATTGTGAGTTCAACCCCGACCTATCGGCCGAGTGATCGACTCGCAGGATTCTTTTGCCACGCGCGCGGCAGTGCGGCTTTGGTAAAAAATATTCGGTCGAAGCGGCGGAGTTGGAGTACAACCGGCCTCAAGCTTTCCTGCGCCGCCAAATGGCGCCGATCGTTCTGCTAAACGGGAAACTCACGTGAAGGCTCGGATCATCCCACCCGGGTGTCGGTTTCGTCGATACGGGCACGGAGATACTTAAGGCGCGCAATTGCTCTCGTTCGGCACTGGCAGCACGCGGCAATGGAAAACGACACTTCGCGACACCGGCCGCACTTACGGTGCGTGCAGAACGCACAATCGGTTTGCGGTAACGGCCATAAAGATAATTCGTGTATAAGATCGATGCATTCTTTCATGGGAAAAATTGGCTATTAGACTATTAGACGGTGGAGGGGGTGTTTTGTATACGCGTTGTCGTCCACGAGTTGAAAAATGCTGCAGTCGCAATATCGGCAGTCGTTTCTAAATGATTTGCTTCGATGAAGCAAGCATTCGCGCGCGTTTGACGACGATTCAACCAAAAAACTTTTGCGTAGGTTCGATGATGTCTTTGGCTTCGCCAAGTGCGGTAAAAATGCCGCTCCGGTATGAAATTTTATCGCTGATGGTTTTGGTATCAGGAAGTCCGAAACTGCGGCGGCGATTGCCAACCGATTATCATGCGCGTGCAAACAGGACCCCAGGTTCACCGGCTGATGATCCTGCGCATGCTCGGCGCAGACTTGGCTTTCGACCTGGACAATTGAAAGCTGCTCGTGTAGCTGAGGATTGAGAGCCTGTTCAGCGAGGAAATTTACGCTGCCACATGCCCGACAAACGCGCTAGATCACGGATGGGAGGTGTCGCATGGTCATACTTCACGTTACGGTTCAGATAAAACCCGAACACATGGCCGAGTATTTAGAAGCGGTGCGCCACGACGCGGAGCACTCAGAAAAAGATCGAGCCCGGCTGCCTGCGCTTCGACGTATCCCAGGCCAAGGATGATCCGAATCGGTTCTATTATTACGAGGTCTATAGAGACGAGGCGGCGTTGGAAGCACACCGTCAAGCGCCCCATTTCAAACTCTATGCGGAAAAAGTCCAGCCGTGGCTAGCCGCCCCGCCTGAACGCCGCTTTGGAAAAAATCTGATTCCCGCCGATGCCGCATGGCGCTGAATGAAATCAGCGCGCTTGTAAGCTGTCAATCGAGTTCGTGATCGACTTCGCGGGGCAGGCTCTGCCTGCCCGCCGGAATGGCAGGAACACAGAGTCGACTTCCAGTCGACAAATTTCAGCGCAGTTAATTCTTCTTGGAAACGCTTTGGATGAATCCCGAGGTTTCGAGCTTATTCATAAAAGAATTATCGATGGCATTTTCGACCCGAACATCGGCGATTTTAGGATTGATTTGGGTCATCAGTTTGTGCAGGCGCTTCATACCGTCAAGGTTGGTATGCGGCGCCCGCTCATAGGAATTAATTACCGCATGATAGGATTCTTCAGCGTCTGCCGTATTGGTTAAGCGCAGGTTCGATGCCAACAGCCGCATGACTATTTCCTTGTTGGCTGGATCGAGCGTAACCGCGATCGCTTCGATCATCGCTTTTAAATAACCTTCGATGACCTGAGGTTTAGCTGCCGCGATGCGCCGCGTCGTCACCAGCATGGTTTGCGGTAACGTCACGCCGGTATTTCTAGAGTTGTACAGCACGTGATAACCCTTGTTGCCATAGAGATCGCCGACGGCGCCCGTCAACGTCGTTGCATCGACTCCACCGGTTTCAAGCGCCAAGCGCCGGTTCATTTCTGTTCCGGGAATTGTTAGAAAGGTGATCTTTGCCTGGGTCGGATCGACGTTGAAATCCTGAAGAGCCAACAATGCTTGCAGATGTGACGTGGAGCCGGGGCCGCTGATGGCGATGCGCTTGCCGCGCAAGTCTTCCTTCCTTTTAATTTCCGGTCTGCCGTTCAGCCGATAATCGAGCTTCTGCTTCAAGTTGGCGATGCCGATGAGATCCGCCCCGCTGCTTGCTGCGTTGATGACGTGGCCCGGGCCGACAATGGCGGCGTCGATTTCGCCTGCGAGCAAAGCGGCAACGGCCAACGGGTTCCGCGGCATGAGGATGAACTGCATGTCGAGTCCATATTTCTTGAATAAGCCCCGGTCCCGCGCTACCCACAGCGCGTGTCATGCTTTCGCTGGTAACGCTGCCGGCTAGGTTGGTCCGCGTCTGCGCGGCTAGCCGGCCCGGCAGCGCCTGACCGAACAGGGCAGCGAGAAGAATTAAAACTCCGAGCCGGATTACCGGGACGGAGTTTTTGACCGCGCAAATTTTCATCGCTGTTGTTTAGCTCGGTTTTTTCTCGCCCACCGGTTGCACATCGAGAAAACCATGCTCCGAGATGTCGAAATAATTGCCATCCGGATCCGACCCGCGGGTCTCCGCATAGGGCCTGCCGTTGGGGGCGCGGCTTTGGCAATTTGTTGGGATTGATCTTTTTCATCTTCTCGACGATGGCCTCGCCGCTTTCGACCTCGAAGCCGAAGTGGTACAGCCCATTGGTCGCGTTTTTGATCTTTATTGGGGATGATGGCCAGATTGAAATAACCGTCCGAGAGGAAAATGGTTCCTCCTTCCTCTTTACTCTTGTGGATCACCTTCATGTCGAAGACGTCCACATAAAACGACGCTAATTTTCCCGTGTCTTCCGTGCGAATGCCTAGATGCCGAAGTTTCGCCATAATCCCTCCTTGTGATTTAGTAAACGTTGATCTCGGTCGCCTCTGAAATTCGCTTGAACGCTACAAGATCGCTCGTTGCGTTGTCAAGGCAGCGACAGTGTTACCTGCGCGCCCTCGTCGATCAAGAGTTGCTTTAACAAAGATCTATGGCATCGGCTTTCGTCTTCACAGTAACAGTCCCACTGAAAAATTTGTCCGCGACGACAACGCCGCCAGCAACGCAATGAGCCGCCGAGATGCCGGTTTGATCATTTCGCGCCGGTACCGCCGTGCGTAGAATTCGGCCCAGCGCTTCGCCGTGAGTGGCTCAGAAAGCGCGTATGACACCAGCGGCGCGCCTCGGCGCCAGCTCCGGCAGCCACACGTCGAAATAGTTGCGTCGCGTATATTCAGTTTTGCGCACGCCGCGCGGCGGCCGGCGCATCGGTGCCAATGCGCAAGCCTTCTTGTCGGCTTGCGTGCTGACCCGGAGTCGCACGACGCGGATTGCCATGGCTTCGATTATTTCTTCCCATCCCTCGCGCGCAAGACTCCAAATATCCGCCTGGGCAGTGGAGGGAATGATTGCCGCGGATTTCGTTTTAAGATGACGTAAAAAAGAATTTAACAATTTGGTAAGTCAGGCGCCAACGGCTCATCGCTCCTGCCGTTTGTTAGACGCCAGCCGCGCGGCCCCGAAGGTAAGCCGTCCATTCACGGCACCGACGTGCACTGGAGATCAGCACCAATGGTCAGGGAACCTGTATAGAACTTCTTCAACTCAGCGATCGCAGGTTCAAGATCAAACTGTCCGATGTGACTGAGAATCAGTCGCTTAACGCCCGCGTCTCGGGCGACGCGACCGACGACCGCAGGCGAAGCGTGAAAAGGATTATCACTTGCGGCCGTGGCGAAATGCATGACCAGGACATTCGCGCCCTGCGCGAACTCGATGAACCTTGGGTTGGTTCCGGTCTGATCGGTGCTGAATACGATCGACACATTGCGCGTTTGTGACACGGTACGCCAGAGCCGGAATATTGCCGTGCGGTATGCCCAACGCTGTCACGGTGATTCCTTGCCGGTCGAGCACGGTCGACGGTTCTGCTTTCGTAACATCAACAACGCCGACCTCGAGACTAACGCCTTCCACCCGTGCCGCCCAGCGTGCCACCGAGCACTTGAAAGGCGCCATTTTTCTGATCGAAGAGGCGACTGAGGAACGACGGAAAGCTTGGCGCCACGTTGTTGCCGGAAGGCCCGGTAATGGGCAACGGTTCCTTGCGCGCCTGATTGCTTAACCATAGCAGGGCGGGCAGGTCAGAGACGTGGTCGGGATGGAGATGGCTTATAGCGATCAACGATAGGTCGCTAAGCCGTGCTTGGGCACTGGCCAAAGCGAAGGAAGGCGTCGCCGCCGATGTCCACAGAGCATTTTCGCCTGAGCGTCGATCCAGAGGAGGTAACTCGACGACGCGCGATCGCGGTTGACCCCGGGTCCACCAGAGCCCAGGATCTGGACTGCTACCGGATTCGCGGTGCAGCTTTGAGCCGACGCGGTGGACGGGATGGAGAGAAGGGCGAGCAAGCTAATAATCGCGAATTGAATCATCATCCGTATCCCGATCAAGTTTGCAGATTGTTCTTGAAGTGGTCGAGGGTTTTGGCCCAGGCCTCTTTCGCTGCTTCGGGATGATAGCGATCGGTACCTTCGTTATAAAAACCGTGTTGCGCGCCGGGGTAGATCTTATAGTTGTACGGGCGATTGAACTTTTTCATCGCTTCCACCGTGGCGGGAATGTCTTGGTTGACGCCGGCGTCCTTCTCGCCGTAATGGGCAAGGACCGGCGCCTCGATGTTTTTCACCAGCTCGATTGGGCTGGGACTGCGGCCATAGAAAAGCGCCACCGCTTTGAGCCCGCGTACTTGAGTTGCCGTCGAGAAAGTCATTTCGCCGCCCCAGCAAAACCCAATTAACCCGAGCCGGTCGCCGCGCACGTCCGCGAGCGTACGCAGATAGCTGTAGCCCGCGTCGGCGTCTTGCGCGACATTCTGCCAGGGCGCGAGTTCGCGAATATTGCTCAATCCTTCCATCTTCGGATTTACCTTTGCTGTGCCGCCGTGACGCGAGAGAAAGTCAGGGGCGAGCGTCACGTAGCCTTGCTTGGCCAGCCGGCGCGCCACGTCGCGAATGTGGTCATTCAAACCCTGGTTCGCGTGAACCAAGACCAGAGCGGGAAATTTGCCGGACGCCGCGGGTCGAGCGAGGTAACCGAAAATCGGTCCCGCCTTTCCGGCGAATTCGACTTCATGCCAAAGAACCGCCGGATCGCTGGCGGTGACTTGGGCGGCGGCGGTGGAGCGATAGAAGTGCGTAAGCAGTGCGTTGGCCGCGGCCAAGCTGCCGGTAAGCATTATCGCCCGGCGCACAAATTCTCGCCGCGTGATTTTTCCGGCCTGATAATCACGGATCAATTCGTTGATCTTTCATCGCGCTCGCCTCCTAAATGCAATTTGAATCTTGGCATTCTGGGGAACAAGCGGAAGTTAGTGGATGCCGATCCTAGTAGTCAGGCGAAAATCAGCTGCGCCATATCATTGCCTTCCGTGGCGAACGCGCTTCTATTTATCTTCTTAAAAAAGGTGAAGACGAGAAATGAGATGATTCGTCGGCCAAAGGTGAAAGCTTATGAGATGCTGAATTCCTCCAATCTCGATGTTCGAAAGATGCTGAAAGCTCCCTTCCGTATAATCCGGCCTCTTCATCAGAATTACGAGGTCGTTAGGCGCTGATCCTTTCGATCACCCACCTCCAGTATCGTCTGCGCGTTGCGCAAGCGCACCGCTACGCGTCAGACTTACTTTTGAATTCTCGCGCGATGCGTTGGACTCCGTCCATGACCCGCAGCGAGGTTGCCGCCCCAGAGTTTTTCGATTTGCTGTTCCGTATAGCCGCGTCGGACGAGTTCTAAAGTCACGTTGAAGGTCTCGCTCGGCGTCGTTCCAGCCGATCACGCCGCCGCCGCCGTCGAAGTCGGACGAGATGCCGACGTGGTCGATGCCGATCAACTTCACGGCGTAGTCGATGTGGTCGACGAAGTCTTTCAGCGTGACGGGCGGGTCGCCGGGATATTCTTTGTCGATTTCGAGTGAGTTTCTCTTCGTATTGCGCGCAGTTGCTCTGCCGGCAGTCGCTTCGAAGGCCGCTTGAAACCGCGCGCGTTGGCCGGGGCCGGTGGCAGTCGGGGCAGGTTGAACTCTTTTCGCCGTGGCGAGTGCAGCGCTGCGTTCGGCTGTGTCAGGCTTGGTCGTCTTGATGAAGCCGCTATAGGCGAAGACCTGGATGACGCCGCCGCTCTTCTTGAGCGCTAACAAGCTGCTCGTCGTCCATGTTGCGGCTGCACGTCGCAGAGCGCTCGGGCGGCGGAGTGGGATGCGATGATCGGCGCCTTCGACAGCGCGGCGGCTTGCATCATCGATTCTTTTGACGCGTGCGCGACGTCGATCATGATGCCGAGGCGATTCAATCTCGGCGACGACTTGTTTGCCGAGCGGCGACAAACCATTCCACTTCCAGCCGTCGCGCTCGCCGGTGTGCGAGTCGGCGAGCTGATTGTGGCCGTTATGCGTGAGCGACAAATAGCGGCGCGCCGCGATCGTAAAATTCCTTGACGCGGGTGATTTCCTCGCCGAGCGGATAGCCGTTCTCGACGCCGATGAGAGCGACTTTCTTACCTCTTCGCGTGGATTCGGCGAACGTCGGCGGCGGTGAGCGCGAGCTCGATCTTGTCCGGAGCGATCTCGCGGGTAGAAGCGCTGGACTGCGTCGAATTTCTCAACCGCGAGTTTGTAAGCTCGCTCGTACCCGGCTGATGTGAACGCATCCGGATTCTGCGCTTCTCGCGTCTGGCCGACGTAGATGCTGAAGAACAACGCGTCGAGGCCGCCGTCGATCATATTTGGCAGATTGAACTGGGTTTCGAGACGCTGCGTGTAATTGCGCTCGCCGGTCAGATTGGCCGGTTCGAAATCAATGTGAGTGTCGAGGTTGATCACTTTCTCGTGAATGGCGCGGGCTCGTTTGATCAGTGCGTCTTCGGCGGGCGAAGTTTGCGCGAACGGAGTTGAGTTAGGCACGACGATGGGCATGATAGATCATCCAGGTAAGTAAAGCAAGTAGCGCATGACGAGACATTTCTGAATCCTTTAGCGACTCAAGAAGCGATTTACAAACTCCCCGCATTCTCTTCCCATCACGCAACGTCGAGCAATACACTGGATTCTTGTCAGCGACGATAAGCAATGTTCTCCGCGGCGCCAGACGGTGCTCGACGGCCTTGCTCCCAGTCCTGCAGCGTACGCGAACCGATACACTGAGCAACTGGGGCGGAATCGCGCTTGAGAAAGTCCCGTTTTTTCGCGAATGCCTGCAACATTGGGAATGGTTATAACACGGCCGTACTCGCCACGCTTGATTTCTCGGAGTCCTTCGAGGATTTCAAGACCGATGTTTCGTTTGGATTTAGCCATCTTCAATCTCCTTTCGAATCTGCCGGAGAACATGGGCCGGGATATTTTCAGTTACATTTTTGGGATACCTCGTCAGCATCCAAATCATTCCTTGAGTGATTTTGGCGTAGTAGATTACGCGATAACCGCCTCGCTTTCCGCGTCCCGGTGCACGCCAGCGAACCTTGCGGATGCCACCCGAACCCGGAATGATGTCACCTCGCCTCGGGATTTTCTAGCAGCGCGATCTGCAGGCGGCGATATTCGTCGTCACCCAAGTAGTCTTGAACGAGGCGAGTGAAGAGCCGCGTCTCGATAAAACTATACACCGAATCAGTATACGGCAATGCCGTATCTAGTGAAGGGAGACGTCGAGAAGGTGACGATGAGCGGGTAGTGATGGGTATTTGGCGACTTCGATCGGTCCGTTTCCGGTATGCATCGCTCATGCGTTAGTTGGTCAGAGCTAAACAATGATCTTGACGGAACAAGCTCGCGTGCGATTAATGACGTCGCTCGGTCGCTGTTGTGTAGCGCTCCAAGACGTGTTGGATCATGCTGCGGGCGAGCTCGTGCTCGCCGAAAAAACCCTGCCGGCGTTTTCCTTTTCCAGCAGCGCGGCCTCTTCTTCGCTGTGCGTGCGCACGATGATCTCGACTCGGGGTTCACCGTGCGCGCGGTTTCGATCATGCGCCGAACATTGAGCATGTCTGGTATGGCGATTACGAGCAGACGCGCGCGATGGATATGCGCCTGGATCAGAACGGCGGGGTCGGAGGCGTCGCCGGAAACAGCCGGAATGTCGCTTGCGCGCAGCTTCTCGACGATCTCGCGATTCTCCTCGGCAACGACGAAGGGAATGCCTTGCGCAATTAAAGCTTCGCCGATCCGCCTGCCGACGCGGCCGTAGCCGACCAAAACAACTTGTCCGGCGAGGCGGTTGAGGTCTACGGTCATCGGTAGCGCTGCGAGGGGATCATCGGGACGTTCCAGGGCTTGAGCGAGTTTCGAACGCGCGCGAATCCACGTCTGCGCCGGCTCGACGGCTTGAAACACCAACGGATTGAGCGCGATCGAGATAATCGCGCCGGCGAGAATAAGATTCTGACCTTCCGCGGGCAGAACGCCGAGGAACACACCGAGCCCGGCCAGGATGAAGGAGAATTCGCCGATCTGGGCCAGGCTCGCCGACACGGTGAGCGCAGTATTGAGAGGATAACGAAATAGCAGGACGAGAAAAAAGCGGCCGAGGATTTGCCGACGACGATGATCGCGACGACCACAAGCACGTGGAGCGGCTCGCGAATCAACACCTGTGGTTCGAAGATCATGCCCACCGAAACGAAAAACAGCACTGAAAAAGCGTCTCGTAGAGGCAATGATTCCTCGGCAGCCCGATAGCTCAACGGCGACTCGCGCATGACCATGCCGGCAAAAAAGCGCCGAGGGCGAAGGACACGCCGAACAACGCGGCCGAGCCGTAGGCGATTCCGACAGCGGCAGCGACGACGCAGAGGGTAAACAGCTCGCGCGAACCCGTGCCGGCAACCTGCCAGAGCAGCCACGGGAAAACGCGCCGACCGACAACCAGCATGAGCGCGATAAAGACCGCGACCTGGCTGAGCGTGAGCGCGAGGGTTGTCAGCAGACTCCGATCGCCGACAACCCGCGCGCTATCCCCGAGCCATGCCGCAAGCGGCGGCAGGAGCACCAACACCAGGACCATGACCAAGTCCTCGACCACAAGCCAGCCGACGGCGATGTGGCCGTTGACAGTTTCCAACATCCCGCGGCTTTCCAGTGCCCTGAGAAGCACAACTGTGCTCGCGACTGAAAGACCCAGCGCCGAAGACGATGCTGCCGGCGAGGCTCCAGCCCCACATCGCGGCGACGGCCGTACCGAGTAAGGTTGCAACGGCGATTTGCACAATGGCCCCAGGCAGAGCGATGCGGCGTACGGCGAGGAGTTCGTCGAGGGAAAAATGCAGAGCCGACGCCGAACATCAAGCAGCATCACGCCGATCTCAGCGAGCTGGTGCGAGAGATCGACATCGGCGACGAAGCCCGGCGTGGCGGGACCGATGATGATGCCGGCGATCAAATAGCCGACCAGAGGCGGCAACTTTGAGACGAGCGGCGACGAAGCCCAGGATCAAGGCGAGGCCCAAAGCAGCGGCTATCGTGGTGATCAGGGTTACACTATGCGGCACGCGTCATTTTGCCATTTTGAAACCTTAAATAAAGGACTGCGCTTTCAAATTCCGGCATTGCCTGTGAGCCCCCAGTGGACGCGAATCTTCCCTGATACGCGATCGGCGCGAATTTCGGCGCGAAGAATCTCGCGTCGAAAAAGGCGGGCACGAAGCAAGGATGACGTATTTGTCCGGCGCGCTATCTTGCCAGTCACCTTTGAGTTAATCTGCCCGCATTTGCGCAGCGGATGAAAATGGTTTTTCGCCGATAAGCTTCTGGAGATTCGCTTCGTGGAACGAAATGGTGGCTCGTCATCGCCGGCTGTATTACGCACGCCGTGAACACCGGTTTCAGCTACTTCGGCATGAGCGCGTTGTCTCCGTCCTTCGAGCGCGAATCCGGCTTGGAGTCGAACGGCGATCTCAGGGGCATTTTCCTGGCGCGAGTCGAGTCGGGACTGTTGGGGCCCATCGAAGGTTATCTGACCTGACCGGGTCGGAGCGCACCTGCATGCTCTTCATCGGTCTTGATCGCTTTGCAGCCTCGGATTCGTCACGCTCAGTTTAGTGGACTTCACTGCGCGATGCTCTACGGCGTCATCATTCTCGGCATCGTGCTCGGTTCCAGCCTGGGTCTACAACATGCCCATCAGCGTTTTGATCGCGAAAAGCTGTTTCGCGAACGACGCAGCGGCCTTCGGCGTTTTCGTATGGGGGCCGGGCATCTCGGGGCCGCTGGTGCCGTTGGTCGGTTGGATGATCGGCCTTTGGGGATGGCGCGCCGCGGCAGTGATTTCGGGGCATCATCATTTTCTCCGATCGGACTGCCGATTGCCTGTTTCATTTACAGAAATCTATTTGCAGGAAGAAGCGGCAATCTCGAGCTTCGAAGCCGTGAACACGCAAGCTTTGCCGACAGCGCGTCGTTTGTCGAACGATCCACAGTTCACGTTGCGCGAGGCGATGCGACTGAAAGCGTTCTGGTTTTTGTCCACGGCGATGGCGCTGCGCCACTATGGTCACCGGAAGGCGTGTCAGTTCACTTTCGTGATCCTGCTCGTCGATCGCGGTTGGACGCGACGGCGGCGGCGAGCAGCCTGCTCGGGCCTCGGCGCTGATCGGCGCGCCGGCGCGCTCTCGGCATGGGCTGGCTGGGAGATCTGCTCGACAAAAGGAAAATGATGATGGGTTTGTTGTTGACTCTGAGCCTTTCCGGTCTTGCTGATGGGCCAAACGGCGGCAGAGGCGCTGATTTTCACGCCGTGCATGATCGTTTACTCGCTTTCCTACCGGCAGGCCTTGCGTCATTGCAGGAACCCGATCCGCGCGGATTATTTCGGCACCAGGGCTTTCGCGACGATCCAAGCGGCATGAGCCGATCTATTACGACCGCCGGCACTTTTATGGGGCCGATCATCGCCGGCTTTCTCTATGACCTCACCCACAGCTACACGATTGCTTTCAGCGATATTTGCGGCGGTTAGCCTCCTCGGCGCGGTCGCGCTGTTGTTTTTGGCTAAACCACCGCAGCGCCAACTTTATCGTAGTAGCAGGTTCCGATATCGACCGACCGACGTCAGCGCCCTCACGCAGATTTTAGATTCTCCCTATGGCGGACACGGTTGAATCCGTTCAAACCCAAGGGCACATGGCGTGCTCCGATGGCGCTATTGGGGTAGAGATAAGGCTCGATCGTGAAGACTGAGTCGAGAAGACTGAGCTTAGGCGGTCGTGGATCCTCAACGAGGAGGCATTGGAGTCGCTGCTGGCAGAATCGTCGTGATCTGTCGGCAGTAGTTTATTGGAAATCAACTTCTGTCAATTGTGACCGCTAACGGCCCATCCGGCCAGTCCTCGACCGGCGGTCTTTAAATCAGTCAGTGGATTGGCCAACGAAATCTGTGGCGACTGCGTGAGCCGCACAGGTTAGTGCGCCTGCTCTTAAAGAATCGATGGATCAGATCCAAGAGTTGGCGCGCAAGATCGCATATAGCGCTCAACTCGGCGTGAAGTGGCACTTTGCGCCAGCTATAAGTCCGCTCGATATCAAAGGCAAAATATCGACAACACGACGATCGCGGACGACCATCACAGGAAGCTGGCGGCAGAAAAGGGTTCTACGCTCACCCGTGTTCAGGTCGACACCAATCGTCGGCGTGGTTCAATTATCCGGTGTCGTAGATTCGGCTGCGGAATCGGAGTCTCGCTGAGCGGAGTCGCCCGCGGCGTCGGCGGTGTCAAGGGCGTCACCAAGAATCTGCAGGTGAAGTGATCGCCAGCAGCTAGAAGTTGCAGCGGCCTGCTTTTTCGAGCTCCGGCACCAGAGTGGGTTCGGCGACATCTTGGGGTTTGATCCCGCGCGCGGACGGAGTCGACGCTGCCGTCATTTGAACGGCAAGGTCGATGCCTTCGCTCTTTAAATGGGGCCGGGTCGGAATCACATCGGTTATATAAAGCCGATAGAGATATTCGACAGCCGCACTCGTCCAGGTCCCGTCCGCTCTTGGCGACAAACTGCAGAGCTTTTGCCGTATCTTTTCTCGCGACCGCGATGCCTTCGCAGATCGCGCTCATGAATCGCTTCGCATCCTCGCGGCGTTCCTTCAAAAATGCCGCCGAGATCGCATAGTCAGCGCCGCCGCCGGCATAAATTTTTAGCTGCTTGTGGTCGGTCAGTCTGGTCAGACGGTTTAGTTTCCCGGTCTTCTCCAACTCGCACATCGCTTCCGCGGTTACCATCATGCCGGCAACGTTGCCATCGAGGAGACTCTTGACTCGATCCGTGTTACGGCCTTCGTCGAAATGAACTAACGTTACATCCTTCTCCGGGTCGATGCCGAGTTTCGCTGAGCGCCAGGCGGGTCAATTGATCCGGCGTGCTGCCCGGTTCACCGCTGCCGACTTTTTTCCCTTTCAGATCTGCCGCGCTCTTGATCGATCCGTCGGCGAAAAACGCGGAGTAGTTGTAGCCGGTGTTGCCGACCAAAAGCATCGGCGCTCCGCCGGACGCGTTGTTGTAAACAATGTGATTGGCGCTGACAACGGCGATGTCGGCGTCGCCCTTTTTCAAACCGGCGAGTAGTTTGTCATTGGAGCCGGGATTGGTCCAGGTGATTTTCAAGCCATTGCGCTCGAAGATCCCGGTATCGCGCGCCAGGTACATCGGCAGCTTGCTGATGTTCCAGGGCGGGTAGTAGAGGACACGGACGGGCTCACTTTGAGCCGTAGCAATCGAAGGAAAGAATGAGGCTAATATAACGGCGACGCGGGTCAGCATGGCTCGAGTGTTCATGGCATCCCGTCCTATTTTTTAAACGATACAATGAAATAGGCCGGCGCCGACTTCGAGGCGGAATCGCCTTGGCCGACCACGATGAGGGGTAGGTTCCCGCTTGTTTGGTCAGCGCGGGCGGAACTGTGGCTTCAATCTCGCCGGGGCTGATGAATCGGGTTTCCAACTCCTTGCCGGCCAAGGTTGCTTTGTGGAAACGGTCGAAGCCGCGGCGCGTGGTGATCTTCACTGTCGCAGCGCCCGAACCCTGAACGACTGAACGCGGCGAGAGCTCTATCTCTTGCGGCGTCGCGCGCCACGGCCGGATCGCAGGGATCGGATTCTTATGATTGGCGTGGAATTCGTGATCGACGATCTTACCGCCGAGCACGACTAGTTTGACGTTTTGTGTCGTCCAGACGTCTTTCAACGGATCGCCGTCCACGGCGATCAAGTCGGCAACTTTGCCGGGCTCGACGGTGCCGAAGTCTGTGTCTTTGCGAAATGCCTTGGCGACGTTGACGGTCGCCGCCTGAATTGCCTGCATCGGCGTCAGCCCGGCTTCGACGAACATCACCATCTCTTGATGGACGCCGAGTCCTGGCAGGCCATTATTGGGATCCGATCCGGCGCGGATGAGACCGCCCGCCTGAACATAACGGCGGATAAGATCCTCGAGTTTTTGTAGCCTTCGCGCGCGTTGTTGAGGCGTTCGGGCGGAAACTTGGCGTACCGTTCATATTGTCCGAGCGCTTGTTCGCGCAACACGCCCGGCAAGTAGCTCGCCTCTTTGCGATCGAGGATTGAGAGTTCCCGTTCTTTGAAGCGCGCGACGCTCGGCGAAAGTGGCCGGTACCAGGTCGCGATGGTCGGGCTCCAAGAAACGTGTTTCTCGGTCACGGCTTTGACGATCCCGTCGAAATTTTCCGGCTCATAATAATAGGATAAATCGGCGGTATTAATTTTTCCGGTCATGCGCCGTTCGTGAATCTCCCAGCGCTTTTCACGTCGCCGATGGACGTCATGCCCAATCCCCAGTGATGCTCGACGCCGGCAAATCCCGCTTCCGCCGCCAGAAACGCGTCGAGACAATGGCAGGTGACCGGTAATCCGAGTCGGTTCGCTTCGGCGGCGCCGGCTTCGATCGCTTCTGGCGCCACGTACTCGTTGAACTTGATGATCTCGATGCCTTCCGCTTTCTTTTTCCGCACGGCGGCGACCGCCTCTTCCGGCGTTTTGATCAAATAGCCGCGCTCGCCGCGCAGGGCCCAAGCCGGCGGCGGGCCGACCAAGCGCGCGCCGGTCGACCAAATGCGCGGGCCCCGGATTTTACCGAGACTGGTTCCATCTCGCTGGGCCAGAGTCCATTCGTCGTCGTTCTGGGTTATATCGGGGCAGGTCGTGATACCGAGGTGGAGGTAAATCTCGCCCATGAAATCGAGCAGGTGGCAGTGACCGTCGATCAGACCCGGGAGAATCGTTTTGCCTTTCACGTCGATGACACGGGCATTTGGGGGCGCGGCTACTTCACCGCGTTTGCCGACAGCTTTGATGCGCTCGCCTTCGATGACGATGACCGCGTCTTCCATCGGCGCCCGGCCGGTGGCGTCGATGAGGGTGCCGCCCTGGATGACTAGCGGCGTCGCTTTCTGCGCGTGACTGGTAAATGGCAAGGCGAACGCCATGAAGCAGAGGACACAAGCTATAAGAAACTTCCTGTTGTTAATTTTCATTCTTGTTTTCCATTATTGATGATGGGGAGTCACTTGTTGATCGAGTCGATAAAGCCGCTTTTCTCCAATTGTTCGACCAACGACGTGTCGACGAACTGCTCCGGTTTGGGCAGCGGCTTTTTGCCGGGGAACTGATTCTCGATCATGAATTGAATCGCTTTCAAAGAGGGGCGCGGACTTCTTTGCAACGTCGGCGCGTAATCCTGCCAGGTTCCCTCCAAAATCTCCCTCGTCATTGAGCTTGCCGTATTTGCCGAGAACTTTCTTGCTGAACTCTTTGTCGGTGCGATAACGGTGAATGCCGCGGGTGAACGCGCGTAGGAAGCGTAACGCGGTGTCGCGCTGTTGAGCGATGAAGGTTCGCGTCGTGATCACCGTGCCGTTGATGTCTTCGATGCCGAGATCACCAAAATTCACCAGCTCCCGCATGCCCAACTTTACCGCTTTCGGGTAAAGCGGGTAGCTCAAGGCGGCCACTTGCACGATACCGCTCTGCAGAGCGGCGAACGCTTCGGGCTGGGCGCCGAAGGTGAGAATGGCGACGTCTTTGGTCGGCTCCAAGTTGAATTTTTTAACGCGATGCGGAGCACTTGATCGGAAGTCGACCCGAAGGTAGTGATCCCGGCCTTTTTCCCTTTCAAGTCGGCCGGCTGCACGATCTCGGGCCGTGCCATCAAACGAAACGGTGAAACCGTACCGGTGGCGCCGATAATCACAACATCGGCGCCAGCGGCAGTGGCGGTCAATGCCGCCACTGCACCCGCCTGAATAATCGGCGCGCTGCCGCCAAGCATGGCGGCGACCATCCTGGTGCTTCCACCGACGCGGATCAATTCCACATCCAATCCTTCGTCGAGAAAGTAGCCGGCTTCCTTGGCAATCCATGCCGTGGCCCAGGAGCCGGCGAAACTGGGATAGAGAAGCCGCATCGAAGTCTTCGCCGAGGCGGCGAAAGCGGCTGCCGGAAATAGGAGAAGGAGAGCTAAAAATAGCAGCGCCGTTTGTAAGCTGTTTCGCGCCATGCGCACCTCCAAGTCGTTCGAGAAAATTGTCATCCAGCGCTTGCCACGACTTCGCGGAACACGCGCATGAAGTTGCCGCCGACGATTTTCACAACGTCGGTTTCCGGATATCCGCGGCTCAGCAATCGGTCGCTTCTATGATCCCCGCGCAACGAGGCGCCAGTATGACTTCGATCGTGATCATGTGCACGTTAATTTGCAGTTGGTTTCCGTGCTCGAGCGTTGTAAAGATTTGAAACTTAACCTTCGCGCGCAGAGAATACATCAAACCTGGTCCGTAAGAAAAGCGAATAGAAAGCAGTTAAGCATGGCTCGGACAACCGATGAGGCCGCATCTTTTAGGTCACAATTGGGTCCGGTTTTTTCCTCGCCGTTATCTTTCTGATCAACTTTACGTCGCGAATCATCCTCTCGCCGCTATTGCCGACGATCGAAAGAGAGTTGGCGATCAGCCATAGCCAAGCAGGATTCTTTTTCTTTTGACCTCCGGCGGTTATTTGGTCGGGCTGTTATTGTCGGGCTTGTTCGCGTCGCGCTCAACGCACCGGTTGGCAATTATTGTGTCGATCGCAGGCGTGGGGTTGCGATGTTGACCGTTGCCTTCGCAACGAGCTTATGGCTGATGCGCTGCGGTCTGTTCGGTGTCGGTTTCGCCGCGGGCTTATATCTGCTCCTCGGCAATCGCGACGATTACGTCGCTGGTTGACAAACGGCACTGGGGAAAAGCCATCTCGGTTCATGAGCTGGCGCCCAACGTGGCGTTTTTCGTCAGCCCGTTTATCGCCGAGTTATTTCTTCGCTGGGCGAGCTGGCGCGCCGCGCTGGGCTTCCTAGGCGCACTGTCGATCGCTGCCAGTGTAACGTTCAGCAAGTTTGGCCGCGGCGGCGGCTTTCCGGCGAGTCGCCATTCTCCGCTACGTTCTGCGCGTTGGTGCGCGCGCCGGCGTTTTGGCTAATGGTCGTGCTGTTCGGTTTGGGTGTGAGCTCCACGATTGGCGTCTACGCGATGCTGCCGCTGTATCTGGTGACCGAACGCCACGTCGAGCCGAGTTGGGCCAACACGATCGTGGCGCTCTCCCGTTCGTATGGTCCGATTCTTGCGCTGCTCGGCGGCTGGGCTTCGGATAAACTCGGAGCGAAGCAGACGATCGTCATCAGTTTGGTGTTCACCGGTGCCGCGACGTTGCTGCTCGGGCCGCTATCGGATCATTGGCTGAGCGTCGCAGTGTTGGTTCAACCATTGCTGGCAGTATGGTTTTTCCGGCAGCCTTCGCGGCGATCGCCATGATCACGCCTCCTAATGCGCGCAATCTAGCGGTGGCATTTACAGTTCCCTTCGGGTTTCTCATCGGCGGCGGCGCGATTCCCACTCTTATCGGAGCCATGGGCGACGCCGGTTCATTCGCCACAGGATTCATGTTGACCGGCGCTTTGATCGCCAGCGGGGAATTTTAGGGCTGTTTCTCAAACTGCCTGCAGCGAGCGACGGAGAGAGGTGACGGTTATTGTTTTCGTCGCGCGGAGTAGTCTATAAATTGAGCCATGATAACGTTGAGCGATTTTGCCGAAAAATTCGCGAGAGCGACGATATCGTGGTTTTTACCGGCGCCGGGATCAGTACGGAATCAGGCATTCCCGATTTTCGCAGTCCCGGTGGCATCTGGACGCGTTACCGTCCGGTCACGTTTCAAGAATATATGAGCAGCGAAGCATCGCGCATCGAAGCCTGGAAGCGACGCCTCGACGGCTGGGAACAGTATAAAAACGCCAAACCGAATATCGGCCATTACTTTGTTCATTCATTGGACGCCAAGGGAAAACTCGTCGGCCTGATCACGCAGAATGTCGACGGCTTGCATAGCAGGGCGGGACTGCCGGATGAAAAATTGTCGAGCTGCATGGCAGCAACCGCAAAGTCATTTGTCTGCAGTGCGACCGGGAGTATGATCCGGACGAAGTGATCAAAAACTCGTCGGGGATTTCGCGTCGCCGAAGTGCGATCAGTGCGGCGGCATTCTTAAGTCAGCCACGGTTTCTTTCGGCCAGGCGATGCCGGAGAATGCGATGCGTCTGGCTCAGGAATGGACGGAACAAGCCGAAGTTTTCATCGTCATGGGCTCGTCGCTGCAGGTGCAGCCGGCGGCGTCATTTCCCGTGGTCGCCAAGCGCAACGGCGCGCTGCTCGCTATCATCAACCGCGAGGCCGGACCGCTCGATGATACCGCGGACTTCGTTCATCACAGCGCTATCGGCGAGTTCTGCGCCAGGTTCGGCGAAATGATCGCGGACGGTTAAATCGGTATATCTCCCGCAAAGCATGCCCTGAGCAAGGTCGAAGGGACGCAAAGGTCGCAAAGAAAAGAATAAAATAAATTCCGAACTTGGTGTTCTTGCGTCTTGGCCGGAGGAATATCCGAGTTCGATGCGTGGCAACGGAGGTTCAAAATGACCGATTGGAAAATGATCGACGCGGATGGTCATATCCGCGAAGTTGAGAGCGACGTTTTCGAATACCTGCCGGAGCATTACAAAAACCGCCGCGAGGCGGTGCTGTATTTTCCGCTGCTGCCGCATCACGGCTGGCACCGACAGGCGGGGCACGGCGGCATGGGCGCGTCCTTTCTCATTCCTACCCTGCAGGATTGGCAGCTGGCGCTGGATCAAGGCAACATCGAGGCGGCGGTGGTTTATCCAACACGGTTTATGCACATCGGCCAGGTCGGCATGACGGAGTTCGCCGTCGATCTGAGCCGCGCCTACAACGATTATCTCTACGACCGCTTTCTGCGCGATGAGACGCGCTTGAAAGGGATTGCGGTGTTGCCGCTGCAAGATGTTCCCGCGGCGGTCGCCGAGTTGCGCCGCGCTGTGAAGGATTACGGCATGGTCGGCGGCGTGTTACCGGCTGACGGTCTGCCGAGGCCGTTAGGCCATCCCGAATTTCATCCCCTTTACGAAGAAGCGGATCGCTTGGGTTGTATGCTCGCGGTGCATTCTCAGAACTCGCTCCGCAACAACGATCTTTTCATGTGGCGCGGTGAAGCGGCGACGCGCTGGCCCACGTCTGGCCACAGATGCGCCAGTTCACCAACTTCATGTTTTCCGGTGTGCTGGGAAAATTTCCTGATCTGAAGATCGCTTTCTTGGAGGCAGGCTGCGGCTGGGTGCCCTATCTCATGAGCAAAATGGAAGGGCGCATGGGCGAGCTGCCGCGCCCATCGAAGCTCATTGAGCGCGGGCAAATCTATTTTCAGTGCGGCGAAGAGATGACAACCAGCCGAGATTTAGAATTGCTCGGCGATGAATGCCTATTCTGGGCGTCGGACTTTCCCCATGAAGGGATCGTCGATATGAGCAAGGCCGTGAATGAATTCTTGAGCCGCGAAGATATTCCGGAAGCGGCGAAGCGGAAAATCAGTTACGACAATCCGAAGAAGCTCTATCGGCTTTAAGACTGGCTAGTTCAAAACGTTCAAGCCGTCAAAGAAATACGGATCGGATTGAACGACTGGAACGTTTTGAACGGTTTGAACCAGGACTTATCTATCAGCCGTCGCTGACTTCCGCCGGAGCTTGTTGGCGAATGTCTTTACGCGTGACGTAATCGATGATCTGGATCTTTTCCGCCGGGCCGGAGCGGTTGCCCATCATGATCATCGGACCGTCGCCGGTGTTTTCCAGGTATAAAACGAACCGCCGGTGATCAGCGCGGCCTGACCGGGCGTAAGGCGCACTTTACCGCCGTCAGGGAAGCTCATCGTACATTCGCCGTCGAGAACGACGAATGTCTGATCCGCGCATTGTGGCAGTGCATAGCGTCTTTCTGCCCCGGCTGATAGTAGTGCATCCATGCATGGAAGCGCGGCGTATTAAAGATGTTCTTACGCCGTTTTTCCTTGTGCGCCATATCGACGAGATCGACGACTTCGATACCCATGGAAAATTCCTCCTGACTATTTTTTCTACAAAACTGCGATCACTTCGATCTGAAACAAGTTATCGCCGCGCAGTTCGACTTTTGTCGCGTGGCGCGCGGGGCGGTCGTGCTCGTCCGGGAACATCTTGAGCCAGGCTTTGTTGACCGAGTCACGGAGCTTTTCTTCTTTCAGATACACTTCTCATGTAGGCGATATTATCAGGCGTGCCGCCGGCGCCTTCCATGAACAGGCGTAAGATTACGGAACATCGCTTCGGCCTGCTCGTCGGGATTGGGCGATAACACGCCGGTTTTGGCGTCCTTGCCGGAGATCGCCGAAGAAAAATCATGTTGCCGATCACCACGCCGTTGGGAATCGGCGCGCCGTGCTCCATGCCTTTGATATGGATACTTTTTCTTTAGCCATGAGATTTCTCCTCAGTTTTCTTACGCGCTGAGGTTTTCATATCATGAGGCGCAAACCTCCAGTCTGCCCCGGCAAGCGGGTGAGTGTAGTTCCGCTATTTCAACTGTCCGGCGCGGTCAGGAAGCCGGTCACAGTTTGGTAAAACTCGTCGTCGGCGTCGATGTGGACCCAATGGCGTGCGCGCGCGATCGTTTCGATTTTGGCCCTGCGGGAAAGCTTTGCGGATAAGCGCGGCATCTTCATCGGCAACAAAGTTGGATCGGCCGGCGCGGATAAAACAGGCGGACTTACGTAAACGGCCGCTCGACGACGACTGCTTGGATCAGCTCGTCGTAGTTTTGCATGATTGCGTCGAGCGCGATGCGCCAACTGAAAGCCGCGATCACTGTCCCGAGTTAGATTTTTCATGAGGAATTGCCGGACCTCCGCTGTCGGGAATTGGCCCACTCAGGGCCGCGTCGATGTCGGAAAAATTTTTCGCGGCGCGTAAATCAACCGCGCGCAGCGCCGCGAGCAGGGATTGGTGCGTCGGCGGATAGGCTTTGGGCGCGATGTCGACGACACGACGAGCTTGTCGACCCTCTCCGGGTACTGGCCGGCAAACTGCATCGCGACTTTGCCGCCCATCGAGTGGCCGAGGAGAAACACTTGCGCCAAGCTTTGCTCCTCGACAAACTCACGGAGATCTGCCGCCATGATTGGGTAATCCATCGCGTCACTATGCGGTGATTGACCATGATTGCTGCAGATCTGAGACAGTAAACGCGTGAAGTGGCTCGACAAGCGCTTGCTCATGGAACGCCAATTATCCGACGAGCCGAGGAACCCGTGCAAAATGACTAGCGGCCTTCCGTGGCCCCTGCACCTTGAAAGTTTAGGCGCATAATCGATCTGGCTCTGCAAGCTGTCAGAATCGTGGCGCTCGAACCGAATGGTTCGTATGCGCAATTTCACTGAGTTGTACTGAGATTTTTCTGAAGGAAAGCGAAGGCTGGGTCAAGGGATTCGAGTGGCAGGTGTGGCCAGATTCGGCGACTCGGCTGATCGTTCTGGTCGGCGCCGCGCGACATCATCGGCAGAATGATGAAACGCCGGCAGCCGCCCGTGCTGCGAAACCGGGACCTGCTAACCAGCCGTCACGGCCGTTGACGACGCTGACTTTCATTCAGGCTCAGATATCGCCGATCCGCGGCGAGAACTCAGCCGGCGAGCGCCCTGCCGGCGGGCGGTTCCTTGGACGGCTCCAGGCCGGGCTCGATTTGCTTTTGCGTGCGGGCAGTGACGGTGGGAATCACCGGTGTAGTGGAGTGCGACTCAAAGGTACCATCCGCCGAATGCCCCGGTGGCCGCTAACAAAGCGAGCGCCGGAAAAATGCCAAAGCGCCGCGCTTTTTTGGTTCTGCTTCCGCCCCCGTGGTAGTTTGCTCGGGCTGTTCAAGCCGAGTCGAGCTCTCTCGCGCCGTCGACGAACTCGGAGCATCAGACAAAGCCGGCCGTGGCGGTGGCGTGGGACGGTGTCGCCCATCAACCGAGCGAAGAGACGATAAATCCTGCTGGAGCTCGCGCTGCATTTCGGCCAGCGATGCATGTTTGAAAGTAACTCGTTGTAGGGTTTTTGCAGCGCGCCATCTGCTCGCGGTTGGCGTCGGCTTCCGCGATGCGCGCCTGCCAGCGCGCTGCTTCTTGTTCGTGGTGCTGGATTTCCTCGCGCAGGCTTTTTGAGCTGTGTTCGGATTCGGCCATCGTGAGCGCGCAGCGTTTCGAGTTCCTGAAGCTTTTCCCGACCGGCCGAAGTTTCTCGCTCCAGCTCGGCGACGCGCGCGCCAAGACTTTGTCGGCTCCTGGCGATGGCGCGCCTCGAGTGCGTCGATATCGACTTGGTTTTGCCGGGCGTTTTCCAGCTCGCGAATCTTCGCCTGGCTGTCGTTGAGCTTCGCTTCTCTTAACGCGCCGACTTCGGCGTGTGTCGAGCTGATCTCTTGTTGACTGGAATCGTGCTGGATTTCTGCCGAGCCTTGCGAGTTGCGCTTCGCTGGCGTGCAGTTGGGCGCGCACCTCGTTCAATGCCATTTTCAATTGTTCGTTGGCCGCGCGCAACTGTTGTGTGTTCTCCCTGATCACTGGCGTGGCTTCGCTGGGTCAGCTCCAGCTCTTCGACGGTTCGACGGCTCGCTTCCAGCCTGTTGGGAGACCACGCAATTTGATTCTGGAGCTCGTGGTTGGCGGCGCGCAATTCCGCTAACGCTGCGGAATTATCGGTGCGCGCGCATTTCCCCTGCCGCATGTTTTCAAGCTTCGTGACCAATTCTTCAGACTTCACGCCGCCTGGCTTTTAGCTCTCTTTCGGACGTGAACAAAGCAGCGCCCAGTAAAGCGATAGCCACTCCAGCAGACATTACGATCCAGACAAACAGACTTTCCATCGTGCTTTAATCTTTGGAGCTTCTTTTAGTGGACAAGGTGAAGGTTCACTCGTCGCCAAATATATGCCAAGTAACAAGATGCTCCTCTTGGTTGCCTAAATTGCGTATATAGTGATTGGGTCTTTGCCTTGGAAGGAAAAAATTTACCGCCTGACAAAACTAATTATGAACAATTCGTGATTCTCGACTACACTTTTGTAAAACCTCCTAACCCGCAAGGTTTTCTATGGTCACTTTTAGAGGGGTCTTTAGCGAGAGCGCCGGCGCGCTGGCACTGCTGCGCAACATGGGATATCCAAAAGACTAACGTCGCTACATGATCCACGTACGATTCCATCCCAGGTCCCCGTCTTCTCACGTTCTGAAGAGCGCGCCATACTGACGGTGACTTGTTGGCTGCATTTCTCTTTCTCAACCGTTCCCGGCAGCATCGGCGCTGCTTTGCCGGCGATACGCAAAAACAGTTCGGCAATAGTTTGTCGGAGATTCAGTGGGTCACCTTGATGGGCGTGGTGACGATATCGAGTTTATGCTTTGCTTTGGCACGTGCCGGGAGATACTTGGACAACGCCGGCTTTATAAGATCGGCGTGATGCTTTGCGCGGGCGCGGGGCTGGTGCGCATCTCGACTTCATTCCGAGCTCTTACGCCTGCGCGGTTGCGTGGCTGTCGGCGCTTGCGATGGCCTTGCCGATGTCGACGGCGATTCTAGCGGCGAGCTTCGGCGCCAAGCGGCGCGGCCATGCTCTTGGTCTGTTCGCTTTGGCGATCGCCGTCGGCCGGATGACCGGTCCACCATCGGCGGTTTGCTCTCGCATCGGGCGGTTGGCCGTGGATTTTCTGGATGAATCGCATCACTGGTCTGAACGCGGCGTGGTGATAAAAATTTCGCGGCCTGCAGCGCCGCCGCGAACCCTTCGATTTCCGCGGCGCCTCAGCCTTGCTGATCGGTTATCCCGCGCTGTTGGCCTGACCTCGCCAATCACGGCTGGACATCGCGCTTCGCACTGGTTCGCCGTCGCCGTGCATCGTACCGCTGTTTTTTTTGGCTGAGCTGCATACGAATCGCTGCTCGTCGACGTGGCGATCTTCAGGCGCAAGATGCCGCAGCGGCATTGTCGCGGTCGTCTTTGAGCAACATGATTCATTATCCGATCGCGCCTGCGCGCCGCTGTATCTGCAAAACGTGCTTCGGCCTGGGTCGCCGTGTGCCGGATCCGATGCTCGCGGCCTGCCGCTTCTTCGACGGCTGGTTGCCGCTAAGCCGGTCGACTGGCCGATCGCTTCGATGCGTCGACGATGGCGAGCATCGGTCTGCTTACAATCGTGGTCGGGATCGCTTGCTATTCTCTCGGCTCAAAAACAGATTCCGATTATCGCCGGTCCTGGTGGCACTGATCTGCGTCGGCGCCGGAATCGGTATCTTTACGCCGGCCAATCAAACCGTTGCCTTCGCCGCAGTCAGACAAGATTATGGCGTGCTAGCGGCCACATGCTCAGTTCCTTCGGTACCGCTGCTGGCACGATCGGCACGACGATTGCCGTGGCTTTGATGGAAATCAACGGCGGACAAAAGCCTTCCCCTGACTCAACCTGGCACATTTGCCGGCGCGCAACAATTTGCGTTTGCTTGCCTGCTGCCGATTGGGATAGTAGCTTTTTTGACGCGGACAAAAGCCGGCGCGAAAAACAATCGGCCACGTAACAAGACTCGATCGCTAAATTCGACTAGAGGAATAGAAATGGTCAATGATTTTCAGCATCACTACATTCCGGTGGAATTGGCCAAAAAGCGCGCCCTACTGGCGACGGGCAAAACTATGCTGTAAGAGGCGGACCGCCTCGCGACCACCATGCATCAGCAAGCGGCTCTTATGACTTGATTTACAATTGGACGACATGGCTCGCCGGCGTCGATCTATCCGTGCTTTCATGTCTGTCAGTTTGGTCGGCGCTGCTCGAGGAGTCGTTCATCAACGATGACCTGGCGGCGATTCAGAAAAATATCCGTGGCGTGCTTTGTCGGCTTGGCGCAAAGCCGTCCTGACGGTCAAGCAAGTTTCCGGCTGAATTGCGCCGGGCCGTTAATGATCTAGCCTGCGCGGTGACGATTACTTCCCAAGCTAACGGCTTAATGCTCGACTCGCCCAAGCTTTATCGATTTTTAAGTGAAACCGCTTGCGCGCTCGATGTGGTGGTTTTTGTTCATCCCGCTCTGGTGCGACTGGTTATGAGCATCTAAAAGATTACGATTTGCGCGCGTGCTCCGCCGCGAGGCGTCGACCTCACGGTGGCAACGACGCGACTGATCGCCGGCGTATTCGATCGTTTCCCAAATCTTAAGATCGTTATCGCTCATTTCGGCGGCGGCATCGCCGCCGTCAAAGATCGATTGATTGGTAGGGCTACCGTTTCGGCGTCACGCTGCAAAACCATTCGCCGACTATTACGATAGCATCTATTTCGATATGGCAGGCTTCGAGGGCGGCGTTGTCGCGCTCAATTGCGCGCTTCAAGGGATTCGGCCGGAACGCTTGGTCTTTGCCAGTGATTATCGGCGCAGGCTTCTCACCGGGGTCAACACGGACACCGGCAAAGGCATGAGCGCGATTGAAAAATTATATCGATGGTGGTGTACGCCGGCTGCCGCTCCGACGCGGCGAGCCATGAAAGATCCTGGGCGGCACCGCGGGCGGACTTATTGAAGCTCGATTAGTTCCCAGCTTACTCCGATGAGAGGTTGCCTCTAAGGCGTTTCGCCAACCAGAAAAATTGCCAGCCTTGTTTTACCGTTCGACGGCGGGTTTGGCTAAACTGGCTTCCACATAGCCTGGCTTCGTTGCCGCGCTTGGACTCCACCTTGAGCCAACCTTTGTCTTCTTCGACCACGTTGAGCTTGGTTCCCTTACCGATGTTCGCGAGAACGGGATAATGTAACCCCGGGCCGCTCCGCACCTGAGTATCCATGACGGCTTCGTATCTTCCTTCGAACGGAGGACTGGGACTGGCGGTTTCTTTGTTTCGCCGACTGCGGGCTTTACGGATGCCATTTCGATAAAGCCGGGGCGTTGCCTTCTTGGAAACGATCAGCACCCATTCGCCGTCTCTGCCGACGACATTGACCTTGGCGTCGCGACTGATGTCGGCAATGGCGCGAAAGCGCGGCCCCTGGCCCGGCGCGGACCTTGGTATTTTCGGTCGTTACATAGAACGAGTTTGCGCTCGTTGAGATCGAGGTAGGTCTTTGAGCTCCGGGGTTTTTCTTTTGTTCCCGCAGGCGGTAAACGCCGAGCGATATCGCTGCGACAAGCAACCAAGCTGGTACCCTAAACATGTAACGGTACATTTGCGGCCTCCGAGGCGTTACTATTTTTGCGTAGTATAGCATGTTGCGGCCTCTCAATGAATTTCTTTCCAAACTTTGGCCGAGAGCTCTCACCGCGGACGCTTAAATCCCACTCGCAGAAGTAACCGAAGGGCGTGATCCAAACTTGATAGCCGGTCTCGCGCAGGCGGTCGGCGAGCACTGCGATCAGCGTTTGAGCAAAACCAGATTCGGCGGTGTCACCGCCAAGATGGTGAAAGAATGCAAAACGATATTTTTGCAGGCACGCTTATTGGCGAGCCATTTGACGTGCTTTAAGGACTGGCGCAAGACGGCGCTCGCGCGCGCTCTTGCGCGGGCATCGGATGCCTCGGCGTGCACGAACACGACCACGGTCTCGGAAACTTCCTGGTCGATATCCTGGTCGAGGACTCGGGCAAGTTTTTTGAGTGGGTTTTCCAGTGGAAACGTTTTGCTGAAAGCAAAGCGAGTCTTCATCGCATCCGTTTCAATAATGGTCTAAGCAGTTTTTGAGCAGCTTTTTGCCTTCTTGGTTGAGGATCGATTCAGGATGAAACTGCACGCCTTCGACTGGTAATTCTTGTGCCGCACCGCCATGATGATGTCGCCGGCGGCGTCAAGGCGCTGACCGTTAGCTCGGCGGGAGGCGCTGTTGGTCGATCAACCAAAGAATGATAGCGCATGGCGGCAAAGGGATTTTTCGACTGTCGCGAAAAGATCGTCTCGCGAATCGTGGCTCACATCCGACAATTTGCCGTGCATGATCGATCGACGCGCGCAATGATCGTCGCCGCCATACGCCGGCGCCGATGGCTTGGTGTCCTAGGCAGACCCGCCGAGAATGGGGATCCGCGCGCCAAAGCGCGTGACCGTGGCGCAGGAAATGCCCGCTCTCCTTGGCGAGCAGGGCCCGGCGAGATCACGATCTTCCGGCTGGAGCGCCTCGATCTCTGTCCAACGTAATCTTGTTGTTGCGAAACACCTCACGTCGGCGCCCGAGCTCGCCCAGATAGTGGTACAAGTTGTAGGTGAAAGAATCGTAGTTATCGATCAGAGAATCATCGTTTTCCACTGTTCGGCGAGTTCGACTGCTTTCGAGCATGCCCGCGCGAGCCTTGTTGAGCGCCTCCTGGTATTCCAACTCTGGGATCCGAGTCGGCGACGATCCCCGCGCCGGCAGTGATGAAAACTTTTTGCCCTTCATCACGATGGTGCGAATCACGATGCAGGTGTCCAGATTGCCGTTGTAGCCGAAGTAATCCGATGGCGCCGGCGTAGAAGGCCGCGCTTTTGCGGCTCCAGCTCGCCGATGATTTGCATGGCGCGGATCTTGGGCGCGCCGGAAACGGTGCCGGCGGGGAAAGCCGACACGAATAGATCGAATGGAGTTTGGTCCGCGGCCAATTTGCCACGCACGTTGGAGACGATGTGAATGACGTGCGAGTAACGTTCGATCGTCATCAGCTCGTTGACTTCGACGCTGCCGATCGCGGCGACCCGGCCGCGACGTCGTTGCGGCCGAGGTCGACCAGCATGATGTGCTCGGCGCGCTCTTTGGGGTCGGCGAGCAGATCAGCTTCCGGAGCTCGCGCTCTTCTTCGGGGTGAGCGCCGCGGCGTGCGTACCGGCGATGGGGCGCAGCTCGATCGTATCGCCGGTGAGCCGAACCATCGCGTTTCCGGGCGAGGAGCCGATGACCCGAAGATCCTCCAACTCCAGATAGAACATGTAGGGTGACGGATTGATGAAACGCAAGGCGCGATAGATTTCAAACGGATCCGTCTTTGTTTCGGTTTCGAGTCTTTGGCTGAGCAACGACTCTGAATGACGTCGCCGGCTCTTGATGTACTCTTTGGCTTTCTCGACTGCCGTCGACAAAACCCCGCTCGGTCAGATTCGAGCGAAATTTTCGGTCGCCTTGGTTTTGCGTGAGATCCCTTGGCTCGATGCCACGGGGTTTTTTCTGCAACTCGAGATGACTTTATGAATCCGCTTCTTGACCGGCGGCGTCATAAGCCCGGCGCAGATCGGTTCGTTCGTTTAGCATGAACGTTATCGATCACCTTGATCGTGTGTTTCAAATTGTCGAAGGCGACCAGCGTTCGCGACGAAAACGAAAAATCTCCGGCATGCCGAGCGGCTCTTTTTATGCGCTGGCGATCTCGTGGAACTGTTCGACCGGGCATCGTAAGAAACATAACCCAGCGCCTCCGCCGAAGAAAGGCGGAACGCCGGCGACCGTGACCGGTCGGCATCCGCGCAACAGCTCCTCGAGGATGGCTAACGGCGCTGAGCGCAGTTTTTGTGACTTGCCGGCTTCGATGATTTCCACTCCGGCGCCGCGCGCCTTGAAGATCTTGTGCGGACGGGTGCCAAGGAACGAATAACGGGCCCAGCGCTCGCTCCCTTCCACGCCTCGAGCAAGAATGAATAGCGGTCGCGCTCCAGGCGCTGAAAAAGATAACGGCGTTCCGAGATCCATCAGCAACTCTTCATACAAGGGAATCAAGTTGCCTTGCTTGGCGAGAGCGCAAAATCCTTTGTAGCTTGGCTGAATCATTTCGTAAACAAAAAGGGCCATAGGTTTTCCACCTATGGCCCCGGTATAATCAAGTTTTTATGTGGAATTAGCCATGGCGGAGACGCTTCGTCACTGGCAAGCGCCACCAACCCGTGTTTGTCCGTATCGCTCCTGACCGTATCATAACGGCCCTCATACTCGCCGTATTGTGTTTTGCGGGTCAAGTATATGGCGGCAATTCGCCGCGCCGGGGCGAGCATATTCGCACGGCTTCATGCGTGCTCGCAACGCGTCGGATTTTTACGTACTGGCGAGATCTTGGCCTAGAGTCTGTAGAGTTTGAGGAGCCGCCGTTCCATCAGGTCAGCGCTTTGCCGCAGAAAAACGCAATATAAATCTGGCTGTCAAAACGTCCCTGGCTTGCTCGTCGCGCCATTTGACAACGCCCGTGGGTTAGCTTAAAACGCCTTTTTGGAACTGCCACGCCGTCATTCGGTATTGGTATCGTTTCGCTTTAAAATTTTGTCGAGGGGGAAACATGGTTCGCCGGGAAAATCCAATTACGTTATTCAATCGGTTTCGCATGCTCTCGACGTGTTGGAGCAGTTTAACGGCACGGTCGACGAAATCGGCGTGAACTGAACTTAGCAAACGACTTAAATTGCACAAAACAACGTTTCTTCGTTTGCTCGCGACCCTCGAAGCGCGCGCGTTACATCGGAACAAAACAAGTTGAGTGAAAATTATCGGCTGGGATTACGCTGTCTTCAACTTGGGCAGACCTTTATTCATCAAATGGGCTTATTGCTGCAATCGCGGGCGATTCTTGAAGATTTATCGAAGGCGAGCAATGGAGAGCGCCTATGTCGCGATTCGCAAGGGGAGTGCGATTATTCCGCTTGGATTTCGTCGAGCCAGCGAGGTCGGCGCGCGTGGTTTCGTTTTTGGGGACTGTCCTACCATCGCATTGCACCGCGGCAGGCAAGCGTCCATCTGGTGTTTGGAACGGACGGCACGGTGGTCAGGATTTGCCGGAGCGCTTGGAAACGCTACACCGAAAAACGATCGTCGATCGAAATATGTTGCGCGAGGACATGAGGCCGAATCGGCGAATCCGGCTACGCGGTAGAACGCGGCGAATTCGCCGAAGACGTCAATGCGATCGCCGTGCCGATCCGCGACTACACTCGCCCTCGCTCGTCGGTCACGCTGGCGGTCGTGGCCCGGGTTACCGGCTGACGGATGAAACGATCCATGAGGACATTGCGCCTTTGCTGTTAAGAGCCGGCGACCGATCTTTTCCAAACGGCTGGGATTTCCCGGCTGTTTAAAGTGACCTATTACAAACCGCGTAGATGGACGGCTCCGCGTCGGATTTTAATGCGGCGCGGACTTGTCTTTTCAACGATTCAACGAAGATAGAATTCTGTAAGCAGCACAGTGGGCGGCGGCGTCAGAAGCCGCTGTGCCGCTCCATGCTGCGCTGACGTTTTTGACCGCAGCTCAAAAATAGCAATAAGAAGGGAGTGAACGGAGGTCCATGCGACCGCTATGCTAATCCACCATCGAGAAAATACTTTTTATCCTCCCTCGCCCTCGGCTCTCTTTACTACGGCGGCAGCAAGTTTTACTCTGGTTTACCGGGCGATTGCAGCGCGGCAAGCCCTGATGAGCGTTTCGATGACCTCGCAGGACGCATCCAACGGGCGATTTGGATCAGTGCTGACGCAGCAATCGGTTTTTAAAAAGCGGCCGATGGTTTCAGTTGCTGCACGCGTTTGTCTTCTACGGCTTTGTTTTTTATTTTCTCGTCAACCTGGTCGACGTGCTCGAGGGGTTCTTTGCCATTCATGCCCGAGGTGGGGCGTGGAATCTCTTCAATCTCGCTGCCGATATTTTTACCGCGAGTGTTTTGATCGGAATCACCGGTTTGATACTGCGCCGCTTGTTCGTGCAGCCCGCGGATTTTGAATTTCCAGCCAATCGTTCCGGTGCAGCCGGAAGTGCGCAAGGGAATCTTTCGCGATTCCACACTGGCTGCGGGTTTCATTATCTTTCATGTCGGCTGCCGGCTATTGTTCAGGGCGACGCACCTGGCGCTCGAAGGATGGGATTCCTACCAGCCGGTGAGTTCGGCATTTAGCGCCGCCTTTGCCGGACTCACGCGCCCGGCGGGCAGGAATTATTAAATCACTTCTTTTGGTGGGGCGCCTTGGGATCGATTCTTTTGTTCATCCCGTACTTTCCGCGCTCCAAACATATTCATATTTTTCTCGCGCCGGTGAAGCTGGCGTTGAAAAAAGATAAGCCCGGAGCCTTGCAGCCGATGGACTTCGAAAAGGAGGAAGTCTTCGGCAGCGGTCAAGTCTGAGGATTTTACTTTCGGCCCCGGCTTTTGGATCTCTACAGCTGCAATCGTGTGCAATCGGTGTCAGGACGTTTGCCCGGCGAGCGATAACGACCGGCAAGGCCGCTCAGTCCCGCGGCGATTTTGATCAACGAGCGTTATGAGCTGAACAAAATTCTGCCCGGCTTTTCGGCCGGACAGGAGAGCCCGCGGCCGCTGCTCGACTTTCGCGTTGAACGCCGAAGCGGCGTGGGCTTGCACGACCTGCAATGCCTGCATCGAAGTTTGCCCGGTGGGCAATGAGCAAATGCTGCACATTATCGACGTGCGGCGCGAGCGCGTGCTCACGGCGGCGGAGTTTCCCAAAGGACTGCAAAACACGTTCAACCACATGGAGCGAGCCGGCAATCCTTTTGGCATGGCAGCCGAGGAACGGCTTGCCTGGGCAAAAGATTTGCCGTTTGCGGTGCCGACGTTGGAGCAAAAGGCCGAGCCGGAAATTCTCTACTGGGTCGGCTGCGCGGCGGCCTTCGATCCGCGCGCGCAAAAATCGCGCGTAGCATGGCCGCGATCTTGAATGCCGCCGGGATAGATTGGGCGGTGATCGGTAAAGAGGAAAAATGCACCGGCGACACCGCGCGGCGCACCGGCAACGAGTATCTCTTCGCCCAGATGGCCGAAGAAAACGTCAACGTGCTGAATGAAATCAAGCCGAAAACGATAGTGACGACTTGTCCGCACTGCTTTCATACCATTGCCAACGAGTACCCTCAGTTCGGCGGTAAGTTCGTTGTCAAGCATCATACCGAGTTCATCGACGAATTGATTCGCGCCGGACGGCTCAAGCTTGAAAGCGTTGGCGACGGCTCAGTCACCTATCACGATCCGTGCTATCTCGGGCGGCATAACGGCATCTTCGATCAGCCTCGCGCGCTGATCCAGTCGACGGGAGCAAGATTGACGGAACCTGTCCGGAATCGGAGCAATAGCTTTTGCTGCGCGCCGGCGGCGGCCAATTCTGGAAGGAAGAGGAAAAAGGAAGAGAACGAGTGAGCACCAACCGCTACCGCGAGCTGAAGCGAGACGGGGCGCAGACGGTCGCCACGGGTTGTCCGTTCTGCATGCGCATGATCACTGAAGAAACCGCCAAAGAAGAGCCGGAAAGCGCCATGCAAGTTTTCGATGTTGCCGAGCTGGTCGCGGCAAGGCTGCAAAAATAATATGCGCCGAAGCTACGCCTATTTTTTTGCCTTAGGCGTCGCGTTGCTGCATGGCGCCAGCGCTTGCCGAGAGCAGACCCGAGAGTGACGATTTCGACCCGGCAACGGCGGGATGTGGCTTTTCAGGTTGAGATCGCCGATTCGCCGGCGAAACGAGAGCTGGGTTTGCAATACCGTCGAGATCTTGCTTCAGACCGCGGCATGATCTTTTGTTTTCGGAGGAGTCGCGGCAGACCTTTGGATGAAAAACACGCCGATTCCTTTGGACATGATTTTTATCGGCCGCGATATGAAAGTCGTCGGTATCGTGGCACAGACGATACCGTTTTCCCTCGACCCGCGCTCCGTTGACGCGCCGAGCCAGTATGTGCTGGAAATCAACGGCGGCTTGGCGGAACGCCACGGTATCCAAACAGGCGACAGAGTTCGTTTTGATTCGATCCCGACTCGACGGTGGGCGGGAATAAAAAGGGACCCAGCGCGCGCGGCTCTGGATCCCTGAATACGACTCAAGATGTGCTTTTAGATCTCGCTGAAGAAGTAAGGCCTTACCGGCGCGAGCTTCTCTTCGTAAGAATCCGGATACATAAACCATAGCGTCGCGGCGATGCTGCTGAGAAGCGAATTGCCGTCCTGGGGCGTGAAGCAGGTGCCGACGATCTCCTTGTCGCCGCGCATCGCCAGGCTTTGCGTCACAATCACGGTTTGGTTGAGGATCCTGCCGAACATGCCGTGGTCGCGCCCGAACGAGAACACGGACGCAGATGACTTTTATTGGTCAGGCGACGCGCAGATTCGCCCGCAGCCGGCGCATCAATTCATCTTTGCTGATTCCTCTGCGCAGTTTGAGATTGAAGTGAATGGTGTGCATGTATTGCGTATTCAGCTTGAGAGCCGAAGAATAAACATCGAGATCCAAGCCGAGAGTTTTGAACAGATAGTGGGCGTCACGGCCCTGATGGGTGCCGAACTTCGGATCGTCGTGTTTACCGGCTTCGGGAGCCGGAATGAAATCGCCTTCTTGGCTTAGATCATTGGCGCGGCGCATGCAGACAAAACGGCTTTCCGCCAAGTTGTCTTCTTTTCCGGACCCAAGGCGATGGTGTCGATCAACACGGCGAGATTGTGCGTATTGCAACTGACCACCTGGATGAATTGATCCTTGCCTCTTTCGAGCGCCTTGTCGTTGATGCCGCGGGCGTATTTTTTCCCGAAGCCGTCCTCGCTGCCCTGGGCAATGAAGCCACGGCCATTGCTTGCATATTTGTTGTAAAGTTTTTCCTTGTTCTCATTGCCAACGGGCGTGCAGTCGATGATCACGCTGGCGCGCTCGATCGCCTCTTCCGCCTCAAGGCTGGGATGCATGCCCATCTCGACGAATTTTTGCCAACGATCTTTGTCAACGGCGAGCTTTGCGCCTTGTTTGCAAGAGACTGTGACCTTGGACCGGTCGGTCACCAGCGGCGTGCGCTTGTGAAAGGTGATTTCATCGATGCCAAACTGCTCTTTGAAAGTAGAGAGAATGCCGATAAGCGGTTCGCCGATGGTTCCGGTGCCGACGATATGAACAATTTTTTGTTGTGCCATTGGTCCTCCGCCCCGTCATTTCGATAGGCGGATATTCAGCCCAAGAGCGGCGGGCGATCAATAGATTTTAGCGCACTTCGATGCGCCTGAACGGCACCTCGGATGAGCGAGAAAGAGCTTAATCCGCCGGCGCTTATGTGGTAGAACTTTTTGGAGGAAACCATATGGCAACAGCAAATTTGCCGACGGCATTTTTTGGCGACAATTTCGGCGTAAAGAACAGTGATCTGGAAAAGTTCTCGACACCGCTTTGGCGAAAAAGCGGACTATGCCGATCTTTATTTCGAGTATCGGCAAAACGAGGGCGTCAGTCTGGAAGAAGGGATGGTCAAAAACTGCTCCCAGTCGATCGCCAATGGCGTCGGCGTGCGCGTGCTCGCCGATGCGAAGACCGGCTACGCTTACACCGACGATATTACCATAAAAAATTTGGAGCTGGCGGCGCGCACGGCACATTACATCGCGCAAAACCGCCCTTCCCCATGCCCGTGCCGGTCGGCCAGCAACGCGGAGAAGCGCATAATCTCTATCCCGTTAAGACTCCGGTCAATGACGTTGACCTGGAGAAAAAGTCGAGCTGCTCTACGAAATCGATAAATTTGCGCACGGCCTCGATCCACGGGTGAAAAATGTCTTTGTGTCCCTCGGCAGCGAATATAAGGTTATCTTGGTGGCGTCATCCCAAGGGCTGGTCGTCGGCGATATCCAGCCGCTGACCCGGCTCAATGTCACCTGCATCGCCGAAGAGAACGGCAACCGGCAGATCGGCAGTTTCGGCGGCGGCGGGCGGGTGGAGTTCGGTTTTTTGTCGATGATAAAGACTGGCAACGCTATGCTAGCGAAGCGGTGCGCCAGGCGATTTTGAACTTGACCGCTACCGACGCGCCGGCCGGCACTATGGATGTCGTTCTCGGTTCGGGCTGGCCGGGGATTCTCCTGCACGAAGCGATCGGCCATGGCCTCGAAGGTGATTTTAACCGCAAGAAGACGTCCGCTTTTACCGATCGCATCGGCCGGCGAGTCGGATCGGAATTGTGCACGGTCGTCGACGACGGCACCATCCCGTCGCGCCGGGGCTCGATCAACATCGACGACGAGGGCACGGCAACGCATCGCACGGTGCTGATCGAAAACGGTATTCTCAAAGGCTATTTGCAGGACAAGCTCAACGCCGGTCTGATGAAGATGGCGCTGACGGGCAACGGCTGGCGCGAGAGTTATGCGCATATTCCGATGCCGCGCATGACCAATACGTTTATGCTCGCGGGCGACTCGGCGCCCGAAGACATCATCCGCTCGGTGAAGAAGGGGCTTTACGCGGTTTCCTTCGGCGGCGGTCAAGTCGATATCACGAGCGGCAAGTTTGTTTTTTCCGCCAGTGAAGCTTACCTCATCGAAGACGGTAAAGTGACCGAGCCCGTGAAGGGCGCGACGCTGATCGGCAACGGTCCTGATGTTCTGACCCGTGTCTCGATGGTCGGCTCGGATCTAAAACTCGACGAAGGCGTCGGCACCTGCGGCAAAGATGGCCAATCAGTACCCGTCGGCGTGGGCTTGCCGACGATCAAGATCGACGGGCTGACGGTTGGAGGAACGAGAGCGTAGTAGAACGTAGGTTCAAGCCGTTCAAAAGGTGTCGGAGGCTTTAGTTCGGTAGACGACTTGAACCTTTTGCGATTGGGGACCTTATGGAACGTTTCGAATTAAGCCAGGAATTGGGCCAGGAAATATTGGACACGGCCAAAGCCAAGGGCGCTTCGCAGGGCGACGTCGTAATGGCGGAGAGCGATTCTGTTCTTTGTCACGGTGCGCATGGGCGAAGTGGAGAAAATCAGCCAGGCGGGCGAGAAGCGTTTAGGCTTGCGGCTGTTTTTCGGCAATAGCTCGGCATCGGCGTCGACCTCGGACATTTCGCGGAAATCGATCGAGAAGCTGGTCGACGATACCGCGCGCATGGCCCGAGTGACCGCGCAAGATCCGCATGGCGGCTTGCCCGAAGCCGCCGATCTTGCGCGCGAGTTGCCGCAATTGGATTTGCTCGACGAGCCGGCGCGAGCGGTTTCGGTGGATGAGAAAATCCAAATCGCGCTCGATACGGAGAACGGAGCGTTGACTTACGATGCGCGGATTACCAATTCCGAGGGCGCCGAGTTTTCCAACCAATTCGGCCGGGTGATTTACGGCAGCAGTCACGGCTTTGCCGGCGAATACGCCGGGTCGACATTCGGCTATTCCGTCTCGCCCGTGGCTTCGCAGAACGGTTCGATGCAGCGCGATTATTGGTATTCGTCGAATCGCAAGTTCAGAAAGCTGGAATCGCCCAAAAGCGTCGGCGCTCGGGCCGCCCAACGGGTGTTGCGCCGTCTCGGCGCGCGCAAAGTCAAAACCTGTGAGGTGCCGATTGTCTTCGATCCCGAAATGGCGGCTTCGTTGATCCGCAACTTATCGTCCGCATTATCCGGCTACGCCTTGTACAAAGGCGCTTCGTTTTTGATCGACAAACTTGGCACGAAGATCGGCTCCGGGCTGCTCACGGTGATCGACGATGGGACGATCCCCGGCGCACTCGGCTCGCGCCCGTTCGACGGCGAAGGACTGCCGACGCGAAAAAAACTGTCGTTGAACAGGGTGAGTTGCAAAGCTATCTGCTCGATACCTACAGCGGCAAAAAACTCGGCATGAAATCAACCGGCAACGCGTCTCGTTCCGTCGGTGAAGCGCCGGGCGTTTCGCCGGCGAATTTCTATCTGGCGTCCGGCAAAGATTCGCCGGAGAAGATTATTAAATCGGTTAAAGCCGGCTTGTACGTGACCGAGATGATCGGCTTTGGCGTCAACATGGTGACCGGCGATTATTCGCGCGGCGCGGCCGGGTTGTGGATCGAAAACGGCGAGTTCGCTTTTCCTGTCGAAGAGATCACGATCGCCGGCAACCTCAAAGAGATGTTGCAAAACATCGAGATGATCGGTGACGATCTCGAAATGCGCGGCCGGATCGCCTCGCCGACGATTAAAATTTCCCGGATGACCGTGGCGGGCGACTGAAAATTCACGAGGATCGAAGATGGAGGATCGAGGATCAGGTTTCCATCCTCCATTCTCGATCTTCTATCCTCGCTGCCGCATCCCTAGAGCACCTGAAATCCTGCCTTCAACGCCGCGCGTAAAAATCATCGATATGGGATTGGCTCGGATCGAATTCGAGCACCGCGACGCTGCGCTCCAGGCTAAAATCGATCTTTTCGACGCCGGCGAGAACTTGAAACGCTTGGCGCAAAGTCGGCAGATCTTCATTCTTGAGATTGGCGATCGAGAGGATGGCGGTTTTTGTGCGCATCGTGCTCTCCTTGTTTTTAAATTTGACAGAACTTTCTTGGATTCGCAATTTCAATTTGACTCGAGACGATGCGCTCTTTGACCGGGCGGTTTTGAAAATCGCGGACTCTCGAATTGCCCTTCTCCGTCAAAATCTGTATAGCTCACAGAATCCGTTCAGCAATCAGCTCCGTAACGACGAAATCATTAATCTTCAAAGATGACTTCCATTCCGGCTGAGTTTTACGCGCTGGCCAACGCGTTTCTATTTGCGTTGCACAATATGTTCACCAAAAAAGCGCTGCGCTACTCCAATCCCGCGACCGCGGTGATCAGCAGTCTCTTGATCAACATCATTTTTCTCTGGGGCGTATCGATCTTGTTCGTGCCGTTGTCATCGCTGACCAGCGCTTCGATCCTGATTTTCGTCGTCGTCGGATTTTTTCAGCCCGGCTTGACCCGCTTGCTCAGCTACAAAGGCATCGACGCTCTCGGCGTGGCGATCACCGATCCGATCCGCGCCACTACGCCTCTGTTCAGCGCCGCCATGGCGATCATCTTTCTTGGCGAGAAAATCACGTTGCCGATCATCGTCGCAACTTTGATGATCATACGCCGGCATCGCCTTATTATCCTGGCGCAGCGGTTCGATGAAGCTCGCCGGCTGCCGCGGTTTTTCTCTGGTATCCGATCGCGGCCTCGGCGCTCGCGGGCGCCACGCAAGTAGTGCGCAAGTTCGGTATGGCCGCAGTGCCTCACCCGTTTCTCGCCGCCGCGGTGACCGCGACGTCATCTTTCGTCGTATCGATCTTGACGCTTTGGTACGTCGAGAAGAGCCAAGAGACCTGGAAGATGAACCGCCAGTGCTTCTGGTGGTTTCTCGCCGCCGGTGTCACGATCAGCCTCGGCATGACCTGTATTTATTATGCGCTCGATCTCGGCAAAGTCTCGGTGGTGATTCCCATCAGCAGTACCGGTCCATTTTTTCGTTAATCTTGGCCGCGATTTTTTGCGCGATGTAGAAAAGGTGACGTTACGAATTGTGCGTCAGTGCGACGATGATTGTCGGCGGGGTGGTGCTGCTTACGTTGTGGAAGTGAAGCGAGACGCGATGGAAATCGGACACCGAGGTCTCTCTGCCAATTCTTTTCAAACCGAGCAAAACGCGTTATGAGAAAGCGATCAACAGGGGACGAGGTATTGTGATGGCTGACTATTCCGTCGTGGGGCAATCGGTTTATCGAACGGACGCCAACCCGAAAGTCACCGGGCGGGCGCTGCACGTCGGCAATATCGAGATGCCGGGCATGCTGCATGTCGCAGTTTTGCGCAGTCCGTATGCCGCATGCGCGGATTACGCGCATCGAGAAATCGAAAGCGGAAGCGCTGGATGGCGTGGCAGTTGTATTGACCGGCGCTGAGATCGCAAAGATGCCGGGCATCGATCCGCACTTCGGGCCGGCGTTTCGCGATCAGCCGATTCTCGCCGTGGAAAGAGTCTGCTACATCGGCGATCCCGTGGTGGCGGTGGCGGCGGTCGATCGGCGCACAGCGGAAGACGCGCTTCAGCTTGTCGAAGTCGATTACGAGCCATTGCCAGCGGTGCACGATGTGCTCGAAGCGGCGAAAGCTGGGATCGCCGCTCGTGCATGAACAGCACCGGCCGGCGAAGGCGTTCGCCGATCTCGCCCACGTCAAAGCCGGTCAGCAATCGAACATCTGCTATCACTTCAAGCTTCGCACCGGCGACGTCGACAAGGCGTTTGCCGAAGCTGATCGAGTATTCGAAGACACGTTCAGCTCGCCGCCGGCGCAGCATGTGCCGATGGAACCGCACGTGACGTTGGCGTATCTGGACGAGCATGAGCGCCTTAACATCTGGACCGCGAGCCAATCGCCTTCTTATGTCCGAACGGAGATTTCTGCGACTTTCGGTATTCCCATGAACCGGATCCGCGTGCGCGTGCCGTACATCGGCGGCGGCTACGGTGCTAAGCTCTACGCCAAGCTCGAACCGCTGGTGACGGTGCTGGCGCTGATCACGAAAAAGCCGGTGCGTTACGCTCTGACACGCGAAGAAGAATTTTGACAATTACCAAGCACAAAGTCGTTACCAACATCAAAACGGCAATCAAAGACGGCGCGATCACGGCGCGTAAATGCGAAGTCTATTGGGACACCGGCGCCTACGCGCGAAATCGGCCCGCGCATCGGTCACAAATCCGGCTACACATCGGCGGGGCCGTATCGCATCCCCAACGTCTGGATCGATTCCTACTGCGTGTATACGAACAAAGTGCCCGCGGGTGCGTTCCGCGGTTTTGGCGTGCCTCAAGTTATCTGGGCCTATGATTCGCAAACCGACATGATGGCGCGCGCGCTCGGTGTCGACCCCGTGGAATTTCGTTTGAAGCCGATGTTGGATGAAGGCGAGCGCTTCGCCACAGGCACGGTCGTGCGATCGTTCGGCATCAAAGAAGCGATCCGCCAGGCGGCCCAGGCGATCGAATGGACAAAACCACGACTTGCGCAAAACGGAACCAAACACCGTGGCAAAGGCATAGCCGCAGGCGTAAAGGCAGTGCTGACACCGTCGATTTCGGGTGCCATCGTCATTCTCAACGCCGATGGCACGGCCAACGTGCTCAGCAGCACCGTGGAAATGGGGCAGGGATCGGAGACGACGATGGGACAGATCGTCGCCGAGGAATTGAGCATCGCGCCTGATCGCGTCCACATCGTTCAGCCCGACACCGATGTTACGCCCTACGATACGATCACGGCCGGCAGCCGTTCGACTTACCACATGGGCAACGCCGTGCGCATGGCCGCTGGAAAGATCAAGACGGAATTGTGCGAGGTGGTGGCGTCAAAACTAGAAGTCGCCCCGGACGATTTGCTACTGCGCAATGGCCGTGTCGTCGTGCGCGGGATGGAAGAGCGCGGCATGGCAATCGGTGAAATATTTCTGGCCAAGTTCGGCAGTCTCGGCACCGACGCTGGCCGCCGAGGCGGTTTGCCAACCGACGGCGGCGCACATGGATCCGGAAACCGGCCAGTCGGAAAAATGCACGGAGTATTGGTTTCCGTCGGCCACCGCCGCGGAGGTCGAGGTCGACACGGAGACGGGACGAGTTAAGATTCTCCAGCTCTTCAGCGTCGGCGACACGGGCACCGCGATCAATCCGCGCCACTGTGAGCAGCAGTTAGTCGGCGCCGCGGTGATGCATTTAGGGCTGACGATGTTCGAGGAGATGATCTTTGACGAGGGTCAACTCGTCAATGGCTCGCTGCTCGATTATCAGGTGGCTTCGTTTAAGGATATGCCGGAGTCAATTCGACCGATTGTCGTTCAAGTGCCGCATGAAGACGGCCCCTTTCGGCGCGAAAGGAGTGGGCGAGACCGGCGCGTTAACCGTTGCGCCGGCGATCGCCAACGCAATCCACGACGCGGTTGGCGTGCGCATTCGCGATTTGCCGATCACGCCGGAAAAGGTTTTGCGGGCGTTGCTAGAGCAAAAAGAAAATGCCAGTGAAGGCCTTTGACGGCCATCGCCGGTTGTCCGAAAATCATGGCCGATGCCGTGCTTACTGCCCCTTCGACGCGCCTTTTCTCATCGCGTCCATGTTGATGTTCGGCATGCCGGGCATCACGATATCGCCCGGCTTCTGTCCGGCTTTGCAGGGACCCAGCCATTTCGCTTCGATTACTGATGAGGATTCCTTCATCCCCGACATCGGCGGCTCATAGGTGCTCTTGATGTCGGCCTTATAGGCTGAGTCGAATTGGCCTCGTGAAGACCGCGCGGGTTGTCGCGGTGCTGTTCTGCACTTTGCATACGGATTCGGCGACGACCTTGTCTCCTTCTTTGCGCATCTCATTCTTGCTGCACTGCGTTTTCTGATTTTCGCCCATCTCTTTTTTCATCAGGTCATCGGTTTTCTCGTCGACACACTGTTGCACCGCATGACTGCCTTGGGCCTGCCCGCTCGAAATCTTGATCTCCCACAGGCCGGACTTGCGCTTGGGCGCATCGAAGGAAGCGGCGGCAGCAGCGCTGGCGGCAAAAAGGACGAGGAGCAGGGCGAAATATCTCATGTTGCGCTCCTTATCAGGAAGTTTTTCGATTGGCGCCGGACGTGAGTTAGATCGCCGCCGGCGAATCGAGTTCGAAGCCCAAATCCGAGATCATTTGATGGGCATCGGAGGCTTCTTGTCCCGGCGTCGTCAGGTAGCCGTTAACGAAGATCGAATTCGCCGGGTAGAGCGCCATCGGCTGCAGCGAGCGCAGGTTGATCTCCTGCCGCCGGCGACGCGGATTTCTTTGCTCGGATTGACGAAACGAAAAAGGCAGAGAGTTTTCATGCAACGCTGCGGCGTGAGATGTTTTTTGTCCTCGAAGGGAGTTTTCGGGATTGAAGTGAGAAAATTGATCGGGATCGAATCGATGTCCATGGCGCGCAGCGACAATGCCAAGTCGATGATGTCCTCGTCGCTCTCGCCCATGCCGATGATGCCGCCGGAGCAGGTGCTGACGCCGGCCTGTTTGACGTTCTCAATCGTCGCGACGCGATCGTCATAGGTGTGCGTCGTGACAATTTCCGGATGGCGCGTGCGGCTGGTATTGAGGTTATGGTTGACCCGGCCGACGCCGACGTCTTTGAGCCGGCGGATTTTTTCTTCGTTCATCAAGCCGAGCGAGCAGCAAATATTCATGCCGGTTTGAGCGCGGATCTCGCGCACGGCTTCAGCGATGTCGTCGATCTCTTTGTTCGTCGGGCCGCGGCCGCTGTTGACGATACAGAACCGCACCGCGCCGGCGGCTTTGGCTTGCTTGGCATGTTCGACGAGTTTTTCTTCGACATGAAGGGATAACGGTCGATGGGCGCTTCGGAGACCGAGGATTGAGAGCAGTAGTGGCAATCTTCCGGGCAAAGGCCGCTCTTGGCATTCTGCAACACGTGGATCTGCACGCGTTTACCGTAATAGTGGCGTCGCACTTTGAATGCCGCGCTCACCAACTCGGTAACTCTTCGTCCGTCGCGTCCAATACCGCTCTTAATTCATCTCTGTTCGGGAATAATTCCTTGAAGCGCTTTGTCGGCCAACTGCTGAAAATCCATTCCTACCTCCGAAGTCAGACCGTTTTTAACATGCGCGGTCCGGCCTTGCAAATATCGCGGCGCGAGCGTGGAATTTCCCCACGTGTACAAGAAAGCAGCCAGGACGAAATGGAAAAAATCGGTATCGTGCCGCCGAACCAGCGCATTTCCGGGCGCAAGATCATGGTTATAACGTAGCGCAGCAGCATACTGCCCGCATAAATCGCGCTGAAGCTGGTGAGAAATCCCGCCAAACGCATTCGCGTCTGCGCAAAAATCCTTTGCCGCGCCAGACGTCGGAGACGATCTTGACCATACCGATTAACAGGACTACCTGAGTCGCCAGCAGAGTGGGATACGGAATGAGACCGGACGCCCACTGCTCTGTAGAAGGTAGCCAGCTGACCGAAAAAATACCACAAGAGCTTGGCCCAAGACGCGCAGAAAGAAGAGCACGGTGAGAAAAGCGAGAACGGCGCCGTGCGCGCGAAATCGATCTGGCTTCACGGGAGCAATTCGCTGGCCGTCTTTACGACAAACTGGATTTCGCTCGCCTCCTCAGGAGTAGCGCTCAGAAGCTGCGCCTTGAGTTGCACGTCGCGCGTTCCGGGCTGGAGAGCGGCATTGGCTTTGCGCTGAACCAGCCCGGTTTCATCACGCACAATACCGGTGCGCCGAGGCGCCGAGACTCGCGTTTCTGCGCATATTCGACATTGAGCGCGCGCAGGGACGCGTCCAGTTCCTGCAGCAATTGCATGAGACGTTCTTGAGCCGGCATCGCACCGTCCAATTCCACGAAGAAAGAGTAAAGAGATTCTTCCGCATCGGCACAGGCGCGAAAGTGTTGAACCGCCATTCCCGCGGCGTTTTGCGCCTGTGCCATGGCCTGGATCACCTGGTTGACGTGAAGTTTCTCTCCAGTGATGTTGGTCACATCGCGGCCTTTGCGGACGAATTCAATCAACGGCGTTTGGTTATAAAAACCGGCGACGCGAACGACGTCATTGATATCGTAGCGGTAAAGACCGGCGGCCGTGGTGAGAACGAGATAATAACTCGCTCCTGCCTCGAGCTCAGCGCAGGTAAGGATCGTGGGCGCCGGGCTGTCAATTTCCGATTCGGGAATGAACTCATAGAAATTTTCATCGATAGCAAGAATCCCGGCCGAGCCTGAGTCGGAAATCGGCAGCGTCATCTGCGCCTCGCTTGCCATATAGCCGAGATCACGCACCGGCGTCGTCTTGCCGAACCAGCGGGCGAATTCTTGCAGACGGACGCCGACGGTACCGCCCTTCCAACAACCGATGAGTTGCAGTCGCGGCCAATATTCTCTGGGGCGGAGCGTTCCGTCGCTCTTGATTAAAGATTCGAGTCTTCTCGCGCGCGCGGGGTTTTTCCTGAGACGGCCCGCGAGCGCCGCGCGCATTTCGGGCTGGAGGTTGCACCGCGCCGTGATGGTGCCGTCGCAAATGTCCTGGATAATTTCGTGTTTATTTCGATTGACGGTTTCCAACCAGCTTCAGAATCGTGCTCGGGTTGGGCGTGCCGAGAAACGTAATATCGTGTTCCAGTGCCAAGCGCATGATGAGATAATACTTGGCTTCGAAGTCCTTCACTTCGGCGATCTCGTAGGGTGTTGCATAAGCGTTCTGAATCCAGCTCGGAGTGCTTTGATAGATCAATCCGGAAGCCGCGCCGAAAGGGATGCCGCCCGCCGTGCGCCCCTCGACGACGGGACTCACGACACCGAGCAGCTTGCCGCTAAAAAGATCCGGATGGTCGATCAACGCGCGGTAATACCACAGTCGGGTGAGCAGGCGATGATTTCTGCGCGTGGTCTCGGTGATGGGGATCAGTTTGGGCTGGCCGGTGCTGCCGCTGGTCATGGTGAACATCAAAAACCGGCGCTGCTGTCAACGCATTGGCCTTCGCCGTTTTGCGCGCACTCGATGTACGGACGCAGACGCTCGTAGTCGCCGACGGAGACTTGCGCGCGATAATCGCTGAGAGAATGAATGGCCTCGAAGCGGTGATCGCGGCCGAAGCGCGTAGCGCGATTTCGCTTGATGAGATCGAAAAGCAGGTGATTTTGGATTTCCTTGCGGCTTAGCCGTCAGGTCGTGCCATCGCGTCCACTGGCGACGCGTGAGAAACGCGGCGGCTTTTAGAAGGATGCCCATTTCGCTCTATCCGCGCACTTCGGCTTGACCCGGTTGCGAGACGCTCCAAGACGTCTTCCCGACTGTGACGCTGAGGCCGCGCGTTTTCAAGAGCGGCGCGCGTCCGCCTAAACCGAAAGCGACGCTTTCGTATGTGAGATCTTCGGCGAGCGAGCCAAGTGCCGAAGGAGCCTTCGGCGAATTCGAGCGCAGGCAAATACACGCCGCAAAGGTTCGGCCTGCGGCCGAGAGGATACCGGTTTCGCCTACTTGCGCGCCGACTTGGATCTTGATGCCTGCTTCATGCGCGAGCTTGGCGATGGCGAGGCTGCCGGTGATGCCGCCGTTTTTGACAGGCGGATATTGAAGTAATCGCAGGCGCCAAGCTCTATGAGCCGGCGCGCCTGTTCTAGCGTGACGAGCGACTCGTCGGCCATGACGGGGATTCCACTCCCAGCGCGTACGCGCTTCATTCCTTCCAGATCTTCGGCGGGCACCGGCTGCTCGATTGCTGCCAATTTGAATTGCTCGAGTCGCTGCAATTGTTCGATTGCTTCGTGAGCATTCCAAGCGCCGTTAGCGTCCGCGCGGAGTGTCGACTCCTCGTCGCCGACGCGCTTTGCGCACGGCGTCGAGTCGCGCTGCGTCGTCCGGCGGTGCCGACTTTCACTTTGACCTGGCGTAATCCAAGCCGCGCCATGCGTTTGGCGAGAAGCGGCGGCATCTTTCGGCTCATCGGCAGAGATCACGCCGCTGTAGACGACTTCGAAACGGGCGGGAGGAAGCAAATCCGCCAGCGCGCAATGATCAACGCGCAGGCTCAATCGAGCAGGGCCAATTCGACGGCGCAAAAGCGGCATTCCACGCGGCGACGGTCGTTTCGCCGTTATCGCCGCGTGTCCAGTTCGGCATTAGCGCTTGCAGGTGTTCAAGAGTTTCCCAGCCTGGCGCGAAAGTTTGACGAAAAGTTTTGGCGCCAGGTGGTCGCGAATACGCGCGACCATAGGTTTCCGTCGTTTCTCCGGTAACGTAGGAGCGCGGCAGACTCTCGCCGAAACCGCTGCGGCCGTCGCTGCCGGTGACTTTGACGATCACCGCGTCGCTTTCTTCGCGGTTGTGCAGCGCATGGCGAAAAACTTGGTGGAACGGGATGCGCAATTGGTAGATGGTTGCGAGACTCGATGCGCTGGGCTTGCGCCGTCGCTATTTTGTACTCGAGTGCGTTGTTTCGAGCGGCGGAAAGTAGTGGCGCACGAAGAGGTTGTCGCCGAGAGTGAACATGCGCGATCTGGTCGAATAACGGATCGGGAATCTGATGAAAGTTCAAACAATCCTGATCACGGTCACGCCTTCCTCGGCGTGGCGGATATCGACTTCCGGAATGAAGCTCAAACCAGAGCAGCGCCGCTTTAGGGATGGAATAGTGATTCGTCAAGGCTGCGGCGATTTCGCTCGAACAGCGCGACAGCATGAACTCGAAAGCCATGGTTTCCAGCAGGACGAGATAGACAAAGCTCGCGCAAGGTCGCCACCGGCACTCGGGTGGCGCAGAAGATCGCCACGCGTTTGCGCGCATCGGTGATCAGCCTGATCGACTTCACTTCTGGGAAATCCGATGCCTCGCACCAGCTTGACCAGCAGCGCTGAGTGAGGTTTTCGTCTCTCCGAACGGCCCATTTCCTCCATGAGATTTTCTTTCAACAGCTCGGCGGCATTGACGGAAGAGCAGCAAAGCACAGCGCCACGATATGCGCAGACAAATAATGCGTGCGAAAAACGTTGCGGATGAACCTCGTGAGCGGCTTCGGTCGAGGCGTGACCGCAAGCGAGGCTTTGATATTCTCGCGGAGTCGCGAAATTCGCGGGTCGCCTCGTTGAATGCTCGGGTAATTCGCTCGACGGAGATCATTTCGACCCTTTCGTAGCGTTGCGCGCTGAATAAAGAACCGTAGCTCACGCGCCCGGCGTTTGAGTTTTTCCTGTGCCATCGCTTTGACTTTTTAAGTCGACTTTTCCAGTGCCAGAGTACGGGAAGCGCATCGATGGGCGTGGAGATTTTCCCGTTTGGGAATCCAAAGCTTGGGTAGCTCGGACTGGTTCAGTCTTGTTCCAAAGATCCTCTTTGCTGACGCCGTTCTGAGCGTAGAACGCGATGAGTCTCTCGCCCCGTTGCTCGTCGGGAAGGGCGGTGACAGCGAGAGGCGATGCCGCCGAAGGCCTCGTTGATGACCTCTTCGACTTTCATGTGCGGCACCATTTCGCCGCCGATCTTGCTGAAGCGCGAAAGCCGGTCGGTGATGCGAATGAAGCCGTCTTCGTCGATGGCAGCAACATCGCCGGTGATATACCAGCCGTGGCGCATCACTTGTTCCGTGAGGTTGGGCTGGTTTAGATAGCCGAGCATGCACGTTCGGGCCTTTGATGAGCAACAGCCCTTCTTGGCCGGGGCCGAGAGTTGCTCGGTATCCGGATCGATGATCTTCGCGGCGACGCCGGGGATCGGGTGGCCGACCGTGCCGGGTTTGTGGCCGATCTGACTTTCTTTGCCGTCGACGACATCCGGCGTGTTTACGGCGACCACCGGCGCGAGCTCGGTGCAGCCGTAGCCTTCCAGGATGGTCGATGCCGAATCTTTCTTGATACGCGTTGGCGATTTGCCCGCGCAGCTTTTCCGCGCCGGCGATTAAGTATCGCAGCGATGGCGAATTGCTCTCTCGTGCAACGTCTTAAATAGCCGGCGTAAAAAGTCGGCGTGCTGATGAGCAACGTAGCTTGATATTTCTGTACGGTTTCACCGATCGTTTTAGCGTCGGTGGGATTGGGATGATAAACGACGCCGAATCCGGCAAGCAGCGGCAGCCAAAGCGTGCCGGTAAAACCGAAGGAATGAAACAATGGCAATACGCCCATGATGCGATCGCTAGCGGTGAACTGGATCACTTGGCCGATGCCTTCGACATTGGCCGCAATGTTGCGGTGCGAGAGCATGACGCCTTTGGGCGCGCCGGTGCTGCCGCTGGAAAAAATCACGGTGGCGAGATCGTCGGGCTTCTGGGCTTTGACGTAGCGACGGGTCAGCAAAAATGCGGCGGCAAGAGGAAAGCTTTCATCGTCGCGCCGATTTTTGATCGGCGTAAAAGTTTTGCGAATCTCTTCGAGAAAAACCATGCCCGCCATTTCTTTCACGCCGGCTTTGGCGAGGAAGACTCGGAAGTGATGATGGTTTTGATGGCGCACTGCTCAACCGATGCGTCCATCGCTTCGCTGCCGGCGGTGAAATTCAAGTTGACCGGAATTTTTCCGGCGAGGAGAATGCGATGTTGGTCAGCGCGCCCGCCGACGGACGCCGGCAGAATCACTCCCACCATCGACTCTGCAACACAATGTTTTCGCGCCCAGTTCGAGAGCAGCAGGCTGCCGATCAAGCTCTTACCGTAACTCAATTCGGTGCCGGTCGTGTCGGCCATGCAGAAGAGAACCAGCGCCGCTTCGCCATCGCGAATAAAACTGGCGTGAAGAGGGCGGCGCTGCTTTCGCGGCGGCCAGCGCGTTGCTTTCGAGCTCAAGGACGGCATTGCGCACTTCCTGCACGGTTGCATCGGGCGAAGCGGCGAGCCAAAAGAGACGGTCACAGGATAGGAACAATTTTTCGGCTGTTTCCAGAAAAATCGGCCCGCTCTTGAAGCTGAAGATGCTGCCCCAAAGCTGATCGAGGTGAACCGGCACGATGGGAATATTCGTGCCATCGACGATCTTTTCGAAGCCGCGTTTAAACGGCAGCAAGTGACCGACGCGGCTGATCGCGCCTTCGGCGAAGATGCAGACGATATGGCCCTTGTCCAGCTCGTTGCGCGCATGTCTGAGCGACTGAACGATATCGCGTCGGTTGGTTGCCGACACCGGGATCGAGTGCATGAGGCGGAAAAACCAGTGCAAAGATTTGAGGTCGTAATAATCGCGATGCAACATGAAGCGCACGAAACGAGCCGTTGCGCCGCCGATCATGAGGGCGTCGACGAAGGAAACGTGATTCGACACGAGCAACGCGGGACCCCGCGCCGGCAGATTCTCGGCGCCGATGACCGTGATTCGATAAATCGTGTGCGTGACCAGCCAAAGAATGAACCGGACAAAATAGTCGGGGAGCAGGTAAAGAATCACCGCCGTGCCGGCCAAAGTGACCAGCCCAGTCAGCAAAATGATCGAATCCGGTGAAAAGTGTAGCGGCGTCTTCAGAATCCAGTGAATTGCCGCGGCGAGAAAGATGCCGATCGTGTTCATGAAATTGTTGGTCGCGATCAGCTGGCCTTTTTCCTCCTTGTCGCTGCGCTGCTGGAGTAATGCGTTCAGCGGCACGGCGAACAGGCCGGCGGAAAATCCAAGCAGGACCAGCGACATGCCCGTGAGAAGATAGGACGGCGCGGAGAGCGCGACCAAACCCAGACCAACGCCCATCGCAACGGAGCCCAGGGGCACCAAGCCGAGTTCGATATGGTCGCCCGAAAGGCGGCCCGCAGCGAGGCTTCCCGCGCCAATGCCGACCGCCAAAAACGTCCCAAGCAGCCCGATGTGAAACTCGTCCAGTTGCAAAAGTTCTTTGCCGAAAAAAGTAGATTGATCTGCACGAGCGCGCCGAGAAACCAAAAAAGAAATCCCGATCACCGTCAGCCAGAGCGGGCGCTCGGCGCGCAAACGACGCAGGCCGTCGACGACCTCACCGAAAGGATTGAGCCGCATCAGCTTGGCGGCGCCGGATGCGGGAACTCGAGTGATGCGCAAACTTGTCAGGCTGCCCACGACGGCGACGGCGATCATCATGATCCCGATTACCGGTAAGTTGTGTTTCCACAGCGCAAAGATCGCGCCGCCCACGGAGGTGCCGAGAATGATCGCCATAAAGGTGCTCATCTCGAGCAGGCCATTGCCGCGGGACAACTCTTTTTCAGGAAGCATCTCCGGCAAAATGCCGTACTTGGCCGGACTAAAGAAGGTGGCATGGAGTCCCATGAGAAAGACGCCGGCAAGCATGGCCTGAATATGGCCGGTGAAGAATGCTCCCAGGGCCAAAACCATGATAATGATCTCGAACATTTTGACCGCCACTAAGATGGTGCGTTTGCTGTACACGTCGGCCAGATGACCCGCATAACCGGAAAAAAGCGCCGATGGCAAAATGAACAGAAAAGCGATCAGCTCGACGTAGTTATCGGCGCCGTTTGTGGCCAAATCCAGAGCGATGAACGACACCACGATTTTTAAAAATTGTCGTTGAACGCGCCGAGGAATTGCGTGCAGAAAAAGCAAAAAGCCCGGTTGCCTGAGCGTATCGCTATACTTACCGTTAGCCATATCGACCCAGCTTACTAGCGTCCCATTTCTTCGGCAAGTTCAAAGCTCATCAGAAATTTGTGGTCCCTTCACTGCGAAGCGGCTGTCCTCGCACAGCCGACGGGCTCGAAAGTAATTTTAGTAGACAGGCTCGCCCCAGCAAATCATGGATTTGCACAAACTATTGCAGCGATTCAAGGAACCGCCCATAATCGATTGCATGGAAATGGTTCAATTAAAAGTTCCTCAGTGGGAGAAGCACGTCGGTTTGTTGCATGGCTTCATGGGCCGGCAAGGCGGCAAAAGTGGCGGGCGTTACGCCGAGCTGAATGTTTCTTACCGAGTCGGCGACGATGCCAAGGTCGTCAGCCAAAATGTTTGCGACATGAAGCTGGCCGTCGGGATTCACGATGGCCGTATCGTGACCATGCGCCAGGTGCACGGCGATCACATCGTCGAAGTCACGGATAAAAAACTCAAAGAAGCAGGCGAAGCGGATGGCATGATCACCGGCGAATCGGATGTTTATCTCGGTGTGTTAACCGCCGACTGCGTGCCGATCCTCTTCGTTGCACCGAAACAACGACTCACCGCCGCCGTGCACGCGGGGTGGCGCGGCACGTTGGCGGGAATTGCTGACAAGACGGTGCGGTTATTCAAGAGCCGGTACGACGTCGAAGCGCATGATTTGGAGGTCGCGTTTGGCCCATCCATCGGTCCGTGTTGTTATGAGGTGAAGGAGGATGTGACGGTGCCGCTGATGAAAACTTGGGGGCGCTTGACGACCCCGAGCATCCACGTCAAAGAAGGAAAATCGTTTATCAATCTGCGCCGGCTCAATCGAGATATCGTACGCGCATCCGGCGTCCCCGGAAAGCCAGCTCTTTAACGTCGGTCCTTGCACCGCTTGCGCCATGGACCAATTCTTTTTCCTACCGGCGCGAGGGCGGAGAGACCGGCCGGCAAATAAGTTTCATCGGTTGGTTGCCCTCCTAGCCTTTTGCGGTGATTAGCCCCTTTGAGGCTAATCCTGGATAAGATTTCGGCCGCTCGAGTGACCGATTTTGCCCTAGTGGATGGCCTTCATGTGCGAACAGATGGTCCCGGGCATCAAACCGACACTATTACTCGCAATAGTTCGGTCGATCATTTAACATACGGTTTGCATTGCCGAGAGTAGAGTGATGGCAAGGATAACCCACCCCAATTACGGATGACCGGTCCACTTTTTGGCGCCGTGGCGCCGGGTTTACGCCTATAGGCATCCAAGGTCGTCTTAATCCCATGGCCATGTCCGCACAAAAATCCCCGCGGAGGAACAGCAGTGGCTGACCGATTCCTTCGATCGATCCCAATGGCCGGGTGTTCGAATGGCGCGGCGAGATCTATCGAGTGATCGAGCCGGCCTATGCCGCGCGCTGGCAAGAGTTGGCGAAGGACGGCACGATATCCACGCTCTATCCGCGATGGTTTGTTGATCGAAAGCGAGCTAACGAGTCTTACGACCGAATCAAATCAGGCGGTTCTGCGTCATCGCCGGGTGCCGGTCGTCTCGTATTGCTATGAATGGGTGGCGCCGATGCTTAAAGCAGCGGCGCTCGTTACCGTGGAACTTTGCATTCGGCTGGCCGAAAACGGGCTAACGCTGCAAGACGGTCATCCGTGGAATATTCTATTCGACGATACGAAACCGGTTTATATCGACGCTGGTTCGATCGTTCCGGCCGCGAGACGATATACTGTGGGCGCCATACCAGCAGTTCTGTAATTTTTTTCTCTTTCCGCTTTATCTTTATGCCGCCGACCGCGACCGGATAGCGCGTTGGTTGCTGCGCGATTACCTTTGCGGTGTGACCGACGAAGATTTGCTGGCGGCGCTGCCGCTGTCATTCAAACTGCGCCATCCGCGGCGGACGCTCGGTGTCGCGGTGCCCAAATGGGCCGGCAAATTATTGGAACTCCTGCCCGACGATTTGCAGCAGCGGTTTTTTTCCATTTCTAAGACTGTCAATAGCGGGCCGACAAATCTAAACCTGAAAATCAAATTTCTGGAGTCGTTAAGGCGAGACATCGAGAGTTTGCGACTCTCCGACGGCAACAGCCATTGGGCGCGTTACTACGGGACTACCGACAAGAGCTACTTTCAAACCGAGTTGTCGCCGGGCGACTGGCAGAAAAAGCAACATATCGTGAGTGAGATTTTGGCCAGTGTTCGCGCGAAAAGCGTGCTCGACGTCGGCGCTAATACGGGGCACTACGCCAAACTTGCGGCGGACAGTGGTGCGCGGGTTACCGCCTGTGAACTCGACGTCGCGGCACTGACTGTTTGTTACGAGCGCGCGCGAAGAGAAAAATTGAACATCCTGCCGTTGGCGGTCAATGTGTTTAGCGACTCGCCGACCCCGGGTCGTGGCGGAGTGGCCTCGCCGCCGCCTTCCGAGCGGCTGCGCAGCGATCTCGTCATGGGCTTGGCCCTCATTCATCACGTCGTTGCAATGCAACGCATGAACATCGTTCGAGTGAGCGAGATCTTGGCCGCCTTGAGCTCTCGTTGGTTGCTCTTAGAATTCGCCGCGCCGTTAAAGTCGAAAATCGGCGCGAGTCCCGTGCCGGGCTTGGACGATTACACAGTCGACGATCTCGAAAGCTGCTTGAAACAGCATTTCAAGGCTATCCGTCGATTCTCTTCATATCCCGACGAGCGCAAACTATTTCTATGCGAAAATGACGCGCCTCTTCGAGATCTACGGCAAGATAGCGAGGCCCTGGCTCACGCTGGTCGTTTACCTCTGGATACTCGAGCTGCTGGCCACCTTCTCCGCTCGCGATCCGGAGCCGCTGTTTGATCGAATTGCCGACTGTAGCGCGATCCTGGCGACCTTGAGTTTCTGGATATGCGCCGGGGTCTTGTTGCCCTCGCTTATCGCTCTGTTCGACAATCGCCGGACGATTTTCACCCTTAGCGCGTTCGCGCTCAAAGTCGCGACGATTCTGGTCACTGCTTTCTATTTCGTTCGCTGGATCTTTAATTGGGCGGCTTTATTCGGCGCTACGAACGCCGTCACATACCTGCTGCTCGGCGTCGGCCTGTTACTGGCGGTATGGAGTGGGTTCAGGCTCAAGAATCGCGTCCAATCGACGGCTGCTCCAGTCACATTAGAACACGGCTGGTGCTATTTTGCGCGGCCAGTTTTGCTAGCGGCGATACTCATTCTAGTGGTAAAGCTCAGCAACAACTTTTGGTGGGAGTCAGGCGCTCGCCGGTCATTTGCTCATCCTTCCGCGCGCCGGCCCAATGTCGTCCTTCCACGGCGGACGCATTACGCGCGCAAAACATGTCGTTATACGGTTATCATCGGAAGACCACGCCTTTCCTCGATCGCTTCGCCAGCGAGAGCAACGTTTATACTCAAATGCACGCTAACAGTACGTCGACGCGGCCCAGCCTGACTACCATTCTCACTGGAAAAGATCCATTTTCCCATGGCCGTCTGACAAAATTTCTGCCGGTTTACGACAGCCTGGAAAATCTGGTCGCGCTGTTGCGCGACCAGGGCTATACCACGGCGGCGATCAGCAGTAATGCGGATGCCACATTCTACTATCTTGGCTTGATTAAGTATCTTGTCCATGGCGAATATCCCAATTTTCGCCGGTTGACTCTGTCATTTTTGCGCGACAATGGCGTTTATCCGACCCGCTCGGGAACCAGGATGTACGATGAATTCGCGCGCTGGCTTTTCCCCTTAGGTTATCCGGAAAGGACGCTCGGTTATGGCGCTGCAAGCGACACCATCGCGCTAGCGACTAAACTTTGACGAAGCTGCCGGAACCGTTTTTCCTGTTCGTGCATCTGCACGAGCCACACGACCCCTATGAAACACCGCCGCCGTTCAAGGACAAGTACGCAAGGGTCGGCAACCGTGAAGCTCGCGAGAAGCTGTCGGGCTTTTATTACGGCCGATATCAGCCGGATTTGCAGCCGTTCGTCGATGCCGAGCGCGATCATTACGATGAGGCGATCGAATATTTAGATGCTGAGCTCGAACAGTTTGTGAACGCGTTACGGCGAAGCCCGAAAAGCCAAAATACTTTGTTGGTTTTGACTACTGACCATGGCGAGTCCTTCGAGCGCGGCTTTCTGAATCACGGCGAGGATTTGTACGAAAGCTCCATCCATGTGCCTTTAGTGATCAAATTTCCGGTCAGCGAAAAGGCGAAAGATTATTTTTTCCGGTTCAGTCGATCGATATCGCGCCGACCATCGTGGAGACGGCGGGTATCGCCGTGCCAACGTGGATGGACGGCGCTTCTCTGATCAAACCGGAAGGGCCTCGATAGGAGAGAAAAATCGCGGTCAATTACAAAGACCCCGCGCGGCGAAAAATTTATGACCAGCCAACCAAGGCGGCGATCCGTTGGCGACAGTTCAAGATGATCGTGAGCTGCGATGTCGGACGAGCGGAGCTGTACGATCTCGATCAGGACTCGGGCGAGCGCAATGATTTGTTCCAGTCGTCGCCGGCGCTGGTAGGAGAATTATGGGAAAACTCCAGCGTCATCTCGCGAAGAGCGCGGCAAAAATGCCCTGTTTGTTTCATCCGAATGGTTAGGCTGGATAGTGTGAAAACGTGATGCTCAGAAATTGAACCACTGCCTTGGGTATGATGAAAACAATTGCCGCATTGGTGTTTTTTTTGTCTGTTCCAGCTAATCGTAGTTGGGCCCGCCGCGGCTTATATCGATCCGGGGACGACCGGATTGGTATCGCAAGTCTTGTACGTTCTGTTCTATGGCGCGTTGGCAGCCTGCCTCTATTTTTTTCGTTCTCTTATTTCGTTCGTGACCGGCCTCAAGGAGTTTTTAGCTAAATTTTTCGGTCGCTGGCTCCAGCGCTAATATATTGCAGGCGTATTCCCGGATGCTTGATTGGGTCCCACGGTGTTCTAGAGCGCAAGGCAACTTAGCGGTTCCAAGTCTTTTCTTATTTTTCCGGTTGTATTAAGCAGTAGAAAATTCAGGCAAAGGTGGATTTCGACGCGGTGCTGCGCAGGAGAAGTCGTCCTGGCTGCAGCGCCGATGGGAGTCGAAGAACATTTACAGCTTAGCAGGAGCGCGAATTATGAAATTCACTCGGCGAAACTTTCTCACTAAAGTCACCGTGGGTGTTGCCGGCGTATCACTCATGCGCGATCTCGGTTGGGCGCAGACGAAGGGCAAACTCGGTTACATGAAGATCGTCGACAACGCCGCAATGTTCATGGCTATGGAAAAAGGCTTCTTCAAAGCCGAAGGACTCGAGATCGAGACCGTGCCGATGGCAGGTGGCGCGGTGATCGTGCAAGGCGTGACTTCCGGCGATCTGCAATTTGGCTGGACGAATGTGATTTCACTCTATCAAGCCGTCGTCGAGGGTTTCGACTTTAAGTTGATCGCCGGCGGCGCGACCAATGTCAGGGGAACCAACGAGACCAACGCCATCGAAGTCCTGAAAGACTCTCCGCTTAAAAGCGCGAAGGACCTTGAAGGTAAGACCGTTGCGGTCAACACGCTCAACAACATCGTTCACTTGATGGCAATGGCTTGGGTCGACAAGAACGGCGGCACATCGAGCAAAATCAAATTTGTCGAGATTCCGTTCCCGCAAATGGAACCCGCTCTGGTTGCCGGCAAAGTAGACGCGATCAGCGTGCAAGAACCCTTTGCCGCAGCCGCGGCGCGCAAGCCGGAGGTCCGCGTCTTGTCGAATCCATGGGGCGATGTCGTGCCAAAATTTTTGATCGCGAGCTGGTTCGCGTCCGACAAATGGATTCAAAAAATAAGCCAACGGGTCAAGCCTTCGTGCGCGCTATCAATCGCGGCATCGATGCCATCCACGCGGACAAAGAAGGCGGGAGGAGCGCGATGATCAAGTGGTCGGGGTTGAATCCGGACATGGTCGGCAAGATCGGCCTGCCCCTCTTCGAAAAAGCCGTGTCGGAAAAGGATGTCCAGGTCACCATCGATTTGACTTTAAAATACAAATTGATTTCCCAAGCGATCAAAGCGCGGGAAGTGATCAGCGACATCGCGCCGAAGGCTTAGGAAAAAGTTGGAGTAGAGTAAGAGCCCAATACTCCAATTATTCCATTCTCCCGTGGCCATCCTCGAAGTCCAAGGTCTGTCGAAGAGCTATCGTCAAGCTAGCGGCGAAACCACAGTCGCCATCGGTAATATCACTTGCCAGGTTGAAGCGGGAGGATTCGTTTCGTTCGTCGGGCCGTCGGGCTGCGGCAAGACGACGCTGCTCATGTCGATCGCTGGGCTTTTGGCGCCGACGTCGGGGCGAGTCACTGTCAACGGCAATCTCGGTCGCCGGGCCGCCGGCGAATTTGGTCCTGCTGTTTCAAGAATATAACAAATCGCTCTTCGCCTGGCGTTCGGTCCTCGGCAACGTTCGTTTCGGTCTGGAAGCGCGGCGACGTCAGCTCGGCGGATGCCGGAGAAAAGGCCAAAACGCTGATCGAGCTCGTCGGCCTCAAGGGGTTCGAAAACCATTATCCTTGGGAGCTTTCCGGCGGCATGCAGCAGCGCGTCGCCATCGCCCGGGCACTCGCGTACGAACCGGAAGTCTTGTTGATGGATGAGCCGTTCGGCTCGCTCGACGCGCTGACTCGTTTGGAGCTCGAAGATGTCTTGCTGCGGATTTGGGCGGAGCTCAAGACGACGATCCTTTTATCACCCACGATATCGAAGAGGCGATCTATCTCTCCGATCGCATCTGGGTATTGAGCCGCCGCCCGTCGCAGATCATCGACGAAATCGAAATCACCTTTACGCGGCCGCGCAACCAGGTGACGACTCGCGCGGAAGGGCGATTCATGGAAATCAGAAATGCCATCTACGATCAGATCCGCAATTGATGGGTGCCGCGAAAAAATTCAACTGGCTTGGTTGGTCCGCCTTCGCTCTTTGTTGTGCCTCTGGGAGCTCGGCTCGCGCGCGGCGCCCAAGCTGCAGCTTTATGTGCCGCCGATCAGCCAAGTGATGGTGACGCTCGGGCAGTTGGCGTTGGCCGGTCCGATCGTAAAGCACTTGATGATTACGCTCGGTCGATTCTTGGAAGGATATCTGCTCTCTGCCGCGATCGGCGTTTCGCTGGGAATCGTTCTCGGCTATTTTCGCATCGTCCACAGTTTTCTAGAAATGTCGATCGAATTTCTCCGGCCGATGCCATCGGTGGCGATCATTCCCGTCGCCATTTTGGCGCTCGGCATCGGCGACTCGATGATTGTTGCAGTCACGGTTTATGCCACCGTCTGGCCAATCCTGATCAATACCCTCGACGGCGTCCGGCGCATCGAAAGATCTTGCTCGACACCGGCCGCACGTTCAGTCTCGTGCGTCGGCAAATACTGTGGCAAATCATTTTGCCGGCCGCCTCGCCTTACATCGTTACCGGGTTACGTCTCGGTGTGTCCATCGCGCTTATCTTGGTCACGACCGCCGAGATGATCGCCGGCAGCAAGGGCTTGGGCTTTTTTATCCTCGACGAAGAACGCTCCATGAACAGCGCGGCCATGTACGGCGGTATTCTCCTGGTCGCAGCTCTGGCTATACGCTCAATCGGCTGTTTCTCGTCGTCGAAGCGAGGACGATGCGCTGGCACCGCGGCGTGACCGCGCGGGAATCGGCCCAAGATGCAACCAAGGCGACTGAACGGAGTTTTGTTTCTATGCGCGTTATTGGTCGCGTGGGAGATCGTGGCGCAGGCGCAATGGATCAATCCGCTGATCGTGCCGCCGCTCAGCAGGATCTTGCGCATTTTCTGGGAGCAGGTTTCCTCGGGTCAAATCCCGGCGCAGATACTCGTCAGCATGAAGCGCGCGGCGGCGGGTTACTTCCTCGCCGCCGCGGTGTTTATTCCGCTGGGTATTTTTATGGGCCTGTCGCAGCGAATCTACAGTCTCTTCGAAGTCATCGTCGAGATGCTGCGGCCGGTGCCGCCGCCCGTGCTGATTCCGTTGGCGATGCTGTTTTTCGGTCTCGAAGACAAGATGAAAATCTTTGTAATCTTTTTTCCTGCGCCTGGCCGATCCTGCTCAATACGCTCGACGGCGTGCGCAGCATCGACCCGGTGCTGGCGAACACCGGCCGGACGTTCGGCTTGTCGCGCCTGAAAACCCTATGGCAAATCGTTCTTCCCGCCGCCGCGCCTGCAGGTGATGACCGGCATGCGCGTGAGCTTGCCGATCACGCTGATCCTCGTGCGTGATTTCCGGAAATGGTCGGCAGCACGGACGGCATTGGCTACTTTATTCTCGACGCGCAACGAAGGTTTAAAGTCGCGCAGATGTACGCCGGCATGTTTTCCTTGGCACTGCTCGGCTACCTGCTGAATCAGCTTTTCGATCTAGTGTATCGACGGCTGCTCGCCTGGCACTGGGGGATGATGCGAGGAAAGGATGAAGGATAAAGGCAAAAGGATAAAGACAATGGATAAAGGTTTTATCCCTTATCCTTCCGCCTTTTGCCTTTCATTAGACCACGGCATGCCGCCGCCCGGAGGTGGTGTCGGTTGATTTTTGCCTGGAAGCCATTCTACTTCTTTGCGCGGGCTGTTGCCTTTGACCGCGAACTTGGCGCGGCCCATGTTGGCGAATTCGATTTCGATTGTGTCGCCGGAATTCACCGGCTTGAGCCCTTCATGGAAGGTGCCGGTGGCGATGATATCGCCGGGGTTGAGCCGGACGAAGCGAGTCAGCCAGGCGATCTGGTTCGGAATCTTGTGCGCCATCGCGCCGGTGTTATAGTTCTGCCGGGGTTCGCCGTTGGTCCACGACTTGACGTTGACATTGTGCGGGTCAGAGATTTCGTCTTTGGTGATGATCCACGGACCGCAACAACCATGGGAATCCTGTCCCTTCGGTACAAATTGCGTGCGCCGCACCATGCCGCGGGTTGAGATATCGAAGAACGGCGCATAGCCGAATACATAATCCAGGGCCTTATTCTCCGGCACGTCCTTGGCTGTTTTACCCATAACGAAAGCGAACTCGGCCTCCGGCTGATAGACTACGCTGGCAGGAATGTCGCGCAGCTCGACCGTGCCGTCCGGTCCCACCAGATCGGGAGATTTGTAGAAATATTCGTTAGGAAAATTGTCCGCGGTCCGCTCGGGGCGATCGATATAATTGCTGAAGGCGGCGATGCACTTGCTCGGCCGCGGCAGCGGGCAACGAAGCTGCACGCTGTCCAGCGGCACGCCGCTCTGCTCCGCCAGGATTTTTTCAAAACGACGGCGATACTTGCGCCAGCCTTCGATAATCTCTTCCATGACCCGCTGCGGTCCCTTGGCCTTGCGTGCGCTGACGCTGTCGCTCACGTCGACGACCATGTTGCCATCTTTGATGACGCCGATTCTATCATCGTTGAATCTCAGGATTTTCAATTGCGTCTCCTCTCTGGGCGAATTTCGGCATATCATTGCGATAACGAGCCGGGGTTGTCAAACCGATCCCGCGCCCAATCGTGCCAGGGTATAATGCCGTCATCTTTCAAATTCATGCGTGTTGGTGTAATCGATTCGAAGGAGGAAACATGCTGCTGATCAACAACCAGGAAGTGGAAAGGCTATTCACGATGAAAGATTGTCTCGAAGCGTTGGAAGACGCCTACGACGATCTGCTCATCGGCGACGCGGTGTATCGGCCGCGCTTGGATCTGTGGATGCCCTGCGAGCGGCCGGACGGCTACTGGCGCTGGGGCACGATGGAAGGAGCGAGCCGCAAGATCGGCGTGTTCGCGATTCGCATGAAATCCGACGTGGTTTATTGGCCCAAGGGCGAGACGGAAGAAAAATATTGCATGCAGCCGGGCACCTGGTGCGGTTTGATCATGGTGTTTAGCGTGCGCAACGGCGAGCCGCTGGCGATCATCAACGACGGGCTCTTGCAGCATATGCGCGTGGGTGGCTGCGCCGGCTTGGGCGCGAAATATTTATCGCGCGCGGATGCCTGCGATGTCGGCATCTTCGGTTCCGGCGGCATGGCGCGCAGTTATCTCGAAGCGTTCTACGAAGTGCGCAAGCTGCGGCGGGTGAGAGTCTACAGCCCGACCCAGGCGAACCGCGAGAAGTTCGCCAGAGAAATGACCGGTAAGTTGGACATCGAAGTGGTCGCTGTCGACACTCCGGAAAGGGTCGTGCGTGAAGCCGATATTGTCGCGACCTGCACGGATTCGACACAAACGATCTTCGATGAGCCTGACTGGCTGAAAGAGGGCGCGCACATCACCTCCGTGCGTGCCTGCGAGATCGGCCCGCGCGTGATCAAGCGCTGCGATCTTTCGGTCAAGCTCGGCAAGAACACCATCGAGGCGATGGACGAAGGCATGATCCGCTTGCACGGCAACGTCGGCTACATCGCCGGACAGCCCGAGGAGCGGGCGCGCATTCCGAACCCGACCGTGGACAATTACAAAGGCGATTACTTTAAATACTTCATGGATGTTAGAGCGGGAAAAGTTCCGGGGCGGGTAAATAATCAAGCAGGTGACGTATTTTATCAACGCCGGCACGCAGGGACTTCAGTTCGCCGCCTGCGCCGGGAAAGTCGTCGAGCTCGCCAAGCAAAAAGGCTGGGCGCGAGCTGCCAACGGAGTGGTTCTCTGCAGGATATTCGGGATTAAGAGCGTCTAGCGTCCAGAGTTTGGTGTCTCGGGTTCTTTCGAAAAGCCGGACGAACCTGAGACGCGAGACACTAGACCCAAAACACGATTAATATCCCAGATCCTCGATCTCCTCTTCGTCCATGCCGAAGTAGTGCGCGATCTCGTGCAGCACCGTCAGACGAATTTCCTCGCGCAGCTCCTCGGGATCGGGAAAATCTTCGAGCAGGGGTTCGGCAAAGATGGTGATTTTATCGGGCAACAACGGCGGATCGAGACTGGATCGGTCTGGGAGTGGGATCCCCTGGTAAATGCCATATAAGGTATCGTGCCGCGGATCGAGCCCTTCGGCGCGCAGCAGCTCGATTGAAGGCCGTTCTTCAACGACGAATTCGACGTTCAGCAACCGCTCGCGAAACGAGCGCGGCAGGCGATCGATGACACGGCCGACTTCTTTCTTGATTTCCCGGTAATCCAACGTCCGCAAGTGTCGCGCAAATGTTTCCTCGCTTCAAGCTTCTGAGGTTATCCTTATTGACCTTGGCGGCTTTAATATTTTCCGGCTGTGCAGCTCCTCTGACTCCCGGGCCGATGACGGTTCCATCAGAGCCGGCGCACTTCGGCGACGATCTCGATGCCGATTCGCTTGCGCACGGCGGTGCGCTACAGCCTCGAGTATCTGCAAAAATTGCCGCCGGATCGCGTCGTCGGCGAGCAGCCGCGTCGCTTTACCGCACAGGAGATCATCGCTTCGCTCCAGGCCTTTGAGGAACTGCTCGATGATTGGCGCTGCGCGGCGTGCTTTTCCCGCGCAATTTCACGCCCGCTTCGACTTGGTGCCGTCGAGCGCCGATTCAGAGTTTTCACAGGTTTTGTTCACGGGATATTACCAGCCCGTGATCGACGGTAGTCTCGTGCCGACGGAAAAGTTCCGTTATCCGCTGTACGGCCGGCCGGCGGATCTGATCATCGCCGAACAGGTGACGCTCAATGGGCCCGCGAAAGTCGAGAACGTTATCGGGCGCGCCGAGGGTGAGCAGTTTTGCCGTACTACACGCGCCGAGAGATCGATGAGGTGGGGTCTGCTGCGCGGGCGCGGTCTCGAAATCGCGTGGGTGGCCGATCCGGTCGAACTTTTCTTTCTGCACATTCAAGGCTCCGGGATTATTCGTTTGGCCGACGGCCGCCAATTGAGCGTCGGCTATGCGGCGCAAAACGGTTGGCCCTATCGCAGCATTGGCCGGCTGCTCATCGACGGCGGTAAAATTGCCAAGGAAGAGATGCTCGATGCAACGCCTGCGCCGCTACCTGAGTGACAATCCTCGAGAGCAAAGCGATATTCTAAATTACAACGAAAGTTATGTTTTCTTTCGCGTGAACCAGGCGGGAGCGCTGGGCAGTCTCGAGGTGCCGGTCACCGCGGGTCGTTCGATCGCGACCGACTCGCGATTGTTTCCCAAGGCGCGCTCGCGCTGATTCAAACAGAAATCCCGGTGATCGATAGCGCGGGTCGATTGGCGGGCTGGCGGCCAATGACACGTTTTGCGCTCAATCAAGATACCGGCGGCGCCATTCGCGGTTTGCAGCGCGCGGACATCTATTTCGGCACGGGAAGCCAAGCGGAAGGTTTAGCAGGGTATATGAACCGCCAAGGTCAGATGTTCTTCTTGATATTGAAGCAGGAGCGAACCGGTTCTAGTGGGCGCACGAATGACATGGACCGGGAGACGAAAAGCGATCGGTAAAACTTCGCTTTCATTTACGTCTACCGCCTGCGATCTTTATTCCCGCGCGCACTTGAGCCATACTTTGAATAATTTACGGATGACATCCTGACATGACGCGGCACACCGAAACGCGAAGGTTGCAGTGGGCATTGGCGATCAGCTCGATGTATTTTTCGCCGAGTTGATCGCCGGCTTTCTCACCAACAGTCTCGCCTTGCTGTCCGATGCCGGCCATATGCTGTCCGGATATCGGCGCGCTCAGTCTCAGCTTATTCGCCTTTCGCATGGCGCGGCGTCCGGCGACGCTGCACAGCACCTACGGTTACCACCGGATCGAGATCCTCGCGGCGCTTTTCAACGGCCTGACTTTGTGGTTGATCGTCGGCATCATTTTCGCCGCGGCCTACAGCCGGCTATCGCATCCGCCGGAGATCGCAAGCTTCGGCATGATGGTGGTGGCGATCCTGGGCCTGCTCGTGAATCTTGCCGCGGCGATGATTCTCCACGGCGGACACCATCACAACCTAAATCTGCGCGGCGCTTTTTTGCACGTGGTGAGCGACGCCGTGGGTTCGGTGGGCGCGATCGTCGCCGGTGTGATCATGTTGACGACCGGCTGGTATCTCGCCGATCCGGTCATCAGTATTTTTATCAGCGTGTTGATTCTGTTTTCGTCTTGGAGCTTGGTGAAAGATTCGCTCAGCGTGCTGATGCAGACCGTGCCGAAAGGTATCCGTCTCGAAGACGTGCGCCGAACGATCGAAGCGGTGGATGGCGTGAGCGCCGTCCACGACTTGCACATTTGGGCAGTTACCTCCGATATTTTTACATTGAGCGCCCACGCGGTGGTGGCCAACGGCGGGGATTTTCATCGAGGTTTTGAACGGCATCGAAGATACCTTGAAGGTACAGTTCAATATCGAGCACACCACGATCCAACTCGAAATCGAAAGCCGGGAGGAAAAAGAGTTCAAAGCTTTTTGACGCCTGCCGGGTTTTTTGTATTCCGGAATATCGTTTATGAAACGACGAACTGTCATGGTCGCGGTTTTCGCCGCGGTGTTTGTTTTGGGCATGGGCTATTCGCTTTGGAACTACGCCGCCAATCGGGATTCATTCATGATTTCGGGCGTCATCGAAGCGGATGACATCCACGTCGGCTCGAGACTCGGCGGCCGGGTGCTCAAAGTGGTCGCGCGCGAAGGCGAGACCGTCAAAGCTGGCGAGCCGATGGTGCTTTTAGAACCCGATGAGCTTAATGCTTCGCTGGCCGAGGCCGAGGCCAATCTACGCCAAATGGAAGCTAAGTATGCGCTGCTCAACGCCGGCTATCGTACCGAAGAAATTGAACAGGCCGAAGCCGCGGCGAAGCAAGCGCAAGCCGAGCTCAATCATTTGATCTCCGCGCCGCGCCGTCAAGAGCTCGACCAAGCGGCGGCGGATTGGGCGGCAGCGAAAAATTTCGGCGGAGAACTCGGACAAAACGGCCGAACTTATGAAAGACCTCAGTAAACGCCATCTCATCGCCAAGCGAGAGGCTGAGGACGCCGCCGCGAAAGCGGAAGAAGCCGAACAAAAGGTGAAGACGCTGCGGCAGCGCTACGATCAGCTGCTGGCGGGGACAGGTCCGGAAGAAATAGCGCGCATGAAACAACGGGTTGCGGAAACCGGCGCCCGGCTGCGCCAGTTGCGCGCCGGGTACCGCAAGGAAGAAATCGCTCAGGCGAAATCGGCGCTGGAGGCGGCGCGCGCGAGAGTGCGGCTGCGCCGCGCCGAGCTGGATGAAACCGTCATCAAGGCGCCCGCCGACGCTCTGGTGGAGACCCTCGATCTCGAATCCGGCGATCTCGTCGCGGCCGGCAAACCGATCGCCACCTTGCTGCGCACCGGCAGCTCATGGATACGCGCTTATCTGCCGGAGAGCGCGCTTACGGTTTGTCCAAGCCGGCGACAAAGTGAGTATTCGCGTCGATTCTTTTCCCGATAGGTCTTTCAGCGGTGTTGTGCGCCGGATTCAGCGCCAAGGTGAAGTTGGGCCGGCGAAGGCGCAGAGTCCTGAAGAGCGCGTGGCGCAGGTATTTCCAACTGAGATTGTGATTGACGATCCCGATCACTTGCTTCGACCAGGCATGAGTGCCGACATAGCGATTTCAAAGGCCACCGTTCGAGGTCAAGCTCAAGTCCGGCAAATCTGAAAAGCGTTGAGCGCTTATCTGGCGCTTGCTCGCGCGAGAAAATTTACTGTTTCGTGGTTTTGGAGCGCGCGTTGGGTCTCAAGATACGCTGGGACTCGAAACCACTCGTTGGCCGCGCGGCAGCAAGCAGGCCATCAAACCGACGCTGATGAACGAGAGGATGCCCAGCAGCCAGAAAATCGTCGGCAATTCGGCGCTGACCAGCATCAAGCCGACGATCGACGTGGATGTGGTTTTGGAAACCTGTTGGATCAAGCGGTCGCACGACACGATGCCACCGCGCAGCTCGGCCGGAGCATTTTGCGTGAGCAGACTTTTCTGCATCGGCGAGATCACGCCATTGGCGAGCCCGTAGAAAAACAGCGCGGCGCCGACCAGCCACACGCCATGGACGAAAGGAACGGCGAGCACCGCGCCGCCGCTGACCAGGAAGGCAAGAAACAAGATATTCGCTTTATCGCGGCCCGCGGCGATGCGCCCGGCTTGACTCGAAGTCAGCATCGCGCCGATCGAAAAAAGATATAAAGCAATCCCGCCGTTGCCGTCGAAACATTTTGCGTGCGCACGAGAAACAGCGGAAAGTAAGTGAGAAAACCGTAGTCGAGAAAGAAGCGCAGAAAACCTGCCGAGAACGCGATGACCAGCCGCGGATGGCGCGCCAGCCGGAGCATGTCGCCGAGATACGCCATAGTCTTTTCGCCGGACTTGCCCTTCGTTTCGGGCATCCAAACTAAAGCGATGAGGCCGACGGGGACGGCGAGAATGTAGCAGGCAAAAGGCCAAAACCATGCGATCGTGGCGAGCAAGCCGCCGAGCGGTGGAAAAATGAAATAACCGATGCGGTCGAGAAAAACTTTCAGTCCCTGGCCGCTGATTTCGTTATCGCCTTCCAGCAGATCGCCGATCAGCACGATCGTCAGCGGAATGACCGCGCTGAAGCCGACGCCCTGAAGCGACCTGAAAACCAGCAGCCAGCCGAAAGTCGGCGCGAACGCCATCGCCGCGCCAAATATGCCGAAGACGATTAGCCCCAAGCCCAGCAGCAGGCGCCGTCCGTACAAGTCGGCGATGACGCCGAAAATCGGCGAGAGCACGATCGCCGGCGCGGTAAACAACGTCATGATCCACGAAAGCTGGGCGTCGGTAATGCCGAAAGGCTGGCTGAGCGCTGGCAAGGCCGGCTGGATAAAATTGACGCCCATCATGAGCGTGATGCTCGCGGCGTAGACGATGCTCAAGGCGCGCGCCTTTGCCGGCGCGAGCGTTTCCATGCCGAACAATGCGCGTTAACGAAGTCATTCGCCGCAAACTAATTCAATCGGTCATGCCAGTCAAATCTCGGTTCTGTCGCCGCGAGTAAGCGCTCGCCGATTTTCATCGCGCGCAGTACGCATCGCCGGAGATACAGATGTCAAGTTTATCGACTGGTGAGCGTGGGGCGAGCGTGATATGGAGAAGCGCAGTCAGGGCAAATTTTTCAACGCAAGGAGCTTGTGATGGGCCAAGACATGCGCACATGGATCGATCGATTGGACAGGGCCGGACTGCTCGCCAGAATCAGCAAACCGGTCGATCCGCGCACGCAGATGGGCGCGCTGCTCTGGCAGGCGCGCGATCGCGGCGCTGTTATTTGAGAACCTGCCGGATTATCCAGGCTGGCGTTGTTTGGGACAGGCGCCGGGCGATGTCGCTCGCGCCCGTCGCGTTCGATACGCCGCGTGAGGAGATGATCCCGGAATTTGTGCGGCGGACAGAGAAGCTCGGGACGACGCGCCTGGTCGAGACCGGTCCGGTTCAACAGAAAGTTCTGATCGGCGACGAAGTCGACATCACTCGAGATGCCGATCCATCAGGCGGGCATTCGCGACGGCGGACCGTTTATCGGCTCCGGTTTGATGATCACCAAAAACCCGCAAACCGGACAGCGCAACCTGAGCTTTCATCGTCTGCAAATGAAGGGACCGAAAAAGACCGGGATACTTTTATATCCGCGCCACGCCTGGACCAACTACCAAATGTACGAAGCGCAGGATAAGCCGATGCCCGTGGCGATCATGATCGGTCATCATCCGATGTATTACTTCGCGGCGCGCGACCACGACCCAATACGGCGTGGACGAGCTGGAGATCGCCTCGGCGCTGCTGCAGGAGAGATGTCGAGTTGGTGAAATGCCGCACCGTCGATCTGGAAGTGCCGGCGTTCGCGGAGATCATTCTCGAAGGGGAAATTCCGCCCAAAGTGAGAGAGCCGGAAGGGCCGTTCAGCGAGTTTCAGGATTATTATCTAACCGGTTCGGGCATGAATCCGATCGTTAATATCAAAGCAATCACCATGCGCGCCGATGCGATTTTCAAAAACGTCCAAAACGGCACGGAGGTCGAAGGCTGCGTTTATCATAAGGTGCCCATGTCGGCGCAGATCCTGCGCCGCGCGCGCAACGTCGGCGGCTCGGCCGATGTCAGAAACGTTTTAGTGATGCCGGGGATTTTCGGCGTCGTGGTGCAGATGAAGCCGCGCTATTACGGCGAGGCGAAAAACGTCTTGATGTCGGTGTTATCGAGCGAGTACCAACATCCCAAAATAGCCATCGCCGTCGACGTCGACGTCGATATCTTCAACTACGCGGAAGTGCTCTGGTCGATCAATACGCGCGTCAACCCCGCAGAGGATATCGCCGTTATTCCCGGATCAAAGATACACGCGATGGATCCGTCCTGTCCCGAGTTCGGCCATCCGGGCGCGCCGGGCTGGCACCGTATCGGCGGCAAGATGATGATCGATGCGACCAAGCCGCCGGAGTGCGATGGCAAGCGCCGCGATGAATTCGAACGGCTCCGTCCGGTGGGCTGGGAAACGATCGATTTGGCGGACTATCTGCCGGCGGGCTCGCCGCCGCTCAGAATTAAACCGAAGATACCGATGGGATAAAAGATGGTTCAGGGTGCACGGGTTGAAAAGTTCAAGGGATGATCAATCAAAAGGGGAGCGACTTCGCGGTGGTGATACGTTATTCCTCAGGTTCGCCGAAATAATCTCGCACGATTCTTTCTTTTATGTATTCTAAAGCGCCCAAATCTTGAATGATGTCACCGCCGGTATCGTAGAAGAAAATATCGCCTTTATGATTTCTGCCGATGGCGACGAGCCATTCCAATTCGTCTCGATCTTCTAATAAGTAATTGATCGCTTGATTAGCCCCTTTGCTGGCGATGATGGTGACTTTGGGGTTGGCGTTTTTCCTTGCCTGGGTCATGGAAGAAGCCTCCTGAATGCAATCGGAGTCTATAACAGAAGAGCCGACGCTACAACTTGGCTGGAAATCGTCCGAAAACCGCCGCGCGCTCTGGTCGACCGATTGGCGAGTTTATTTCATTGCAAAAATCGACGCGGTTCGGCCGGCCTTTGAGCTTGGCTCGCTCTTCGTTGCTAAGCGGCTTGGCGGCGACGACAAACAGGCGATCGGCGCCGACTTGGCCGGTGGCGAGGAGCGCGTCGCGCACGGTTTGAGCGCGCTGCGTGGAGAGTTGACGCAGGTCATCGTCGCTGACTTTTGCGTACTGCATCATCAGCTTTTCCATCTCCGGAACCGGCAGATTTTGCGCTAAGCCGATGGCGTTGCGCGGTTTGGGAAAACTCTCCTCGCCGTAAGCGGTCTTCAGATACTGTTCATACTCGCCTTTGTCGATTTGGACTTCGTCGACCGAACGCGGCGCTTGGCCTTTGCGCGCCAAGTCTTTCAGTTTCTGCGCTTTGACCTTGCGCTCGATGCCGACCCGCTTTAAGCCGTCGAGGTCGCTAATCGGATCGACGCGGCCGATGATCTCCAGGTTGAGACTGGGACGATTGTTCAAAGCTTTGGCTAGTGTCGCGATTTTGTCGCGGTCCGGCTGATCGAGGCTGGCCCGGCCATTGGCGAATTCGATATAGCTCAACTCCTCGCCGCTGCCACCGCCGCCGAAGGCCGCTGCGATCAGCGAGAACGGCGCGGTCACGGCTTTGGTAATGAGATTGATGACAATCCGCAAAACAAGACCGCCGACGCTGAATTGCGGATCGTCGAGGGAGCCACTGATCGGCAGATCGACATCGATGACGCCGTTGCGATCTTTCAACAGGGCGACCGCGAGCAGCACGGGTAGCTTCGTGGCGGTCGGACTTTCGATTTTTTCGCCGAAAGTGAGTTGGTTGAGAATGATCTTGTTTTCGGCGGTGAGCTTGCGGTTGTCCAGCTTGTACTTGACGTTGAACGACAGCTTGCCTTTTTCGATGCCGTAACCGACGTATTTCGCGGAGTAGGGCGTCATGGGGCTCAACTCGATTTCCCGCGCATCGGCGACGATGTCGAGGAAGAGCTCTTTGGAGAGCGGGTTGAGCTTGCCTTTAATGTCCACGGGCGCGGATTCGTCGAGTTTGGCTTTGAGATCGATATCTCCCGGTGTCTCCGGTTTCAGCTCGGAAATGGCGCCTTCGACGCTGGTGAGGTTGGCGGAGTAATTGGGCTTGACGAAGAAATCGCTAAAGTGGATGTTGCCGCTCTGAAGATTGATCTTGCCGATGCTGATCGCCTTGGGAGCGGCGCTATTCTCGACGGGCGGCGCTGGTTTTCTCTCGCCTTCGCCGGCGCGGCCGGCTCTTCTTTTTCTCTTCCGGTTGGGCGGTTAACTTTTGCAAGTTCATTTTACCGTCGGCGCCGAGGATCAGGCGCGAGTAGAAATCCGCCAGCGTGATCTCGCCGATGCGCAATTGAAAAGGCTCCAGATCGAATTGAATCGCGTCGAGCGCCAAGGATTTCCACTTGAGCAGGTCCTGGGCGTCGTTCTTTCGACGCTGCCGAAGTCCGCGACGCGCACGCTGCCTTGGTAATTGACCCGCATGCCGCCGTCGGCCGCCGTGTTAAGCGACAGCTCGCCTTTGGAGCCGATTTGGCCGCCGGTGAGCGATAAATTCACTTTGTCGCCCATGTAATTTTGAAAAGGAAGCAACTCGATGTCCTGGCCGTCCACGGTGAACTTGGCGTTCAATGGATTCACAGTCGCCGTGCCGACCAGACGCAAGAGCCCTTTGTTATTGATTCTGGTTCTGATCGTCGCCTTGCCGCGCTGATTTTTTGCCGTGGAGAAATTCTCGCCGTGAAGGGAAATTTCCGAGAGCGTCGTCTTTGCGCCGGCCGCCGTTCCGCGATCCTCGAAATCGATCTTGAAGCGGTCGAGAGCGATTTGTTTGCGTCGACTCTCCAGTCGCCGTCGTTCTTTTTCGCTGGTTGAGCAGGGCGCGGCGGCCGGACTTTGAGGCTTTGTGATGCGGGCGAGATTGATCGTGCCGTCGGCGTCGCGTTGTATATAGCCGTTACCTTCTTTGCCTTCGATGCCACCAATGACCAGGGTTTTTACCGACGTCCACTGCGACGTCCGTCACCGCCAATGAAGCGATGCGCCAGAGCGGTGCGGGCTGTCCGGCGAGATCGAGGCGAAAGGCGCGCAGAGTGGCGTTCAAATCCGTAAGCTTGATTTCGTTCGCTTCGTCGCCAGCCGCGAAACTGTATTGTGTGGAGATATCGAGGGCTCCATCTTTCACCTCCGCCGCCAGCGCAGTTTTCGTAATAGGGACGCAGCGCGCCGATTTTAAGACCTTCGACGTCGAGTTTTCCCTCGGCCAGCAGCGGCGTGATTTGCAAGGTGCCGCTGTGAGTGAGTTTTTCTTTTACTGTCGGATTCGAAAGCAAGCTCGACGTTGGCCTTCTTGCCCGTCTGATTGGTGAGACCCGTGACCTTGAAGTTAACGTTGTCGAGGCGAGTCTTGTAGGGATGTTGGGGCCCCTCGTCGTCGATATAGTCATCGCCGACTCTCAAGGGCGATCTCCCCGACCGAATAGGCCAGAGGCTTACCTTCTTCTTTTGCTCCGCGGCGTCGGTTTTCACCGGCGTCGACGCCGCGACCAGGTTGGTTAGATTGAGACTGCCGTCCTTGGCGCGGTTCAGATGCAGCTCGAGACCCTGCGATTGACCGACTTGAGCGCGATCGTGTTGGTGAAAACTTCGATGGCGTCGATCAGAACGTCGAAGCTCGGCAGCTTGACCAATGGCGCGCCGCCGGTTTGCTGCATATCAAGATCCGTCAAGCCGAGATTACCGCCTATGGAGAGCACCGACGGATTATTTTTGGGTGCTCTGAAACTGGCTGTTAGCTTGCCGTGCAGTTGACCGGACGGCACTGTGAAGTTCAATTTTACCGGCGAGTATTCGAGATACTTGGCGATTTCCAGTTTGTCGATATTGATATTGAAAGTGCTGTCCCGGGAATCTTTGAACGGGGTGGTGTCGCCGCCTAAGTGCAAAGGTGCGCCATTGATCACCGCGGCAAATTCCGGTTTGACTTTGATATCGACGTAGGAGGGCAAGCTCGAGATAAACGGCACGCCGAGCTTGATCTGAGTCACGCTGTGTTTGGTCTGTTCCGGGCGGTCGTCGAAGTCGATTTTTCCGTCGACGATCTCGATGTTGTTGAGCGAGAACCGTGGCGTCGGCCCGGGAGGGCCGGAAGTGAATTCCTCGATCAGATCCTGAAAGTTATATTTCCGGTCATCGTTGCGAATCAGGCTGATATAAGGCTTTGCGATCTGCAGCGCTTTGATCACGCGGAGCCAAACGAAAGATCGATTGCAGCTCCAGGTTGACGTAAAGCTCGTCGAAGGAGACGGCGGGCGACGCGCTTTGGCGCTCCTTCATCAGAAAGCCGCGCACCGTCAGGCTCAGCGCGTAGGGGTTGATCTTGATTTGCTCGATCGAAACCTGGCGATGAAATTTGTCGGAAAGCGCGCTGGCGACCTTTGCCGCGTATCAGCGGCGGGGCGACAAGCCCAAATAGCACGCCAATGGCGATAAAGATGCGAAACCACCCAAATCGCAATCTTTCGAGTGCGCGGATGACGCGCTATCCCCTTGGCTTGATCGCGGATCTCGCTGATCTTCATCACGGCATATCTGGATGGATTTTAGTTCGGCCCGATCTTAGCGCAGGGTTGGTTGGCTTGTCCATGACAAGAACGGCAACCGCTGAGAGTTACAACGGCGTGAAAGAATATTTATGCTATCGATCTTCCGCCGCTTGAATCGCCTCGAGCAAAGCAAGATAGGTGGCGGGAAGTTTCCAGTGTCTCGCGCCTTCGAGAATAGAGACGTTTATATTCGGCGTTGGACCGCGGAACGTTCGTTTCTATCTCGGCGACGTAGATCAAAACTACCAACGGCTGTGCCCCATCGCCGAGCGCATAAACCGGCATCAGCTCGCGACGATAACCATCCTCAAAACTATCGAGCGTCACTAAATCGGCTTCATTGACATCGTAAACGATGCCGCAAACCTCTTTCCCTTGCGCCGGAAAAACATTTGGCAGTGCCGCAGTTGCGCAAGCGCGAATGGCGCGTGATGCCGAACTCGTAATTGGCGAGCCGTGCGACGCAGACAAACTGCGCTGAGGGACAACGCCGCTGCATCTGTGGCCAGTTCATATTCGAGCCGTAAGCAAAGTAATACAAAGGGATCTGCCTCGTGATGAACGTCTTATAGTAAGAAAAGCGCTTACCGGCTACAAGCATTCCGCAGTAAATCTCCAACCTGCCAAATCGGGTTAAATCGCGTTTGCTTGTATCTACAAGAAAAGTTAAGATATGAAACGATTTTTGTTGTTTAGGGGAGAAATTAGTGAAACTTTTAGTGAACTTAAGCGCCGTTATTATATTAATCTCGTATGTTTTTGCTGCCCGCTCGTGGACTCTGCCGGCGAAGCTACTGTCCAGCTCAGCGCAACGGTTGAATGAACTCGTCACCATCCTGGTGAACACTCCAGTTGCGGAACTGCGGGCAAACGGCGCTGCCGGACAAGGCTCTCAAGCTCGTTTATGCAAGATTCGATTTCTCGGAACTGACCAAACAGTCCTTGGGCCGGCATTGGCTGGAGCTGGACCAAGTCCAACAGCGTGAATTCGTCGCTGCCCTCACGCAAAAGCTCCTCGTTTGCTTATGGCCGAACCGTACGCGCTTCGGGCGATGAGAAAATTGAGTTCAACGGCGAAGAACTGAACGGAAACCTTGCGAACGTAGAGACAAAAGTCGTCAGCGCCAACAGCACATTGCCCGATCGATTATCGTTTGCACTTCGTCGACGGCCAGTGGAAAGTCTACGACATGGTGATCGATCAAGTCAGTATCGTTCATAATTATCGCGCTCAATTCGATCGGGTCATCGCGAGATCATCAGTCAAAGAGCTGCTACAGAAGATGAAAGAGCCGGCGTCCTGATGCTGGCATAGAATATTGCGAAGTATCATCACTCTACGAACAAAGCTCCAGTCGAAAGCCCTGGACGCATCGGGTGCGGCTTCGAGCTTTAGCTCCGCGCGAATCTCTTCCATAGCAATTTGTAGTCCTGAGCACTGGCGACGCCCGTAGCGGACCAGCTCGACGACGCCATCTCGTAGCTTCCTTCGGCCAACCCCTTGGTCCATATCGGTCCATTTCATGATCGAGCGAATGCTCTCGTGCTCATTGTTCTTGGCGTATTGAATCCCGCGCAGCGTCGCACGCACCAGCCGGCGAATTTCATCCGGTTGTTTTTGGATCTTTTCCAATCGGGTTCCGAACCCGGCCAGACGGCGAAGGGATCAAATCGCCGACAAAGAGAATCTTGCGAAAGCCCTTTCGCTCGAGCATGACGTTGTAAGGCGCTTCCGATCAGCGCGGCATCGATGGCGCCGCTTTCCATCGCAGCGATGCGGTTCAGGCCGCCGCCTAAGGCGAGAATTTTCACGTCTTGATTCGGCGTTAGCTTGTAACGGCGCAATAGGGCGCGCGCGTAGGTGTCGGTGCTCGGCGCCAAAGGATGAAATGCCCAGTAGCTTGCCTCTAGCTCTTCGACTGAATGGATCCCCGGCCGGGCAATGAGAGCAGAACAGCGGCTTGTCGGCGATCGTCATCACGACCCGCAACGGCACGTTGCGTAACGCGGCGCGGATAGTCGAGCCGAGCGCCGTCGTGTAACCGACGTCGCCGGCGATCAGCGCTTGCATGGCGACCTGCGGCTTCATGATGACGTAATCGACGTCGAGACCTTCCGCTCGGTAAAACTCTTTTCCCGCGCAAGATGAATGGGAAACCATGAAAGCGACTTAGATGGCGCGGAAATGTGAATCTTAGTCGACTGGGCGGCAGCCGGGCGAAGAATCGCAAGAATCAGCAGCACAACCAACATCGGTGCTCTAGGCGTGATCATGTCGGCGTACATAGCCAGTTCTTAAATAGCTTACAAGTCTCTGAGCGTTGTTTGGCCTCAGGTATTTATGTCGACGGTCTTTGCGGGTGGAGTCGCCAGCAAAATCAAAAACGCCGACGTGAAGAGAGCGCAAGAAAAACTGGTGAACGATAGATCGTAGCTGCCCATGCGGTCATGTAGAAAACCGAAGAACGGCGCGCCGCTGGCGGCGCACAAATGAGAGAAGAAAAGCGACAGGCCGCGCACGGTTCCCAGTGAAGTCCGGCCGAAGAAATTGGCCCAGATCACTTCGCGTAGGACAAAACTGCCAGCCAGGCCTGTGCCGTAGAGAAAGAACCCGACGTAGGTGAAATGAATCTGGCGGCTCGAGATCGCCATGATCAGCCGATTCCCTGAATCAAAAACTGGATGCAGGAGACCTTTCTTATATCGAACCGGTCGGCGAATACGCCCCACACCAGCGTGGAGCCGAGTTGCGTTAAAGCGATCGTACTCATGAAGGAGGCGGCGATCAGCGGCGAGTAACCGATATCGGTGACATAAGAGAAGATGTGCAGATTGAGACCGGCGATGCCGACGCTGGCGATACCGAAGGTAACGACGAGGAGCCAAAAGGTCGGTACCCGGAGCGCCTCCGCTCGAGTCCACGATCTTTCAGTTCTTAGGTTTCGCGATTGCGCGCTAGATGGCGGCGCGCTGGTCGCTGGTGACTTGATCGGCTGTTTGATGCGGCGGATCGCCATCGGGACGAAGCCCCATGTCCTCGGGTCTCCGGCGCATGAAGATCAACGCCGGCGCTATGACCAACAGCGGCGCGACGATGCCGAATACCGCCCAGGTGCCGCGCCAGCCGATCAGGACAAACAAAGATGCGGCAATCAAGGGAATGCCGAGCTTTAGCTAGGCCCGTGCCCAGTTGGCGATGCCCATCGCTCGGCCGCGCTTGCGCACGAACCATTGGGCGATCGTTACGTTGATGACCCAAGAACCGAGTAAAGCTTCGCCGGCGATTACTAAACGAGCAGCGGACGAAAACGAACTGCCAAAAGCTTTGCACTAGACTGGAAAGCAACAGTCCCGCGCCTTCCATCAGAACGCCGAGGACGAGGACACCGCGGCCGCCGTGGCGGTCGATCCACGGACCGAGCAGCGGCACGATCAGCGCCGCCACGCCGATCTCGAAAGTGCGGATCAACGAAAACGCCCCGCGCGAAACGTTCAGCTCCTCGGTGATCGGTTTGAGAAAAATGCTGAGCGTGCTGGAGAATGCGAATGTTCCGGCGATGTTGACGAGAATGCCGACGCCGAGCAATGTACCAGCCGTAGAAATAACGCGGCTGGATTGTCGCACCATCGAGTTTGAGGTTTGTGGTCATGCAAATGGCGGTGAATGAACGTGACAGCCAAAACAAGTATCAGTCTGGCGCGAGTTACTGCCGGGCGGCAGATGGATGAATGTGTTGCATGGTTTTGGTGTCGCTCGATAAAACAATAAGCGGCGGTGTTCTGTCAACCGATCGGCGGCGCGGCTTGAAAAATTGGCATCACGGCACTAACAATGGCGGCGCAGAGGCGGTAGGAGGCTTATCGTGCTGATTCTCTCCAACGAAGATATTGAAAAGATTTTGCCCGTCGGCGCTTGTCTCGACGTGCTGGAAGAAGCTTATCGCGATCTCGGCAACGGCATGGCGGCGACCGTGCCGCGCTACGATGTCTTCAGTCCGACTCAAGCCCAACGAGTTCTATGAATACAAAACCATGAGTGGCGTGCTGCCTGGTCGCAAGGTCGCGGCGCTGCGTCTGAAATTCCAGTATCGTCAAGTGGTACGAAAAGGCCGGCGGCCTTCGCAAAGACAAGCTGCCGGTGGCGGGCGGCGACAAGTACGTCGGACTCGTCATGCTTTTCAGCACAGAGACCGGCGAGCCCTTGGCGATTTTCCCCGACGGTTACGTGCAGAAGTTGCGCGTCGCGGGCGCCAGCGCGCGATTGCGGCGCGCTATCTCGCGCGTCCGGATGCCAAAGCGATGGCGTTGCTCGGCGCCGGCTGGCAGGCCAGCGCGCATCTGGTGACGTTGTCGATGATCCGCGACTTGAAGCAGATAAAAATATTCAGTCCGACGCCGGATTCGCGGCGGCGTTTCATCGCGGAGTGGTCGGGAAAAGTTGCTGCCCAGTTAATTGAAGCGGAAAGCGCCGCGCAGGCGATCGACGGCGTGGATATGGTGATCGCTACGACGAATTCGATCTCGCCGCTTTTTCCGGCGATATTTTACGGCCGGGGATGCATGTTTCCTGTGTCAAGCCTTGCGAGCTCGACGCGGCGACGTACAAGCGCGCCGATCCGCTGATCATTCACTGGCGCGAGAGCTAAGCCGTTTCAAATCGCGATCGGCATCGACCGCCAATCGATCCCGGACGTGGCAGAGGGTTGGCAGCATCCCATCACACGCAAAGGAAGAAGCCGTCTGGGATTTTCCGACGCTCTCGGAATTGGTCAACGGTCAACATCCGGGACGAACGAAGAAAGATTCCATTAGCTGTTTCTGCAACAACGTCGGTCTGGGTCTGCAATTCGCGGCAGTGGGCAGTGAAGTGCTGGCGCGGGCGCGGGAGGCGAGGGTGGGGCGCGAGATTCCAACCGATTGGTTCTTGGAAGACGTGCATCCATAAAAATAGTTTCAAGGTTCTGATCTCTAGGTTTTAGTTAAAAACATGAAGACCCTGAGCAGAGTGTTGATGTTGTTGCTTGTGCTGACGCCAAGAATCTTAAGCGCGCAGACGAAGCTCAAGGTCGCCTATCCGACTACCGTCGGTTCGATGGCGGTTATTTGGGTGACCAAAGACGCTAAGCTGTTTGAAAAGTACGGGCTCGACGTTGAGTTGATTTACGTTGCCGGCAGCTCGAGGATTGTCCAATCGATGCTGGCCAAAGACATTCCGATTTCCGAGATCGCGATTCCGGCGGTCATCCAGGCCAATCTTGCCGGAGCGGATCTGGATGATGCTCGCCGGTCCCAACAACAAGCCGGGACAAAAGATCATGGTCAAGCCGGAGATCAAGCGGCGCGAAAGATCTGAAGGGCAAAAGATCGGCATCAGCCGCTTCGGCACCTCGGACGATTTTTTGCTGCGCTACGTGCTCGGTCAATGGAATCTCCAGCCTGACCGTGACGTGGCGTTGATCCAGATGGGCGGCTCGCCTGAGACTCTCGCGGGCTTGGCGGCGGGCGCCATCGATGGCGGTTTGCTCGCTTCGCCGCTCCATCTCCAGGCCGCCAAGTTCGGCTACCATCTACTCGCGGACCTGAGCACCATCGGCATCGATTATCAGGGCGCGGGTGTGGTGACGACGCGAAGCTACATGCGCGAGGCGCCCGATGTCACGCGGCGCTATGTGCGCGCCTACGTCGAGGGGCTTGCACCGTTTCAAGACCGACAAGAATTTCGCCGTGAAAGTGATCGGCAAGTACTGCGCATCACGGACCAAGAAGCGCTGGAAGAAACCTACCAGCACTACGCCGTCAAAGATTATGCCCAGAGTTCTCTATCCGACGATCAAAGGAATTCAAATGGTGCTCGACGAAATCGGTTCGCGCACGCCGAAGGCCAAGAGCCTCGCGCCTGAGAGTTTTATCGACATCAGCTATTTGAAAGAGCTCGAGCAGGCTGGATTCATCAAGAAGCTTTACGGCGAGTGAAGTTCGTCACATTGCTACCTGATGTATCTGACAGGATCGCTTTGTCCAGTTCATCGATCAAAAAGCTCTCCGGCAATTTTGAATATTCAGTCAAAAAGTTTTTTCAGCGAGCGACAACGAGCGCGAGATTATATTCTCACGGATTATTATTGACAGTTCGAAACCACTTTCGTAAACTGCCTGTCAGCAGGGAAAGGAGGTGGTCCAGACATGATTGATAAATGTATTGTCTGCGAGGTGGCTGAGACCTAGGCTCTAGGCGGATTCTTTGACGGGGATTCGGGCCTGGAGCCCGGGAATCCCCCTCAGTCCACCTATAGGTCCGCTTCAACGGCTGCTTCGGCTGTCGCTTGAAGCGGACCTTCTTTTTCAGCAACTCGAGCGCGGCGCCGGCGGTTTTTCTGCTCTCGCGATTGTCGCTTTCGCTGGCCTCGCGTAAAGCGATGACAAATTGCTCTGACGGCGATCCTAAGTCGGCCAGGACGATCGCTCGCAGCATTGCGGACCCGAGAGTCCGCGTCTTCCAAGTAAGTTTTCAGCAAAAGACTCTTGTCGTTGTCATTGAGATCCGCTCTTTGCTTCAGGCAAATGGCGGCGGCGACTCTCGACGGTTGGATTGTCATCGCGCAGCCTTTCAGCAATGCCGCCAGACTGGCGTCGTCGTTTAGAGTCAGGTCGCGGATACAGTACAGCGCCATCCTTTTTGGTTGGCTGTGCCGTTGGCGCTGAGTTCTATCAGATGGCCGATATGGTTATCATCGTTTTTGGCGAGGCGAACGAGCAGAAGGGCGACTCGCCCACCGGATAATCCGGTTCTTGATGATCCAGTGCGTCGAGTAAGACTCGTATGACGGTGTCGTTTGGAGACGGAAGTTGTCCTAGGATATATGCGACCGGCCAGTAATTTTTTTTCCCTGGTTGAGTGAGCCGTTCAAGAAGCAAGGCGCGCAGGTCGGCCGATTGCCCGGCCAACGGGAAAAGGGCATCGACCGCGGCCCGAATCGTCGGCTTGTCGTGATGATCCAAGTCGGCAATGAGCGCGGCGATCTCGCTCTCGGCTTTAGTCACGAACGGCGTTCCCGTGTCGATATCAGACCGCCAGCGCCAATCAAATTTCGAGAAACTGCGGACAATCGGTTAAATTGCGGTTGCCTTTGGCCGTGACCACCACGACGTCTTCGAGGCGCACGCCGCCGACGCCGAGATAATACAGGCCGGGTTCGACGGTGACGACGTGACCGGTGCGTAGAATCGCATCGACCGGCGCGATGCGCGGCGGTTCATGAATGTCCAATCCCAAGCCGTGGCCGGTGCCGTGAAAAAACCTTGCATACGGCCGTTGATGCTGCCGGTGTGAAATCCCGCGAGATTCGAAAAGATTCGAAAATATTTTGGTGCACTTCCTTGCCGTTGACACCGTCGCGTATTTGCTCGTAGCCGATTTTCTGTCCCGCTTGCACCGTCGCGTAAATTTCCTTGAGCTTGTCCGACGCGCGTCCGCGCACGACGGTTCGGCTGAGATCGCCGAAGTAACCGTTTTCGTTGCGAGCGCGGAAAAATATCGAAGATGATCGACGTATTCGCTTTGATCGGCCCGCTGCCCTCGTGGTGCGGATCGACGCATTGATTGCCAGAAGAGATGATCGTGTGGCTCGGCAGCCAGCCTTGCGCCATGATCGTCGTATTGACCGCGGTCTTGAGCATTTCCGAAGTCAATCGCGTGCCATTCAAGATAGAGATAACCGTCGCGCTTGGTCCGCGTGCGCTTGAGCATGCGGATACCGGCTTCCAGCCCGAGCCGCGCCACCCGTAGCGACTCGGTGATCTGCTCGACTTCGACGCGGTCTTTCGTCTCGCGCCCGGCCAAAACGGATCGCGTTTGATCTGCACGCTGCAGCCTTTGGCGCGCAGTTGGTCGGTGAGCAGCGCCGAGAAATTCGCCGGCACGATCAAAGCGAGCGGATGCCGCTTTCGCGAAACAGCAAATCGAGAATGTCGATCATGCCCGCCGGCGCCTTGCCGAGCTTGCGCAGCTTGCGCTGATAGGCCGAAAGCGACAGAACGCGATCGACGTCGGCCTGCTTCTTGGCGCGGTCGATTTCCAAGTCGCTCATGACGACGATACTTGATTTTTGTGCTGAAAATAAATAAACGGGTCGGGCACGAAAAAGCCGACCGCGTAGAGCATGTTCGCGTCGCCCTCGCTGGCGGTGACCATCAGAAGCGCCTGGTCGTTGCGCAACTTTGCCGTGCCTGGGTCGCGCGTGGCCATGGCTCTCGTCTTGCTGCGGTTGTTTTTGGTTTCGGCCATGAGTTTGTTCGCTCGTGAAAAATTCAGAGTGGATCGCTCGATCCGAATAGTAACGCGAGTTCGCGCTAGCGCAACTTCAACGCACTTCATGCTGCTCGGCGGCGTAATTCTGTTGACACACCGAGGCCGTTTGTTATGATGCCGCACTCGCTCGCGGGAACGACTTCGATTTCGCTTCTAAGGAATCTCTCTTCATGGTCATGATCAACAATTTCGACAAGCTGCGTGAGCTCAATCAAAGCGCCGAAGCTGGCGGCGGAGAAGCGCGCGCGCCGCCAGCACGAACAGGGAAAGCTATTGGCGCGCGAGCGCCTCGATATTCTCCTCGACAGCGGCAGCTTCGTGGAGCTCGATCGCTTGCGCACTGCACGACTGCGTCGAGTTCGGCATGGACAAGCAGAAATTTCTCGGCGACGCGGTGGTGACCGGTTACGGCGCCATCGACGGCCGGCTCGGTCTATGTCTATTCGCAAGACTTCACCGTTTTCGGCGGCAGCCTGAGCCGCGTCGTCGCCGACAAGATTTGCAAAGTGATGGACATGGCGCTGAAAAACGGCGCACCGTTGATCGGCATCAACGACTCCGGCGGCGCGCGCATTCAGGAAGGCGTCGACAGCCTGGCGGGCTACGGCGAGATTTTTCAGCGCAACGTCATGGCATCCGGCGTCGTGCCGCAAATCACCGCCATCATGGGCCCATGCGCCGGCGGCGCGGTTTATTCGCCGGCAATCACCGATTTCATCTTCATGGTCAAAACCAACAGCTACATGTTCATCACCGGCCCCGACGTCATCAAGACCGTGACCCACGAAGATGTCACCAAAGAAGACTCTGGGCGGCGCCGAGACGCACAGCGGGCAAGAGCGGCGTGTCCCATTTCACCGCCAACACGGAAAAAGATTGCCTGCTGCTGATCCGCGAGCTGATCGGTTTTCTACCGAGCAACAATCAAGAAGATCCGCCTTTTCATCCGACGCAACGACGATCCGCTGCGCCGCGACAAGCGGCTCAAAGATCTGGTTCCCGACAATCCCAATCGGCCCTACGACATGAAAGAACTGATCGCGCGCGGTGGTCGATGAAGGCTACTTCTACGAAGTGCAGCGCGGAGTTCGCGCGCAACATTCTTGATCGGCTTTGCCCGTCTCGGCGGCCGCTCGGTAGGGATGCGTCGCCAATCAACCGGCGCATCTGGCGGGTTGTTTGGACATCAACGCCTCGGTGAAGGCGGCGCGCTTCATTCGGTTTTGCGACTGCTTCAATATTCCCGATGGTGACGTTTGTCGACGTGCCCGGGTTTTTGCCGGGCACGGAGCAGGAGTATCACGGCATCATTCGCCACGGCGCGAAGTTGCTCTATGCCTACGCCGAAGCGACCGTGCCCAAAGTCACCATCGTGACGCGCAAAGCCTACGGCGGCGGTTACATCGTCATGTCGAGCAAGCATCTGCGCGGTGACGTTAATTTAGCTTATCCGACCGGCGAGATCGCCGTGATGGGACCCGAGGGCGCTATCAATATCGTCTTTCGCGATGCAGCTGCAGAAAGCCAGCCGATCCGGCCAAAGCACGCGACGAAATGGTCACCAACTATCGCGAGACTTTCGCCAACCCGTTCAAAGCCGCCGGAGTCGGGCTACATCGACGCGGTGATTTATCCCGAGGACACGCGGCCGACGTTGATCCGCGCGCTTAGAAATGCTTAAGAATAAGCAAGACCACAATCCGCCGAAGAAGCATGGAAATATTCCACTCTGAAGAAGGCAATCAGGCAACAGGCAATTAGGCAACAGTCGGATTCGCCGCTCGGCTCCAACTATTGCCTAGTGCCTATCGCCTGTGCCTGCCTGCCCATGTTTAAACGCATCCTCATCGCCAATCGAGGCGAGATTGCCGTGCGCATCGCGCGCGCTTGCCGCGAGCTCGACATCGAGACCGTTGCGGTTTATTCGGCGGCCGACCGCGAATCTCTGCACGTCAAATACGCCGACCACGCCTATCCGATCGGACCCGCGCCGTCGATCCAGAGTTATCTGTCGATCGACCGCATTATTGAGGTTTGCAAAAAAGCCGCGCCGAAGCGGTGCATCCGGGCTACGGGTTTCTAGCCGAGAACGCGGCGTTTGCCCAGCGCTGCAAGGACGAGGGCATCGTGTTTATCGGCCCATCGCCGCGAAGTGATCGATCAGATGGGCGATAAAGTGAAGGCGCGGCAGATTATGAAAGGCGCCGGCGTGCCTGTAGTGCCGGGATCGGACGGTATTTTGACCTCGGAGGAAGAGGTCTTAAAGACGATCGAATCGATCGGTTATCCCTGTATGTTGAAGGCGGTGGCCGGCGGTGGCGGCAAGGGGCTGAGGCTCGTCCGTCGACCTCGCGAGAGTATCATCCGCGTTTCGCGCGGTGGGCTCTGAGGCGTCGTCATCCTTCGGCGATGCCCGGCTTTACGTCGAGAAATTCATCGAAAACCCCGCCACGTGGAGATTCAAATCCTTGCCGACAGCTACGGTCACGTGATTCATCTCTACGACCGCGAGTGCTCGATTCAGCGGCGCCATCAGAAAGTTCTTGAGGAGTCACCGGCGCCGGGAATGGACGATCGCACGCGCCGGCGCATTGGCCGGATCGCTATTCAAGGCGCGCGCGCGGTCGGCTACGTTGGCGCAGGGACGTTGGAGTTTCTGCTCGACCAGGAACAAAATTTCTATTTCCTCGAAATGAACACGCGTCTCCAAGTCGAGCATGCGGTGACCGAAGCGGGTCGTGGGCATCGATCTGGTCAAAGCTCAGATTGAAGTCGCCGCCGGCGGTTACTTGCCGTGGCGCCAGCGCCATATCACGCAAACCGGCCACGCCATCGAGTGCCGCATTTACGCCGAGGACCCGGAAAGAGATTTCATGCCCTGTCCGGGTAAGATCGAAGGGCTGCGCTTGCCTGAGGGACTCGGCTGAGAAATGACTGCGGTGTCTACGAAGGCGCCGAAGTGCCGATTTATTACGATCCGATGATCGCCAAGCTGATCACCTGGGGCGAAAATCGGGTCGAGGCGATTCTGCGCATGCGCCGCGCCTTGCGCGAATACCAAGTGCGCGGCATCAAAACCAACATTTCATTCAACCAGTGGATCTTGCGCCACCCGCGCTTCATGTCCGGGAGACGTCAATACCGGCTTCATCGAAGAGGAATACCGCGCCTCGAATAGCGAAGAAGTGCTGCCGCACAAAGAAATCGCGCTTGCTTCCGCGGCAGATCGCGGCGCTCCATCGCGAACAGGAACAGACTTTGGGACTTTTAGCCCGAGGAGCCGCCGAACCGTCGAAGTGGCGCGAGCAGGGCAAGCGCAATTCGCTGCGCCGCCACGAAAGTTTCACAGGCCGCGGCTGGCGCCTGCTCGTAAGGCTTGAGACATGGCTTTTATCGCGAAGCTCGGAGAGCAGAGCTACACGGTCGAGATCGAAGAGAGTGGCAAGGCGGTCTACCGTGTTTCGGTCGACGGCAATGAATTCCTCGTCGATGGCAAGAAAACCGGACGGACCAATTTTTCCTTGATCGTCGATAACCGCTCCTTGAAATCGAGGTCGACAACACGGATGACGAATACCGCGTGCTCGTCGATGGGCGCAATTACCGCATTCACCTCGTCGACGAGCGGCGCGTGCGCGGTCGGCGCTGCGCAATCGGGTCTGCAACTTCAGGGGCGTCAGATGGTGTCGGTGCCGATGCCCGGGAAGATTATCGCGGTGCTGGTGGCGATCGGCGACGCCGTAGAGATGGGCCAGGGACTGGTGATCGTCGAGGCGATGAAAATGGAAAATGAGGTGCGCAGCCCGATCAGCGGGGAAGTCAAAGAGATCAAAGTCAAACCCGGCGACACCGTCGAAGGCGGCGCGCTGCTCGTGATCGTCGAGTAACATGGTTTTAACCGATTTTTGAGCGAAATTGTTGTCTGTCAGTTTTATTCGTGTTATAGCAGCGCTCGATGATTCCGAAAAATGTTTTTACCAAAGGAGTCGGCGTCCACAAGGAAAAGTTGGCGTCCTTCGAGTTGGCCTTGCGTTCGGCCGGGTTGGCCTACTGCAATCTGGTCCTGGTCTCGAGCATCTACCCGCCGGGCTGTAAGCGTATTTCCAAAGAAAGAAGGCACCAAGCTGTTCCGGCCGGGCGAGATCGTCTTTTGCGTTTACGACCGCGAGAGCACCAACGAGCCGAACCGTTTAGTCGGCGGCCTCGGTGGGCGTCGCCATTCCGGCGGATCAGGAGCAGCACGGTTATCTCTCCGAGCATCATTCGTTCGGCGAGACCGAAGAAAAAGCCGGCGAGTACGCCGAAGACTTGGCGGCCAGCATGTTAGCCACCACCCTTGGCATCGAGATTCGACCCGGACACCGCCTGGGATGAGCGAGAAAACCTCTTCAAGATGTCCGGCAAGATCGTGCGCACTTCGAACATCACCCAATCGGCCATCGGCAACAAGGACGGGCTTTGGACCACGGTGTTTGCCGCCTGCGCCTATCATCAACGACGATAATTAGCCGAGCCGGCTTCTTTCGGATGTGTTCCAAAGGGCTGACCCATGTGGTTGGCCCTTTTTATTTAGCGTCGCGTTCCAAACGATTCATTCTGCAAGCGCGCGGCGTAGGCCGCGCCGATGCTGATGGCATAGAGCAAGCAACAGCGGCGCCATCAGGAGCAGATTGCGAGATAAAATCGGGCGGCGTTAATACCGCGGCGAGGAGCGCAAGCAGGACAACGGCGTAGCCGCTGTGACGCAGCAAAAATCGGTGATCGATGAGTCCCACGCGCGCGACAAAGAACGCCAGCACCGGCAGCTCGAACATCACGCCGAAGGCGAGCACGAGCGCGAGACCAGCGATGAGTAATCGCCGACCTGCAGCAGCGGTTGGATGTCAATCGCTTCGTAGCGGTGCAGCAGAAAACTCAAGCCGCCGCCAATCACGACTGCGTAACAGAATACCACGCCGCCAATGAAGAAAAACGACCCGAAGAGGGCGAAGCTCCGAGTGTAGCGCTTTTCATGCTCGTACAACCCCGGCGCGACAAATTGCCAAGCCTGCCAAAGCCAAACCGGCGAGGTGACAATGATCGCGGCGATGAACGAGACTTTCATTTTGGTAAAGAAAGCTTCGGTCACCGTCGTGCCGATCAGCGCGAGCCCATGAATGTGCAGGCGCCGCACCGGCGCGACTAGGATGGCAAATATTTCATCGACGACGGCGTAACAGCCGGCAAAAGCGACCGCGATCGCGAGCGCGCTTTTGATCAGTCGTGAGCGCAGCTCCGCCAGATGAGAGGTAAAGGGCATCTGGACGTCGGAAGCCTGCCCGTTACCGACAATCGTGTTCACGTCTTTGCAGCAGTGGCTGGAGGATTTCCGGCTTAGTTTCAGGCGGCTTTTCTAGCGACGGCTCGTCTTTATGGGTTGCGCTCGGCGCGGTATCTTCGGTGTCGCGCTCCATCTGGCGGAATTCGTCTTTCAATTCGTCAGTCGCGCGACGAAACTCAGCCAGGCCCTTGCCCAACGCGCGCGCGAGTTCGGGCAATTTCTTCCGGTCCCAGCACGATCAGCGCCAGGCCGAGAATCAGAAGCAACTCTGGCATGCCGATTACCAAACATGAAGGTAAACTATGCGATTTCGCGGGCAGGCGCAAGAATTGCCCGCTACTTTGCAGGAGCGCCGACGAGATGTTAGGGTTATTTCGATGGCCAAAGCCGCTGGTCGTCATCGACCAAGGATATTTAAAACATCTGCCCGGCGAGTCTCATCCCGAACGGTCCCGAACGTATTCAAGCGCTGCTCAACTTGGCCGGCGCTCTTGATGAACAAATGTTTGAGCTCGCTTCTCCCGGGGCGGCGACCCGCGCCGATGTCGAATACACTCACGGCGCCGATCACGTACGTCTGGTCGAATCGACCTCGAAGCACAATCGCTACGCGCTCGACGGCGATACGATTACCTGCCGCGATTCGTTCGGCGTCGCCTTGCTGGCGGTGGGAGGATTTTCAACTTTGTTGGATGCCATTGCGTCAAAGCAAAGCTCAAACGGTTTTGCTCTGGTCCGGCCGCCAGGCCATCACGCCTTGCGCGATCACGCGATGGGTTTTTGCTTGTTCAACACCATGGCGATCGGCGCCGAATATCTTAAAGCGCGTCTACGGCGCAAAAGATTTTGATCATGGACTGGGACGTGCATCATGGCAACGGCACTCAGGCGGCGTTTTACGACGATCCTACGGTTTTATTTATTTCCACGCACCAGTTTCCGTTCTATCCCGGCAGCGGCGCGGTCAACGAAACCGGCGTCGGCGCGGGTGAAGGTCTTACGCTCAACGTCCCACTTCCGGCCGGCTGCACCGACGCCGAATATCTGCGAAGTCTTCCAAGATATCGTCGTTCCCGCCGCCGAGAAATTTCAGCCCGATTAGATTTTAGTTTCGGCCGGATTCGATCCGCACCGGCGCGATCCGCTCGGCGGCATGAATGTCACCGAAGAGGGCTTCGGCGCCATGGCGCGTTTGCTTCTGGCGCTGGCGAACAGGTTTGCCGATGGGCGGATCGCCTTCTTACTCGAAGGCGGCTACGATCTGGCCGGACTGCGCGATTCCGTGGCGGCAGTGTTGGCCGCCATGCAAGCCCAAGTTCCGCCGCCCGCCGGGCATTTGCCACTGGCTGAGAGCAGGATCGAGCCGGTTATCCGTCGCATACTACAAGTGCACGAAAAGTATCAATAAATTAAATTCCATTAACTATTGACCCTCTCGAATGACTCATCTATCTTTACGCGTAAATCCGCCACAGTTTAGCTTAGGAATCGTAAACACATGCATGAACAACGCAGAGTTGTCGTCACCGGACTTGGTTTGATCTCGCCCTTGGGCACCGGTGTCGATAAAAATTGGCAGTGCCTTGATCGAAGGGCGATCGGGCATCAGGTCGATCACGCGCTTTGCCACCGACGGATTCGCCTCGCGCATCGCCGGCGAGGTGCCGGATTTCAAAGTCGGAAGATTTTATCGAGCCCAAAGAGATCAAGAAGATGGATATTTTCATCCATTACGCTGTGGGCGCGGCGTCTATGGCGATGGCCGACAGCGGTCTCAAAATCGAGGGTGAGTTTGCTGAAGACGGTCGGTGTCATCATCGGCGTCGGTTTGTGCGGCCTCGATACGATCGAAACCACCAAGGAAGCATTACTGAGCGGCGGTCCGCGCAAGATATCGCCGTTTTTCATTCCTAAAGTCATTTCCAATCTGGCGCCGGGTCACGTCGCGATTCGCTTCGGTGCCAAGGGCGTCAACTGGACGCCGACCTCCGCTTGTGCTTCAGGGACGCACGCGATCGGCGAAGCGTTTCATCTCATTCAGCGCGGGCTCCAGGATGCGGTCATTGCCGGCGGCGCCGAATCGGCGATTACGCCTTTGGCGGTGGGCGGTTTCGCCGCCATGAAAGCGCTCTCGACGCGCAACGACGAGCCGGAGCGGGCAAGCCGGCCGTTCGACAAAGAGCGCGACGGTTTTGTCATCGGCGAAGGTCCGGCGTGTTGATTCTCGAAGAGCGCGAACACGCGCTCGCGCGCGGCGCGAGGATCTACGGCGAAGTGATTGGTTATGCTGCCAACCGGCGATGCTTATCACATGACCGCTCCGGCGCCGGACGGCGAAGGCGCGGCGCGCTGCATGCGCTTGGCGCTCAAAGACGCGGGCTGGCGCCGACCGACGTGGATTACATCAACGCGCACGGCACTTCGACGGAGTACAACGACGCCAACGAAACCAAGGCGATCAAGACGGTATTTCGGCGAGCAAGCGGCCAAAGTTGCCGGTGAGCTCGACGAAGTCAATGACCGGTCACTTGCTCGGCGCGGCTGGCGCCGTCGAAGGCGTCTATTCCGTGCTGACGCTTTATCACGGTATCATTCCGCCGACGATCAACTATGAAAATCCCGACCCCGAGTGCGATCTCGACTATGTGCCCAACAAAGCGCGCAAGGCGGACGTAAAGGTGGTGTTGTCCAACTCTTTCGGTTTCGGCGGCACCAACGCTTGCGTGATTTTTCGGAGAGCGTCAATGAGCGGCAGCGCAACGACGCAGCGTTATTTTGGGCACCGGTTCCGAAGCTGCCCACGAAGGTGGTGACCAATCGCGACCTGGAAAAAATGGTCGAGACCAGCGACGAATGGATCACGGTGCGCACCGGGATCAAAGAGCGGCGCGTGCTCGAAGAGGGCAAAGGCAATGCCGACATGGCGTTTCACGGCCGCCCGGCGAGCCCTCGATGACGCCGGCGTCGAGGCCAATGATCTCGACGCGATCATCATGGGAACCGTCAGCGCGGATTATCTTAATGCCGAGCTCGGCCTGTGTGCTGGAAGATTTGCTCGGCGCGCGCAACGCATTCTCCTTCGATGTCGGCGCGGCGTGTTCGGGATTTATCAATGCCATCTCGGTGGCGGATTCTTTTATTCGTTCGGGCAAGAATCAGCAAGGCTCTGGTTGTCGGTTCCGACACGCTCAGCCGCGTGGCTCAATTGGCAGGATCGCACCACCTGCATTCTCTTTGGTGACGCCGCCGGCGCGGTGGTCCTGGGTGCTTCGGAAAACGGCGCCGGCATTCTCAGCACCAAGCTGCGCACCGACGGCTCTTACGTCAAACAGCTCTACGTGCCGGCGGGCGGCTCGCTCCAACCGGCGACGCCAGCGACCGTGCAGCCGTAACGAACACACGATCACGATGAACGGCAAGGAAGTTTTCAAGATCGCCGTGCGTTCGATGGAGGAAATCAGCCGCCAGGCGCTGGCCGAAGCCGGCGTCGCCGTCGAGCAGGTTTCACTGGTGATCCCGCATCAGGCCAATCGTCGGATCATCGTCGCGCTCGCCGACCGGCTCGGCGTGCCGATGGAAAAAGTGATGGTGAATGTCGATAAATACGGCAACACTTCCGCGGCGTCGATCCCGGTCGCGTTGGACGAAGCCAAACGCCAAGGGCGGATCAAAGCCCGGCGACATCGTGCTGTTTAACGCTCTTCGGCGCCGGCTTTGCCTGGGGCGCCGCGGTGGTGAAATTCTAGCCCGCTCGTGCTCCGGCCAATTAGTTTTGCAGCGTGTCTTTCCGTTACCTCTGCGCGCAGATCGTTGAGCAAGCGGTGAGAATTCAACTGGATACTGATGCGGCTTTCGAATCGATTTGACCGCCATGCGGCAACGCGGCGAAGTCGGCGGCGAAAAGCTCCCGGCTCTCTGTCAAAGACGGGTCGGGCTCGGCTTTTTGCCGCCGCGCATGACTTCTTTCAGCAACCTCTCTCCCCGAGCTGCTCGTCGCGCAAGCCGATAACGTCGCGTGCAAAACTCCCAGTGCTATCGCGCAGCCGAAACAACTGCTTTCGTCCGGGCAACGAAACTTTTCCGGTGCTGAGCTTTAGGACAGGCCGGCTTTGGTATTCCACCAGTTTGTAGGACATGTCCGTCCACGGCGCGTCGGCCGACGTGCCCATTTTGGTGCCGACGCCGTAGCTATCGAAGGGCACGTTGGCAGCGCTGAAACTCGACCAAGATCGATATTCGTCCAAGCCGCCGCTGCCGATGATTTTCAGCTCCGTCAAATCCGGCCTCGTCGAAAATCTTTCTGCACCTGGCGCGCCAGTTCCGCCAGATCACCGCTGTCGATGCGCACGCCGAGCAGTTTCTGCCCGCGCGCGGTCATTTCTTTGGCGACCTGCACGGCATTGCGCGCGCCCTGCAAGCGTGTCGTAGGTGTCGATGAGCAGGATCGCAGTTCTGCGGAAAGCTGGCGCACGTAAGCGCGAAAAGCGTCGATCTCGCGCTCGAAGCTCGACACGAAACGAGTGAGCCATGGTGCCGACGATCGGAATGCCATAGCTCCTGTCCCGCCATGACGTTGCTGGTGCCGGCAAAGCCCGTGAGGTAGCTGGCGCGGGCGACTTTCATGCCGGCATCGATGCCGTGGGTGCGGCGCAGCGCGAAGTCAGCCACTGGCCGGCCACGCGGCGGCATAGACGCAGCGCGCGGCTTTAGTGGCGATCAGCGTTTGCAGATGGATCTGATTGATGATGAACGTCTCGACGATCTGGGCCTGAATGATCGGCGCGGTGACTTCCAGCACCGGTTCGTCTTTGAAAAATATCTGCCCTTCAGGAATCGCCCAAACGTCGCCGGTGAAGCGGAGCTCGGTTAAGATAATGCAGGAAATCGTCGGCGAAAACTGTTTTTGCCGAGGCCAGATATTCGATCGCCGCGGCATCGAAAGCGAAGTTTTCGAGATAATCGAGCACGTCGCTCAAGCCGGCCGAAACGAAATAGCCTCGATTGAGGCGGATAGGAGCGGATAAACAGGCTGAAAGTGGCATGCACCGAGCTGCTGCTCGCGAAATAGCTCTGCGCCATCGTCGAGTTGGTAAAGATCGGTCAGCAGCGTCAGGTTTCTCCGTGCGGGCACTTGCGGCTCCAATCGAGCGCGCAGTGTAGTGTAAAATGGGTCACTCGAGTAAAGCTCGCGACCGAGCACTCGTGCTGTTGATTTATCCGCACCATTTTGTTAAGGATTTTTCAATACTAGCCGCGCTTAATCGGTCATCAACAGGAGGGACGTTAATGTTCACCGACAAAGTCGAACTGAAGGATTTCGAGAAACAGGATCCGGAATATCAGGATTTGCTCCGCCGCGTGCTGGCCATCCAGGCGGATTGCGAAATCGGCGGACCGAATCTTTATGTAAAGCATATTCTACCGTCGGCGCCGACCAAGTTGGATCAGCTCATCGTCGCCCGGACGGCGGCCGAAGAGATGGATCATTTCCGAAAATGGCCCGTTTGGCTGGTGATATTGGCGTAGATGTTACCTACACGCTCAGCCGACCCAATCAAGAACGATATGTCGAAGCATTTCGCGGCGAGATCAAAACTTGGGAAGATTATGCCGTATTCGGATTTCTCGTCGACCGCGTCGGTCGGTTTCAGCTCGAGGAGTTTCTCGATTGCACTTACCTGCCGCTCGCCCGCGTGGTCGAAGATCCTGACATCATCCGCGAAGAAGAAGGGCACGTCGACTTCGGCACCAACGCAGCGGCGGAGTTCGCGGCCAAAGGCGGCGAGTCACAAGGAAAGAATTCAAAGAGCGGTCGACTATTGGTACGTCAAGGGCCTCGACATGTTCGGCAATTCGCAAGTCGTACCGTTCCGAGCGCTACATGTTCTGGGGCTTGAAGCGCCGGCCAAACGCGGTGGCGCGCCAGCAGTACAAAGACGAAATCGACGCGCTGATTTTGAAAATGGGTCTCACGCTCCCCGATCCCAACAAGGGGCGGCTTTATACATAAGGAGAGAGAGAAAAGCTATGGAACCAGCAGCTAACACAGAGGCCTTAGATCAGCAGTTCAAGGAATTCATTCAAGGCGATGAAGAAAGCGGTGGGCGCCGGCATACCGCATCTCAAGGACGATCCGAAAATCGTCGACCAGTCGATCGCTGACTGCAAGGAGATTCTGGACGTCGTCATGGAAGGCAATGTGAAGGAGTGGCTTCGCCTGAGCCGCCTTCAACATCAGTCGGTCCACTAAAGTTTGTCAAAGGCGCCTTGATTCTCTAGGCGCTCTTTGTCTTATCAGCGACCGTCACGTCGCTGTTCGGAGAGCGAAACATTGAACGTTGTCGTTTGCGGTAAAGTCATTCCCGCCAGCACCGTCACCATCGAAATCGACCCGAACACCAAGCGCATGATGCGCAAGGGGCGTGCCGCACGAGCTCGATCCGGCGGCCGCGAGCGCGGTGGAAGAAGGGCTGCGCCTGACCGAAAAGCACGGCGGCACAGTGACGCTTGTGACGATGGGCATCAGCGACATCGACCATCGGCATTCGCAACGCTTTGGCGATGGGCGCGACCTCGGCAGTGCACATTTTCGACGACGCCGTGGCCGGTTCCGATACGCTCGGCACGGCGAAGCTCCTGGCCGCTGCGATCAAGAAACAAGAATTTGATTTGAGTCATCTGCGCGACCGAGAGCGGCGACAGTTATTCCGGCATCGTGCCCGGGCAGATCGCCCATTTTCTCGGCGTGCCGCCGCTGACCTTCGCCAAAGAAATCGCCGTCGACGGCGGCAAGATCACGATCAAGCGCCAAAGCGAGACCGGTTACGACATCGTCGAGGCTGCGTTGCCTGCGCTGGTGGCTGTGCAGCAGCGGTATCAATGAACCGCGCTATCCGCAGCTCAAAGGGCATCATGGCGGCGAAGAAAAAAGAAATCAAAGTCTATCACTGCAGCGGATCTCGGTTTGGCCGCGGATCAGGTCGGCGAGAAGGGCGCGCGGGAAAAAGTTCTGACCATCGGCTGACCGGCCAAAGCGCCAAGCCGGCAAAGTGGTGACCGACGAAGGGCGAAGGCGGCAAGCAGATCGCGGACTTTCTTGCTGAAATCAAAGGTGATCTAAGTGGCGGACACAATCTGGGTATACGCGGAAATCAGCGAGGACAAAATCACCACGACCACTCTGGAGATGCTCGCCAAGGCGGCGGAGGTCGGCAAAGCGGAGGCGGTGCTGCTCGGGCCCGCGCCCGACGATGCCGCGCAGACGCTCGCCAAACATGGCGCGAGCAAGATTTACCGATCGCGCGGATGCGGTCTACGAAGATTACTTGACTCTTGCCGGCCGCCGAGACCGTCGCCGGACTTGATTCAGAAACATAATCCCGCGGTGATGCTCTTTCGCGTCGAGCTATGCGGGCCGCGATCTGGTCGCCAATCTGAGCGCGCGGCTCGATTGCGGCGCGATCACCGACGTCGGCGATTTTCAGTTGAAAGACGGCAGCGTCGAAGCGACGATTCCGGCGCTCGGCGCGAGCTACCAGAACACCAGCACGTTGGTCAAGCCAGGGACCAAGCTGCTCGTGGTGCGGCCGAAATCTTTCGAGCCGAAGGTCAACGAACAGCCGCTGGCCGTCGAAGAAGTTCGCCGCGGCCACCGGACGAAGGCTTGCGCAAAGTGCACATGAAAGAGCGCGTGGTCGTCAAGCGCGAAGGGCCGTCGCTCGAAGGCGCCAAGATCGTCGATTTCCGGCGGCCGCGGGCTCAAGGGCGAAGAGCAATTCTCCGATGCTCAAAGATCTGGCCGATGTGCTCGGCGGCGCCGTCGGCGCCAGCGCGTGCCGCAGTCGACGCCGGCTGGGTTCCCTACGCCATGCAGATCGGCCAAACCGGCAAAACGGTGAAGCCGGATGTCTATTTCGCCGTGCGGCATCTCCGGCGCCGTGCAGCATCTCTCCGGCATGAAGACTTCCAAATACATCATCACCATCAACAAAGATCCCGAAGCGCCGATCTTTCAGTATTCCGACTTCGGCGTCGTCGGCGACCTCTTCAAAGTCGTGCCGCAGTTGATCGAAGAGTTGAAGAAGCGCAGAGGCGCGTAAGGTTCGATTCAGACATCACGAAGCAGGCGCCTGGTAGGGGGCGCGATTCATCGCGCCTTTTTTCACAGAGCCTGGTCAGGTTGGAGATGTCCATACAATCCCGTGCGCTTCGCGAATTCAGTTGTCGGTAGAAGGCGCTTATTTCATATGAGGAGATGAACCGCTATGTATTGCTAATTTGATGCTGACAGCCAACGACATTCGCGCCGAGAAAGCAATTGATATCGCCCAGGCGATCTCCTGCTAATAACACTATGAAGCGATCTCAAGGCCGAACTAGAGTGCTTGGCGCTAGCCAAGTTGGTTTGCCAGGCACCCACGAAGCTAAACTTGCAATATGATTCCTGTCGACCTGAGCGATGGAGGCAAGACTATACTCGAAGCCTTATTGTGCCCAGTGGTATCGGAACCTGGGGTCGGGCGATTTCATTCCCACTCGTTTCATAACCCAGAATCAACCATTTCATCAGTCGAATCAGGTGTGACGCATGCGATTCGGTATCGAGTTCGGCGAGTTATCCGGCGGACTTGGATCCTGCGGAGGTGTGTGAGCAGGTGACCGTTGCGGGCAGAGGCGCTACAAAAACAACTTCGAGGGATTGTTCTCCGCTCAGCATTATCTCACCGGGCCGGATGCGGCGATCTTACAGTCGATTCCTTTGCTGTCGTATTTAGCCGGGCGGGTGCCGGGAATGTATCTCGGCACTTCGATCTTTCTTTTGCCGCTGCATCATCCGTTGATGGTCGCCGAATATATCTCGACCTTGGACAATCTCTCCGGCGGCAAAGTGCTCTTCGGCGTCGGCCAGGGTTACCGAGAGAGCGAGTTCAATTCTTTCGGCATCGATAAACGGGAGCGCCGCGGGCGTTTGGTCGAAGGGCTCGGAGTGATTCGCAACTCTGGACGTGAAGACGCCGTCACGTTTCACGGAAAATATTTCCATCTGGAGAAAGCGACCTGCCTGCCCAAGCCGCGGCAGCGACCGCGACCGCCGATTCTGATGGGCGCCGACTCGGTCAATACCGTGGCGCGGGTGCCGGAGGTCGCCGATCACTGGATCGCCAGCCGGCGGCATTCGAAGACTTTTTGCGCGAGAAGCCCTGCCGGCTTACAAGGCGGCTCTGGACGCAGCAGGGAAGATCATTCAAAGGGTTGTTCATTTTCGCGATCTTTGCATCGCCGATACCACCCGCGAAGCAGAGGAGCGCATCAAGGCGAGGCTATGAGCGGCGTTATCGACGTTACCAGCAATGGGGCCAGCCGGGCGAGCGTTACGATCTCGCTTTCGATGAGCTGAAGCGCGACCGTCTCATCATCGGCAGCCCCGCCGAAGTGGTCGAGCAGGTGATGTCCTACCACGAAGAATTTTCCACCGAGGTGATGTGGTTTATGGTCGATTGGCCGGGAATGGATCCGCGCCTGACTTTGGAAACCATCGAGCGCTTTGGCGCCGAAGTGATCCCGCAGATCAAACGCCTGCTACCGGAGAATCCGCTTCCCGTAAGAACAGCACGCAAACAAAGGAGCAAATCGGTTGAAGTCGAGCGGCGAGAATCAACGGTTTCTCTGCTGAAACCGACAGATCCTTTTCTAACTCTTGTACCAGCGATGCATCGACGAAACTTGACGGGTTGGCGCCGGCGGCTTCGCTGCCTAAGCCTTTGAGCAATCCTTTGACGCCTTCGATATCGACGCTGATATTGATTTCTGTGGGTGGTTTCTGTCCGTAGCTGCGATAGACTTCCGCGAGGATTTCCGGTCATCACGACCCGGACGTACTGCGAGAATTTTAGCGCCGAATTCTTATGCATTGCGCGTTTCTTGCACTGCCTCGTAATAGGCGCGCCCGGATGCGCAGGACGGTGTCGCGGTTGCTTGCGATAAAGGCCCGGCGCGTACTGAGCGGCGAATTGACGTGGGGATTCCATAGTCGGCGGCGTCGACGAGCTCGCGCAGTCCCATCTTGATGCCCGCGCCAGAAGTACTGGGCGCAGAAATCATGCCGCCATCGACGAATCGCGCGCTTTTTGCGACCGAGATCAACAGCTCAGGCATGCCGCCACGGATGCCTAGAGAATGGTTACGTCCTTGTTGCGCTGGGAGTCCCCAGCGTTCCAGCATCAAAGCTGAGAACGAGGGTCCAGACGAGAGTCGCCCAAATTGGTGACATGATCTTTTTTGCCTTTGAGGTCTTCGGGTTTGCGAATCTCGGGTTTGGTCATCATCGAAAACACCGCGACGCGTTAATCGTGATTACCGCGATGATCGCGAGATCGGCGCCGCGCAGCGTCAGCGCAGCGCGACCGCGGGCGGCGACGCGCGAAGGACGAAGTGCGCTTCGCCGGCGAGAGCATGGCCTCGATGGCGAGGCCGCGGGCTCGTGGGTGACCTCGACGTGCGACGCCGTGCTTCTCGAAGAGCTTTTTGTCTTTGGCGACCCACAGCGGCAGCATGGCGCCGCTGATCGGAGCGCTGTAGGCGATGCGCAACGGCGCGGCGCCCGCCGCGGCCTGTGCAAACCAAGCTAGCCAGCGCGAGAGCGACAAGAAGGCAGGCATGAATGCGATCAAGTCGGAAAGAGCTTCGCCCGCGGGGTCGCGCCCGACCGGCGGTGCCGTCGGCCTTTAGCCCCTGGACGACATAGGCCATGTACGATGCAGTCGGCCATGACGCGACGCATGTTGTTTTTCATCAGCTGCGCGTTGATGCAGGCTTCTTGCAGCTCTTTGGTGTCGGCGTATTTTTTTAGAATCTCTTTTCGGATCAAGCCGTGCTCGACATCGACGTCGGCGTGGAGCTTGTAAAACGTCAAGGCGTCATCGGGAACCCATTTATAATGCTTGCGGAACGTATCGAGGTCGCGCGTCATGGCTTTCGCCGTGTCATCGCCTTCGGAAACGGCGACGCCGAGCAGCCATGAGGTTTTGAATGCGGCGTTGGCGAAGCTATCGACGGCGAACTTGACGCCGTAGAGCGGTTCCGGAATTCTTCACGAACTCGCGGTCCATGCCCATGCCGACGCAGACATCGAGCCAATATTCCGGATGCGGCTTGTGGGTTCCGCCGATCAGATCTTCGCCTTCTTCTTCGATCGCCTTGGGCAGCCACATGCGGCGCACGTCGACGTGCGGGCAGTTGTAAAGGATCGAATACTCTTTGATCGGCACCTGCTTGGTAAAGTAGTAGCGCTCCTTGCCCCAGCCTTGCAGTTGTTCTCTGAGTGCACTTGCCTTCGCGAAAAATTGCTTCCACAGGGATGGGGCGGGCGTTGGTGATCTTGCCGGTTCGCCTCGAAAAGGTCTTGATGAATTCATCGGGGCC
>ERZ1370068.10538-contig-9228_pt1 | contig 107104 bp, 130 predicted proteins | sample MGYA00561227_ERZ1370068 | MGnify/ENA primary metagenome ERZ1370068 (study PRJEB38410, sample SAMEA6850437) | metagenome | study: Metagenomic assessment of the ecological functions of the soil: analysis of the soil microbiota associated with the...
TTACGTATTGCTCAGCCGCGCGGTTCCTTGCCCACCCGGATCGTCGCCACTACGCCAAACCTTCAAGCTGACGACTGAAATGGCAGCCGCTGATGCCATTCGTGACGTAGGCTTCACTGTCGTTCGGGTACCGCCACGCAGCGAGGCCCAGTCCCACAGGGATTTCCGCGAGCTTCTTGGCAACATCTACGGAACCATCTCCCCATTCTTCGCACCGTTGTCCAGGTGAAATGAGTCTTCAAAATGGGAGTCTTCAGAGGGGGCCCATTGGGCACCGTTCTTGTCCTTCTTGTCCTTGTCCTTCTTGGCTTCCGTTCGTACCTGATCACCGAAACGGGAGTTGGCCTCACGATTCACCACGACCAGCCGCTGCTCGTCGGAGGTGAGGCGATGGTCGTCGAGCGGCTCGGTGCGGCGAGCTTGGGTGAGTCGGGGGTCTTCGCGTCAGTGAAGCCCGCCCGGATCAGCAGCGTCCACCGCCCAGCAGTCTGGCGCAGCCGACCGCGAGCCAGACACGAACAGCACGCCGCGGTTGGCGATGTTGCGAGCGACGTCGACCAAGAAGGCGATGTTGAAGGGTTCCGTTCAGCGCCTCCACACTTCGTGAGGCCATCCACCACTCATGCTCACACCTCGTTCACGACCCGCCGACGGTCGGTCGACGCGCCGCTGCCCGCGTCCGTTCACTGCTTCTGCCCATCGCCGAGCACACGCGAGGACAGACCCAGCTCCTCGCGCAGGAACAAAGTACGAGGTCATTGCTGCGATCATGAGAGACGCGTGAAGTTTCGGTAACGACGCGGAGCCCAGGATCCGGGCGCTCGGACCCTGCCCAGCGAGCCGTAGTAGCGACACTCGTGAGAAAGGGGTAGGCTGTCGGTGAGAAGCCCGTGTAAGAACGCGTCCTACGGCCGACCGGGGTCCTGCGGGCCATCGGGGAAGGACAGGGGATGCAGCCGGACGGTGACGGTCAGCTGACATTTCCTCCGTTCCGCCTCGATCCCACCGACGAGCGGTTGTGGCGGGGCGCGCAGTCCCTACCGATGACACCGCGGGCACTCGCCGTCCTCCACTACCCGGTCCCAGCACCGGGGCGGCTGGTGCACCAAGAACGAGCTTGACGCCGTGGGCCGGTGTCCACGCGGGCGATGCGGTCGTGAAGACTCGCATCCGGGAGAACCGGAGGGCGACGACCCAGCCACAGCGCCGAAATCATCCAGACCGTGCACCGGCGGGCTACCGGTTCATTGCAGAACCAGCCTGACCGAGATCGCGGGATCGTCAGCCGCAACCGTCGAAGCGGCACTCAACCCCGGCGCCTTCCCTGGTCGGGCGGGAGCGTGAGCTCGACGAGTTGCGCATCTGCCTGCACCACGCCCTCGAGGGAGACTCGGCAGATCGTGTTCATCATGGAGAGACCGGTATCGAAGACGAGCCTGGTCGAATCCGGCCCTTCGAACAGGCGGCTAGTGGGTCGGCGCTCAGGTTGCGTGGGGCCAGTGTGTCGAGCACGCCGGGGCCGCTGAGGTCTGCCTGCCCATCCTGAGGCCATGGGCCGGTTGTGCCGGGCGCCAGGTCAGGAAGGCCCCATCCTCTGCTCCGTCGGTTCGCGCCGACTTGGCTGGCTCCAGATGCCGTCGCTGGTCGATCCCGCGAACCGAGCTACTCCTGCACCAGGAGATCCTGGCGCCCGAACGCATGCTCCGCGAGATGGGCGCGAGCGATAGAAGGCTCGCGGCGGAGGCGCTGATCCTCGTGCTCGAGGACCTCCATTGAGCGATCCCGGCACTGTGGACCTACTGGTCCTCTACCTGGCCGCCGCGCGACCCGACCCGGCTCCTGGTCCTGGGAACTTCGGCGCGATATCGCAGGTTCCTCGCCCTCGAACCTCTCCGGGCCGGGATGCAGGACCTTCACATCGCCATCGGCTCTGCCGGGAGGTACGTCTGGAAGAGCTCGACGAGGCTGCCGTCGCGGCCTACCTGTCGGGGCGGTTTCCCCGACCACTGGCTGCCCGGTGCCCTGGCCCGCCTCATCCACGAGCGTACGGGTGGCAACCGCCTTCATGAGGGACGTCGTCGATGAATCTCGTGCGGCAGGGGCTCGATCGTCCGGACTGGATAACAGATGGCTGGGATCCGCGATCGCAGGAGATCGGTCCCTCCGTGCCGGGAGAGCTTGCGGCACATGATCGATCTGCAGCTGGACCGGTTGACACCGACCAGAGCAGCGTCTGTTGAGGCGGCCAGTGTCGCCGGTGCTGAGTTTCTCCGTTGAAGTTTCCACTGCGCGCTGACACGAGCGCGAATCAGGTGGAAGCGTGGAGCGAGAGGCCTGGGCCGCTCGGCACCAGTTCCTGCGAGCCGCCGGGATGTGGACAGGGCCCGGGTGGAGTTGTCACCTCACGCTACGGGTTCGTCCACTCTCTGTACCGTCGCGCGATCGAGGCCCGGCTGAGTGCTTCTCGCCGCACCCGCCCATCAGCGCATCGGGGAGTACAAAGAGGGCGTCCAGGGCAGCCACGGACCATCGCGCCCGAGCTGGCCGCGCACTTCGAGCAGGCCTCGCGATCTGAGCGTGCGATTCACTACCCTCACCTCGCGGCCGAGAATGCAGTGTGAAGCGATCCGCCAACCGCGCTGCGAAGTCGGCTACCTGTCGCGTGCGATCGCCCCTACGCAGGTCGCCCCCGAGGAGCGCTCTGTCACGCAGATGATCTGTCGATAGCGACCGCGGCACTATAAGGCGCGTGATGGGCGACATGAAGGGCACCGCCACGACTTTGCCGCGCTGGCTACGGTTGCGCGCCGCTCCGGGCAGATCGACCGCCAAGTGGGATGCGCTAATCCAGCAAACGTCCGCCCTCGGCTGACGGACCGCGAGCAGGAGCTGACGCGTCGCTGAAGAGATCGTTTACTCAGCTGAGGACCTGACCGACCTGGGCTGCGGGCCCGGGCCCGGGAGATATGTTCGGGTCAGCTCCTTGCGCATGGCTGGCGCGCATGAGGACGCCCAGGCATACCACGGTTCTGAGGCGGTGTGCGGCGGTCCGGCGCCTCGCACCTCTGATCCTTCGGCAAAGCTGGACGCAAAGCGTGCCTACTCCACTGTCACCGATCGATCACCAGGCGATCACCGCTGCCGGTGAAACAGCCTGCTCTGAGCTCGGTGACGCCTACCACTACATGTCCTGCCAGCCCACCGGGGCTGGGCGCTCCCGCATCGGGGCGATTCTCGGCGAGGCCATGGTGGTGCTGGTTGATGGCTCCAGATGGCCGGATCGCAATGGCAATCGTGCGTGGGCTCGTGTTTCGCTCGCGCTGGGCCTGGGTTCACGAGCAGGCCTTTCGGATTTCGAGGGATTTCGCGCGCTGTGCGAGCACGAGTCGAACAGGCTAGCGAACCGCTTCTCGGGCAGTTCCAGGGCTCATCGTGCTCGGAACGGCCCACCTGGGGCTGGGGAAGCACGACGTCAGCTCAGGGCGTTTTGGCGAGGTGATCACGCTCGACGAGGGGCACATTCCCATCGGACTGGATCCCGTGACGCCTTCAGCGCGGGCTGAGCGAATACTGGCTCGCTCGCGGCGACCCGGAGCGCGCGAGGCACGAAGCCGACCTTTCTTCTCCGAGCTCGCCGCGCGCCCGCCCGAGCGCACGTACCTGGCGCTGAGCCGGCACCCGGTTGGCGGACATTGCGCTCCCAGAGGACAACCTGATGCGGCGGAGGCCGAGCTAGCGTCGCTCTCGCCGCGTCGCCGAGGGTGCTGACGCACCTCTCTGGCCGAATGGCGCGTCCACGAGTCGGCGGCGAACATCCATGCGGCGGAACCACGCGCGGCTCAGGCTCACCGACAACGGGCCCGGAGCGCGGTGACCTGTCTCGCGGACTCGCTCCGCGACTGGCCGGAGCTGCAACGTTCTCTGCCGGCTGCGCCTCGCGCAGGCTGCCCTCGGCTGGAGCTGAGCACATGGCGCCGATCGTTCGGCGGAGGCCACGATCCGCGACTCGAGGTGCGGCATGATCGGCGTCATCACCCCAACTTGCTGGGGGACGCGACTGCCGTGCTGAACGGACGCCACGCCAGAGGCGGTACGTCTTCGCGGTCCTTCGAACGGGTACCTCATCCGGTAGTATCGAGGAACGCCCGCGCAGAACCCCGCGCCGTATGCATAGACCTCGCTCGGTGTCCTGCTCATCGCTGCGCGTCGTCATCATGGCGCGTACCGCGGATGAACGTCACGAGCTGGTGGCGCACCATCCTCGTCCGTCGCTCGCCCCGCGACACCTCTTGCCGTTCGGCCCCCAGCGCGCACCAGGTCACGAGCAGTCGCGCTCAACAGCACAAGGTCAAGCGACAGACGTGCGGTACCGGGCCAGTGAACGGTACCATCAACCGGGAATTGAGCGCGCTGGGTGAGGACCGCGCCGGGCCCCGCCGATCAAGTCGTTCTACATGGCGTGGAAGACGGCCCGCAGCGGCCGGTTGCCCGACCGGATCGTCCACACCGTCGGACGGCGGTCACGAACCTCGAAGCGGCCCCGGGTCAGAACACGGCCCGATATCTTTACTTTGCCCTGAGCTGGGCAAAACTAGAGGGCGAAGTGGGGACAAAAAAGGGGGCAGCGGCCCGGGGGGCCGCGCCCACAACTATCTGAAAGAATTGGTCGGGGCGAGAGGATTTGAACCTCCGACCACCGGACCCCCAGTCCGGTGCGCTACCGGGCTGCGCTACGCCCCGAGGCTGCAGGCGTGCAGTGTCCCAGAAAGTCGGCGGCGCTTCAAGACGTCAAGCGGGTGCGCAGCCGCGGTGAGGCGATCGCGGATGCCGCTTGAGCGCCTCGCCGTAGGAGACCTCGCTGGAGCCCGAGATCCAGCTGACCGGTCTTGCGCGACTCCGCCAGCAGGCGCTTCTTGGCGCCCTCCAGCGTCAGGCGCTCGCCGTAGAGCAGGGTCTTGATCCGCTGCACGAGCTCGAGATCCCGGGGCCGGTAGAGGCGCTGGCCGGCGGGGTTCTTCTTGGGCCGGAGCAGCTTGAACTCCGACTCCCAGTACCTCAGGACATAGGCCGGCACCTCGGTGATCTGCTTCGACCTCGCCGATCCGGTAGTAGAGCTTCTCGGCGGCGTCGGACATCACGGCGGTCATGACGCGCCGGCGTTGATCCGCTGCTTCAGCCCCTTGCTCGGCTTGAAGGTCGAGCACCTTGCGGGCGGTGATCTCGATGCTGTCGCCCGTCTGTGGGTTCCGCCCGCGGCGCGAGGCCTTGCGGCGAATCCGGAAGTGCCCGAAGCCCACGATCTTCACGTCCTCGCTCTTCTCGAAGCAGCGGAAGATGATGTCGAAGACCGACTTCGACGACCGACGCCGACTGTCGCTTCGACAGCCCGTGCGCGGCGACCGCGTTGACCAGATCATTCTTGGTCACGGTGAAGCGTCACCTCCTCCGGGGGCGTTCCGATTACTCGTCGCCCCGCGCGATGTACGGCTTGTAACCCCTTCGCCTCCAGCTCCTTGGCGGCGGCGCGGGCGGCCGCCGCGTCGGGAAGCCACCGACGCGCACGCGGTGCAGCGTCTCGCCCGCGCTCGCGCGCGGGCGACGGTGTCGTCGGCGCGGGGCCGCGGCGACCGCGCCGCTGCCAGCCCGACGCACCTGGACCTTGAGGCCGTCGACGGCCAGGTCCTGGAGAGCGTCACGGCGTCGCGCAGCGGCAAGGCTCGGCCTCACGACCACGCTTGCCGCCGCGACGCTTCGGCGCCGAGTCCCTTCGCGGAAAGACGCTTGGTCAGCCTCGACCGCCGACATGCCGGAGACGTACACGTCGTACAGATCGCCGGGCGACGCGGCGGGCGACGACGGCCGCGGAGCCCGTCGACGCTGGCGCCGACGCCGACCTGGCGCCCACCTGCGTATCGGACTCCTCGACCTTGAAGTTCTGATCGCGGAGCGCAGTGGCCACGCGCTTGGCGGTGTCGGGATCCTTGAACGCGCCGACCTGCACCCAGAAGGGCCCGGTGACCTTGTGCGTGGGATTCGCCGGCGGCGTCGCCTTGGCCGCCGCGCGCTTCGTGGCGGGTGCGCGTCGTGGCCGCCGCGGTCTTGGTCTCGTCCTTCGCCGCCGGCTCGGCCTTCGCGACGACCACCGGCGGCTTCGCCGCAGCCTCGGTCTTGGCGGGCGCGCGCCGGCTTGGGCGCTGAGCTCGGTCTTCGGCCGGACGCCTCGGACTTCGCGGCGGTCTTCGGGTTGCTCTCGGTCACCGCCATCGAGCTCTTCGTGTCGGCGGGCGACGACGTGCGATCGCTCGGCCTTGGGCGCGGGGCTTCGCCACGGGAGTCGATCGGCTGGACCGCAGCCGGCGGCGGCACCAGCGCATCGGATCCTTCTTCTCCGCGCTCGATGACTTGTCCGCGCTCGACGACATCGATGAGCTCGACGACGCCGGAGCCTCGGAAGCCGGCAGCGGCGCGATCGGCGCGGCGGACTGCACCGGCGACGTCGCTTTCACGCTGGCCGTAGCGCGACACGGGCGGCGGATTCATCCAGTCCAGGACGTACGGCACGGCGACCGCGCCGAATACGCCGAGGACGATCAGGACGAGAACAACGCGGAACCACGTTGCAGCAAAAATCGAACGCGGCGGGACGTCTTCGTAGAGCTCCTGGTCGTCGGTCGGATCTGTCGCGCTCGGGGCTCACCGTCTCCTCGGCGTCGCGCTGAGGGTTCGTCATGCGCGTCATCTTAGCATGGTAGTTGGGGTTTCCGTATGCGCTGCCGCGTTGGCCGGGGAGAAGATCAGGTCCCCGAACAGGGCCTCGGCGTCCCCCGGGTGTCGTTGCTGTCGGTCATGATCGCGACCTTGCCCACCCGGGTGGGCTCCCGGCCGAACAGGGCCCGGAAGTCGGCCGCGACGTTGCGCTGCTCGCGCACCCAGGTGCCGAGCCGCGCGGTGCCGGACTCGCAGGACGACGATCCGGACGTTCGGAGCCCGCGGATGGACCAGCGTCGTGCCGACGGGCGCCCGAGTCCCAGACGTAGCCGATGACATCGCTGGTGGTGCGCGGCGACGGCCAGCGCGGGAAGAGGACGTACACCTGCGCGGCCTGGTCGTCACGGTGCGGATCCCGCACGTCGCCCCCGCGGGTAGGCGGGCGACCTCTCCAGGTCCACGTGAGGATCGGGCTGCCGCCGCGACGTCGAGCACGGACGTCACGGTGCAGGGCGAAGGACGACTTGTCGCCGCGGAGGCGGAGCGCCAGGTTGCCGTCGGCGGCGCGACGACCTCGACCGAGGGCCTCGCCGGTGAACTCCTCTCAGCTCCCAGCCGGTCGGCGTCGCCGCTGGCGGGCAGGTTGGGGGCGGCTTGTCCGTCACGGGCACTCGCACGCGCCCGGCGGCGTCCGGCGGTCGGCAGCAGCTGACCCCGGCGGCCATCACGCCGACCGGCGCGGGCCGGCGGCACCGGCGGCTGGCCCGAGGGCGTGGCACCGGCGCGGGCGAGGCCGATGGCGAGATGCGCGGGCGACGGCGGCGGCGGCAGCGTGTCGCTGCACGGGCCTGTGCGCCCGGAGCCGACCGGCGACGGCCACCTCGGCGAGGTAGAAGGTGCGATACCCGCGGGTTGGCGAGCACGCGCCGCTGCGCGGTGGCGAGGACGCAGGACGGCGCCCCGCCACGGCCAGACCGCTTGCGCGACAGCCGTGCGACGGCGGATCAGCGTCGGGCCTCGGCCGCGGACGGCGACCGGTCGCCCGCCGCAGGGAGAGTCGGATCGGCGAGCCCTCGAAGCCGAAGGCGAGCCGGAGCGACCGCGTCAGGTACGCGCTCGTACGAGAAGTGGATCTGATCGGGCCAGTTCACCGCGCAGCGCGAAGGTCGGCGGTCCCACGCTGACCTGCGAGGCGGACTGCAGCGTGAGCGGCTCGCCACGCACCGAGGTCGGCCGCCGCTCGATCGCCTGCCGCAAGCGTGGTGGTCAGCTCGCTGGCCGAGACGCGGCGCCCGGCGCCGCCTGGCGGCCCGTGGTCGATCTCGGTGAACAGATCGCCGATGCCCTCGCCGCGCACGGCCGCGGTGAAGCACACCGTGGCGTAGTCGATGAAGGGCAGCCGCTCCGCGGATCTGCTCGACGACCTCGGCCCGGCGCACCATGCGCGGCGGGACCAGGTCCCACTTGTTCACCACGATGACGGCCGCCCGGCCGGCCTCGTGGGCGTAGCCGGCGATGTGCGCGTCCTGGGCCGTCGAGCCCTCGGAGGCGTCGATGACGAGCAGCGCGACCTGGCAGCGCTCCAGGCTGCGCAGCGCCATCACGACCGCCAGCTTCTCGAGGCGCCTCGGTCACCTTGCCCTTGCGCCGGATGCCCGCGGTGTCCGACCAGCACGTAGGGATGCCCCGCGCTCAGAACGGCGGTGTCGACGGCGTCGCGCGTCGTGCCGGGCTCGGCGTGGACGAGCACCCGCTCGGCGCCGACCATCGCGTTGACCAGCGACGACTTGCCCACGTTGGGCCGTCCGATGACGGCCGAGGTGGACCGTGTCGTGCCGGGTGGTCGAGCGCCCGATCGCGCGGGCGCGCGCTCGCGCGCGATCTCCAGCAGCTCGGCCACGCCGCGGCCGTGCTCGGCCGAGACCGGCACGCGGCTCGCCGAAGCCCAGCCGGTACAGCTCGGCCAGCGGCGCTGTCCAGCGCCGCCGCACGTCGACCTTGTTGGCGACCACGACCACCGTCCGTCCGCCGCGCCGGAGCACGCCGGCGATCTCGGAGTCGAGCGCGGTGACGCCCGCGCGCGTCCGACCACGAAGAGCACGAGGTCCGCCTCGTCCAGCGGCGGTCAGCACCTGGCGGCGCACGCCCTCGATCAGCGGCTCCGACCGCTCGGGATCGAAGCCGCCCGTGTCCACCACGGTGGCCTGCCAGCGCTCGAAGGCGACCCGTGACCGTAGAGCCGGTCGCGGGTGACGCCGGGCACGTCGCGCGACGATCGCCTGGCGCCGTCCGACCAGGCGGTTGAAGAGCGTCGACTTGCCGACGTTGGGCCGGCCGACGATGGCGATGATCGGCCGGGCAGCGGCGGGTCGACCCTGCTCCTCCGCACCGTGTCGCTCATGCCGCTCACCGGATCACGCGGCACGGGCGCCCGGCGAGCGCGCGCGCGCTGTCGGCTCCGACGATCATGACCGGCACGCCGCCCAGCGACCGCGCGAGATCCGCGGGCGTGAGGTCGTCGAGGAAGACGCCCTCGTCCGTCGCGCAGCGCCACCGCCGGCACCAGGACGGCCTCGCCGAGGTCTCGGCGCCTGGCCAGGTGCGCGCTGGATGTCCTGCCCGGTCAGCAGGCCCGCGACGCCGATCGCGCCGGCCGAAGAAGTCGTTGGGGACGCCGCCAGCGACGCGGCGACGCCGTGGGCGCCAGCTGAAGCCAGGCGCGCAGCCAGCCGCGGGCCCGTACATCGCGCCCGTGACCACGGTCACGGCGCGCCCGCTCAGCCAGCGCGCGCCGCGCCGCGCCGCGCGGCGCGAAGGTCGTCCTCGAAGCGCCGGACGAGGCCGATCCCGTCCTCGGCGATCGGGAAGCCCTCGTAGCCGCCGCCGCGGGCAGCGGCGTCCGACCGGCCTGCAGATACACCTCGTCGCCGAGAAACACGAAGCGGCTGCCGAGCGCCGGCCAGGAACTGCTCCTGCCATCTCGTCGACCGTGGCGACCAGCGCCCGCGCCTCCGTCGTCGCGGCAGCGTGCGGAGCTCGCGGCAGGCGCTCGCGATGCCGCGTGAGGCCGACGGGGACGATGGCGGTGGTCGCGACCTGCGGGATGAGCGGCGCCAGCTCGATGCACCGTGCGCTCGAGGTGCCGGCCCGTCGTTCGAGTCCGGGCACAGGACGATCTGCGCGTGCATGCGGATGCCCGCCTTGGCCAGCCGCTCCAGCCGCGGCAGGATCTCCGCCGAGTGCGCGGGGCTGGCCGAGCAGCGCGATGGCGGAGGTCGGGATCGGTGGCGTGCACGGAGACGTAGAGCGGCGACAGGCGCTGCTCGATGATCCGCGCGAAGCGCGGCCTCGTCGAGATCGCTGAGCGTGATGTAGGTTGCCGTGCAGGAACGACAGCCGGAAGTCGTCGTCCTTCACGTAGAGGCTTCGCCGCATGCCCTGCGGCAGCTGGTGGATGAAGCAGAACACGCACTTGTTGGCGCAGGTGGCGATCTCGCCGGGCCGCGGGCGCCGGCCAGCTCGAGCCCGAGATCGCGCCCGGGCGGCGCACCAGGCGCAGCGCGCCGGCGCCGACCCTCGCGCTCGACGCTCAGCTCCAGGCGCTCGTCGGCTCGGCGTGGAACTGGAAGTCGATGGCGTCGCGCAAGGGCTGGCCGTTGATCGCCAGGATGCGATCGCCGGCGGCCGAGGCCCGCCGCGGCGGCCGGCGCCGTGCGCGGCCGCACCGGCGGCCACCACGACACCCCTCAGCGGATAGAGGGCGGTCTCATCGGCCGTCTGGCCCTCTTCCGCGTGCGTGACGGCGTTGAGGAAGCGCATGCCCTGCACGATGTACTGCAGGCCCGAGATCATCGGTGAAGATCGCGGCCGAGCCAGATGCACTAGGGCTGCGCCGGTCGGCATCTGGTAGAAGCGCGCCAGCATACCGGTCAGCACGGTCGAGGACCTGGAAGAACGTGGCGGCCTTGCCCGCCCACGTCGGCCGCGGATGAGTCGCGCCGCCGACGCATGTAGATGAGCGAGCGCGCCGATGGCGAGGATCACGTCGCGGCTGATCACCACCGCGGCGATCCAGAAGGGCAGCGCCTTGAGCTAGGTCAGCGTGACGAACGAGGCCATGAGCAAGAGCTTGTCGGCGAGCGGATCGAGGAACGCGCCGAGCCGGCTCTGGCTGCCCGCGGCGGCGCGCCACGTAGCCGTCCAGCAGATCGGTCAGACGGCCGCGGCGAGGAAGACGACGCAGCGCCAGTCCGCGCCGCCGGTAGACGAGCAGCGACACGAAGACCGGGATGAGCGACGATTCGCAGGAGCAGTCAGCCAGTTCGCGAGACCCATGGAGAGGTCAGTTTAGTCACCTCGATAGCCTGCCAGAGGGCCCAACCATGCGCCGGGCATCTCCACGTCGAGCCACCACGTGCTGCGGCTCGTCGGCGCCGGGCCAGCACCCGGCCCCGCGTCGTAGCAGGAGCGACAGCGCGGCGCCGTCGCGCGTGCGGGATCCGCAGCGTCACTCGGCGCCGGCTGCGCGGCAGCGCGCGCGCTCGATCGCGTTCACGAGCTCGGCGAGTCCGTCACCGGTCGCCGCGCGGAGATGGCCACGCCATCCCGCTCGCGCGGCCAGCGCCTCCAGCGGACGGCCGGACTCCACGCGGATCGACCTTGTTGAGCGCGAGCACCGTGGGCCGATGCGCGACCTCCAGCTCCGCAGGATGCGTCCGACGGCCCCCATGTGCTCATCAAGAGCCGGGATGGCTGGCGTCCACCACGTGCACCAGCACGTCGGCGTCCTGCCAGCTCCTCCAGCGTGGCGCGGAAGGCGCGCCACCAGCTCGTGGGGCAGCTTGCGGATGAAGCCCGACCGTGTCGGTCAGGATGAACGGCGCGTGCCCGGGCTGGCTCACCAGCCGCGCCGCCGGATCGAGCGTGACGAAGAGCTGGTCGGCCGCGGTGAGCCGGCGCCCGCGTCAGGCGGTTGAGCAGCGTGGTCTTGCCCGCGTTGGTGTAGCCCGACGAGCGCCACCATCAGGCGCGTCCGGAGCGCCGGCGCCCGTCGCGCTGCTGGCGCCGGTGCGATCTGCACGTGCTCCAGCTCGCGCTGGATCTTCATGCACGCGGTGCCGGATCACGCGGCGGTCGGACTCCAGCTGCGTCTCGCCCGGGCCCCGCGTGCCGATGCCGCCGCCGAGCCGCTCGAGGTGCGTCCACTGCCCGACCAGCCGCGGCAGCAGGTACGTGAGCTGGGCCAGCTCGACCTGCAGCTTGCCCTCGCGCGTGCGTGGCGCGCTGGGCGAAGATGTCGAGGATGAGCGCGGTGCGATCGATCACCTTGATGCCGAGCGCTCCGAGAGGTTGCGCTCCTGGATCGGGCGAGAGCGGATCGTCGGAGATGAACAGATTGGCGCCGAGATCGACGCGCCGCCTGCGCCCATCTCCTCGACCTTGCCGCGTCCGAAGTAGAGGCCGGGCGTCGGCGTCGTCGCGCTCCTGACTCACCCGCGAGCTCGACCGTCGCGCCCGCCGCGACGCCAGCCCCGCCAGCTCCTCCAGTGATTCCTCGACTTCCCACCGCTGCCGGCTCGGCAGCCGGAGCGCCGCGATGATCGCTCGCTCCGGTCCCCGGCGCGTGCCGTGCCCCGCCGCGTGACCGTTCCGCTGCCGTTGCGCCCGGCTCGACTCACTCGATCGGCCCTCCGTCTTGTCGACCTTCTCGCATCGTCGCCGCCACCCCCGCCGCGCCGCCCGCCGCCGCCGACGTCGATCCACGCCATCGTCCGGCTCGCGCACGAACCACGTCATCTGCCGCTTGGCGTAGCGCACCGTGTCGCGCTGCATGAGCGCCAGCGCCGCCGCCGCGTCGAGCCGCCCGAGCGCGACATCGACGAACTGGCGATAGCCGATCCCTGCATCGCCGGCAGAGCGGCTCCGTAGCCGCGCCTGAGCAGCCGCCGCGACCTCGTCGAGCGAGCCCCGCCGCCACCATCGACCGCGCGCGCGCGGCCAGCCGGCGCGCCAGCTCGCGCGCCGATCGAGCGTCGAGTCCGATGTGAGGTCAGGCTCCGCGCGCCTCGCGCGCGCTGCCACTGCTGCCTGCGGCTCGGCGGCTGTCGGCTCCGCGCGCGCAGCCGCTCGAGCGCGCGTGATCACGCGCACCTCGTCGTTCGGATGCAGTCCGCGCGCCACCGGCGGGGCCGTCGCCGCCAGCTGGGCGTGCAGCGCCGCGCGCCCTCGCGCGCCGCGAAGCCCGCCAGCTCGCGCCGGAAGTCCGGATCGGCGGGCGGCGGCAGTCCGAGCCCGCGGAGCAGCGCTGCGGATGTAGAGCCCGGTCCCGCCGACGATGACGGGCAGGCGTCCGCGCCGCCGGACGTCCGCGATGGCCGCCTCGGCGTCGCTCCGGAAGCGCGCGGCGTGGTAGCGGTCGTCGGGATCGACGACGTCCACCAGATGATGCGGACCGCCGCGCGCTCGTCCGGGCGTCGGCTTGCCCGTCGCGATGTCCATGCCGCGGTAGACCTGCCGCGAGTCGGCGCTGATCACCTCGATCGGCGATGCCGCTGGCCGAGCTGCGACCGGCCGCCGCCGTCTTGCCGACGCCGGTCGGGCCGCACGATCACGAGCAGCGGGGGCCGGTCTACGGTCATCAGGGGAAGCGTACGCCTGGCCAGCCGCCGGGTCACCACGTGCGCTTGAGCTCGCGGCGGATGTCGTGCATGGAGACGCGGCTCACGATGGGCCGGCCGTGCGGGCAGAAGTGGGGCGTCTCGGTGAGGCCAGGTCGGCTGACCAGCCGCTCCATCTCCTCGGGCGCCAGCGGCGTGTTCGCCTTCACCGCCGCCGCGGCAGCGCCACGAACGGCCAGCGCGCGATCGAGCGCCGGCTCGCCGACCGGGGCCCCGCCAGCTCGTCCACCGCAGCCTCGATCAGGCGCTCGGGCTCGTCACCCTTGAGCAGCGTGGGCACGGCGCGCAGCACGACGCGCGTCGCCGCCGAATCCTCGAAGGCTGAAGCCCAGCTCGCTCGAGCGGCTCGGCGCCAGCGCTCGAGGCAGCGCGCGCGCGCCGGGCCGAGCTCGAGCGTCTCCGGAAAGAGCAGTGCGACTGCGAGGCCAGCGGTCCCGCCGCGAGCTGGCCGCGCAGCCTGCTCGAACACCACGCGCGCTCGTGGCACGACGTGCTGATCGAGGAAGAACACCTCGTCCTCGGTGGTCGAGACGATGAACGTGTCCTGCACCTGCCCGAGCGACGCGGCCAGAAGCGCTCGGCGCACGTACGGCGCCGACCGGCTCCTGCGAAGAGCGCGTGCTGCTCGCGCTGGGCGTCGGTCGGCCTCCGCCGAGCGCGCGTCTCGTCGAGCGTGGCCGGCGGCGCCGCCGCAACGCCGGGCACCACGTGCCGGCTTGCCGCAGCGCCTCGTGCAGCGCGGCCACCAGCATCTCCTGCACGACCCGCGGCTGGCGGAAGCGCACCCAGGCCTTCGTCGGATGGACGTTGGCGTCCACGTCCGCCGGCGTCGAGGCGACGACGTCGAGCACGACCAGCGGGAAGCGATCGCGGGGCGAGCAGCGGCCGATAGGCGGCGAGCACCGCCTGCAGCGAGCGCGGGATCGCGCACCGGACGGCCGTTGACGATCACCACGATATCGTCGCGGCTGCCGCGCGTGATGCTCGGGCGGCTCGCCCAGCCGGCGATGCCCACGCCGTGCTCCGTGCGGTCCACCACGAGCAGAGCGCTCGCGCGGCTCCCAGCCCCAGAGAGCGCCGATGCGCCTGGCGCAGTCGTGCGCCGCGCGGCGCGGTGAGGGCCGCGCGCCCGTTGTTGCGTCACGCGGAGCTTCACGCCGGGATGCGGCCAGCGCGAGCTGCCCGACGATGCGCAGGCTCGCCGCCACCTCGGTGGTCGGCGTCTTGAGGAACTTGAGCCGCGCCGGCGTGTTGAAGAACAGGTCGTGCACCTCGACCGTCGTGCCCGTCTCGGCTCGGGACCGTGAGCCGCTGGCTCACCACGCCGCCCTCGCCGGCCAGCCGCAGCCCTCTGGCCGCGCCGCGCGCGCGGCTGGTCACGCGTGAAGCGCGAGACCGCCGCAGATGGCGGCCAGCGCCTCGCCGCGGAAGCCCAGCGTGGCGATGGCGTCGAGATCCTCGTCGCGCGCCAGCTTGGAGGTGGCGTGACGCTCGAGCGCGATCGGCAGCTCGCTCGCACGTCATGCCGTGACCGTCGTCGGTGACGCGCACCAGCGCGCGCGCCGCCGTCGCGCAGGTCCACCGTGATCGCAGCGCGCGCCGGCGTCGAGCGCGTTCTCCACCAGCTCCTTCACCGCCGAGGCCGGACGCTCGACGACCTCGCCGGCGGCGATCTTGTTGACGAGCGCGTCGGGCAGCCGGCGGATGCGCATCAGGCGCGGAGACGCTGCTGCCACTTCGCCAGCAGGTTCAGCGCCTCGATCGGCGTGAGGTGGGCGAGGTCCAGGCGCGCCAGCTCCTGCGCCATCGGATCGGGCGGCGGCCGGCGACGAAGAGGCCGAGCTGCACGGCGTCGCCGGCGTCGGTCGCGGCCTGCCCCGGTCCTCGAGCCGCGCCAGCAGCGCCTTGGCCCGCGCGATCGAGTCCCGGTGCGGCAGGCCCGGCCAGCCGCGCGACCTGGATGCCGTACGAGCGGTCGGTGCCGCCCGGCTGCACCTTGTGCAGGAACACGATCTCGTCGTTCCACTCGCGCACCGCCACGTGGAAGTTCCGCACGCCGCCGAGGCGCGCGGCCAGCTGGGTCAGCTCGTGGAAGTGCGTGGCGAAGAGCACCTTCGCGCCGCGGCGGCGCGATCGTGCAGCTCCTCGACCACCGCCCACGCGATGGCCAGGCCGTCGAAGGTCGGACGTCCCGCGCCCGATCTCGTCGAGCAACACCAGGCTGCGCGGCGGTGACGTTGTGCAGGATCGCGGCGGTCTCCACCATCTCCACGAGGAACGTCGACTGGCCCGCGCGCGAGGTTGTCCTGCGCGCCGACGCGGGTGAAGACGCGGTCCACCAGCGCCGATCGCGCGCCGACCGCGCCGGCACGAACGCGCCGATGTGGGCCAGGATCGACGAGGTGCGCCGGTCTGGCGGAGATAGACCGACTTGCCGGCCATGTTCGGGCCCGGTGAGGATCATCGATCCGTGCCTCGCGCGTCGAGCGCCGAGGTCGTTGGGCGTGACCGGCTGCCCGGAGCGCGCCTCGAGCACCGGATGGCGTCCCTCGACGATGTCGAGACGCGGCGCTGTCGTCCACGAGCGGTCGCACGTGGCCCGCGCGCGTGGGCGACCTCGGCCAGCGCCGGCGCACGACGTCGAGCGTGGCCACCGCGCGCGCGGTGCGCCAGCAGGTCGGCCGCCCGCGCCGCCACGCGGCCGCGCACCGTCCGTCGAAGAGCTCGTACTGAGCCGCCGCCGCCGCTCCTCGGCGCCCAGGACCTTGGCCTCGTACTCCTTCAGCTCGGGCGTGATGTAGCGCTCGGCGCCGGTCAGCGTCTGCCGCCGCACGTACTCGGCGGGCACGCGCGCGGCCTGGGCGTGGGTCACCTCGATGCCGTAGCCGAAGACGCGAGTTGAAGCCGCACGCGGAGGCTCGAGATGTCCCGTGCGCGCGCCGCTCGCGCTCCTCGAGCGCCGGCGATCCAGCGCGCGCGCCTCGGCGGCGTCGTTGACGAGCGCGCCGCAGCGCGTCGCTCCAGCTCTCGCGAATGATCCGGCCGTCCTGCAGCGCCAGCGGCGGCTCGTCGACCAGCGCGTCCGCGAGCATCGCCTGTGAGGTCGTCGAGCGTCGGCCAGCGCCGCGCGCGCTGCGCCAGCAGCGGCGCCGCCAGCGCCGGCCGTGCGCCTCGCGGACCGCGGCGAGCGGACCGAGGCAGCGCGCGCAGCCCGACGAGGTCGCGCGCGTGCGCGACGCCGAGCGTGGCCCGGCTCGTGAGGCCGCTCGAGATCGCCGACCGGCCTGGAGCAGCCGCCGCAGCGCGGCCCGCGCGTCGCGGGCGCGTCGACGAGCGCGCGCCGACCGCATCCTGACGGGCGCGCGATCGCCGCCGCGATCGAGCAGCGGCTGCAGCAGCCACTGGCGCAGCAGGCGCGCGCCCATCGGCGTCGACTGGTCTCGTCGAGCACGCCGAAGAGCGAGTTGCGCACCGTCCCGTCGCTGGCCTCGAGCAGCTCGAGCGTGCGCACCGCGGTCTGCGTCGAGCGTCATGCGCGTCGGCCGGACGCAGGCGCTGGAGCCGCACCAGGTGGCCGAGCGCGCTCGCCCTGCGTGGCCCGCACGTAGGCGAGCGCCGCGGCCGCCGCCGGCAGCCCGGCCGCAAGGTCGCCCACGCCGAAGACCTCGAGCGTCGTCACACTGAAGTGGCGGCAAAGCTCCGTCACGGCGGCGCCGGCCGCTCCAGAGTCCGGGATCGGCGAACGTCAGCGTCGCGCCCGGCGGCCTGCAGCCGGGCCAGCAGCTCCGGCGCCGTCCGCAGCGTGTCCGGCAAGACGGCCTCGGCCGGGCGGCGCAGCAGGGCGCGGCGGCCAGCACGCGCGTCCTCGCCGGGGCCGTCTTCGCCCGACCCAGAACTCGCCGGTGGAGACGTCCGAGCAGCGCGATGCCGGTGGACGCGCCGGTGCGGCCGAGCGCCAGCGAGGAAGTTGTTCGCCGTGCCGCGAGAGTACGGCGGTGTCGGTGAGCGTGCCGGGCGTGATCACCCGCACGACGTCGCGCGCGCAGCGAGCTTCTTGCCCTTGCCCGAGCCCTCGAGCTGCTCGCAGATCGCGATCTTCTGGCCGGCCTGCACCAGCCGGGCGATGTAGCCATCCGCCGCGTGATGCGGAATGCCGGCCATCGGCGCGCCCTGGCGGGCCGTGAGCGTGATCGGACAGCAGGCGCGCGCCCCAGCTCGGCGTCCTCGAGGAACAGCTCGTAGAAGTCGCCGAGCCGGAAGAGCAGCAGGTGGTCGGGGAACCGGCGCTTCAGCTCCCGGTACTGCGTCATCATCGGCGTGGCCGTGACGTCAGCCACCGAGGCGTCCCCGCACGCGCTCCCAGGTTTGCGTCGAGCGTGCTCCGGCAGCACGCGGGTGTCGCTCGAGGACGCTGGAGGAAGTTGGAGTCGCCGCTCCAGCGCGGCACCACGTGGATGTGCAGGTGGTCGTCGATGCCGGCACCGGCCGACCGCCCCTGGTTGAGCCCGACGTTGAAGCCGTCGGGCCGGTACTCGGCCGTGAGCGCTCCACCGCCCGCTGCACCAGGCTGCATGGCGTCCGCTCAGCTCGAGCTGTCCGGCCTCGAGCAGCGCGCCGGTGTGGCGATTGATGACGGCCATCAGATGCCCGGGCGCGTAGGGAAGCTGTTGAGGATGAGGAAGGCGTGCTCGCCGCGCTGCAGAGAAGACTCGGCGCGGTCGTCTCGGCCGTCGCGCGCGCTGCAGAAGACACAGCCGGCAGCGGAGCCTTCGAGCGCGGTGATCCAGCGCCATGCGCCACGGCGCCCAGCAGGCGCTTCACGCGGCGGCGGACGAGCCCTCACGTGTTGACGAGCTCGCGCAGGCGCTTGCCGACCTTGAAGAACGGCACGCGCTTTCGGGGACGTCGACCGCGCTGCCGGTCTTGGGGTTGCGGCCCTTTGCGGGAATTGCGATGACGGATCCGGAAGCTGCCGAACCCGCGCAGCTCGACCTTGTCCCCCTTGGCGAGAGCGTCGGTGATGTTGTCGAAGACCGTGTTGACGATCGTCTCGGTCTCCTTCTTCGTCAGGTTCGACAGCTTCGAGACTTCGTCGATCAGCTCCGCTTTCGTCATCGTCGTCCCACCTTCGGCTCTTCGCCCGTTGAGCGGCGTCCGGCGCCGAATCGCCCGCGGTCCAGCTTCGGACCCGAAAGGCACGCTAGCACGCCGCTCGAAAGAATGTCAACCGTAATGAGGGTTAGACCGCAGGGGCGGGGGCCGGGGTCCGGGGCCCTCAGTCCATCAGATAGAGGGGGTCTTGAACGCCGGGAAGCGAGGGCCGGAGCAGGCTCCGCGGCAGCTGCCCGCCGAACTGATTGCGCAGCAGGTCCATGAACGAGAACTTGCGTTGCGGCTGGATGACGGCCGGCGGCGAGCGGCAGCCCGGCCAGCTTGCCGGCCGCCAGTCGACCGCGTCCTCGAGGCCGCCCAGCTCGTCGACCATGCTTGAGCGCCTTGGCCTGCGCGCCGGAGAACACGCGGCCGTCGGCGAAGCGCACCACGTCCTCGCGCTCGAGGCTTGCGGCCCGTCGGCGACCGCGCTCGATGAACTGCGCCGTGCACGTCGTCGAGCAGCGCCTGCAGCACGCGCCGCTCGTCGGGGCTCATCGGGCGGCGCGACGTTGCCGATGTCCTTGAACTGGCCCGGCCTTCACCACGACGTAGTCGACGCCGACCTTCTTCATGAGCTGCTCGAGGTTGGCCAGCTGCATGATCACGCCGATCGAGCCGGTCAGCGTGCCGGGGCTGGCGTAGATCTGGTCGGCGGCCACGGCGACGTAGTAGCCGCCCGAGGCGGCCACCGCGCCGAGCGAGGCCACCACCGGCTTGCCGGCCTGGCGCAGCCGCAGGATGGCGTCGTGCAGCTTCCTGGGTGGGCGCGACGACGCCGCCCGGGCTGTTGATCCGCAGCACCACCGCGCGGATCGATGGGTTGTCGCGGTGCCGCCTTGAGCTCACTGGACGATGTCGTCCACGTCGATGATGATGCCCTCGATCTCCACGATCGCGACCCGCGGTCCGAACAGCGCGGGCCCTGCACCCTCGCGCGCGCCCGAGCGCCAGCCCGACCGCGATCACGAAGAGACCCCGCGACGCCGCGAGATACACGAGCGACGCGGCGGCGACGGATCGTCAGCCGCCGGGACATCTATTCCTCGTTCTTCGTAGTCGTAGTCCGAGCGCTGCTTGCCGCTCCTTGCCGCCGGCCCGCGCCGCGCCGCCGGCTCCTCGACCACCTCGGCGACCGCGATCGCGTGGCCAGCTCGCTTCAGGCTGAGCCCGATGCGCCGCTCGTTGGGATCGACGCGGATCACCAGCAGCGCCAGCTCGTCGCCCACGTTGACGATCTCGCGCGGGCGTGGCGATCGGCCGGCTGGACATCTGCGAGATGTGCAGCAGCCCGTCCACGCCCGGCTCCAGCTCGACGAAGGCGCCGAAGTCGGTCAGGCGCACGACCTTGCCGGTCACGCGCGAGCCCATCGGGATAGCGCTGGGCCACCGTCGTCCACGGATCGGGCTGGATCTGCTTGAGCCCGAGCGAGATCCGCTTGTTGTCCTTGTCGATGTTGAGGATCTGCGTCTCGATCTCCTGCCCCTTCTTGAGGACCTCCGACGGGTGGCCCGACGTTGCGGGTCCACGACATGTCGGAGATGTGCAGCAGGCCGTCGACGCCCGGCTCGAGCTCGATGAAGGCGCCGAAGTCGGTCAGGTTGCGCACCTTGCCCTCGCACCCGGCTGCCCGGCTGTGTAGCGCTCCTCGATGGTCGCCCACGGATCCGGCCTCGACCTGCTTCATGCCGAGCGAGATGCGCTTGGCCGCGCTGGTTGACGTCGAGCACGATCACGTCGACCTCGTCGCCGACGTTGACGAGCTTCGACGGATGGCGCACGCGCCGCGTCCACGACATCTCGGACACGTGCACGAGCCCCTCGACGCCGGGCTCGAGCTCGACGAAGGCGCCGTAGTTGGTGAGGCTCACCACCCGGCCCGTGCGCCTTGGTGCCCGACCGGATAGCGCTCGTCTCGACGCGCTCCCAGGGATCCGACGACTTCTGCTTGTAGCCGAGCGAGACGCGCCCGCTCTCGCGGTCGAAGTGCAGCACGACGACCTCGACCTGGTCGCCGACCTGGAAGATCTCCGACGGGTGGCCGACCCGGCCCCAGCTCATGTCGGTGACGTGCAGGAGGCCGTCGATGCCGCCGAGGTCGATGAACGCGCCGTAGTCGGTGATGTTCTTCACGGTGCCCGTGAGGACCATGCCCTCGGCGAGCACTCGAGCGTGTGCTTCTTCTTCTCCTCGCGCTCCTCCTCGAGCACGGACGCGGCGCGACAGGACGACGTTGCCCCGGCGCCGGTTGAGCTTGATGACCTTGGCGCCGGATCGTCTGGCCCGAGCATCGCGGCGAGGTTCTTGACCGGCCGCAGGTCGACCTGCGAGCCCGGCAGGAAGGCGCTTGACGCCCACGTCGACGGCGAGGCCGCCCTTGACGACCTCGACCACCCGTGCCCTCGACCGGCGTGCCGCTGTCGTAGGACTGCGGTGATGGCGTCCCACACCTTGATCTTGTCGGCCTTGTCCTTGGAGAGGACGATGAGCCCTTCGCTGTCCTCCTTGGCCTCGAGGTAGACCTCGATCTCGTCGCCCACCTTCGGCAGGATGCCGTGCGCGGTGGAACTCCTCGATCGGGATCGCGCCCTCGCTCTTGTAGCCGACGTCCACGAGCACCTCGCTGGCGCCGACGTCGACGACGCGGCCACGGACGACCTCGCCCTCCTCGAACTCGCTGGTGCTGCTCGAGCCTTCCTTGAACCAGTCCTCCGTGCATTCGCTCGGCCAGCCGCCTCGCCCTCCATGCGAGGAGCGCCGAGATTCCGCCGCGTTTCATTCGCCATACCGCCAGTTCCTCCGTTCAGTGTATTTGGAGCGGGCGCCGGGCTCGGGCACACCCGCTCCACCGCTCGCACGGTCCTTCCAGCTCACCGATGGCCGCCATCATCTGCTCGGCTCGCCGCCTCGTACTGGGCTCTTCCTCTGGGCGACCGACCGCCCGCTGGAACCGGCAGCGGAGAGCCGAAGGTTACCACTCACCTTGGCAGGCCGTGGAAGCCGTCGTCCCGCGAGGCCAGGCCCGCCCGCTGCCGCTGCACGTAGGCGGGCACGCACCGGCGCCCCGGACTGGACGGCCAGCAGGGCCGGCGCCGGGCTTGGCCGGGCGCGAGCTGTCTCCCTCGTCACCGCGGGTGCCCTCGGGAAGACCAGCAGCGCGCCGGCCCTCCGGCGAGCACGCAGCGCTGCGGTCGCGCAGCGCGCCAGGTGTCGGCCGCCCTCGCGGCGTCACCGGACTGCGCGCCGAGCCGCCGGATGAGTGCCGCCGAACAGCGGCGACGCGGAACAGCTCGGCCTGGCCAGGAAGCGTCAGCTGCCGCGGCGCTATCCCGCCGACCAGCGGCGGATCGAGAAAGCTAGAGTGGTTGCGACACGATCAGCACCGCGCCCGGTGGCCGGGCACGTGCTCCGGCGCCCCGGCCCTCGACGACGGAAGAGCAGTCTCGCATGAGGACGACGGCCAGCATCTTCATCGATCGTGCAGCACGGCTACGCGCATCAGCCCAGGTTCGCCGCCGCCGCTCGACCGCGTCGGCTCAGCATGACGCCGACGACTTGGTCCACGCTCGAGGTCCAGTCGTGTCCACCTTCGACGGCGTCGGGCGGCCTCGGCGCAGCGGCGCCAGCGCGCGGGCTCGAATCCTGGCGATCGCGGCGCACGATCTCGCCGCGCACGGCCGCCTCGGGCGCAGATCGATCCCGCGCTTGCGCGTCAGCTCGGCCTGCCGCCGACGGGCGCGCTCCGGCGAGCGAGGCGTCGAGGTAGAACTTCACGTCGGCGTCTGGGGACACACTCACGGTGCCCGGTGTCGCGCCCTCGAGCACCACGCCGCCGGCCGCGGCCAGTCGGCGCTGCAGCGGCGTCAGCGTGCTCGCGCACCGACGGCCAGCATCGAGAGCCGCGAGGTCAGCGTTGGCTGATCTCCGGCGTGCGGATGTCGTCGGTGACGTCGCGCCCGTCGACGACCACCCGATCGCCCTCCAATGTCGATCTCGCACGCGCTGCGACGATGGCGTCGCAAGCGCCGGCGTGTCGTCGGCGGCCAGACCGGCGCGCGCGACGCGACCACGCCAGCGCGCGGATACATCGCGCCGGTGTCGAGCAGCCGGTAGCCGAGGCGCGCGGCCAGCGCGGCGGGCCACGGTGCCCTTGCCGGCGCCGGCCGGGCCGTCGATGGCGATCACCGGCTCGCGACTCGCCCATTAGGCGTCCCGGCAGGCGTCGCCCCGGCGGCGCTCATCGCACCGCCTCGCGCAGCGTCTTCGCGCGCGCCAGATACGTCTCGGCGACGCCGGATCGGCGCTCCGCGATCATGCCGCTCGAGATCGGCGAGCGCCTCGCGGAAGACGCTCTGGCTCGACGGCCACCTCGTCGCGGTTGGCCAGGAGGATCTCGCGCCACACGATCGGGGTCGGACGCCGCGATGCGCGTGGTGTCGCTTGAAGCCGCCGGCCACGATGTCGAGCGCGGCCGGGCTCGTAACCGGTCCACCGCGTCGACCAGCGCCCAGGCGACGACGTGCGGCAGGTGGCTGATGGCCGCCACGGTCGCGGTCGTGAACCTCGGCGTCCCACACCACCACGCGCCGCGCCCAGCGTCCGCCAGAGCTGCGCTGATGGTCGCCACCGCGGCCTCGATGCTCCGCTTCGTCGGCGTCACGACGACCGTGGCGCGCTCGAAGAGAGTCGTCGGCGGGCCAGCGCCATAGCCGCTCTTCTCGGCCCCGGCCATCGGATGGCTGCCGACGAAGTGCAACGTCGCCGCGCTCGGCGGGCCGAGCCGCTCGGCCTTGTCGCGACGATGCTGCGCTTGGTCGATGCCGACGTCGGTGATGCAGGCGCCCGGCCGGCACCGCCGCCCACACCGCGGGTAGCAGCGCGTCGTTGGCCAGCACGGTGGCTCCCAGGATGCACGACGTCGGCGCCGGCGACTCCGTCGGCCAGGTTGGTGGTGATCCGATCGACCGCGCCGTCGGCGACGGCGGGCCGCAGGCAGCGCCAGGTCACGTCCCACGCCGACGATCTCGCGCGCGCGTCCCCTGAGCCCTCACCGCCTTGGCCACCGAGCCGCCCAGGAGTCCGACGCCCGACGATCGCCAGCCGCTCGGATCACGCGGCGCCGATCTCGCCAGCACCGTGGCGGAGGGCCTTGACCAGCCGCCGGTTCTCCTGGGCGTGCCGATGGTGACGCGCAGCGCGGTCTCCATCCCGAACGGCGTCAGCGGCCGCACGATCACGCCTTCGCTGCAGCAGCCGCTGGATAGACGTCCGCAGGCGCTGCGGCCGACGTCGACCAGGATGAAGTTGGCGCGCGAGGGCACGTACTTGATGCCCATGCGCGTTGAACTCGTCGTCAGAGATAGTGCCGCGCCGGCCTCGATCATCCGCACGCACTCCACCACGTGGGACTCGTCGTCGAGCGCGGCCAGCGCCGCGGCCTGGGCCAGCGAGTTGACGTTGAAGGGCTGGCGGATGCGGTTCATCAGCGCGACCGCGTCCGGCGTCGGCGACGCCGTAGCCCACCCGCAGGCCGGCCAGGCTGCGCCGCCTTGAGAACGTGCGCAGCACCGACGACCTTGCGGCCCTGCTTGACGTAGGCCAGCGACGTCCGGAAAGTCCGGACCCATGCGCGAACTCGATGTAGGCCTCGTCGAAGACCGACGATCGTGCGCGGCGGCACCCGCGACATGGAAGTGCTCGACCTCGTCGGCGGTCACGATGGTGGCGGTCGGGTTGTTCGGGTTGGCGATGAACACCATCTTGGTCATGGGCGTGATCGCGCGGGCCATCGCCTCGAGGTCGAGCCGGTGGTCCTGAGCATCACCATGACCCGGATGCCGCCGGCCGCCTGCACGATCATCGGGTAGACCACGAAGGACGGGATGCGGCACCACCGCCTCGTCGCCGGGCTCGCAGGAACGTGCGCGCACGATCAGCTCGATCAGCTCGTTGGAGCCGTTGCCGAGCACGACCTGGTCGGCCGACACCCCGTGCTTCTTGGCCATGCGCCTGGCGCAGATAGTAAGCCGCTGCCGTCCGGATAGCGGTTGAGGTGGGGCGAGCGCCGACTGATCGCCTTCTGACACGGTCGGACGGGCGCCAGCGGGTTCTCGTTCGAGGCGAGCTTGATGGCGTCGACGATGCCGAGCTCGCGCTCGAGCTCCTCGATGGGCTTGCCCGGCTCGTAGGGCGCGATCCCCAGGATGTGCTCGTTGGCCAGAGACTCCCACTGCGCTGTGCATGCGCTCTCCTTATGCGGCCGGGTACGACCCGAGCACCCTGAGGAACAGGGTGCGCTGCGCCATCTCGCTGAGCGCGCTGGCGACGAGCGGCGTCGGTCGCGGTGGCCCTCGAGATCCACGAACATGACGTAGTCCCACGGCCGGCGCGTCGCGCCGGCCGGGACTCGATCTTGGTGAGATTGATGCCCACGCGGGCCAGCGGCTCCAGGATGCTGTAGAGCGCGCCCGGCTCGTTGCGCATCGCGAAGATGATCGGACGTCTTGTCGCGCCGCCGGTCGGGCCCGGCCGGCCTGACGGCCGATGACCAGGAAGCGCGTGGAGTTCTGCGGGTTGTCCTCGATGCGCGGCGCGCAGGACCGGCACGCTGTAGAGCCGGCCGGCCAGATCGGAGGCGATGGCGGCGACCGAGCGCGTCGGTGGCGGCCAGCTCCGCGGCCGCCGCGGTGGACGTCGTCTCCTCGCACCGGCACGTCGGGCAGATGTCGTGGCCAGCCAGCCGCGGCACTGGGCGAGTCCCTGGGGATGCGAGAGCACGCGCTTGATCTCGCCGAGGTCGCCGCGCCTGCGACAGCAGGTGCTGCGCGATCGTCGAGCGTCAGCTCGCCGCAGATCTGCACGCTCGGTGTCGACCAGGCGATCGAGCGTGACGTTGACCGCGCCGTCGGTGGAGTTCTCCACCGGCACCACGCCGAACTGCGCGCGGCCGCGCTCGACGTCCTCGAAGACCTCGGCGATCGTGCCGCGAGCCGTGATACTCGACCGATTCGCCGAAGCGATGCACGCGCGGCCTGGTGCGTGAACGTCGCCGGCGGGCCGAGATAGGCGACGGTCAGCGGCGATCTCGAGCGCGCGGCACGCCGACAGGATCTCGCGCCACACGGCGCGTCACCGCCTGCGCGGACAGCGGACCACGACTCGCCTCGGCCAGACGATCGGAGGATCGCCGCCTCACGCTCCGGGACATACGACGGCGCATCCTGCCGTCGTTTGAGGTCTCCGATCTGTGAGGGCGGCCTCGGCGCGCTGGTTGAGGAGGGCGAGAATTTGGTTGTCGAGGTCACTGATCCTGGAGCGCCAATCGCCCAGGTCCATAGAGACTCCTGCGCACCTCTCGGCGAATCGCGGTCATTATAGGCGACGGGTCCTGGGGGCAGCAATCCCCCGCCCCGACGCGTCAGCTGGCGTGGCGGCGTCGCGCCGCGGCGGCGCGGAGCGCGCTCAGCTCGCGCGGCGCCAGTGGCCGGCACGCGCCCAGGGGCAGATCGCCGAGGCGCGAGCGGGCCGAACGCGACGCGGCGCAGCCGGCGCACCCGATGCCCGAGCGCCTCGGCAGTAGCGCTTGACCTCGTGCTTGCGTCCCTCGCCGAAGGTGAGCTGCAGGCGGCTGCTGCCCCCGCGCTCGCGAGCCACTCCACGCCGAGCGGCACCGCCGGACCGTCGGCCAGCGCCACGCCCCGGCGCCAGCGGGGCAGGTCGCTCGCGCGTCACCGCGGCCCTCGACCTCGGCCTCGTACACGCGCGGCAGCCCGTAGCGCGGATGCAGCAGGCGATGCGTGAGGGCGCCGTCGTTGGTGAGCAGCAGCAGGCCCTCGACGTCGGCGTCGAGGCGACCGACCGGATAGACGCGCGCGCGCACCGCCGGCCGGCAGCAGATCGGTGACGACCGGACGGCCCTGCGGATCACTGACGGTGGTCACGTACGCCGCCCGGCTTGTGGAGTAGCAGATAGTGCTTGGCCTCGGCGCGGGCAGCACGCGCCCGTCGACGGCGATGACGTCGGCGTCGGGGTCGGCGAGAGTCGAGAGCTCGCGGGTCACGACGCCGTTGATGGCGACGCGCCCCTCGAGCACGAGGCGCTCAGCCCCCGCCGTGAGCTCAGCCCCGCCTGGGCCAGGATCTTGTTGAGTCTCAGCTTGGCCATGGCTCCTCGCCGCCGATGCACCGCCTCGGCGGGCGCCGAGGTCCGGGATCACCAGCTCGCCGTCCACCTGCGGGCAGATCGCCGACGTCGCGCAGCCCGAAGGCGACGAGGAACTCGCGCGTCGTCTCGTAGAGGAATGGCCGGCCCGGCGCCTCCTTGCGGCCCGCCACGCGGACGAGGCGTCGCTCCAGCAGGTTGTCGAGGACCGCGTCGGAGCTCACGCCGCGCACCGCATCCAGCTCCGGCTTCGACACGGGCTGCTTGTAGGCGACGATGGCCAGCGTCTCCAGCGCCGGCCGCGACAGCCGCACGCGCGTACGCGCACGGGCCAGGCGCACGAGCCAGGCGCCAGCTCGGGGCGCGTGACCATGCGGTAGCCGCCGCCCACCTCGACGATCTGACAGACGCGCGGCTTCGGCCTCGTAGCGGGCGCATCAGCTCGGCGACCAGCTCGCGCGCGGCGGCGGCGTTCTCGAGATCGAGCACCTCGCGGATGCGCTCGGCCTCGAGCGGCGCGTCGGAGGCGAAGAGCAGAGCCTCGACGACGTCGATGGGATTGGGCACTCAGCGTCCCCCTTACTGGGCCGCGGCGGCGCGGGCTTCGCGCTCGGGCCCGTCGCCCTCGGTCGGCACGGCCACCGGCTGCAGCGGTTTCGGTCTGGCGCTCGATCACGATGTCGCCGAAGAGCTCGGTCTGCTGCGTGCGGATCTTGCCCTGGCGGCAGAGCTCGAGCACGGCCAGCAGCGTCACCACGACCTCCGAGCGCCGGCGGTCGCCGCCCGTCATCGAGGCTGAACAGCAGCGACCACGTGTCGCGCAGCAGCGTGAGGATCTCGGTCATCCGCTCGAGCACCGAGGGCGGGTTCGGCTCGACCTCGCGCGGGCGCAGCCGCTGCTGCTCCTCGATCAGGCGCTTGAGCGTGCGCTCCAGCCAGTGGACGCGACAGATCCTCCAGCGGCACGTCGTCCAGAGCCGGCAGCGTGCTCGATCGGGCGCCCCCAGATCAGCGCCTGCTCGGCCTCGCGCCGCGCCAGCCAGCGCGCCCTGCGTCTTCACCCGCGCGTACTGCGCAGCCGCTCCTCCAGCTCTTCCTGCAGCGCGAGCGCCTTCCTCGTCGAGCTCCTCCGGCGCGTTGGCGATCGGCGGGACCAGCAGCTTGGACTTGAGATAGATGAGCGTGGCGGCCATGACGAGATACGCGCCGGCCGTCTCGAGGTCGCGGAACTCGATGGCCTCGAGGTGCGCGCAGGTACTGATCGGTGATGGCGCGCACCGGGCAGCGCGGCGAGGTCGATCTCGTTGGTGCGGCACAGGTGCAGCAGAAGGTCGAGCGGCCCCTCGAAGTCGCCGACCCGCAGGTGCAGCTCGGCTTCGTTCACGCTCATGGCGCCAGCCTCACGGCGGCGCCGCACCTCGGCCATGGTCTGCTGGGCGACGACCCGGGCCCGGCGCGAGCCCTCGATCAGGACGTCCTTCACGACGTCGCGGCTTCTCGGCGAAGGCCTGGCGCCGCTCCCGGATCGTCTCCAGCGGCGGCAGCATGTGCTCGAGCAGGACGTCCTTGCAGTCGAGGCAGCCCGATGCCCGGCGGTCCGGCAGCTGCTGGCGCACCACTCGGCTGGTCGGCGTCGGGCGTGAAGATCTTGTGCAGGTCGAACACCGGGCAGATGTCCGGATTGCCGGGATCGCGTCCGCCGCTTGCGCGCGGGGTCGGTCACCATCGGCCGGATCTTCTGCCGGATGACGTCGCGCGGATCGGACAGCTGGATGGCGTTGCCGTAGGACTTCGACATCTTGCGCCCGTCGGTGCCCGGCGACCTTGGGGATCTCGGTCAGCTTCACGTCCGGCTCGGGAACACCGGGCCGAAGGCGTTGTTGAACCGCCGCGCGACCTCGCGGGTGAGCTCGACGTGCGGCGCCTGATCGATCCCGACCGGCACCCACTTGGTCTTGTACATGAGGATGTCCGCCGACTGCAGCAGCGGATAGCCGAGCAGGCCCGTACGACGGCGAGGCGATCCCCTGCTGCTCGATGCGCTCCTTGTAGGTGGGCACGCGCTCCAGCCAGCCGACCGGCGTCACCATCGAGAACAGCAGGTGCAGCTCGGCGTGCTCGGGCACCAGCGACTGGATGAACAGCGTCGAGCGCTCCGGGATCGAGGCCGGCGCCCAGCCACTCCACGGCCATGTCGATGGTGTTCTGCGGCACGTCGCCGGGTCGTCGAGATCGTCGGTGAGGACGTGCCAGTCGGCCGAGAAGTAGAAGCACTCGTAGTCGTCCTGCAGCCGCACCCAGTTCGCCAGCGCGCCGAGATAGTTCCCCAGGTGCAGGCTCCCGCTCGGACGCATCCCCGACAGCACACGCTCCCGTCCCGGCATCAGCGCCTCGCTCTTCTCCCAGATCTTGGCCGATCGCATGAACACATAGTAGCCATAGAGCACGGCCAGAAGGAATCCCTCCACCCGTCCAGGAATCCGCCCCGCCACACGTACATCCCGACGAACCGCCCGAGCGGCCGCACGATCAGATCCGCAACATGGACGACCCCGCGGCCACCGGCCAGCCACTCCTCGGCGGCCAGCGTCGTGTAGCGATCGGTGCGCTCGAGAAAGTCGGCGACGTCGCGATAGCTGCGGTGCTCGAGATGGCCGCGCAGCCGGCCGACCGAGCCGTCGACCACCACGGACTCGTGCACCGCGCGCGCCACGAAGCGACCGCGCCCGCGGCGGAAGAGCCGCAGCTGCCAGTCGGGATAGAGCCCGCCGTGACGGACCCACCGGCCCCAGAACACGTTGCGCCGCGGCACCGAGTATCCGTCGTGCGCTCCGTCACCGCCGGCCAGCGTCGTCTGATCTCCGTCGCAGCGCGGCGCGACACGACCTCGTCGGCGTCGAGCGACAGGATCCACTCGCCGTGCGCCTGCTCGATCCCGAAGTTCTTCTGGGCCGCGAAGCCCGGCCACGGCCGCACGAACACGGATCGGTCAGCTCGCGCGGCGATGGTGGCCGTCTTGTCGCGCGACTCGGCGTCCACGACGATCAGCTCGTCGGCCCACGCCACCGACTCCAGGCACGCGCGGATGCGCTCCTCCTCGTCGAGCGTCACCACGACGACGGACAGCGCGGGGTCGGCTCACCCGAGCATCTCCAGCACGAGCGGCAGCACGGCCTCGGGGCGCCAGCGAGGCCATGCGTCCGATCGTCGCTGCTGAGCGTGCGGTGGCCCGGACCGTACGGGCCGTTGCGCGCCGCCGACGTCGGACCGTAGAGGCCGACGCAGGGCGTGCCGAGCGCGGCGGCCAGGTGCAGCGGGCCCGGTGTCGGCCGCCACCATCACGCTGGCCCGGCGCAGCAGCGCCAGCAGCGCGTCGAGGTCCGTCGGCGGCGCCAGCACGACGCCGGGCCCGGACGCGGCGGCGGCATCGCGATGCCGCGGGCCAGATCCTCCTCGCCGGGTCCCCACGTAATCACCACGTGCGCGCCACCGTCGTCGACGAGCCGGCGGGCCAGCGTCGCGAAGTGGGCGACGCGGCCACCGCTTGTCCGCGCGGCCGGCGCCGGGATTCAGGATCACCAGCCGGTGTCGCGGCTTGATCCCCGTGGCCGCGAGCCACTCGTCGACGCGCGCCTCGCCGCCGGCGACGAGGGCAGCCGGAACTCGTGCCGGCGATCGGTGATGCCGAGCGCGCGCGAGCAGGGCCAGGTACTGATCGACCACGTGCGACGCCGCGGGCGGCGGCGTCGACCCGCGCGGTGGTGAACAGCGCGCCGAGCGGCTCGCGGGCCACGGCCCGGCGAAGCCGATCCGCACGCGGGCGCCGCGTGGCGGCCACCAGCACCCCGCTCTTGATGAGCCCCTGGGCGTCGATGGCGACGTCGAAGCGCGCGGCGGCCAGTCGACGGCGCAGCGCGCGCATCTCGCGCACGGTCGCGGCGAGCGCGCGCTGCGCGCGCGCGCCGCCACCCCCGCGTGTCGGCCACGATGACCTCGTCCAGCGCGGGATGCCGCGCAGGATCGCCGCCTCGCGCGCGCTCGACGATCCAGGTCAGGCGCGCGCGGCCGCGGCCGCGCGCAGCGTCGCCGCCAGCGGAAGCGCGTGGACGACGTCGCCCAGCGACGAGAGCTTCACCAGGGCGATCGCGCGGCGCGTCAGCCAGCCCGGCCGAAGCGCTCCCGGATCCGTGGCGATGAGGTCGCGCGTGGCGTGGTCCTTGGGATCGCCGACGATGGCCACGCCGACCGCCTGCGCGCACGCTCGCCGCCTCGGGCACGGAGGTCTCGGTGTAGTCGGTGCCCTTGGCGTGAACGTCGGGACGCACGCAGCGACACGAGCCGATCGGCGGTGTCCTCGTCGAACACCACGACGTGATCCACCGCCCGCAGCGCGCCGAGCAGCTCGACCCGCTCGCCGCGCGGCATCAGCGGCCGCCCGGCCCTTCGAGCCGCGCGACCGCCGCGTCGGCTGTTGATGCCCACGAAGAGCACGTCGCCCAGCGCCGCGCGCGTCGTCGAGATAGCGCACGTGGCCGACGTGCAGGAGATCGAAGCAGCCGTTGGCGAGGACGATCCGCTTGCCGTCGGCGCGCAGGCGGGCGGCCAGCGCGCCCGCCTCGTCCGGGTGAGGCGGGCCGGCTCCGCGGCCCTCACGCCGGGCCGGCGCCGAGGGCCTGGGCCAGCTCCGCCGGTGACACCGTGGCGGTGCCGCGCTTCATGACGACGATGCCGCCGGCGACGTTGGCGAGCGTGGCGGCCTCGATGGGCGCGGCGCCGGCGGCGAGCGCGACCGTGAACGTGGCGATGACGGTGTCCCCGGCGCCGCGTGACGTCGGCGATCTCGTCGGTGCCGTGGATCGGGATGAACGTGGTCGCGCCGTCGCGCTCGAGCAGCGCCATGCCCGCGGCTGCCGCGCGTGACGAGCAGCATGCGCGCGTCGAGCCGCTCCAGGAGCTGACGCCCGGCCTTCTCCACGTCGCGCTCGTCGTCCATCGGCGCGCCGGCCAGCTGCGCCGAGCTCGGCTTCGTTCGGGCGTGGCGGCGCGTGACGCCGGTGAAGCGCGGCAGCTCGTAGCGGCTGTCGACGCTCAGCACCGCGCCGCGTGCGCGCGCGAGCGCGCGCACGCGCTCGAGCACGCGCGGCGTCACCGTGCCGTAGCCATAGTCGGAGACGAGGATCGCGTCGCACGCCGCCGGCCAGCGACGTCGAGCCGCGCCACCAGCGCGTCCTCGGTCGCCGGCTGCAGATCGCCGATGGGCTCGCGGTCCACGCGAACGACCTGCTGGCGGGTCGCCTGATAGCCACCGGCGCATGATCCGCGTCTTGACCGGCGTCGACCGCGCCCGGTCTCGGTGACGATGCCGTCGGTCGGGATGCCGGCGGCGCCGAGCAGAGAGCGCCGAGCTCGTCGCCCGCCGCGTCGCGGCCCGACCACGCCGATCGGCACGACGCGCGCGCCCAGCGCGTGCACGTTGTTGACGGCGTTGGCCGCGCCGCCGAGCGACACCTCGCGCTCGGTGAAGCGCAGGATCAGCACCGGCGCCTCGCGCGAGATGCGAGCCGGGCTTGCCGAAGAGATACTCGTCGACGATCGAGGTCGCCGACGACGATGACCGTACGCGCGCGCATGAAGCGTCCACGACCGCGGTCAGCGCGCCGGGCCAGGTCGCTCACGCCGCCGGCCCGCCGCGCCAGTGCCCAGTCGACGGCGTCCAGCAGGTCGGCGGCGACGTGGTCCGGCTCGACCTCGAACGCGGCGCGCCGGTACTCCCACTCGCCCAGCCCGTAGCCGGTGAGGACCAGGACCGCGCCGGCGCCGACCGCGCGCGAGCCGGGACCGAGGTCGCTCGGCTTGTCGCCTACCATCGTCGAGCGCGCCAGGTCCAGACCGAGATCGGCCGCCGCGCGCAGGAGCAGGCCCGGCTTGGGCTTGCGGCACTCGCAGTCGGCGCGGAACGGCGGCCGGCCCTCGCTGGGATGGTGCGTGCAGACGTACAGGCCGTCGAGCCGCGCATCGGCGCGCGCCAGCTGGCGCGACCAGGCCTCGTTCACCGCGCCGCAGCACGTCCTCGGAGAAGTAGCCGCGCGCGATGCCGGCCTGGTTGGTCACCACGCACGGCGGCCACGCCGGCGCGGTTGAGTCGGCGGATCGCCTCCGCCGAGCGCGGGAGCAGCCGCAGGCGAGCCGGATGATTGACGTAGCCCACTTCCTCGGTCAGCGTCCCGTCACGGTCGATGAAGACAGCGGGCCGTGAAGCCACGAGCGAAGTGTAAGCCCGATGCTCGCGATTTCTCAAGGCAAACCGCCACCATGGCGGGCAGCCGACGATAGATCTGCTGAAGTCAGCCACCTGCCGCTCCGCAGTGAAGGGCTCGGCAGCCGCCCGGCGCCGCGGCCGCACAGCCGCACGCGGATCGACGCTCCGGATCCACTCGAGCGACGCGGCCAGCGCCGCGGCGTCGTCGGCTCGACGACGGCGCCGCTCCACGGGGTGATCGCCTCCGCGCCGCCCGCCCGGGTCGTCGTGACCACCGGGATGCCGGAGGCGAGCGCCTCGAGGTGCACGTTGCCGAACGGCTCGTAGCGCGTGGGCAGCGCCACGACGTCGGCGGCGGCGTACCAGCGCTCGATGTCCGGTCGCGGTCCCAGCCAGACGACGCGATCGGCGACGTCGAGCTGTCGCGCGAGGTTAGCCCACGGGCCGCGGTCCCCTTGCCGAGCACCGAGCAGCCGGCTCTGGCGATCGGCCGAGCGCGGCGAGCGCCTGGATCGCGGTCGCCAGCCCCTTGCGCGGAAAGCCGCTGCCGGCGAAGACGATCGTGAAGGCGTCGGCCGGCACGCCGGCCTCGGCGCGCGCGGCCGTGCGATGGCGGCCTCGGTTGTCCGGATGGAAGCGGGTGAGATCGACGCCGTTGTAGACCACGCTCAGCCGGGCCGGGGCACCGCCGTAGAGCGCGGCGATCTCCTGGCGCCTCGCCGCGAGATCGCCACGACGTGCGGCGTGCGTCGGAACACGCGCCGCTCGAGCGCCAGCAGCATCCGGTGATAGCCGCGCGCGGGACCGATCGTCGAGGCGTCGTCCGAGGTAGCGCGCGATGACAGCCCTCCCCGGCCCGGTAGACGTCCTGGCCGAGCGTGCGCTCGTGACTCTGCACCACGTCCCACGCCGCCGTCGCGCATGACCCGCCGGGCCAGCAGCGGCAGTGGCGAGCAGGCGCGCCGTGCGCGGCAGCCGCGGCAAGCGGCAGCGTGTGCAGCGTGACGGCCGGCATCGGCGACTGGCCGGGCAGGCTCAGCAGGTGCACGTCGTGACCAGTGCGCGGTCAGCGCGGCGACGAAGCCGGCGGTCGCGTCTCCACGCCGCCGTGGAAGACGAAGGGCCGCGAGACGATGAGGATCTTCACCGCGGGCCGCGTCGCCAGCGCCCGCTCGACGACGGGGAACAGCGCCGCGCGCCGAGGCGAAGCTGTAGTGAGCCTGGCAGCGCTGCGCGCGCGGCGCCCGATCTCCGCGCGGCGCTCGCCGGGTCGTCGAGCAGCCGACGCAGCGCGCCGGCCAGGGCCACGGAATCACCCGGCGGCACGAGCACGCCGCAGCCGTCGAGAATCTCCGGGATCATCGACACGGCGGTCGAGACGATCGGCCGACCCAGCGCCATCGCGTCGAAGATCTTGGCCGGCACCTGGCCCAGCGTGTCGCTGGTGGCGCGCTGCGGAACAGCCACGACGTCGGCGGCGACCAGGTGCTGCGGCACGCGGTCGAAGGGGATCTCGCCGACCAGCCGGACCCAGGGATGCGCCGACCAGCGCCGCCCCGCCTCGCTCGCCGCGTCGGCGCCGACCACCACGAGCCGGACGTTGCCGCCGATCGCGCCGACGGCGTCCACCAGGTCGTCCACGCCCTTGTGACCGCGCGGCGTGCCGAGGAACATCACCACGCGCTCGGCGACCGAGGCCGAGCGCCGCCCGCGCGGCCTGCCGATCGAAGCGCGCTGGGTCCCACGCCTCGGTGTCACGCACGTGGGGAACCAGCGTGCCGCCGAAGCGGTCGCTCCAGGAAGCGCGAGGCCACGGTCAGCGCGTCCGGCGCGGGGCACCAGGCGCTCCATCAGCCACGTCCACGGCAGCCCGTTGGGATTGCCCGAGGTTGAGCGCGCGCCCCAGCGTGCCCCAGGCATCGGAGCGGCGGAAGAAGCCGACCTCCCAGTCGTCGATGTCGAGCAGCAGCGGGCGGGCGCGGCGCCGGCGCGCGAGCAGCGCGGCGCCGTAGCTGGTCGGGCGCGGCTTGGAGGCGTAGAGCAGATCGCCGTCCGCCTGTGCGGCAAGCGCGCACCCAGGCCGAGGCGAAGCGCGGATAGCGCGCGCCGGAGCCGGCAGCGCCCGATGTGTGACCGGCCCGCCGTCGACCGGCCCCACACGCGCGCGCCGAAGCGCGGACCGACGACCTCGACGTCCCAGCGCGGCGCCAGCAGCCGCGCCAGCAGATCGGCCCGGCCCGTCGCGTTGTCGGACAGATCGAACGCCAGGATCGAGATCTTCACGCGGCGGTCAGGCGCGTGTAGCAGGACTCGAGCGACTCGGCCAGGCGCGCGCCGGAGTAGCGCGCGAGGACGAGCCGGCGGCCGGCCTCGGCCAGCCGCGCCCGGCGAGGCGCGTCGTCGAGCGAAGGCCGCCAGCGTCGCGCGCCAGCGCGGCCGGGTCGCCGGCGGGCACCAGCGCGGCGTGCTCGCCGTCCACCAGCGTCTCGGCCACCACGCCGACGCGCGAGGCGATCAGCGGGCGCCCGGCGGCCAGATACTCGAAGACCACGCGCGACATCCCGTCGGATTCCAGCGGCACGTAGAGCCCGACGTCGAGCGCCGCCATCGCCGCCGGCCCGTCGTCCACGAACCCCGTGAAGGTCACCTGACGCGCTCAGGCCGGCGCGGGCGACCGCCTCGCGCAACGCCGTCTCCATCGCCCCGCGACCGACGAACGCGACCCGCGGGCGCACCCCGTGCCCGGCCAGCTTCGCGAGCGCCTCGATCACCACGCGATGGCCCTTCATCACGCGCAGCCCGGCGACCATACCGACCAGCGGGCGGCCGTCCTCGGCGCCGAGCCGCTCGCGCCACGCGGGATCGGCCGGCACGCGGCCGGTAGGCTTCCGCATCGGCGCCGCCCGCGAGCGTGACGATGCGGGCCGGTGGCAGCAGCCCGGCGGCCAGACACTGGCCCCGGATCGCCTCGGTCACGGCCACCACGAGCGCGGTGGCGCGGCCGTAGAGCCAGCGGTTGCCGGCGTGGGGTCGCACCGCCTGCGCGATGTGCCGCGTGCGCACGACCGGCCGGCCTCCGCGAGACGCGCGGCGACGACCGCCAGCCAGTGCTCCTTGCCGCGGTGCACGTGCACGACGTCGGCCGCCGCGATGGCCGTGCGCAGCGCGCGCACGTCGGCCACGTCGGTGGCGGGACGCAGACCGCCGGCGAAGCCGAACGTCACGATGCGGCCGACGCCCTCGCGACGGGCGCGCTCGCCCACCGCCTGCTCGGTGCCGCGCCGGCAGCCGAGCGTCACGGTCGTGACCGCGGCGCTGCCAGCTCGCGCGACGCGCGCGCCGCCCAGTAGGCGTCGGAGGACCAGCCCCGGCACGAGACCAGCTGCAGCAGCTTCACCGCCGCGGACCCCGGGGCGCCGGCTGATCGCGCGCGGCGGTCTCGTCCCGCCGCGCGAGCCGATCGCCTGCGCAAGAGCAGATCGCGGTACACGCGCTCGACGATCGTCACCGAGCGCTCGGGACTGAATTCCGTCTCGGCGCGCCGCCGACCCGCCTCGCCCATCGCGCGCGCCGGGCCGGGTCGGCGAGCATCGTGCGCCAGCGCCGCCGCGACGTCCTCGGGCCGCTCGCCGTCGACCAGCAGCCCGGTCTCGCCGTCGACCACCGTCTCGGGCAGCGCGCCGACACGGCGCGCGACCACGGGCCGCGCCGCCGCCATCGCCTCCAGCGCCGCCCGGCACGACTCGTCGGAGCCGGCGGCCATGAGCGCGAAGCAATCGCCGGCGGCCAGCACCTGCGGCAGGTCGCGGTCGCGATAGCCGGTGAAGATCACGCGGTGACCGAGCCCCAGCTCGGCCACCAGCTGCTCGAGTCGATCGCGCCGCTCCCCTTGCCCACGAGCAGCAGCCGCGCCTCGGGCATGCGCTCCAGGAGCCGACCGAACCCGGCCAGGAGCAGCTCGTGCCCGCGGTTGGCGGCCAGTCTCGACACGGACACGACGACCGCGGCCCCGCCCAGCTTGAACTCGTCGCGGATCGACCGGCCGTCGTCGCGACCGCCGAAGCGCGGCAGGTCGGCCGCGCCCGGGATCCACACCACGCGCTCGGCGGGCAGTCCGACCTCGCGGCAGCGCGCCTCGATCTGTCGCGACACCGCGAACACGACGGCGGTGCGCCGATGCAGCGCCGGCGGCCGCCACGCCGCGCTTCACCGAGCGGACGTTGTGATAGGTGCGCAGCAGCGGCGCGCGCGCGTCCCGTCGGCGCCGCGAGGCCGGATCAAGCAGCGACAGCCAGTGGTCGTGCGAGTGATGGGCGTGGACGATGTCGATGCGCTCCTGCCGCGACGAGCGCGCGCAGCCGGGCGACGTCGCGCATCAGTGGGATGGGCGAAGGCCGCACGCGCAGGGACAGACCGTCCACCAGCGGCAGCCCGGCTTCGCGCGCCTTGGCCTCGAAGCGGTCGCCGGGCGTCACGCCGAGGAGCACGTGGTGGCCGCGCCGCCGCAGCCCGCCGACGAGCTGGATGATCGGATCCGCGCTGCCCGTCCACCAGCGGTTGGCGGCCAGGTGCAGCACGCGGAGAGCCGGCGCCGGTCACGTCGCCGAGGATCCTCGCTCATCGCCCGGCCCCAGGTCGACGCGGGCGGCGGCCGGCAGCGAGCTCGGCATACACCCGCTCGGGTGAGATGCCGTCGAGACAGGGGTGCTCGATCGGACACGTGCGGTAGAAGCACGGCGCGCACGGTACCGGATGCGTGAGCACGGTGGTCCGGCCGCGCGGCGCGCTCAGCCGCGGATCGGTGGGGCCGAAGAGCGTCACGACGCGGACCCCGAGCGCGGCGGCCAGATGGGCGACGCCGGTGTCACCGCTCACGATCACGTCCAGCTCGGTCAGCAGCGCCGGCAGGAGCGCCGGGCGATCGCGGCCGACCAGGCTCGCCACCGGCGCGCTCGCCACGATCGTCTCGGCCATGTCCGTATCGCTCGGCGCGCCGAGCAGGATTGGCGTGTGCCCGCGCTCGGCCAGCAGGCGGCCGAGCTCGCGACCCGCGCTGCCGGCCAGAGCTTGGCCGGGCCGTAGGCCGCGCCGAGATGGATGCCGACTCGCTGGCCGCGCGACGACGCGCGCATCGATCCCGTCCAGCAGGCGCCGCACCTCGGCCCGCTCGGGTGCGTCCGGTGCCGGCGGCGTCAGCGCGGGCTCGCGCGTCACGACCTCGACTCCCGCGCGCTCGACGAGCATGCAGGTACTCGTCCACTTGATGGCGGAGCACGCCGTCGCGCGCGACCGCGTCGGTGAGCATCCACGAGCGGCCGCCGCCGCGAAGCCCACCCGCCGCCGCGCCCCCAGTACCAGGCGGTCAGGGCGGCCTCGAACGAGTTGGGCAGGATGATCGCGAGATCGGCCCGCGGGCTCGGCACCGCATCCGCCGCGCGAAGGCGACCGCTCCACGCGCGCGGGTACGTCAGCAGGACGTCGGCCAGGCCCTGGCCGGCCAGCAGCGACGCCCACGGCCCGGCGGCCAGCATGCGCGCCTCGGGCCAGGCCGGCGCGCAGCGAGGCGAGCACCGGCACCGCCATCACCGTGTCGCCGAGCCAGTTCGGCAGCCGGACGAGCAGGTTCATCGCGGGCGCAGCCGGGCGAAGGCATCGCGCCACGCCTGCTCACCGGACGTGAGCTGAAGCCGCACGCTGAGCACGTAGAGTGGTCGACGCAGCGGGGCAGGCGGCGCAGCCGCACCCAGTCCTTCTCGGTCGTCACCAGTCCGTCGGCGCCGCCGCTGGCGGCCAGGCCCTCCAGACGCGCCAGATCCTCGCGGGAGTACCAGTGGTGATCGCGGAACTCCTGGAAGCCGGTCAGCGCCACCCGGACTCGCCCAGGGTTCGCCGGAAGCCCGCCGGCGACGCGATGCCGGCGAAGGCGAGCAGCCGGGAGCCGTCGAGCGCGCTCAGCGGGACAAACCGCATGGCGCCGGCCTCGAAGCACTCGGTGGCCACGTGCATGGCCGTCACCAGCGGCACGCCCGGGGCGTGGCGCGCGAAGGCCACGGCAATCTCGCCGGCCTCGGCGGCCCCGTGCGCGCCGGTCGGCGACCACGAGGTTCGCGCGGCGGAGTCCGCTCAGCGGCTCGCGCAGCGGTCCGCCGGGCAGCAGGCGGCCGTTGCCCCACGGCGCGGAGGCGCGGGCCATCACGATCTCGAGGTCCTTGCGCACGGTGCGGTGCTGGAAGCCGTCGTCGAGCACGATGGCGCTCACGCCGAAGCGCGCGCGCGCCAGGCGCCCCGCCTCGTAGCGGTTGGCGCCGACCACCACCGGCACCCGGGGCAGGCGGCGGGCGAGGAGGAACGGCTCGTCGCCCGCCTCCTCGGCGTCGAGCCGGATCGACGCCGCGTCGGCGACGACCTGCAGGCCGCCGCCGCGGCGGCCGTAGCCGCGGCTGACCACGCCGGGCCGATGGCCCAGGTCGGCCAGCGTGCGCGCCGGCCAGCTCCACCGCCGGGGTCTTGCCGGTGCCGCCGACGGTCAGGTTGCCGATCGAGACCACCGGGATGTCGAGCGAGCGCGAGGCCAGGAACCCGCGCGCGTACATCCACTCGCGCGCGCCGAGCAGCCCGCGATAGCTCCGGCCACCGCGGTGAGCAGCGTATCGGCTCCGGTGCCGAAGCCGCGCTCCCAGCCGTCCAGCAGCCGCTGTCGCGCGGTCACGCCGACGCCTCCGGGTGGAGATAGCGCGCGACGAGGTCGAGCGTCAGGCCTGACCGCGCCGTGCCGGGCCGCGCACCGCCGCGTGGGCCTTGTCCCCCGAGGTGCGCGCAGCGGGATCGTCCAGGAGCCGCAGCAGCTCGACTCCGAGATCACGGCCGTCGTGCACGGGCGCGCGCCGCCGCTGTCCAGCAGCAGCGCGGCGGCGTCACGGAAGTTCGAGGTGTGCGGTCCGAAGAGCACGGGCTTGGCGCGCGTGGCCGGCTCGAGCATGTTGTGGCCGCCGAACGGCGCCAGGCTGCCACCGACGAAGACCACGTCGGCGATCGAGTAGAGCTGGGCCAGCTCCCCCACCGTGTCGAGCACGATCACGGTGGCGCTCGCGGTCGGGGACGCGGCCCGGCAGCTCGCTGCGCCGGACCGCGACGAAGCCGCGCGCCGTCACCAGGCTGATCACCTCACCCACGCGCTCGGGGTGGCGCGGCGCGATGACCAGCGCCAGGTCGGGTTGCCTGGCGCGCGCGGCCACGTGGGCGTCGAGGACCGCACCCTCCTCGCCGCGATGCGTGCTGCCGGCGATCCACACGAGCTGCCGCGGCGCCAGGCCGGCGAGCCGGCGCCAGAGGTCGGCGGCGCCGGCGGGATCGGGCGGCGCCTCGTGCTTGAGATTGCCGGTGACCACCACGCGCTCCGGCGCGGCCCCCAGCGCGATCATCCGGCGCGCGTCCTCGTCCGACTGCATGCCGAACACGCTCACGTCGGCCAGCACGCGCCGCATCGCCCCGCGCACGAGCCGGTAGCGGCGGAACGAGCGATCGGACAGGCGCCCGTTGGCCACCATCGCCGGCACGCCGCCGGCGGCCAGCGTGCGCAGCAGATTGGGCCACAGCTCGGTCTCCATGCCGACGAAGAAGGCCGGACGGATCGAGGCGATGACCCGTCGCGCCGCGCCGGGGAAATCGAGCGGCAGGTAGCGATGGCTGGCCAGCCCCGCGAAGCGCTCCCGCACCACCCGCGCGCCCGTCTCCGTCACGGTGGACACGACGAGCGGCAGCGCCGGCCAGCGCCGCCGCAGCCCTTCCAGCAGCGGCGCCGCGGCGATCGCCTCGCCCACCGACACGGCGTGGATCCATCCGCACGGGGCGGGCGGCGGCTGGTGCGCGCGCAGGCCCAGACGCTCGCGCAGATTGAGCGGAACACCGCGCACGATCTGGCGGACCAGCGCGACCGGCGCGTAGCCGGTGACGGCCGCGGCGAACGCCAGCGTGTACAGCGGGTACATCACGCGCCCACCAGCCGATCGGCCGTGGCGGTGACTTCCCGCAGCGTGCGCTCGAGGTCGGCCCGCACCGTCTCGCGGTCGGCCCCGCGCGGCACCTGTGCCGCGGCGCCGAACACGATGGCGGCCCGCGCGAAGGGCAGCGGGACCATGAAGCGATCCCACGAGTGCAGGCGGCGCGCCGGGCGGGCGGAGAAGCCGAACGGAACGACCGGCGCGCCGGTCAGCGCGGCCAGCGCCACGACGCCGGGCTGCAGGCGCTCGGCCGGGCCCGCGCGGCCCGTCGGGCACCACCGCCACGTCCTCGCCGGCCCGCACCGCGGCGGCCAGCGCGCGCAGCGCCCGGCGCCGCCGCGCGACGACGAGCCGCGCACCACCGCGAGCCCGAAGCGCTGCACCCAGCGCGCGACGAGCTCGCCGTCGCGCGAGCGACTGGCCAGCACGCGCGCGAGCGCGGGCGCCGCGCGTGCGCCGCAGCCGCACGTTGAGCCAGGGCACCATGAGAATGCGGCCGTGCCAGACCGCGTAGATCAGCGGGCTGGCGCGCGGCCCACAGCGGCTCGAGCGCCTCCACGCCCTGATCGGTGATCCGCAGCGTCGCGCCCCAGCGCGCACGCACCGGCCGCTGCCGCCAGCGGTGGTCCCAGCCTCAGCATTGCGCCAGCGCCAGGACGTGCCGGGCGGCGCGCTCGCCCACGCCCGGCTCGCCGAGGAGTGAGCGCAGCTCGGCGAAGGCCTGGCGCTGCGGCGGCGAGCGCCGCAGGCGTGCCCAGGAGACGCTCGGCCTCGGCGGCGACGTGCTCGGGCGTGAACGCGCGCTGGTAGATCTCCGGGACGACGGCGCGGCCGAGCGTGATGTTGACGAGGCTGATCCACGGCACGCGCACGAGCAGGCGGACCCACGCCTCGCTGAGGCGCGAGAAGCGATAGCAGACGATCATCGGCGTTCCCGAGCAGCGCGGCCTCCAGGGTCGCCGTCGCCCGAGGTCACCAGCAGCAGATCGGCGGCGCGCATGACCGTGTGGGCGTCGGGCACGATCGTCACCGGCGGCGCGCCGGCGCGCCAGCCGCTCGACGAGCGCGCGATCCACCGACGGCGCCAGCGCGAGGGTGACGCGAGCGCCGGGACGTGATGCGACGATGCGAGCCGCCGCCGCGCGCAGCACCGGAAGGGTGTGCTCGATCTCCTGGGCGCGGCTGCCCGGCAGCAGCCCCAGCGACCGTGACGTCGGGCGGCAGCCCCAGCCGGCTCGCGCGCCTCCTCGGCGCGAGGGCGCGTCGGCGACGGCGTCGAGCACCGGATGGCCGACGAACGCCACCGGGGACGCCCGCCGCCTCGTAGAGCGCGACCTCGAACGGGCAGCACCGCCAGCACGCGCGACACCCGGCGGCGGATCGCGCGGATCCGCCACGGGCGCCACGCCCACACCTGGGGCGGGATGAAGTACACCACCGGGATGCCGGCGCGCCGGGCCACGCGGGCCAGCCGCAGATTGAACTCGGGAAGTCGATCACCACCACGACGGCGGGCCGGCTCGCGCCGAGCAGCACGGCGGTCAGCCGGCGCCACGCGCGGTAGAAGCGTGGCGAGCGGGCCGAACGCCTCCGTCCCGCCGGATGACCGCCGCCGCGGTCACGTCGGCGAGCCCGCTCGACGCCGGCCGCGGCCATCCGCTCGCCGCCCATGCCGACCAGCCGGCGCCCGGGCGCCAGCACCCGCAGGGCGCGGCACAGGGTCGCGCCGTGAAGATCGCCGGACGCCTCCCCGGCGACGATCATGATCGGCGCGGCGTCACTCCGCGGCATCCACGCTCACGAGCGCCAGGCCGGCGGCATCGGCGCGCGCCACCACGGCGGCGCGATCGATGATCGCCACGCGCCCCGCCTGGATGGCCACCACCGCGGCGCCGCCGGCGGTGGCGGCGTCGAGCGTGTCGGGGCCGATCCCGGCGTGTCGAAGCGGAAGTCGTGCGCGGGCGCCACGCCCTTCACGACGACGGCGCTCGGCTCCGCTGAGCGCGGTGCCGCGCCGGATCGCCTCGGTGGTGCCTTCGATCGCCTCCACCGCGCTCACCACGCCTCGCCGCACGACGACCACCTGCCCGATCTGCGCGCCCGCCATCAAGCGCGTGACCGTCAGACCTCGTCGGACGTCCGCCCACTCCGCCTCGGTCGGCGCGCGGCGCGAGCAGCAGCCGGCGGGCTCCAGCCAGTCGCCGAGAGAACGGGCGCTGGTCGAGCAGCCTCGACGCCGAAGGCGGTCAGGGTCTCCACGATCGCCCGCGTGAGGTTGTCGTCGAGCAGCGCGCCGGCGCGCGCCGCCATCGTGGTGTGAGCGGCGTCCGCCGTCGTCGACGCGCCGAGGAGGTCGCCCATCCAGAACTTGCCGGAGAAGAGCATCCCGGCGATCTTCTCGCGGGCCAGAGCCTCCAGCACCGGGTTCATCGCCTCGATGCGCGAGGGGATGACCACGTCGGCCCAGCCGCCGGGCTCGGTGGCGCCGGGGAAGGTGAAGGCGACGATGCGCCAGCCCAGTCGTGCCGCCTCGACCGCCATCCGCGCCGGCAGCGGGCCGGCGCCGCACATCAGGCCGAGCGAGCGCATCGGACGATCACGGAACGGGCTCGCGCCAGGTGACCTCGGCGACGCCGTCCCGGATCATCCGCTCGATCTCCAGCGCCATCGCCAGCGAGCGGAGGTCGTCCGGCTGGGCCAGCGTCACGCGCTCTCCCGCCCGGCGGCGGCGCGTCGCGCCGAGCAGATGCTGGATCTCCAGCTTGAGGGGTTGTCGCGATGAACCTTGAGGTGCTCCACGAACGAGGCCCGCCGGTAGCGGATCGAGCCCCGGTTCATCGTGTACTCCTGGGCCGCCCGCGACGGTAGATGTGAATGTCCTGCTCGGTGTAGTCGAGCACGATGTAGGCGTCGGGCTGGGTGATGGCCAGCGTGCGGATCTTCTCTTCCGTCGCCCGGCTGGCGGTGATCGTCGCCACCGCGCCGCTGGCGAAGCGGATCTGCACGGTGGCCACGTCGGCGACCTCGGTGTGCACCGCGGCCCCCTGCGCGGCGAGCTGCACCGGGGGAGTCCACCAGGTTCAGCACGATGTCGATGTCGTGGATCATGAGATCCATCACCACCGTGTCCTTCTGCACGCGCGGCACGAACGGCCCGAGGCGCCGCGACTCCACCAGCAGCGGGGACGACACGATCTGCTTGAGCTCGTCCACCGCGCCGTTGAAGCGCTCGACGTGGCCGACGTGCAGGATCGCTCCGCGCGCCGCGCGACCGCGAACAGCTCGCGCGCCTCCTCCAGCGTGGGCGTCATCGGCTTCTCCACCAGCACGCTGATGCCGGCTTCCAGCAGATCGCGCGCCACGTGGAAGTGCTGCTCGGTCGGGACCGCCACGCTGGCCACGTCGACCCGGCCGATCAGGTCGCGGTGGTCGCTGAAGGCCTCGGTCTCGTAGCGGCTGGCCACCGACTTCGCCCGGTCGGCGTCGATGTCGGCCACGCCCACCAGCGCGGCGTCGGCCAGCTCCGCGTAGACCAGGACGTGGTACTGCCCCATGTGGCCGGTCCCCACCACCCCGGCGCGGAGACGCTCACCGTTGGGCATCAGGCATTCACCTCCTCGGAATCGGACAGCGGATCCGGTTCGGCCGTGCGCGGCGCACCGCAGATGCCGTGACGGGTCGCGGTCTCGATGAACTCCAGGAGCGCGGCCACCGGCGCGACCGAGGGCACCTCGTCCCGGATCCGCTCGACGGCCCGCCCGCTGGCCAGGCCGCTGCGGAACAGCAGGCGATAGGCGTCCTGCAACGCCCGGCGTTCACCCGGCGGCATTCCGGCCCGGCGCAGCCCGATGATGTTCACCGCGCGGACCGTGGCCGGCTGGCCATCCACCAGCATGTACGGCGGCACGTCGGCATTCACCTTGGCCATGCCTCCGACGTACGCGCACGTGCCGACCCGCGTGAACGGCACCATCCCGGTGAGGCCGCCCACCGTGGCGCGATCGCCGATCTGGCAGTGGCCGGTGATCCCCGCGTAGTTGATCACGATCACGTGGTCGCCCAGGCGGCAATCGTGGGCGACGTGGCAGAGCCCCATCAGCAGACACTCGCGGCCGATCTCGGTCCAGCCCTCCGGCGCGGTCGCCCGGTGCACGGTCACGTGCTCGCGCAGCACCGTGCCGGCGCCGACGCGGACGCCGGAGGGCGTCGTCTCCTTGAACTTGAGATCTTGCGGTACCCCGCCGAGGATGCTGCCGTGACCGATCCGCACGCCGGGGCCGAGCACGACGCGGCCCTCCAGGACGACGTGATGACCGATCTCGACGTCGTCCTCCAGCACCACGCCGCCGCCCACGACCGGAGTAGGCGCCGATGCGAACCCGCGCCCCGACGCGGGCGTGCGGATCCACGATGGCCGTGGGATGGATGGCCGGCTCAGGCTGGCCCATCGCCCCGTGCCTTCCCCTCTTCGAGCCGTGCGGTCAACCGTTCCAGCTTCTGCTCGAGTGCCCGCACGCGGTGCAGCAGCTCGGGCAGCCGTGCTTCGGCGACCATGATCCGCTTGGCCTGGAGGATCGGCCGGGCCGGCGAGCCCAGCATCTTCTCTCCCGCCGCGATATCGGACGGCACACCGGCCTGGGCGCCGATCATCACGCCGTCGCCGATCGTCACGTGGTCGGCCACGCCCACCTGCCCGGCCAGCACCACGCCCCGCCCGAGCCGCGAGGACCCCGAGACGCCGACCTGCGCCACCAGCAGCGAGTGCTCCCCCACCACCACGTTGTGGCCGATCTGCACCAGGTTGTCGATCTTGGTCCCGCGCCGCACGATCGTGTCGCCGAAGGTGGCGCGATCGATCGTGGTATTGGCGCCGATCTCGACGTCGTCCTCGATCACCACGCCCCCACCTGGGGAATCTTACGATGGGCGCTGCCGTCGAACGCGAAACCAAAGCCGTCGGCGCCCAGCACCGCGCCGGCATGAATGATCACCCGGCGACCCACGCGCACGCCATCCCGCAGGCTCACGTGCGGGTACACCACCGTGTCGTCGCCGATCTCCACCCCGGCGCCCACATGGACCAGCGCGTGCAGCCGGGCCCGGGCGCCGATCACCGCCCCTCCTCCACCACACACAGCGGCCCCACCGTGGCACTCGGGTCGATGCGGGCTTCCGGGGCCACCACCGCGGTGCGATCCACCCCGGCGGGCGTGGGCACGGTCGGATGGAACAGCCGCAGCAGCTCGATGAGCGCCTGCTGCGGCGCGTCGCAGCCCAGCGTGGGGGCGGGCAGGTCCCGCACGTCGCGCGGCGCCAGAAAGGCGCCGGCGCGCGAGGCGTCGGCCGCGCCGCGATAGCGGAGGTCGGTCAGAAACGAGATCTGATCGGGCCCGGCGCTGTCCAGCGGCGCCACCCCGGTGACGATCCGGCCCGGATCGCCATCGAGCCGGGCATGCAGGACCTCCGCGAGCTCGCCGAGCGTGAACCCGGCTTTCGCCATGGCCGCTACGGTTTCTTCGCCTTCTCGCGGTCGTACTGGCGGATGATCTCGTCGGTGAGGTCGGCCTCGGTGGAGCCGTAGAGAATGCCTCCGCCCCGCTTCTCGACGACGAGGTAGTAGTTCTTCTCCTTGGCCACGCGCTCGATCACCCCCGAGACATCTTGCAGGACCTTCTGGAGCAGGCCGGACTCCTTCTTCTCCAGCTCCTTCTGGAAGTCGTCGGCCGTGCGGGCGGCGTCACGCCGCTTGCGCTCGAACTGCTCCTGCTTGTCGCGACGGGCATCGGGCGTGAGCAGCGCACCCTTCTTCTCCATCTCGTCGCGCAGCTTCTCCAGCTCTACCCGCTTGGCGTCCATCTCCTTCTGCATCGTCGCCTTCTCGCGCTCGAGCTGCTCGCGGGCCGCCACGCCGGCCGCCGAGCGGGCCAGCACCCGCTGGACGTCGATGTACGCGATGCGCTGGAGCCCGTTGGGCGCCGGCGTCGCCGCGGCGGGCGCCGGAGCCGGGGCGGGCGCGGGGGCCTGGGCCCGGGTTGTCGCGGCAAACCCGGTCAGGACGATGGCCACCACCACTGCACTCAGCCAAACCTTCATCAAAGACCTCCCTCAGAAAGGTGCGCCGACCGAAAACTGGACCGTGCCGAAGTCCTCACCCTTGCGGCGATCGAGGTTGACGCCGTAGTCCACGCGGATCGGCCCGAACGGCGACAGCCACCGGATGCCCGGACCGGCCGCCTCTCGCAGTGTCGGTGAGATCGAACTTCGTGCCGAACCCGTACACGTTGCCGATGTCGAAGAAGGCGGCCACCCGGAAGTTGAAGGGCAACGGCACGAGGTACTCGATGTTCCCCAGCACCTCCGAGCTGCCACCGATCTTGTTACCGAACTCGTCAACCGGCGAGATCTGACGGAACTTCACGCTGCGGATCGAGTTCGGGCCACCCAGGTAGAACCGCTCGTAGACGGGCACCGGATCCTTCCCCAGCCCCAGGCGGCTCCCACCTCCGCCCGGCCGGCCAGAACGTGGTTCAGCCAGATCGGGTAGAAGTAACTGGCGGAGGCGACCGTCTTGACGAATTGCGAGTCGCCGCCCAGACCGGCGAAGTCGACGGTCATCGTGATGAGCGCCACCCTTGGTCGGCGTCTGGATGTTGTCACGGCTGTCGCGGGTGAGCCCGAGCGATGATGGCCGAGGTCAGGTGCGTGCCGGCCTGCGACTCGAGAGTCGAGTCGCTCGCGGTGCGGATGTTGTCGACGGTGTCCTGGCTGAGCCGGTAGGTCCCCGACGCCCGCCAGTACTCCTGGAAGGGATGGCTCAGCCGGACGTCGCCGCCCAGCGACGCGTAGTCGTAGTCGTCGTACTGCCGCTTGATGCTGAACAGATCGAAGCCGGCCGCGAGCGGCCGGTCGAACAGCCAGGGCTCGGTGAAGCTGATGGTCCCCTGCTGGCTCTGGCGCCGGCCCGGATCCGCAGGGCCACCTGCCAGCCCGCCCCAGGAAGTTGTTCTGCGAGATGTCGAGGGTCCCGACGAAGCTGTCCACCGACGAGTAGCCGCCGCCGATGGAGAAGACGCCGGTCGGGCGCTCGGTGACCTCCACGTTCACGATGATACGCGTCTTGTCGGTCCCGGGCTGCGTCTCGACGTTGACGCTCTCGAAATACCCGAGGTTGATGAGGCGCTGGCGCGCGCGCTGGAGCTTCTGCAGCGTGAAGAGGTCGCCCTCCACGAACGGGATCTCGCGGCGGAGGATCCGGTCCTCGCTGCGGGTGTTGCCGCTGATGTTGATGCGCTCGACGTACACCTCGGGGCCCTCGGTCACCTCGATCGTCACGTCCATGGTCAGGGTGGCCGGCTGCTGGTCGGTGCGCGGCACCACGTCGGCCGAGGCGTGTCCGATGGTGCTGTAGAGGTCGCTGATCCTGCGGACGGTGTCGCGCAGCTCGGAGCGGGAGAAGACGTCGCCCGTCTTGAAGCGAAGCTGGCGGCGTACCTCCGCCTCCGGGAACAGGTTCAGTCCGGTGAACTTGATCGTGCCCACCCGGTACTGGGCCCCTTCCACGATCGTCGATGGTGATCGTGACCCGGGCCGTCTCCCGGTTCACCGAGGTGTCGTAGTGCTCCACCCGCATCTGGACGTAGCCGTGGTCCTGGTACAGCCCACGATGCGATCGATGTCCTCCTCGAGCTTCTGGCGCTGGACGGTGCCACGGAGGATGAACAGCTGGCGCTCCTGCGTGATCATCACGTCCTTGATCTGGCTGTCGCTGAGGCCCTTGTTGCCCCGGAACACGATCTTCTCGATGGTGATCCGGCGGCCTTCGTTGAGCGTGAAGATCACCTTCACGTCGCCGTCCCCGAACTTCTCGACGGCCGAGCTGATCTGCACCTCGAAGTAGCCTTCGTCCTCGTAGGCCTCCTTGATCTTCTCCTTGGCGCGCTCCACGTCCACCGGGTTGTAGACGCTGCCCAGCTTGAGGTCGATCTTTTCCTGCAGGACGGTGGTGTCCGAGCCGGGTGTTGCCGATGAACTCCACGTCGCGCACGAACGGCCGCTCCACCACCACGAAGGTCAGCTTCACGCCGCCCTCGAAATCCTCGACCTTGAGCTGGACGTCGTCGAAGAAGCCGAGCGTGAAGATGGACCGCACGTCATCGGAGGCCTGCGCGGGGTTGAAGGGCACGCCCACCACCGAGCGGATGCGCCCCAGGATCAGAGCCTCCTGCACGCGACGGTTTCCCTGAACCGCGAGCTCACGGATGAGGATCGGTCGCGGGAGCCGCCGGGGCCGAGCGGGGGCGGAGCGGGACGTGGCTGCGCGCTGGCCAGCGTGGGCATCAGGGCAACGACAAGAACAGTGACGAACGCGCGGTGTACCCGCCCTGCCGCCGTCACCGAACCGTCAGGCCCTCGAGGGTGGTCGGTTCAGTGCTCGGCCAGCTCGAGAGGGCGTCGGCGGCCAGGGCTGGGCTTCGCGGAACACGAAGGTGCCCCCTTCCACGTCGACCTCGATACGCGCGCTGTCGACGAGCTGGCCGCGGACGATGGCCTCCGCCAGCGGATCCTCGATGTGCTTCTGGATCGTCCGGCGAAGCTGCCGGGCACCGTAAGTCGGATCGTAGCCCTTTTCGACGAGTGCGTTCTCGGCCGCCGGCGTGAGAACGAGCTCGATCCCCTTCTCGGTCAGCTGCTTGTTGATGCGCGTGGTCATCAGGCGAATGATGCTCTTGATGTGCTGCTCGGACAGCGAGTGGAACACGATGATGTCGTCGATCCGGTTGAGGAACTCCGGCCGGAAGGCGCGCTTCATCTCGTCCATGACCCGGTCCTTCATCTTCTCGTAGGACTGCTCGTCGGACTCGGCCAGGAAGCCGGGCGACGTCCGCTTGCCGATCAGGCTGGTGCCCAGGTTCGACGTCATGATGAGGATGGTGTTCTTGAAGTCCACCACGTGGCCCAGCGAGTCGCTGAGCCGGCCGTCGTCGAGCACCTGGAGCAGCATGTTGAAGACGTCCGGATGCGCCTTTTCGATCTCGTCGAACGAGCACCACCGAGTACGGGCGCCGCCGGACCTTCTCGGTCAGGAACCCGCCTTCTTCGTAGCCGACGTAGCCGGGCGGCGCGCCGAGCAGCCGGGACACGGAGAACTTCTCCATGTACTCCGACATGTCCACGCGGATCAGCGCGTTCTCGTCGCCGAACAGGTACTCGGCCAGCGCACGGGCCAGCTCGGTCTTGCCCACGCCGGTCGGGCCGAGGAACACGAACGAGCCCACCGGGCGCTTGGCGTCCTTGAGGCCGGCGCGCGACCGGCGGATGGCGCGGGCGACCGCCTTGACGGCGTCGTCCTGGCCGATGATCCGGCCGTGCAGCGCATCTTCCATGCGGGCCAGCTTCTGGATTCCTTCTCCTCGAGCTTGGCCAGCGGGATGCCGGTCCAGCGGGACACGATGAACTCGATGTCCACCTCACCGACCTGCTGCACGCCCTTGCCCTTGGTCCGCTCCCACTCGCGCTTCATCTCCTCCTCGCGATGCTGGAGGATCTTCTCCTTCTCGCGCAGGGAGGCGGCCTTCTCGAACTCCTGCGCCTCGAGGTACATGTCCTTCTCGCGCCGCACGCGCTCCGAGCTCCTTCTCGATCTCCTTGAGCTCCGGCGGGCGGCGTGAGCGCCATCAGGCGCGTGCGGGACGAAGCCTCGTCGATCACGTCGATGGCCTTGTCGGGCAGCTGGCGATCGGTGATGTAGCGATCGGCCAGCGTCACCGCGGCGTTGATGGCCTGCTCGGTGATCTTGACTCGATGATGTGCCTCGTACTTGTGGCGCAGCCCCTTGATGATCTCGATCGCCTCGGGAACGCTCGGCGCCTTGACGATGACGGGCTGGAAGCGCCGCTCGAGCGCGCCGTCCTTCTCGATGTACTTGCGGTACTCGTCCAGCGTGGTGGCGCCGATGGTCTGGATCTCGCCGCGCGACAGCGCCGGCTTGCAGCATGTTCGAGGCGTCGATCGCGCCCTCGGCCGCGCCCGCCCCGATCAGCGTGTGCAGCTCGTCCAGGAACAGGACCACGTTCTCGGACTGGCGGATCTCCTTCATCACGGCCTTGAGCCGCTCCTCGAACTGGCCGCGGTACTTGGTGCCGGCCACGAGGGCGCCCAGGTCGAGCTGCAGGAGCCGCTTGTTCACCAGGACGTCGGGCACGTCGTGCGCGATGATCTTCTGGGCCAGCCCTTCGACGATGGCCGTCTTGCCCACGCCGGGCTCGCCGATCAGAACCGGGTTGTTCTTGGTGCGGCGGGCGAGGATCTGGATGACCCGCTCGATCTCCTGCTCGCGACCGATGACCGGATCGAGCTTGGTCTCCCGGGCGAGCTGGGTGAGATCGCGGGCGAACTCGTCGAGGACCGGCGTCTGCGAGCGCTTCTTGGGCCGCGGGTAGTACTGATCGCCGAGCAGCGCCAGCGTCTCCTGCCGCACCTCGTCGAGGCGGGCGCCGAGCGACTCGAGGATCTTGGCGGCGATGGACTGGCCTTCCTTCATCAGGCCGAGCAGCAGATGCTCGGTGCCGATGTAGTTGTGGCCGAGCTGGCGCGCCTCTTCGATGCGACAGCTCGAGGACGCGCTTGGCCTGCGGCGTGAACGGCACCTCGCCGAACGTCAGCGTCTTCGGGAAGCCGGCCAGCGCCCGCTCGACCTCGGCCTTCACCGTCTCGAGTCGCAGACCGAGCCGCTGCAGGACCGCGGTGGCGATGCCTTCGCCGTCGCGGATGAGGCCCAGCAGGACGTGTTCGGTACCTACGAAATCGTGGCGGAAACGGCCCGCCTCTTCTCGAGCCAGGATGATGACCCGTCGCGCTCGTTCGGTGAACCGTTCAAACACAGGTGTCCCCCACCCCCATCACCGGGCCGAGCCGGTTTCTCCTGCGACGACGCCTAGTTACTGCAACCGAATTCAGTATATCCCGCGATCCGAACAGCCGCTAGCCTTTTTCTTCACGAGCCGAATAAGTCCGCGAATCTGAAGCCGTCCACTAGACCAACCTCGAATCCGCGTCCGCTGTTCCGTCCAATTCGCGCGCGCGCCCTCGACGAGCCGATAGATCCGGTCCGCCCGACGGGCCAGCTGCGGGATTGTGGGTGGCGATGAGGAAGGCGATGCCCCGCGCCGCCTGCAGCTGGAGAAACAGGTCGTAGACGACCTCGCTCGTCTTGGGATCGAGGTTCCCGGTCGGCTCGTCGGCCAGGATGATCCGCGGGCCGTTCATGATGCGCCCGGGCCATGGCGACCGCGCTGCTGCTCGCCGCCCGACAGCTCGCCCGGCCGGTGGTTCAGGCGGTCGCCCAGCCCGACCTCGGCCGAGCGCGGCGGCGGCCCGCTCGCGCGCCTCGCGGCGCGGGCGCCGCGGCGATGAGCGCGGGCAGCATGGCGTTCTCGAGCGCCGTCATCTCGCCCAGGAGGTTGTAGAACTGGAACACGAAGCCGACCTCGTCGCGTCGGTAGCGCGCCAGCGACGCCTCGCTCCGCGCGAACAGATCCTCGCCCTGGAACAGCACGCGGCCGGCCGAGGGCGGTCGAGCGCCCCCAGCAGGTGCAGCAGCGTGGACTTGCCGACGCCGGAGGCGCCCACCAGCGCGACGACCTCACCCGGCGCCGCACCTCCACCGACGCGCCGCGGAGCACCGCGCAGGTCTCCGGACCCGTCCGGTACTCGCGCTCCAGGTCCTCGCCCGACGAGCAGGAGTGTATCGTCGCGCGCGACGCGCTGAGCTACGAGCTCCGACTGGGGTGACGCTGCCATACGTCCGCCGTCGGGCGTGCGGGCTCGCCACGACGGTCGCCGCAGGATTCGCTCACTCATATCGCAGCACGTCGACGGGCTGCAGGGAGCCGGCGCGGCGGGCGGGGATGATCGTGGCGAGGAACGACAGGACGAGCGTCGCGCCGACGATCATGAGGAAGTCGGTGGGGGTGAGCTTCATCGGCAGGTAGTCGATCTGATAGACGTCGCCGGCGAGGCGGATGATCTTGTACGTGTTCTGCAGCTCCAGATCACCGTCAGGCCCACCAGGCAGCCGGCCGACGCGTGCCGACAGCGCCGATCGTCATCCCGACCGTGAAGAACACCGCCGTGATGGACTGGACTCGGTGGCCCCGATCGACTTGAGGATGCCGATCTCCTTGCGCTTCTCGGCGACCAGGAGCACCAGGTGGCCGATGATGGCGAAGGCCGCCACCAGGACGATGATCGTGACGACCACGAACAGCGCCAGCTTCTCCAGCTGCAGCGCGGCGAACGAGGTTGCGGTTCATCTCCATCCAGTCGCGGATCCAGTAGGAAAGCCCAGCCGACCGGCCAGCGTCGCGGCCGACCGGCTCGCGCCGTCGAAGCGGATCGGCGAGCTTCGACCTCCACGCCGGTCGCCGTCGGGCAGGCCAGCGAACTCGCTGCGCGGCCGCCAGCGGCTAGATAGGCGATCGACGAGTCGTACTCGTGCATCCCGACCTCGATGGTACCGGCCACCACGTGAAGCGCCGCATCTTGGGCACCATCCCGACCGCCGTCAGCGCGCCCTGCGGCGAGATCACGGTGACGAAGTCGCCGTGAGCACGCCGAGCAGTCGCGCCATCTCGCGCCAGCAGGATGGCGGGCTCCTGCCCGTCGGCGAATCCCTCCAGGCGTCCGGTCGCGCAGCTGCGCCCGCAGATCGGCCATCACGGTGGGGTCGCCCGACATCCACGCCGCGCACCAGCCCGCCGTGGGCCGCCGCCCGGGCTGGTGAACAGCGCCTGCTGCAGGACGAAGGGCGTGGCCGCTCGTACGCCCGGGCACCTCGCGCACGCGAGCCGCCACGCCGATCGGCCTCGGTCAGACCCCGACCCGCCGCTCTGAAAGATCAGCAGGTGCGGGTTCGCCGAGATGATGCGGTCCCGGATGCCGTCCTGGAAGCCGGTCATCACGGCCAGGACGATGATGAGGACGCGACGCCCAGGAACACCCCGCCGACGCCGATCCACGACGAACAGGGAGAGGTTGGCGCGCTTGCCGCGTGAGCCGAGGTAGCGCAGGCCCAGGAACAGCTCGAACGGCAGCCCGCGACTCACGAGCCGGGGCGCCTCCGGCCGCAGGTGCGGGAACAGGATCACCTCGCGGATCGACGGCTGGTCGGCGAAGCAGCATGACCAGGCGATCGATGCCGATGCCCTCGCCCGCCGCCGGCGGCATGCCGTACTCGAGCGCCCGCACGTAGTCCTCGTCGAGCCAGTGGGCCTCGTCGTCGCCGCGGGCGCTGCATCTGCCGCCTGCTCCTGGAAGCGCGCGCGCTGGTCGATCGGATCGTTGAGCTCGCTGTAGGCGTTGGCCAGCTCGCGCCGGCCGATGATAGAGCTCGAAGCGATCCACCAGCCGCGGGTCGTCGCGCTTGCGCTTGGACAGCGGCGACAGCTCGATGGGGAAGTCCGTCACGAAGGTCGGCTGCCACCAGGCTCGGCTCGACGCAGCGCGTCGAAGGTCGTCCTTCCAGAGTCGCGACCGTCCCCGCCCACTCGACGTCGAGCCCGCGCCCCGCCGCGGCCCGCGCCACGGTCGCCGCCTCGGTGTCCGGGGTGACCGGCATGCCGAGCGCCTGCGACAGACCCGTCGAAGAACGGCAGCCGCGCGCCAGGGCGGCGTGAGATCGATGGCGTGCTCGCCCCAGGTCAGGCTCGAGGCGCGCCGAGCAGCGGCTGGGCCAGCTCGACGAACATCGTCCTCGGTGAGCTGCATCAGATCGGTCGTAGTCCGCGTAGGCCTGGTAGAACTCCAGCATCGTGAACTCGGGGTTGTGCTGGGTCGAGACGCCCTCGTTGCGGAAGTTGCGGTTGATCTCGTACACGCGCTCGAAGCCGCCGACCACCAGGCGCTTGAGGTAGAGCTCGGGCGCGATGCGCAGGTAGAGGTCCATGTCGAGCGCGTTGTGGTGCGTCACGAACGGCCGCGCGACCGCGCCGCCGGGGATGGGCTGCATCATCGGCGTCTCGACCTCGAGGAAGCCCCGGGCGTCGAGGAACTCGCGGATGGACTTGCACCAGCCGGCGCGCGCAGCAGGAAGACCGTCGCGCGCCTCGGGTTCACGATCAGGTCGACGTAGCGCTGCCGGTAGCGCGTCTCGACGTCGCGTCAGGCCGTGCCACTTCTCGGGCAGCGGGCCGCAGCGACTTGGCCAGGAAGCGTCACGAGCTTCACGGCCACCGTGAGCTCGCCGGTGCGGGTGCGGAACAGCTCGCCGGTGACCCCGACGAAGTCGCCGATGTCCAGAGCTCGGTGAAGAGCGCGAAGTCGTCGCCCAGCTGATCGGCCGCGCGCGTAGAGCTGGATGCGTCCGGTGTAGTCCATCGAGGTGGGCGAAGCAGGTCTTGCCGTGATGCGCGCAGGGCCACCACGCGACCGGCCATGCTCACCGGCCCGACCGCCTTCAGCTCGCTCCTCGGTGGCGCCTGGCCCAGCCGCGCGTGCAGCGCGCCGGCCCAGTGCGTCACCGGGTACGCGTCCGCCGAACGGATCGATCCCGCGCTGCCGCAGCGCCTCGAGCTTGTCGTGGCGCAGGCGGAGCAGCTCGCTGCTCCTCGTCGAGCCTCGCTCACGCCTGCTGCGCTCCGTCGACCACAGGCAGATAGGCCTTGATGAACGCGTCGATCTCGCCGTCCATCACCGCCTCGACGTTGCCGATCTCCAGTGCCGGTGCGGTGGTCCTTGATCCGCTGCTACGGGGTGGAAGGTGTAGGTGCGGATCTGGCTGCCGAAGGCGATCTCCTTCTTGGTCCCCGTCAGCTCGGGCCAGCTCGTCGCTTCTGCTTCTTCTCGGCGATCTCGAAGAGCCGCGCCTTGAGGATGCGCATGGCGGTGTCGCGATTGCGGAGCTGCGGAGCGCTCGTTCTGGCAGGCTCACCACGATGCTGGTCGGCAGGTGCGTGATCCGCACCGCCGAGTCGGCGGTGTTGACGCCCTGCCCGCCCGGCCCCGAGGAGCGGAAGACGTCCACCCGCAGATCGTCCTCGCGGACGTTGACCTCGACGTCGTCGCACCTCCGGGTCACCGCGGACACCGAGGCGAAGCTGGTCTGGCGCCGGCTGGAGGCAGTCGAAGGGCGAGATGCGGACGAGTCGGTGCACGCCGATCTCGCCGCGCAGGTACCCGTAGGCGTACTCGCCCGGTCACCTCGATCGTCACCGACTTGATCCCGGCTTCTTCGCCCGGCAGCAGGTCGACGACCTCGGCCTTGAACCCTGCGCGCTCACACCAGCGCAGGTACATGCGCATGAGCATCTGCGCCCAGTCCTGTGGACTCGGTGCCGCCCGCGCCCGGGTGGATGGAGAGGATCGCCGGCTTGGCGTCGTGCGGGCCCGACAGCATGATCTTCGAGCTCGAACTCGTCCGAGCTCGCGGCGCAGCTGCGCCAGCCCCCTCGGCGATCTCGGCATCGAGGGCCGTCGTCGCCGGCCTCCTGGGCCAGCTCCAGCAGCACGGCCGAGATCCGGCAGGCCTGGCGTGCGCCAGCTCGCCTCATCCTGCCGACGGTGCGCGCCAGGTCGGAGCGCTCGCGGATCAGCTCCTGGGCGCGGCGATTGTCGTCCCAGAACGCCGGCGCGCGCCATCTCCTCGGTGTCGAGCGCGGCGAGTCGCTTCTCCTTGCCGGGACAGGTCAAAGATGCCTCCGCAGCTCGTCCAGCTGACGACCGAGCTCCGCGATACGCGCGTCAGCTCGCCGACCACTGGGCTCCTCGCGTATCGCCGCCGACCGCCGATCGCCGCCGCCGTGACGGCGAGCGAGCAGCCACGCCAGCCAGTCGCCGAGGCGCGTGAAGAGCGTCTGGCCTGCGCGGGCGGCACGCGGTCGGTGAGCACCCGCGCTCGAAGAGATTCAGGTGGCGCGACGATCTGCGCCGCTGGGCGTGATGAACGCCGAGATGCCGGTGTTGGCCGCCCGCACCACGCGCGATGCGGTGCTCGACGGCCCGGAACGGGTACATCGCGAGGTGCTGGTAGCGGGCCGCTCGTGCGGCCGAACCATCGCGTCGTTCGTCATGTTCACCATCAACGCGCGCGCCATTGCTTCACGAACTGGCGAACAGAGCTCGGGGAAGATGCCTTCGTAACAGATCACGACGCCGAACGGGGCTGGCGGACCCGGAAACACGACGGCACGCGAACCGGGCTCCAGATCGGCGATGAACTCCGCCCAGCTCCGGACAAACCCGATCACACGCGACAGCGGCACGTACTCTCCGAACGGAACGAGCTGAATCTTATCATACCTGACCGACGATCCCCTGGGCGCTGACGAGGAACGCGGCGTTGCTGAGGCGCCGGGGGACGCCATCGAGGACGTCGATCGATCCGACCAGCAGCGGCGAGCGCAGCTCGGCCGAGATGGTCGTCAGCGTCCGCTGCAGCTCGGGGTCCCGCCGCAGGACGGTGGGGGACGCGGTCTCCGGCCACACGATCACGCTCGGCGCCCCCTCGGCAGCCAGCCGCGTGAGCGCCAGGTAGATGGCAAGCGTCTCGCGCGCGTGGCGCAGGTCCCGACTTCAGCGGCTGCTCGATGGACGGCTGCATGACCGCCACGCGCACCTCGGGCACCAGGGGCGGCTGCCGCAGCCGCCAGGTGCCGAAACCCAGCACCGCGGCCAGCAGTCCCGTCGTGATCACCACCCCGCCGAGCGCCTGGCGCCAGCCGAGCACGGAGTCCCGGTGAGCGCCGCGTTCACCGCGACGAGCGTGAGCGAGACCGCGTGCACCCGCCGAGCTCGGCCACCTGGATGACCGGCAGCCGCAGATACTGCGAGTAGCCCAGCGTGCCCCACGGGAAGCCGCCCATGAGGTGACCGCGGACCCACTCGGCGCCGACCCACAGAAACGGCGCGGTCGCCAGTGCCCAGGCGGCGGAACGACGCCGGCCAGCCACCCACCAGCGCGCTGACGGAGCGCGACGTAAGTCCACAGTACGCCGCCAGCAGCAAGGTCGGTCCCCACGTCAGCGGCCACGGGATGGCGCTGAAGATCCGGAAGGTCCACGTGAGCCAGCGGAGCGGGATGAAAAGAAGACCGTGCCGTACAGCCATCCCCAGGCGAAGGCGACGCGCGGCGTCGTGTCGAGCACGATGACCAGCAGGGGCATCAGGGCGATCCACGATGCCCATCCCCAGTCGGTGACGGGAAACGCCAGCGCGAGCGTCCACGCGCTGCCCACCAGCAGCGCAGCGCGGCCCAGGCTCTCGCGCACCAGGCTCAGGCGCCCGCCGCCAGGCATCGGCCAGGAATTGCGGGAGCCCGGCCTCGATGATCTTCCGGCGAGCGGCATCGACGTCGTAGACGACGCGGCGCAGGTCGATCCGCCCGGCCTCCACGTCCCACAGCGCCCAGGTCGCCCGCGCGGATCCCGGTCGCGGGGCTGACTCCACACTGCCCGACGTTGACGATGTAGCGCCGCCCTGCTCGCTTCGCACGGAGGCCACGCCGCGCTCGTGGTCGGGCCCGGACGAGCCGAGCGACCAGGCGCCCGGGACGTGCGAGTGGCCCACGAAGCACCAGTCGGGTCGTGAAGTGCGAGAAGGCGGCGAAGCCGTCCTCGGCGGTGACGAGGTAGTCCCACTCGTCCGGCTGCGCGGGCGAGGCATGCACCAGCGTCGCGTCGCCGACTCTCCGCACGAGCGGAAGCGCCCCCAGCCACTCGGCGGTGGGCGGTAGTCGAGGCGCTCGCGGGTCCACTGGACGCCGCGGCGCGCGTAGCCGGTTGAACCAGCCGAGATCCAGCCGGTCGGCGACCGCGGTGCTCGTGGTTGCCGGCCACGATGGCCTCGGACGCGCTCGGCGATCAGCTCCACGCAGGCCAGCGGGTCGGCGCCCGTAGCCGACGGTATCGCCCAGGCGACAGCACGGCGTCCGCCTGGCCGGCTGGCGTCGGCGAGGACGGCCGCGCAGAGCCTCGAGGTTGCCGTGGACGTCAGACAGGATCGCGTATCTCACGGACGGATTACCGCCTACGCGGAGGCCGATCGATGCTCTTTCAGCGATCCGATCCAGGAGGCCGTTGATGAAGCGGCTCGACTCCTGCGGTCCCGAACTTCTTGGCCAGCTCGATGGCCTCGTTGATGGCCACCTTGGGCGGCACGTCCGGGCTGCCACAGCAGCTCGTGCACGGCCAGCGCGCAGGATGTTGCGATCCACGACCGCCATGCGGTCGAGGTCCCAGTGCTCGGCGTACTGCGTGATGAGCTGATCGGTCTCGCTCTGATGCTGCTTGCTGCCGCGCACCAGCGACTCCGGCAAAGACTCCGCGTGTTTCGCGATCGACGGGATGGCGTCGCCAGAATTCCGTCCTCGTGCGGCAGCGGGATCGTCCCGCTCCGTGGAGGTCGAGCTGGTAGAGGAACTGCAGCGCGACCTCCCTACCTTTTCGTCGCTTTCCCATGCTGACGCCTGAGGTCCCGCACGAACGCGGCCATCTCGAGGGCCGCCTCCGCCGCTTCCTCGCCGCGATGGCCGACTTCACCGCCCGCGCCGCTCCCACGCCTGCGCCTCGGTGGAGCGCCGTGATGACGCCAAAGGCGGTCGGCACCCCGTATCGAGTCCGACGCCGCTCGATGCCCGCGGCGGCCTGCCCGCCACGAAGTCGAAGTGCGGCGTGGCGCCCTTCGGATCACGAGCCCGCGCACACGATGCCGGCGTAGCGCCGGGTCCGCGCCAGGTGAGCCGCCGCCTGCGGCAGCTCGAGCGAGCCCGGCACCCAGTGCACCTCCACGGACGGCTCCGGAACCCCGGCCGTGGTCAGCACCGCGCACCGCGCCCCGACACCAGCCGCTTGGTGATCTCCTCGTTGAAGCGCGCGGCCACCACCGCGAAGCGTCCGGGGAGCCGGATCTGGTCGAGGCCGGTCCCGCTTCGCAGGGCGTGGGGCGCGACCGGCCATGATCAGTCGGGCAGCGAGGTGAGCAGGTGGCCCAGCTTGTCGCGCTTGGTACTCAGGTACTTGTGGTTCTCGGGTTCGCCGGCACTTCAAGCGGAGCCGCTCGACCACCGACAACCCGTAGCCCTCGAGCCCCGCGAGCTTGGTCGGGTTGTTGGTGAGGAGTCGGAGGTTCTTCGAGACCGAGATCGACGAGGATCTGGGCGCCGATGCCGTAGTCGCGCAGGTCGGCCTTGAAGCCGAGCGCCTGGTTGGCCTCGACGGTGTCCAGGCCCTGATCCTGCAGCTCGTAGGCGCGAATCTTGTTGACGCAGCCCGATGCCACGGCCCTCCTGGCGCAGATAGACGATGCACGCCCGCGCCCGCTTCCTCGATGATCGCCATGCGCCTTCACGAGCTGCGAGCCGCAATCGCAGCGCAGCGAGTGGAAGACGTCGCCGGTGAGGCACTCCGAGTGCATCCGCACCAGGCACGGGCTCGTCGCCCGTGAGCGTCACCCATCACCAGGGCGACGTGGCTCGCGCGTCGCACCGTCGCTCTCGTAGGCGATCAGCGCGTGAACTCGCCGAAGTCGGTGGGCAGCCGCGTGGTCGCCACGCGTCGCACCAGCTTCTCCGTGCGCGTGCGGTAGCTCGATGAGGTCGGCGATGGTGATCATCTTGAGGCTGGTGCGCGGCGCGCCAGATCGGTCGAGTTCGGGCAGCCGCGCCATGCCGCCGGTCTCGTCCAGGCACCTCGCAGATCACCCCGGCCGGGGTGAGGCCGGCCAGCCGCGCCGAGATCCACCGCCGCCTCGGTGTGGCCGGCCCGGCGCAGGACGCCGCCCTCCTTGGCCCGCAGCGGGAACACGTGGCCCGGGACCGTCGAGGTCGTCCGGCGCGCGGCTGGGGATCGACCAGCGTCCGGATCGTGACGCGCGCGGTCGTAGGCGGAGGTGCCCGGTGGTCACGCCGCGCGGCGCGCGTCGACCGTGACGGTGAACGCGGTGCCCATCGGCGCCGTGTTCTCGGTCACCATCATGCCGAGCTTGAGCTCGTCGCAGCCGCTCGCCGGTCAGCGGCAGCAGATCAGGCCCGCGCCCGTGGGTCGCCATGAAGTTGACGCCCTCGGGCGTGATCTTGTCGGCGGCCATCACCAGGTCGCCTTCGTTCTCGCGATCCTCGTCGTCGAGCGACCAGCAAGATCCGGCCCTGCCGGATCTCCTCGATACCTTCCTCGATCGTGGCGAAGGTCATGACGTCCCCTTGAAAGTGCGAGCGACCGCTGCAGATATTTCCCGATCACGTCCGTCTCGACGTTCACCGCCTGGCCACTCGGCCAGCCCGCCGAAGGTCGTCACCGCCAGCGTGTGCGGAATCACCATCACCTCGAAGGTCCGCGGGCCGAGGTCGGCGATGGTGAGACTCACGCCGTCCACCGCCACCGACCCCTGGGGACCAGCAGCGGGGCCAGCCCGGTCCCGCCAGCCCGATCCGCACCCGCGCCGTCGATTCTACACGGGTCACAGCGCATCCACGGTCGCCACCCCGTCCACGTGCCCAAGGACGAGGTGTCCCCCACGGCGGCCCCAGAACCGCAGCGGCCGTTCGAGGTTCACCCGCGTCCCCGCCCGCAGCCGGCCGAGCGTCGTGCGGACAGCGTCTCGGGCCGAGGTCGAACGAAAAGCCGTCGGAGAGCGCAGCGCGACCTGCCGTGAGCGAGCGCCGTTGACGGCGCGCTGGCGCCCAACTCGCTGCCCTCGAGCGTGGCGCGCGCCTCGATGTCAGGCAGGCCGTCGCCCAGCCGCTGGATGGCCCGGACGCGTCCCCCTGCTCCTCCACGATCCCGGTGAACATCGGCCTCGGCCGTCCGCGGCACGACGTCACCCTCGATGAGCAGATCGTCGCCGAAGGCGGCGTCACCGTCGGGCGCCTCCAGCCGCAGCGCGTCTCTTGGGCTCCAGGCCCTGCTCCACGCACGCCCGGCGCGGCGCCGACGCCGACGAGCATCGGCGCCACGAACAGCGCGACGCGATCGACCAGGCCGGCATCCGAGGAACCGGCGTGGACCTCGCCGCCACCCTCGACCAGGACCGCGCGCACCGCGCGCACGATAGAGCCGGGCGAGCACACGCTCACGTCGACCGCCCAGTCGCGAATCGGGCACCGCCACGACGGTGGCGCCCGCGGCACTAGAGCGCCGCGACGCGCGCGGCGCCGCCGACGGGCCGACCACGACCAGCGCGCGGGCGGGCGTCCCCGCGTGAATCACCGCGCCTCGGGAGAGAGCCGGCCGTGCGTGTCGAGCACCACGCGATACGGCTCGCGCCGCGCCAGGGCGCGTCGAGAGTCGCACCGTGAGAGACGGATCGTCGCGCCAGCGCCGTCGGTGACGCCGACGATGATCGCGTCCGACTCCGCCCGCATGCGATGCGCCTGCCGCCGGGCCGGCTCGCCGGTGATCCACCGGGAGGTGCCGTGGACGTCGGCGATCTTGCCGTCGAGCGTCGCCGCGGCCTTGAGCGTCACGTGCGGGCGGCGCTGCGCGCATCGCGCGATGCGCACCCGCGGTTCTGCCGCTCGGCCTCGGCGCTCACGAAGACCGACCTCGACCGCCGAGGCCGGCCTGTCGCAGAACGCTCCGCCGCCGCCGCCGACGTCGGGATTGGGGTCGTGCAGGGCGGCCACCACCCGCGCGATGCCGGCGCGCGCGACGGCCGGCGCGCACGGCGGCGTACGCCCGTGGCGTGGCAAGGCTCCAGCGTGGCGTAGAGCGTGGCGCCGCAGGCGCGCTCCGGCGCCACCAGCGCCTCGACCTCGGCGTGCGGCCCACCCGCGCGCAGGTGTGCACCTCCCCGACGATCCGGCCGTCGCGCACGACCACGCACACCAGACCGGCGGTTAGGCGACGTCAGGCCGGGCGCGCCGCATGTCGGCCGTCGCGCCCGCCGCATAGGCGTCGGTCATGCCGGGCACCAGCGCGTCGACAACTGACCGGATCGAAGGGCTGCGAGGTCGTCGGGGCGCTCGCCACGCCGACCAGCTTCACGGGCAGCCCGGCTCCGCACGATGCGCACGACGATGCCGCCACGTTCCGTCCAGCCGGTGAGCACGACACCGCTCAGGCCGATGCGTCTCGTGGAACATCTTGGCCTGCGCGAAGCCGTTCTGGCCGGTGGGCGCGTCGAGCACCATCAACGGTTCGTGGGGGCGCGCCGGGCGCCTGCCGCTGAATCACGCGCTTGGGCTTGGCCCAGCTCCTCCATGAGTTGCTCTTCGTGTGGAGCCGACCGGCGGTGTCGATGATCAGGGCGTCGGCGCTGCGGGCCATCGCAGCCTTGAGCGCGTCGAAGCCACCGCGGCGGGATCGGAGCCCGGCGGCACTGACCTCGACGTCGATCCGACGCGCTCCCACGTCTCCAGCTGCTCGATGGCGGCGTCGGCAGGGTGTCGGCGGCGGCCAGCACGACCTGGCGACCCTCGCCCTTGAGCGCGGTGGCGAGCTTGGCGCACGTGGTCGGTCTTGCCGGAGCCGTTGACGCCCAGCATCAGGATGACGCTCGGGTGCGCGTCCAGCGCCAGGGGCTTGGCCTCTCCGAGCGTGTCGACAAGGAAGCGGCGCAGCAGCGGGCGCAGCTGATCGGCACGCGTCACCGTGCCGTACATCACGTCCTCGCGGCTGCGGTTCACGAAGTCCGCGGCGAGCCCGGCCCCGAGGTCGGCGCTCACCAGTAGATTCGAGATCCTCCCACAGCGCGTCGGTGATCGGGCGATCAGGCTCGAGGACCGTCCCGAGACCCGACGAGAGATACTCCCGAGAGCGCCGAAGACCGCTCCGCAGCCGCTCGCCCAGGCCCGAGAAAAACTCATTGTCCCGCTAGTGTACCCCCGCGGTCGGGGCGGTGGGAGTGACCGGCGGGTTCAGACGGCCGATGCTCAGCGAGTTTCGGGCGGCAGCACCAGACGAGGGATGACCGCGCCCCGCGCCGAGCAGCGGCACCGGCCGGCCGTTCAGCTCGAGCGACACACCGGCCGCGTTGCCGACGGTGAGTGAACGGGCGATTGGAGACCCACTCGCGAACTTCCCCGGCCGGAATGCTCTCCTCGCTGTTTCGTCCGTCATCGGTCCGCACGCGAATCCACGTCGCCTCGGTGGTTCGCGCGACGAGGGATGCGGAGAGTTCACACCCGCCAGCACATCGAGGTTCGGCGGCGTCACCGCCTGAACGGTCGGTGCCGGGCCGAGGTACCCGCCGGCGGCGCGACCTGGGGCGCTGACCTGTACTGAAGCGACCGGGCGGCCGGGGGCCGGAGGCCGTGGTCGCCACCGGGCCGGACCCGGGCTCGGCGGCGGCGCACCCGGCGGAACTGCTGGTGCTGGCGGCGCGACGGGCGCCGCGATGACGCACGTCGGGGCGACCGCCGAGGCTCTGATCCCGACTCGCGCGGGCTCGAAGCGGCCATGCATCGCCCCGGTCCCGCGGTTGGATGATCAGGGCCACCGCGAGAGCGCCCCGCCCAGCACGAGCACGAGCGCCAGACTCACCAGCACCGCTACGGCTGCGAATCGCCCTCTCCGTCTCCCGCGGGGCCGGCGGCGCTCCCAGCGTCACGCGGGGCAGCAGGCCCACCTCGCGGGCGTCGTGGAGGGCCAAGCCTCGTCGGCCGGCTGGTCTACCGCCTGACAGTAGGCCCGGATGAATCCGCGCGTGAAGACCGGAGCGGGCAGCGACTCGTGGGCGTCGGCTTCGAGCGCTTCGAGGTAGCGTGACGCGACTCGGGTCACCCGACCGAGCTCTTCGATGGAGGTGCCCCGCCGCGCCCGCAGCTCACGCAGATATGTCCCGACCGGACACGACCGGCGTCTCAGTCTCGATTGGGCCTCCACGGCACACTACGCGGGAACTCCGCCGCGGCGACAGCCGCCGCCAGGTTCACCGAGACCAGCTGGACAAGCCTGGCTCTTCCATAGTTACACCGTACAGGATGTCGGCCGCCTCCATCGTTTTGCGGTTGTGGGTGATGACCAGGAACTGGGTCTGGGTGGTCAGCTCCCGCAGTACGCGCAAGAACCGATGAATATTGGCGTCGTCGAGGGGGCGTCCACCTCGTCGAGCACGCAGAAGGGCTGGGCCGGAAGTAGAAGATGGCGAAGAGCAGGGCCAGGCCGGTCAGCGCCCGCTCCCGCCCGACATCAGCGACACCGGCCTGCAGGCGCTTGCCCCGCGGCTGGGCCATGAGCTCGACCCCGGTATCCAGCGGGTCGCCACCCTCTTCGGCCTCCACCAGTCGCAGCTCGGCGCGCCCGCCTTCGAAGAGCCGCTCGAAGATCCGGCCGAAGTGGCCGTTGATCTCCTCGAACGCCTGGGCGAACCGATCCTGCGCGGTCCGCGTCATCCCGCGCAGCGCCTTCTCGAGATCCTTGATCGAGGCGGTGAGGTCGTCGTCGGGTCTTGAGGAAGGTGACCCGCTCGTCCAGCTTCGCGGTATTCCTCGTCGGCCACCAGGTTGACCGGTCCGATCGCCTCCAGCCGCTCCTCGAGCTCGGTCACCGCACGCCGCGCCCGTCCAGGTCGCGGGCGGGATCGTGCTCGACCGAGCAGCGCGTCGGTCTCGACGCCGTACGTGCCGGTACGCGTCCTGCGCGAGCTCCTCGCGCCGCACGCGTCCTCGGTGGCTTCGGCTCGACCTCGTGAATGCCACCGACGCAGCCGGTTGGCCTCGCCCTGCGCCATCCGGCTCTCCTCGTCGAGCGGGCCTCGTCAAGCCTGGATCTGATGGCTCTCGCCGGCCTGGCGGGCTCCTCCTCGCGCTGATCGCGCTCGGCCGCCACGTCGCGGGCGGCCGCGTCCGTACGCCCGCGCTCGGCCACGGAGCCAGGCGCGGCGCTCGCCGAGCTAGCGTCTGGCGCTGGCGCGCTTGCTCGATGCGCGCCGCGAAGTCGGTCTCCATCTCGTCGAGCCGGGCGATCCTCGCGCCCGAAGGCCTCCGCGCGCTCCGCGATCCCCGCGAGCTCGACCGCGCCTCGGTCAGCCGCGAGCCGAGCGCCGTCTCGGTCTCAGCTGCGCCCGGTCTCGATGGCCGCGCGCACCGCCGCCATGGCCGTCTCGTGGCGCGACTCGGCATCGGCGCGCCGCCTCGACGTGCTGGCCGAGCCGGGCCAGCAGCGACTCGGTCTCCGCGGTCTCCCGCGGTCACCTGCGCGCGGCTTCCGCCGTGATCGTCTCGACGTGCCGGTGTGCACGCGCTCGTGCTCCCGCGTCGACTGCTCGAGATCCTTCTCGCTCGCCACGCGCTCGGCCTGGCGCGCTTGAACCGTCTCCTCGACGCTGCTGAGGCGGGTGCGCAGGGTGGCGACCTCCGCGCATCAGCGTCGCCACCGCCGCCCTGCTGGTAGTCCACAGTCGCCGTGAGCCGCTCGACCTCGGCCTCGAGATCGCGCAGCTGGCGCTTGCGCGTCAGCAGCGAGCTGGGGGCCGGCCGCGGCCCTCGAGCCGCCGCGCAGGCGCCCGTCGGCGAGAGCACCTCACCGGCCGGCGTGACGTACGTCGCCACCACGCCGTTGCGTCGCCACAGCGCCTCGGCCCGATCGAGATGATCGACGATGGCCACCTGGCCCAGCAGATGCGCAAGAGCCCCGGCGTGCGAGCGCCGACGTGGTTCACGGCCCACCGGAAGTCGCCCGAGGCGTCGCCGCGCGGGGCGCCCTCCCCGCCCAGCCGCTCCAGCGGCAGGAACGTCGCGGAGCCGGAGGTGCGCTCGTGCAGCCAGGCCACCGCGCGCGCGCGCGTGCTCGAAACGCTCGACCACGACCCACTGCAGCCGTCTCGCCGAGGACCGCTTCGACAGCGCGCTCCAGTCCGGGCTCGACCTCCAGCAGGTCGGCCACCGTACCGACGATGCCCCCGGCTGCTCCGCCGCCCCGGCGAACACCGCGCGAACGCCGGCGCCGTACCCCTCGCGCGCCAGCTCCAGCTCGCGCAGCGCGTCGCGGCTCGAGCTGCGCGCGCGCCAGGTCGAGGCGGGCCTGCGCCAGCGTGCTCTCCGCGAGCGACAGGCGGCTCTCCCGATCCCCGAGCGTCAGCACCAGCTCCTCACGCTCGGCGGCCAGCACGGACAGCGCGGACACTGGCGTGCTCGCGCGCCGATTCGAGCGTGACCCGCGCGGCCGTGAGCCGCTCGGCCTCGCCCTCGACCTCGGCCAGCTCCTGAGCCAGTCGCTCCGATCGCCGGGCCAGCTGCACCTGGCGCTCGCGCAGCTCGCCGGCCTGTCGCATCAGGTCCACGCGTTCGGCCGCCACGCGCGCTCTGCTCGAGCCGCAGCGCTTCCAGGCGGTCGCGCTCACCGGCCAGCCCGACACGATGGCGCTCGGTCTCGATCTCCAGCGCGAGCACCGAGGCGCTCCGCTCGGCGCCGAACCGCTCGGCCTCGCCCAGCGCCGTGCGCGCGGCCTCCCGCTCGCCGACGATGGTGCCCAGCCGCTCGGTCGCGATGAAGGCCTCGTCCTCCAGGCGACGCGCCTCCTCGCCCAGCTCGTGCAGCTGCACGCCCATCTGCTCGCGGCGCTCCAGCAGCCGCTCGAGCTCGCCCTGGATCTTCTGCACCGACTGCCGCAGATCGCCCAGGCGGTGCTCGCTCTCCTGTAGTAATTCGCGATGCTGGGCTTCGCGCGCGGCCAGGCCGGTCAGCCGCGCCCGCGCGCCCTGCTCGGCGTCGCGCAACCGCGTGAGCTGGGCGGCCAGCGCGTCGTTGCGGGTCGTGAGCGCGGCGAAGTCGGCCGCCATCAGCGCCAGGCCCAGCTCGCGCTTCTCGGTCTGCAGCGCCTTGTACTGCTGCGCCTTGCGGGCCTGCCGCTCGAGCGAGCCGAGCTGGCGGCGAACCTCGTCCATCACGTCGCGCACGCGCACGAGGTTCTGGCGGGCGGCGTCGAGCTTGCCCTGCGTCTCGTTGCGCTGCTGCTTGCAGCGGGCGATCCCCGCGGCTTCCTCGATGAAGACGCGGCGCTCGTGGGCTTGGCGGTGAGGACGTGATTGAGCTTGTCCTGGTCCATCACCGAGTAGGCGCGCGGGTTCGCGCCGGTTCCCGCGAAGAGATCGAGGATGTCGCGCAGCGCGCGCCGGCTGCCGGTTCAGCAGGTATTCGCTCTCGCCCGTGCGATACAGGCGCCGGGCCACGCCGATCTCGCTCCACGGCACCGACAGCGTGCCGTCGTTGGCGAACGTCAACTCGACTTCGGCCAATCCCACCGGCTTGCGCGAGGCCGAGCCGTGGAAGATCAGGTCTTCCATCCGCTGCCCGCGCAGCGACTTCGCGCTCTGCTCACCCAGCGCCCACCGCACGGCTTCGCTGATGTTCGACTTCCCGCAGCCGTTGGGACCGACGATGGCGGTGATGCCGGGCAGAACCTTGACGGTCGTCTTCTCGGAGAAGGACTTGAAGCCGTGGAGAGTGATCGCTCGAGACGCATGCGCGATCTTTGCATGGAGAATCGCGAAATACGCAAAGAAAAACACCAGCCGTGGGGGACGTCTACCCCCGCCCCCACCCGTCGAGGCCACTCTAGGCAGGCACTGTCGGCGCTCGGACGCGCGCGTAGCACCAGCAGTCCCGGGGCCCGGCCGAGAGGCCCGGATGTATGAGCCAGGACCTGAGCAGCCCCTCCCGCGTCATCCCCACCCGCTCCAGGACCCGAGCGGAGGCCACGTTGTCGATGTCGGTGACCGCCCACACCCGAAAGAGCGTCGGCTGGGCCAGCCCCCATTCCACGACGGCGCCCGCCGCCTCCGTCATGAAGCCCCGCTCCCACCACCGCCGCCCCAGCACGTAGCCGATCTCGGCGCGATGACCGCTGGGTCGCAGCTCGATCATGCCGAGCGGTCGATCGTCGCCCCGCGCGGTGATCACCCAGGACCGACTGGTTCCACGGCGCACAGCCAGCAGCAGGCGACGGAGGTACGCCTGGGTGTTCCGGACGCCGCGGTGTGGGCGCCAGGTCATGTAGCGGGTAACTTCCGGATCGGAGGCGTAGCGCTCGAAGAGGTCAGATGCGTCGGCGAGGGTCGGAGGGCGCAGGCGGAGCCGCGCCGTGTCGAGGATGGTGCCGGCGAGCGCGGCGTCAGCGCCGGCCGTCGTCGGGCCTCGTCACTTGCGGAAGAGGTTGCCGAACGCGCGCCGCGCGTCGTCGGGGCGGACCGATCCCGCCGACGTGTCGCGCTCCACCGTCACCATCAACGAGAAGAGGGCGCAGTCGTTGCGCGCGCGCTTGTCGGCGACGCGCTCGGCGACCGGCTGGGCGCACTCGAAGCGGCGCGCGGTGTCGAAGTGCGAGCACTGCCGGCAGGTGTGCAGCTCGGCGCGGCAGTGCGGGCACTGCGTCAGCGAGTCGGCGGTGATCGGCAGGACGCCGCCGCACCCCGCGCAGCGCGAGGTCGGCTGGGATTTCAAGATCCCGAAGGTGCCCTGCGGGGGCCGGGGTGGCTCGGGCCGTTCCGGCCGAGGTCCCGAGGACCGCGGTACCCCTGCTGCCGGTATCGGCGGTCGCCGCTCACCGGGCTAGCCCTGCTGCAGGAGGTGGCACTTCTTGTATTTCTTGCCGGAGCCGCAGTAGCAGGGATCGTTGCGACCGATCTTCTGGCCGGTCGGCGTGCGCGGCACCGGACGCGTCACGGTCGCCACCGGCGGCGCCCCGGCCGGTCGCTCGCCGCCCGCCATCTCGCCGCGCGACTCCTGGAAGCGGGCGGAGGCGGTCATCGCCGGCAGCTCCATCGGCGTGTCGCGCACGATCTGGACCTTGAACAGGCGCTCGACGACCGAGCCCTTGGCCCGCTCGACCATGTCCTGGAAGAGGTCGAACGCCTCTTTCTTGTACTCGGTCAGCGGATCGCGCTGACCGTAGCCGCGCAGCCCGATGCCTTCCTTGAGGTGATCGATCGACAGCAGGTGGTCCTTCCACTGCGTGTCGATGACGATGAGCATCTCGTGGCGCTCGAGCGCGCGCAGCAGGTCGGGGCCCAGCTCCCGCTCACGCTCGGCGTAGCGGGCGCGCACGGCCTCGCCGACGAGCTCGTCCAGCTCGGCCCGCGTGCTGATCTCCTCGTAGCGCGCGGCCGGGATGCGGACATCGAATTGCCGGAACAAGCGTCTCGCCGAGCGCGACCAGGTCCCAGTCTTCCGGGTGGCTGTCGGCCGGCGCGAAGCCGTCGAGGGTGGCGGCGGTGAGATCCTCGATCCACTCGGCCACGGTGTCGGCCTGGCTCTCGCCGTCGAGGATCTGGCGGCGCATGCCGTAGATGATCTCGCGCTGCTTGTTCATGACGTCGTCGTACTCGAGCAGGTGCTTGCGGATCTCGAAGTTGTGGGTCTCCACCCGCTTCTGCGCGGTGGCGATGGCCCGGGTGACGAGCCGGTGCTCGATCGGCTCGCCCTCCTCCATGCCGAGGCGGTCCATGATCTTCTGGATCCGCTGGGAGCCGAAGATGCGCAGCAGGTCGTCTTCGAGCGAGAGATAGAACCGCGAGGAGCCGGGATCGCCCTGGCGGCCGGAGCGGCCCCGCAGCTGGTTGTCGATCCGGCGCGACTCGTGACGCTCGGTGCCGACGATGTGCAGACCCGCCGTGCTCCACCACCCGGGCGTGCTCCGGGCTCGGTGACCCGTCGGCCCTCGCTCCAGTCGCGATGGCGCGGACGTCGGGCGCGGCCGTCGCCGGGTCCACGCCCTTCTTGCGCAAGATCTCCTTCGACAGGAAGTCGGGGTTGCCGCCCAGCAGGATGTCGGTGCCGCGGCCGGCCATGTTGGTGGCGATCGTCACCGCGCCCTCGCGGCCGGCCTGCGCGACGATCTCCGCCTCGCGCTCGTGATACTTGGCGTTGAGGACCTCGTGCCGGACCCCGCGCTTCTTGAGCAGCGCGGCCAGCCGCTCGGACTTCTCGATCGGAGACCGTGCCCACCAGCACCGGCTGGCCCGCCTGGTGTGGCGCGCGATGATGTCCTCCACCACCGCGTCGAACTTCTCGCGCTCGGTCTTGTACGACGACGTCGGGCGCGTTCACGCGGACGAGCGCGCGGTTGGTGGGCACCACCGTGACGTCGAGCTTGTAGATCTTGGCGAACTCCTCGGCCTCGGTCTCGGCGGTGCCGGTCATGCCGGCGCAGCTTGTCGTACATGCGGAAGTAGTTCTGGAAGGTGATGGTGGCGAGCGTCTGGTTCTCGCGCTCGATCCGCACCCCTTCCTTGGCCTCCACCGCCTGGTGCAGCCCGTCCGACCAGCGCCGGCCCGGCATCATGCGGCCGGTGAACTCGTCCACGATGATGACCTCGCCGTCCTTGATGACGTAGTCCACGTCTCGGCGGAACAGGGCGTGCGCCCGCAGCCCTGCTGGACGTGGTGCAGGACGTCGATGTGCTGTGGGTCGTACAGGTTGTCGATGCTCAGCAGCCGCTCGCAGGAGGCGATGCCCTGCTCGGTGAGCGACACGGTGCGCGACTTCTCGTCCACGATGAAGTCGCCCGGCCTGTCTGAGCCTCGATCTCCGAGAGCTTGCCCTCCGTGATGGTGGCCGCCCGCTTCAGCCTGGGGATGATCCGGTCGATCCGGTAGTACAGATCGGTGGTCTCGTCCGGACGGCCCCGAGATGATCAGCGGCGTGCGCGCCTCGTCGATGAGGATCGAGTCCACCTCGTCCACGATCGCGTAGTGCAGCGCGCGCTGGACCAGCTCCTCCAGCGATGAATCGCATGTTGTCGCGCAGGTAGTCGAAGCCGAACTCGTTGTTGGTGCCGTACGTGATGTCGCAGCGGTAGGCCTCTCGGCGCTCGATGGGCCGCAGCGCGGTCAGCCGGATGTCGCGTGGTGACGTAGGCCGGATCGTAGGTGAACGAGGCCTCGTGCTGGATGACCCCACGCTGAGCCCCAGCGCCTGGTAGATCGGGCCCCATCCACTGGGCGTCGCGCTTGGCCAGGTAGTCGTTGACCGTGACGATGTGCACGCCCCTGGCCGGCAGGCGCGTTGAGGTACGCCGGCAGCGTGGCCACCAGCGTCTTGCCCTCGCCGGTGGCCATCTCGGCGATCGTCCCCTCGTGCAGCACCATGCCGCCGATGAGCTGGACGTCGAAGTGCCGCATGCCCACCCGGCGGCGCGCGGCCTCGCGGCACTACCGCGAAGGCCTCGGGCAGGACGTCGTCCACCGTCTCGCCGTCGGCGACGCGCTTGCGCAGCTCGTCGGTCTTGGCCGCCAGGCCCGCGTCGTCGAGGTGCTGCATGTCCGGCTCGAGCGCTTGATCTGCGCGACGACCGGCTGCATCCGCTTCACGTCCCGCTCGTGCTTGGTGCCGAAGACGGCCCGGAGGATCGCGGAAATCATATTGTCGCGCCCATTATACAGGCCGCTTCCGCCGGGCCCCGAGCAGGGCGCGGGCATGCTCGCGCGCGGCGGCCGTGGTGACCGGGCCGCCCAGCATGCGGGCCACCTCCTCGACGCGGTCGTCACCCGTCAGCGACGCCGCCGTCACGCGCGTGCGTCCACTCCGGACGTGCTTGACGACACGCAGGTGCTGATCGGCCAGGGCGGCGATCGGGCGCCAGGTGCGTCACGCACAGCACCTGGCGACCCTCGGCGGTGCGGGCGAGGGTCTCGGCGACCACCGAGGCCACCCGCCCGCCGATCCCGGCGTCGACCTCGTCGAACACGAGCGTCGGCACGCGGTCGGCGCGGGCCAGCACCGAGGTGAGCGCCAGCATCGCGCGCGAGAGCTCGCCCCGGAGGCGACCTTGGCCAGGGGCCGGATCTCTTCACCGGGTTCGTGCACAGTCGTAGCTCGACGCCGGTCAAAACCCCGTGAACCCACGTCGGCAGCTCGCTCCAGCCCCACCTCGAACGTCGCTCGCTCCATCCCCAGGCCGCGCAGCGCACTGCTCCACATGGCCGGCCAGCTTGCCGCCCGCCACGCGGCGCCGCTCGGAGAGCGCCGTGGCGCGCCGCCGTCAGCTCGGAGCCGAGCTCGGCCAGCAGGCGCTCCTGCTCGGCCATCACCTCGTCGTGACGGGCCAGCCGCTCGAGATCGCGCGCGGCCTCGGTGCGGAAGGCCAGCATCGCCGCCTCGGTGTCCCCGTACTTGCGCTTGAGGCGGGCCAGCGCGTCCAGCCGCTCGTGAATCGCGTCCAGCCGCACCGGGCTCGGCGCTGGCACCGTCGCGCAGGCGACGGATCGCGCTCAGGGCCTCGTCGAGCTGGATGCGGGCAGCCTCGACCGCTTCGCCCGGCGAGGCAAAGGCCGGATCGAGCCGGCTCAGGTCCTGGACGACCCGGGCCGCGCGCGCCAGCCGCTCGGAGGCCGACTGGGGCGCTTCGTCGAGCAGCGCCAGGCACTCGGCCACCCCCAGCGTTGAATCGCTCGGCGTGCTGCACGCGCCGCAGCTCGCTGCGCAGCGCGTCCTCCTCGCCGTCCTGCAGCCGCGCCGCGTCGAGCTCGCGCACCTGAAAGCGGAGCAGGTCCTCCCGCTGAGCCCGGTCTCGCTCCGCCGCGCGCAGCCGGTCGGCCTCCTCCTCGCCGCCCGGTACTTGGCGTGCAGCGCACCGACCTGGGCACACGCCTCCTCGGCATCCGCAAAGCGGTCGAGCAATTCGAGCTGATGCAGGGGCTCGAGCAGCCGCTGGTGCTCGTGCTGGCCGTGCACTTCCACCAGCACGTCGCCGAGCCGCTCGAGCAGGGCCACGGTGACCGGCGAGTCGTTCACGAACGCCCGGTGCCGCCCCGAGCGCGCCAGCTCGCGCCGGATGACAACCTCGCCGCTGTCGTCCGCGCCGAAGCCCGGCTTCGTCCAGCACCGCCCGCGCCCCGGCGACGCCGTCCAGCGCGAACACCGCCTCCACGGTGGCGGTCTCGGCATCGGCCCGGATGACGTCGGTCTGGGCGCGGGCCCCACGCAAGAGGAGGATGGCGTCGATCAGGATGGACTTGCCGCGCCGGTCTCGCCCGTGAGCGCGTTCAGGCCGGGAGCAAACGGGGCGGTGACCGATTCCACGACCGCGAGATTCTTGACCCGTACCTCGCGCAGCATCAGCTGATGCTAGGCCACACCTCGCGCGGGCTCAAGAAGTATCCGATCGGAGCCACCCGTCGGGCGCTCTAGCGCTCACCCCACTTGAGCTTGGTGCGCAGCACGGAGAAGAAGTCCTTCTGCGGGAAGCGGAGCAGGCGAATGCGTGCGGCCGCCTGTTGGACTTCGACCGTGTCGCGCTCGCGCAGCGGCACGCCGACCTGGCCGTCCATCGTCAGCATGACGTCCTGATCGTCGAGCAGGGTCACCTCGATGCGCTCGGACGCGGGAATCACGATCGGGCGGTTGCTCAGCGTGTGCGAGCGCGATCGGCGTGAGCACGACGGCGTCCATGGTGGGAAAGAGAATGGGGCCGCCGGTCGAGAGGTTGTAGGCGGTCGAGCCGGTCGGCGTCGAGATGATCAGGCCGTCGGCCCGGTAGCCGGTGGCGTGGCGGCCGCCGACCGAGACGGCCAGGTCCACGATGCGGCTCATCGCCGACTTGGTGATGACCACGTCGTTCAGCGCGCTGTACTCCCCGATCGTCTGGCCGCCCCGGACCAGGCGCGCGGCCAGCAGCATCCGCTCGTCCGTCGCCATACGGCCGGCCAGGACCGCCTCGAGCGCGGGCAGCATCTCGTCGAGCGTGGTGGCCGTGAGGAATCCGAGCCCGCCCAGGTTGACGCCGAGGATCGGCACCCCGAGGTCCCCGATGGCCCGGGCCATGGACAGCAGCGTGCCGTCGCCTCCCAGCACGACGAGGAGATCGACCAGCCCCGGAAGCTCGTCCTTGCTGGCGGCCTGCCACGGATGCCGAGGGGCGAGCCCGGCCGTCTGCTTTTCCAGGACGGCGGTGAGCCCGTGCACCCCGAGCCACTCCAGGACTTGCAGGATGACGCGCGGAGCAGCCGGGGCGTCGGGCTTGGCGATCAGCCCGACGCGGGTCACGCAAGCGCCTCCACCACCGACTGCTCGATGAGGGTCTCGAGATTAGCCGCGGTGCGCCCGTGCGCGGCCAGGTGCAGGAAGAACTCGCGGTTGCCCTTCGGGCCCGCGCAGGGGCGAGGCGGTCACGCCGAGGACGTGCCAGCCGCGCAGCACGGCGTAGCGGGCCAGCCGCTGGACGACGGCCCGGTGCGTCGCCGGGTCACGCACGACGCCACCCTTGCCGACGTGCTCGCGCCCGGCCTCGAACTGCGGCTTCACCAGCGCCACGATCTCGCTCCGCGGCGCCAGCACGCCGAAGACGGCTGGCAGCACCTTCTCGAGCGAGATGAACGACACGTCGATGGTCGCCAGCGAGGGCTGCTCGTCGAAGACGCGGGGATCGAGCGCGCGCGCGTTGGTCTGCTCCATGACCACCACGCGCGGATCCTTCCGCAGCTTGGCGTCGAGCTGGTTGGTCCCGACGTCCACCGCGAAGATCCGGGCGGCCGTCCGCTGCAACAGGCAATCCGTGAACCCGCCGGTGGAGGAGCCGACGTCGATGCACGTGCGCCCTTGACCGCGATCCCGAACGCGCTCCAGCGCGTGGACGAGCTTCTCGCCGCCCCGGCTCACGTAGGGCGATCGCCCGCGGATGTCGACGTCGGCGTCGGTGGGAATCAGCGAGCCGGCCTTGTCCACCCGCTGGCCGTCCACCAGGACCTCGCCGGCCAGGATCAGACGGATCGCCTTCTCGCGGCTCTCGATCGAGCCCCTTCTCCACCAGCAGCCGGTCCAGTCGCACCCGCGTCGCCATGCCGTTGATTATAGGCGACGGCTTTGCCGGGGCCGGAGGAGAAACAGCAACAGCATCCCTGCCACGAACCCGCCGATGTGAGCGAACCACGCCACACCTCCGCTTTCTCCGCGGCCCAGAGCCACGGTGATGTAGCCCGAGACGACCTGAATGACGATCCAGAACCCCAGTACGATGACGGCCGGGATGTGAACGATCCGATAGAAGAGGCCAGAACATCAGCAAGGTCAGAACCGTGGCGCCGGGAAACAGGAGCAGGTAGGCGCCGAGCACGCCCGAGACCGCGCCGCTGGCGCCGACCATCGGCACCGCGGGAGGTCGGGTTCACCAGCGCCTGGCCCAGGCGCGGCGGCCAGCCCCGCAGGCCACGTAGAAGACCAGGAACCGGCCGTGCCCCAGGCTGTCCTCGACGTTGTCGCCGAAGATCCACAGGTACAGCATGTTGCCCAGCACGTGGAGCAGGTTCGGCGTGCAGGAACATCGAGCTGAAGATCGTCGCCGCGGGATGCGGGAATTGATCCGCCGTCGCGCACGCGCCGGTCAGCCGGCACGGCACGACGCCAAACTCCATGATGAACGACTCGAACGCCTCGGCCCCGGGGCCTCGCGCGTCGAGGCTCAGCGAGAACTGATACAGGTACACCAGGACGTTCAGCGCGATCAGCGCGTACGTCACGAACGGCGTGCTCTGGCTCGGCACGTCGTCCTTGAGCGGGATCACGGCCCGACGCCCTTGGGCGGCGGCTTGCAGCACCACCACGGTCGGCGCCCGTCAGGTACCGCTGCGCCACCCGGGCCACGTCGGCCGTCGTGACCGCCTCGACCGCCCGCGCGTAGCGCTCTGGGAAGGTCCAGCCCGCGCCGGTCACCTCGAAGAACGCCAGGTACCAGGCGTCGCTGGCCGTGGTGCGCCGGTCCATCGTGAGATTGCCGAGCAGGTAGGCCTTGGCGCGCGCCAGCTCGCGCTCGGTCACCGGCTCCGTCCGGATCCGCTCGATCTCGGCCAGGACGCCCTTTTCGGACGCCTCGACATTGGCCGGCGCCGTGCCCATATAGGTGAGGAGGAACGACGGCCCCGTCCGATAGGTGCCCTGCACGCCGACCTGATACGCGAGTCCACGGCGGTCGCGGAGCTCGGTGAACAGGCGCCCCGACATGCCGCCCCCCAGAAGCATGCCCAGCACCCTGACCGCCGGGTAGTCGGGATCCGTGAGCCCCGGAGTGATGTAGCCGACCATCACCTGGGCCTGCTGGGCCGGCCGTTCCACAACATCCCGCGCCCCCGCGGCGGTTGCGGTGTCGGCGCTGGCGGCCCGCCGTCGTCGCCGGCGGCATCCCGCGAAACAGCCGCTCGGCCGCGCGAATCACCTTGTCTCGCGGCACCTGACCGCTGACGGCCAGGACCATGCGATCGGGACGATAGAGGGACCCGTAGCGCGTTTCGAGAGCGGCACGGTCGAGTCGCGCGAGGCCCTCCCGGGTCCCCACGTTGGGCCACCCGTAGCCGTGGCGTCCGTACAGGTCCGCGAGCATCGCGTCGAACGCGCGCTGGAACGGCGTGTCCCCCGGCTCTGGATCGCGCTGAGGATCAGGCGCCGCTCCCGCTCCACTTCTTCTGACGGGAACGTCGGACGAAGCGCGACCTCGGCGATCAGCGTCAGGAGCGCTTCCCAGTTGCGCGCCCGAGCGCCGTGCCGCGCACCTCGGCGTACTCCACATCGCCGGAGGCGTCGAGCGAGCCGCCGAGGTCTTCGATGGCCTGCGTGAGCTGCACCGCATCGTACCGGCGCGTTCCACGCACCATCACGCCGGTGCATGAAGTTGGTGATGCCGGCCTCGTCCGGTGCCTCGAACAGCGTGCCGCCGCGCACCATGAGCGAGGCACCCATGACGCCGACGGTTGGATCCTCGCGGACCAGCACGATCAGACCGTTCGGCAAGACGCGACGGGTGACCTCGGGCGTGGCCGCCTCGCCGGCCGACGCGACAGCGAGGAGGACCAGCGCCAGGGCCAGGCGTCTCATCGGGCCGGCGGCAGGAGGGCCACTCGCACGTAGCGCTCGGGGTCGAGATAGCGCCGGGTCACCGACTGGATCTGCGCCGCGGTGACCGTGCGCACGCGGTCGAGATACAGCACCTCTTCCTCGAGTCGCCAGATCGTCTCGGCCTGGCCCCACGCCCGGGCGCGGCCCTCGGCGGTCTCGGTCGAGAACTCGTGATCGACCTCCGCCGCGGTGATGGCCCGCTTGAGCTCGACCGCCGTGACGCCGTGGTCCCGGACGCGCTGGATCTCGGCCAGGATCTCCGCCTCGGTCCGCGCCAGCTGATCGGGCTCGAGCTGGGCGGTGATCATCACCAGGCCCCGCCCTCCATGGCGTAAAGGCTGCTCGAGATGCTGCTCACCAGTCCCTGCCGCTCACGCAGCGATGCGACCAGGCGCGAGGCCTTCGTACGCCCGAGGATGGACATCAGAAGATCGAGGGCTGGCGTGTCGGCGTGGTCGAGGTCGAGGCGCGACCCAGGCCATTCCCAGGTAGGCCTGCGCCCCTGGCCGCGTCGTCTCGGATCGCACGCGGCGTGGACCCGGCGGCGCAGCGCGGGTGGCAACGCGACCGGCCCCCGTGCGCGGCAACACGCCCAGCGTCCGACGCGCCACGCGCAGCACGTCCTCGGGCTTCACCGCGCCGACCACCACCAGCGCGAAGAGCTCGGGCGCGTAGTGCCGGCGGTAGAAGCCCACCAGCGTCTCGCGGCTGAGACCGCGGATCAGGTCGCTGGTTCCGATCACCGGACGTCCGTAGGGATGGCCTTCGAAGGCCGACGCGAAGAGCTGCTGGATCAGAAAGCGTCGAGGGTTGTCCTCGTTGAGCCGCATCTCCTCCAGCACCACCTGCTTCTCGGCCTCGAGCAGCCGCTCCTCCAGGCTCGCGTTGACGGCCGACGTCCGCCAGCATCTCGATCGCGCCGGCCGCGTTCCGCGCCGGCACCACCGTGTGATAGAAGGTGTAGTCCCACGACGTCCCCGCGTTGATGCGGCCGCCAACGGCTTCGACCTCGCGCTCGACGAAGCCTGGGGGCCGGGTCGCGGTTCCCTTGAAGAGCATGTGCTCGAGGTAGTGTGCCAGCCCGAGCTCGTTCTGCGCTTCGTCGCGCGCTCCCGCCCGCACCCAGAGCTGCAGGGCGGCGACGTCCGCGGCGCGATGCTCCTGGATGATGACGGGGATGCCGTTTGGCAGAATGTAGCGAACAGGATTGATCGTCGCCTGGGGTGGCGGGGGCGCCGGCCGCTTCACGCTGCACCCGGACCAGAGGATCGTGACCAGCACGGCAAGGCCGATCCTCGTCACCCGGGGCATAAGCCTCCAGAGGCTATCACACGGGCCCATCGGCGAGGCGCGTTTCGGGTCCCATCCAAGGCCCGTGTTGTCGTGTGGACCGACGGCGCGGCACACAAAAGCGCCCGACCAGACACCCGGGCAGATTGCCGTAGAGCCCTCGGGACTGCGGGCGGGCAGATCGTCGGCAGCCGCCAGGCAGGCTGAGGGCTGGCGTCCGTAAGTAGCGGACTTACAAGCGCGATCGCCGCACATCCAAATTTGGTACTCCGCTTGCTCTCACATGGCGCGAGTTCGGGCACCGATCGCTCGACCCTGGTGATCAGAAGGGGAAGCGGTGCTCTAAGACGTAGAGGAAGGCGGTCAATGGGGGCCGCCGGACCAAACAACCAACACGCAGCAAGCAAAGGACACAAACTGATGAAGAAGCTGCTCGCAACTCTCATGAGTGTCGCGGTCGTCGCGACCTTCACGCCCATCAGCAGCGAGGCCCAGACCTCGTGCCCGGCCGAGGTTACCAAGGCCAAGGAAATGCTGGCGGCGAAGAACTCGATCGCGAAGGCTCCTGATGTGCAGGCGCCCCGTTCGCTGGCCGGTGCCCGCCAGGACGTGCAGGCCCCGCGTGGTCAGGACGTGCAGGCGCCGCGTGGCCAGGATGTTCAGGCCCCGCGCGGTCAGGATGTGCAGGCGCCGCGTGGCCAGGATGTTCAGGCCCCGCGCGGTCAGGACGTCCAGGCGCCCCGCTCGCTAGTCGGCGCCCGCAGTGACGTGCAGGCCCTGCGCGGTCAGGATGTGCAGGCTCCGCGCGGTCAGGATGTGCAGGCCCCGCGTGGTCAGGCCGTCCAGGCGCCGCGTGGTCAGGATGTCCAGGCCCCGCGTGGCCAGGATGTGCAGGCTCCGCGTGGCCAGGATGTCCAGGCCCCGCGTGGTCAGGACGTGCAGGCGCCGCGCGGTCAGGGATGTGCAGGCGCCGCGCGGTCAGGATGTCCAGGCGCCGCGCGGTCGGATGTCAGGCGCCGCGTGGTCAGGATGTGCAGGCTCCGCGTGGCCAGGATGTTCAGGCCCCGCGTGGTCAGGACGTGCAGGCGCCGCGCGGCCGATGTTCAGGCCCGCGTGGTCAGGACGTGCAGGCTCCGCGCTGGCCAGGATGTCCAGGCCCCGCGTGGTCAGGATGTGCAGGCTCCGCGCGGTCAGGACGTCCAGGCGCCGCGCGGTCAGGACGTGCAGGCGCCGCGTGGTCAGGATGTCCAGGCGCCGCGCGGTCAGGATGTCCAGGCGCCGCGTGGTCAGGATGTGCAGGCGCCGCGTGGTCAGGATGTCCAGGCTCCGCGTGGTCAGGATGTGCAGGCTCCGCGTGGTCAGGATGTGCAGGCTCCGCGTGGTCAGGATGTGCAGGCTCCGCGTGGTCAGGATGTCCAGGCTCCGCGCGGTCAGGCCGTCCAGGCCCCGCGTGGTCAGGACGTGCAGGCGCCGCGTGCCCAGGATGTTCAGGCTCCGCGCGGTCAGGATGTTCAGTCTCCGCGTACGGCCGCTGCCGCCAAGCCCAGCAGCACCAAGGCGGCGTCGCTGATCAAGGAGGCCGAGGCTGCGTGCAAGGCTGGTGACATGACCTCGGCCAAGACCAAGGCTGAGGCCGCGATCGCCGAGCTGAAGTAAGCTTCGAACCGCTCGTAACGCCGAGAGGCTCCAGGGGGCAACCCCTGGGCCTTTCGTGCTTCAGGGATAGAATCGGCACCGATGTCGTTCCGCCTCGCCGCGACGCTCGGCGCCCTGATGCTCACGCCCAGCCTCGTTGCCGCACAGGACACGACCCTGCAGGAGACGCTGCTCCGCGCCAAGCCCGCCGTCGCGCTGGTCGTCAGCGAGGTGACGGCCGAGGTCACGCTCAAGTGCGGCGGCGGCGACGAGGTCACCGTCAAGGCGGCGCCGTATCGCGAGACCGCGACCGGCTTCCTCGTGAACCCCCGGGGCTGGGTCGTGACCAACGCGCACGTGGTCTCACCCGGCTACAACCCGCCGCCCTGGATGGCCCGCCAGCTCGCCGAGAAAGCGTTCCGCGCGCAGTGTCTGCCCGCCCTGCTCGGCCGACGCGGTGTAGCCGCGGGAGCTCAGCCAGACCTCGAGGACCAGCTCGCGCGTCAGGGTGTGGCCGCCCTGTCGCCGGAAAAGATCGCGCTGGCTCCTCGGTGTGGGTCATCCTGGCCAGTGGCAGGCGCCTGGCCGCCAAGGTCGCCAAGTACAGCCCACCGGCCGCGGGCGAGGCGATGTCGGGGAGCGACCTCGCGCTGCTCCGCATCGAGGCGACCGATCTCCCCACGGTTCCGCCTCGGCGAATCGCGCGAGCTCAAGATCGGCGACCGGCTCTCGATCATCGGCTTCCCCGGCGTCGTGATGACCCACGAGCTCATCGATGCCACGAAGGTGGAAGCCTCGACCACGCACGGGACCGTCTCGGGATTCAAGCAGGACCGCGCCAATCAGCCCGTCATCCAGACGGACGCAGCGGCGGAGGCCGGCACCAGCGGCGGCCCGGCGATCAGCACGTCGGGCGAGGTGATCGGCGTTCTGACTTTCGTCACGCAGGGCGACGGCGGCAACGTGCAGGGGTTCAACTTCATCATCCCCTCGGCGGCGGTCAAGCAATTCCTCGCCGGCACCACGGTGGCCCTCGACGAGCCGAGCCGCTTCAACACCGCCTGGCAGGCGGGGCTGCGCGCGTTCTTCAACGGCCAATACTCGCGCGCCACCGCGCAGCTGGCCGAGGCCAATCGCCTGCTGCCCAACGTCCCCGACGTTCGGCGTATCAGCGGCGAGAACGCGACCCGGGCCACCACGCAGCCGTTCCTGCCGTGGGCCCAGGTCGGTGCTGGACTCATCGTCGTCAGCATCGCCGGCTACGCCGCGCTGGTCGGCCGGCGATGGCAGCGCAACCGGTTCCGCATCGGGCCGTACGAGGTCGCGCGCCTGCTCGACGGCAACGATCCGCCGGCGATCCTCGACGTGCGCCTGACAGGCGCCTACGAGCAGAGTCCGGTCCAGATCCCCCGCTCGACGCGCGTGAATCCGACCGAGTTCGACGACACGGCTCCTGACATCGACCGCGGTCGCATGATCGTGGCGTATTGCTCGTGTCCCGACGAGATGACCAGCGCGCGGGTTGCGCACCGGCTCAATGAGCTGGGCTTCGCGAAGGTGCGCGTCCTCAAGGGCGGCCTGGCGTCGTGGGCAAACGCCGGCCTACCGCTGGAGGGGAAGACCTGAGACTACGCGTCGCTGCGCGGCCGACGCCCCGCCGTGAAGTGGAAGTGAACGTGGTAGACGACCTGCCCGCCCTCCGGCCCCGTGTTCACCCCCAGCCGGAAGCCCTTCTCCGCGTAGCCGAGGCTCTCGGCCAATCGGCGCGCCGCCAGCACGCAGCGGCCCAGCAATTCCGCGTCGCCGCGTCCGTCGCGTCCGCCAGCGAAGCGATGTGGCGCCGAGGCACGATGAGCAGATGCACGGGCGCCTTCGGGTAGATGTCCTTGAAGACGACCACCGCGTCGTCCTCGTACACGATGTCGCTCGGACTCTGGTGTGCGACGATGCGGCAGAAGAGGCAGTCGTTCACGGAGCCTCCGGAAGCTCCTGCTATAATACGGCGTTCGCAGAGCCGCCTCGACGAAAAGGAGTTCCCGATGGGCACCTGCCCCAAGTGCAAGCTGCGCATTCGCAAGAACGGCAACCACGTGAAGCTCGGATCCGTCTGGCATCACAAGATTTGTCCCGGACGGGTGGCCGCCCGCACCGCCAAGACCGCCTGACCGAGCGCCCGCGCGCTGGTCTCGGCCTGAGTCGCCGCCGCCACCGGACGCGTGTCGGTCACCACGCCAGGCGGCACCGCCACCAGTCCATCGGACTTCGTGATCACGGCGGCCTTCTGAGTACAGTGAAGGTGTGGTCACCGCCGTCCTGCTCGTGATCGCGGTCGCCCTGGCCGGGTGTTCGTTACCTTCGCTGGTGACCGGCCCGGGCCCGTTGCAGCCGCTCGTGGTCGGCACCGAGCAGCACGTCGCGCTCGAGTGGCAGCCGGAGGGCAGCGATCTCCCGATCGTCGTCCGGGGCTACATCACCAACCAGTCGCCGTATACATTCATTCAGATCCGGGTGCTCGTCGATGCGCTAGGGCCGAACGAGGAGATCCTCGATCAGCGGCTGATCTGGTCCTACGGGTCCCTCGCCAGCTGGGGACGCAACTACTTCGAGGCGCCCATGGGGCCGGCGCACCACTACCGGGCCCGCATCTTCTCCTGGGATCGCCTCGAGTCGGACGACCGTCGCCGCCGGTTCTGGTGATCGCCGCACCACGCGCGTCATCACGCAGGTCACCGCCGTGGATCACCCCTTGACCGCGCCAAGCGTGAGCCCCTTCACCAGATAGCGCTGCAGCGCCAGCGTCATGACGATGTTGGGCAGCATCACCATCACCGCCGCCGCGCTCATCTCGCCGTAGAGCGGCCCGGCGTCGGTGTTGAGGCCGGCGATCACCACCGGCAGCGTCTTGACCTCCACCCCGCTGAGGATCAGCGCGAACAGGAACTCGTTCCGGGACACCAGGAAGGCGAAGATCGCGGCGACCACGAGGCCGGGGCGGCAATCGGGATCACGATGCGCACCAGCACGCCCAGCGGCGAGCAGCCGTCGATCAGGGCTGCCTCCTCGACGTCGATCGGCACGTCCACGAAGAACCCGATGAGCAGCCAGATCGAGAACGGCAGCGCGAACGAGATATAGGCGAGCACCAACCCCGTGTAGGTGTCGAGCAGCCCCAGCCGCTGCATCATCGGGTAGTAGGGCACCACCAGCACCATGCGCGGCGCCATACGCATCACCAGCACGAGAAAGCGCACCACCTCGGAGAGCGGAAGCGGTAGCGCGCGAAGCCGTAGCCGGCCAGCGTGCCCAGCACCAGGCTGCCGAGCGTGGTCCCGATCGCGATCACCAGGCTGTTCTTCAGATACTGGATGAACGGGATATTGGTGAGGACGCGCGTGTAGTTGTCGAGGATCGGCGTGAAGAGCCACTGCGGCGGGCGGGCGTAGAGCGCCAGCTCCGTCTTGAAGGACGCCGTGGTGATCAGTAGATCGGAAACAGCGTCCAGGCCAGCACCGGCGGCGGGGCGAGCGCCGTCAGCGACGACGCGCAGGCGCGAGGGCGCACGTCAGCTCCCGGCGGCGCGCGGGCGCAGGATCGCGCGCATGAGCACCCAGCACATCGCCGCCACCAGCGCCAGCGTCACCAGGCCGATGGCGTTGGCCTCGCCCATGTGGCCGAGGCCGAACGCGCGGTAGTTGAGGATCTGGATCGTCTGGGTGGCGGTGCCCGGGCCGCCGCCGGTGAGGACGAAGATGATGTCGAACTCGCGAAAGGCGTCCATGGCGCGGATGAGGACGGCCAGCAGCATGATGGTAGGTCAGCAGCGGCACCGTGATGTACCGGAAGCTCTGCCACCCCGAGGCGCCATCGACCGCGGCGGCCTCGAACAGCTCGCCCGGCAAGACCTCCAGCCCGGCGTAGATGACGAGGAACATGAACGGGATGGTGCGCCAGGCGTCCACCAGCGTGATCGACACCAGCGCCAGCGTGGGGTCGCTGAGCCAGGGCGGCCGAGCCCAGCCCGAGGGCGGCGAGATAGTAGTTGAGGACACCGACCTCGGGATGGAAGATCACGCGCCACATGGTGGCCCCACCACCGGCACCACGAAGAGCGGCAGCAGGATCAGGACACGGAGCCGACGCAGAAACCGGAACGGCTGGGCGAAGAGCAGGGCCAGCCCAAGACCCGGCCAGAAACTCGACCGCCACCGCGCCCGTGGTGAACAGCGTGGTGACGACGAGGGCGCGAGTGAACTCGGGGTCGGCGGCGAGGCGGAGATAGTTCGCGAGGCCGACGAAGCGGATGTCGCGCGGCCGGATCAGCCACCAGTTGTAGAGGCTGATCCAGGCGGAGTAGATGAGCGGGATCAGGTCGATGGCGAACAGGAAGATCAGCCCCGGCAGCAGGAACCAGCGTCCTGCGCCGCCGATCGCCATCGCCCGAGTCGCTCGCCGCTACTTTCCGAGGATCCGGTTGGTCCCCGCGTCGATCTCCTTGAGCGCGGCGTCCAGCGTCAGCTCGCCGGCGGTGAGCTTGCCGGCCGTCACCCGAAGATTTTCCTGGATGTCGGCGTACTCGCGCAGCCGCGGCCGCTCCTTGGTGATCTGCAGGCTGTCGAGCAGCGCGTGTCGGCGTACGGCAGCGCCGCCCGCGTGGCCGGATCCTTGAGCACCGACGCCCGCGGGCTGTGAATCGCGGAGGTGGCGGAGGGATACGTGACCGCGAACCTGGCCGAACTCCTTGCCGGAGAGCCAGGTGGCGAACTGCCAGGCCGGCGTCCTGGTTGGCGCTGTTCTTGGCGATGGCGATCGTCCACACGCCGCGCATCGGCGTCTGCCGCACGGCTTTGGGCACGCGCGTGTAGCCGAGCTTGCCGGCGACGGTCGACTTGGTCTTGTCCTCCATCGGCTTGGCGCCCGACGCCCACTGGATGGCCATGGCGGCCTGGCCCAGCTGGATCGCCTTGTTCACGTCGGCGAAGTTGTAGCTGCGCACGTTGGGCGGCGCGAACTTCAGAAGCTCCAGGAAGACCTCACCGCCCTTGCGGCCGGCGGCGCTGTTCAGGCTGCCGCGCCTGCCGGCGTCCACGAGCTCGGCGCCATAGGACCACTGGGCCAGCAGCATGTAGAGCGCGGTCTGGATGTCGCTGCTGGCCGTGATCGCGATGCCGTACTGCTCCTTGGCCGGATCGTGCAACGCCTTGGCGGCGGCCAGCAGCTCGTCCCACGTGGCCGGCGGCTTGAGCCCCTTCGGCCTCGAAGAGATCCTTGCGGTACACGAGCAGCTGCACGTTGGGATCGACCGGGATCGCGTACTGCGTGCCCTGGAAGCTCCGGAGGAGACCGTGGTGGGGATGAAGTCCGCGACGTCGAGCGTCTTCATCCGCTCGGTGAGCGGCAGCAGGAACTCCGACAGCGGCGGGACCCACGGCTCGTCCATGAACAGGACGTCATAGCGCCCGCCGCCCGTGCTCAGTGAGAGCAGCTGCTTCTTGTAGAGATCGCCGAACGGCGCGGCGTCGACCACCACCTTGATGCCGGTCTTCTTCTCGAACTCCGGCAGGTTCGCCCGCAGCACGTCTTCCTTGTAGCCGGCCAGCATCGACAGCGTCAGGCTCTTGCCCTGCGACCACGCCATCCCGACGACTCAGGGTGACCGCCAGGGATACACCAGCAGCGCTGCCGCGATCCGCGCTCTCGTCATGCTCGATCCTCCGCGCGCGGAATCCACACGCGCATCGCTCCGGGTTCCCTGTTGGCCCACGCGTAGTACGGAATGGCGGTCAGCGCGACCGGACGGCGCACGCCGGCGGCGCCGAGCCGAGCGGACGGTAGAGCTGGTGACGCCACGCGCTCGGTGTCGATCTCGCCGCCCGCGAGCGTGGACGATGGCCACGCCGTCCAGACGCTCAGGCTCCCAGGCCGACGCCAGCGGCGCACGCGGTGTCGATCTCGAGATCGGCCAGGCGCATCCCCGGGTGATCGGCCTGCTCCAGGCAGTAGACGAGCGGGCCCCGCTCGATCGCCACGCAGCCGCGGGTGGACTCGATCCACGGATGCGCCTCCACGCAGCGCGTCTGCATCGGCAGGTCGAGCTCGACGACGTCGCCGCGCGCGCCCACCCGCGCTCGAGCACCACGGTAGCCGCTGGGCGCCACGGCGCCCGTCGCTCGGACGGTCGTTGACGCGAACGCCCGCGCCGCGCACCAGCCAGGCACGCGCAGCGTCAGCCTCCGACAGCCCGCGGCTCGCCTCCTCGAGCGTGAGCCGCACCCGTCCCTCCCAGGGATAGGCGGTCTCCATCCGCAGCGTGATGCCCACCGCCTTGCGATCCGGGCCGCGGCGTACTGGTGGATCTGCAGACCGGAGGCGTCGTGCGTCGCGACGTAGTGGCCGAGCGAGGCGAGCAGACGCATCACGTTGGGCGGGCAGCAGGCCACCAGGTGCCACGGCTTGCGCAGCGAGACCGCCGCGGTGCAGATGCTCCGCCGTCGCCGTCGCTGGCCAGCGGGTTCACGTAGAAGTACCGCTCGCCGCTCAGCGACACGCCGGCGAGGATCGCGTTGTAGAGCGTGCGCTCGATGAGATCCGCGTAGCGCGCCTGCCCCGTCGCCAGCAGCATGCGCCAGCTCCACATCAGTGCTGCGCGATCGCGCCGCACGTCTCGCTGTAGGCCAGGTCGCTCGGCAGCTCGTAGGGATGGCCGAACGACTCCGGCGAGGTGGCGAGCGCCGACGCCGCCGGTGAGGTAGAGCTTGCCCTCGACCATGTCCTCGCCACTGCCGAGTCAGCGTCTGCAGCAGCGCCGCGTCGCCCGTCTCCAGATAGACGATCGGTCGCGCCGGTCGTGAGGTAGAGCGCGCGCACCGCGTGGCCCTCGACCGCCGGTCGCCTCGCGCACCGGCACGCGGTCCTGGAAGGCCGACAGGGCTGTCGTGGCGGTTCGGCCCGATCCGGCCGCGCCCGCGCTGCTCGAGGAAGAACGCGGCCAGGTCGAGATGCCGCCGCTCGCCGGTCTCGCGGTACAGCTCGACCAGCGCCATCTCGATCTCGGCGTGGCCGTCGGTCGTCTCGCGCCGGCCCGGCCCGAACACCGAGTGGACGTAGTCAACGAAGCGCGTGGCGATGGCCAGCAGCCGCTCGTCGCCGGTGTCGCGACGAAACGCCAGCGCCGCCTGGATCAGGTGCCCGAGCGCAGTAGAGCTCGTGGCCGTGCGTGAGGTCGGTCCAGCGCCGCCCCGGCTCGGCCGACCGTGTAGTAGGAGTTGATGTAGCCGTCGCCGCCCTGCGCCGCCGCCACCAGCTCGATCAGCGTCGTCGCAGCTCTTGGAAAGCTCGGCGCTCGGCACGCGCGCCATCTCGAACGCGGCGGCCTCCAGCCACTTGTAGACGTCGGAGTCCATGAACACGCGCCCGCGGAACCGGCCGGTGGCTCGCCCGGCGGCGATGCGGAGGTTGTCGAGGTTGCCGGCCGTCTCCAGCATGCGCAGGCCGTGCGGCAGCGCCGCCGCGCGATTCACCGCCTGTCGCCGCGCCCACAGGCCGCCCTCGAACGTCACCGCGCTCGCCGGCGAGGGTCCTCAGCATCGCGGCCGGGCTGCGTCGTGGCCTCGACGGGCCCGGCGGTGGACGTCGATGTCATGGCGGCGAGTCTATCCCGACATTGACACGATTTCGCGAATCTCCTACGGTGTGACCGTCACGGCAACCTGTCGACTCACAGACGCGTCTCAGGGAGGCCTCGCCATGCGTGCACACCGCCGGTGGGCGGTCATCATTGCTCGCGTTCTCGCTCTTCTCGTCCCTGGCGCGCCGCCGCTGGCCGCCCAGACCGTCGACGAGATCATCAAGCGCGGCAAGGTCATCGTCGGCGTCAACACGACCACGCCGATCTTCGGCCTCGCCGGCCCCGACGGCCAGCCCGAGGGCTACGATCCCGACGTCGCGCGCCTGCGTCGGCCAAGTATCTCGGCGTCCAGGTCGAGTTCGTGCCGGTCACCGGCGGCCAACCGGCTGCCGTTCTTGCTGACCAACCGCGTCGACATGGTGATCGCGCTCGTTCGGGCATCACGCCCGAGCGCGCCGCAGCAGATCTGGTTCTCGATCCCCTACGCCACCGAGGCGGCGGTGCTGGTGGCCCCGGCCAGCCGCGCGGTCAAGACGGTCGACGACCTCGGCGGGCTGCGCGTCGGCGTTCCGCGCGGCGCGATGCAGGACCTGATCCTGACGCCGCAGGCGGCCGCCAGAAGATCAACCTCATGCGCTTCGACGACGAGGCCACCGCGCTGCAGGCGCTCGATCTCCGGCCAGATCGACGTCGTCGGCACGGGCCTGCTGGTCAATCGCACGCTGAACCGCAACGATCCCGGCAAGAACTACGAGGTCAAGATCGTGCTGCGGCCGCTGCACTTCGGCATCGGCATCCGCCGCGGGCAGACCGAGCTGCTGCAGTGGCTGAACACGTTCATCTACACGATCAAGAACAACGGCGAGCTCGACGCCATCAGCCGCAAGTGGCGCGCAGCTGCCGCTGGAGCACTGCCGGTCTTCTGATCGCGCGTCGAGTCCCGTGGACTACGTCTTCCAGTTCGGCGTCGTCTGGCGAGACATCGACGCGCTCCTGCCTGGGCGCCTGGCTCACCGTGCAGGCTCTCGGCGCTGGCCATGGGGCTCGGGCTGATCGTGGGCGTGGCGGGCGCGCTGGCGGCGGCGTCGCGCTGGCGGGTCGTGCGCGCGCTCGCCCGCGTCTACGTCGAGGCCATCCGCAACACGCCGTTTCTGGTGCAGGTGCTGCTTCGTCTACCTCGGCCTGCCGTCCATCGGTCTCCGGCTACGACCCGATCGAGGCCGCCCTGCTGGCGATGGTGATCAACCTCGGCGCTTATTCAACGCGAGATCGTGCGCGCCGGCGTCAAGGCGGTGCCGTCCGGGTCAGCTGGAGGCCGGGACCGCGCTCGGGCCTCTCGACGTGGCAGCTCTTCCGCCACGTCGTGTGGCTGCCGGCGCTGCGGGCGATCTTCCCGCCCTCGGCAGCCAGTTCATCCTCATTCTGCTCGCCTCCAGCGTCGTCTCCGTGATCTCGGCCGAGGAGCTGACCGCCGTCGCCGACACGCTGGTGGCGCGGCACTTCCGGTCGTTCGAGATCGTACCTCGTCGTCACCGGGATGTACCTCGTCGATGTGTCTCGCGTTCCAGGGCAGCCTTCGCCGCGATCCACCGCGTGCTCTTTCCCGCTGGCGCACGGTGTGAGCCCGCCGTGATCCGCGAGTTCACCGTCAACGAGGTCTGGCTCCTGGTCCTCGCCGCGCGCTGGACCGTGCTGCTCTCGGCCATCGCCTTCGTGGGCGGCGGCCTCGGCGGCTTCGCCCTCGCGATCGCGCGCGTGTCACCGCGGGGGCCGCTGGCGTCGCTGGCCGCCGCCTTCATCAAGGTCGTGCAGGGCACACCGCTGCTGATGCAGCTCTACCTCGTCTACTTCGGCGCCAGCCTCCTCCGCCTCACCAGCGACGCGTGGACGGCGGCCGCGCTGGGCCTCGACGCTCTACGCCAGCGCGTTCCTCGGTGAGATCTGGCGCGGCTGCATCCAGGCCGTTCCCCGCGAGCAGTGGGAGGCCGCCCGCGCCCTCGCGCTCGGCTACCCCTCTCAGCTGCGCTCGGTCATCCTGCCCCAGGCCGCCCGCATCGCGCTGCCGCCGACCGTGGGCTTCCTGGTCCAGCTGCTCAAGGGGACGTCGCTGGCCTCGATCATCGGCTTCACCGAGCTCACGCGCGCGGCCGCCGTCGTCAACAACGCGACCTTCCGCCCGCTGCTCGTCTACGCCACTGTCGCCGCGCTGTACTTCATCCTCTGCTGGCCGCTGTCGTTGCTGAGCAGCCACCTGGAGCGCCGCCTCGAGCAGGCCGGCACCCGCACCGTGGCGTTTCAGTTCTGATGTGTGAGGCAATCGCGAACAGTAGTTGCGCGCACGACGGCGCGGAGACCTCGCGTCCTCTAGCGATGGCGGCTTGATGTCCTCCCACAGTTGGTGCCAAGGACGGAACTCCTTGCGACTCAGTTGCGGATCGTCAACTTCGACACCGGATACCATCGATCTGGACGCTTTCCGTCAATGGCGAGATCGACGTGAGCGGAGCGGCCGTCTTTGGAGAGGATGGCCACATCGAGGGAGTAGATCGCGGCCGGAACCTGGGCCGGCACCGTCACGATGTCCTGAACTTCATGGGGCGCTCCCGGCAGCCAACCATGAGGTTGGCCGTACTCGCCCACTGGGCCACGACCTGATCTGAGCTGGACCTGAGGCGGTAGGCGAGCGGCCAGGGATGATAGAAGGGAGCCACCCCTACGTTCTGCCACCGCGATCGCAGGAGCAGCGTGTCACCAGGCCTGGCTTCCCGCGGATGGGTCATCTCGCGGAGCACCATCCGGTACCCGAGCTTCTTCAAGAACTCGTCCACGCGTGGTCGCCACGCGGCTGGCACCGGCGCGCTATCCGGCGTTGAGGACCGACATGTGCCACTCCAGTCCCTTCCGGAGGATCAGGTCGATGTCGAAGCCTCGGTCGTACCAGTCCTGCATCACGCCGCAGACCTCGAACTGGACCGGCGCCGGTTTTCCACGCGTTCCCGATCACCGGGTCCTGGGCGGCCGGCTCGTAAACGTCCACCATGTGGTTCCAGCCGGGGCCGAACATGCCGTAGTCCCCGAAGCAGTCGCCCCGCCAGCCGGCCCCACGAGAGACCGCGTACTTGAGCTGGCCGCCGACGAGCATCACCAGGGAGTCCTGGGAAAGTGTTTGAGGTACGAGTCGGTGATGGCGATCTGGTTGGCCTCGGTCGGGTAATAGCTCTTGCAAACCGCTTCCACCGCCTGGCAGCAGGCGGTGTTCCACTCTCCCCAGCAGCCCACCGAGCCGATGTCGACGTGATCGACGTCGGATGAGCCAGCTACCGCCGGCCGAAGGCCCTGATGAGCCTCTCGTGGTAATCGAGAAAGACGGGTTGTTGTAATCCGGGAACATGCCACCGCCTGCCTTGACGCTGGGCACCCCCTTGTCCAGCAGCCACTGCGGCATCCCGGTTTGCGTCATGATCCGGAACGCGAGCGTTTCCCCCATGGCCTTCGCCTGCTCGATCACGCTATCGATGCGACCGAAATCGTATTGCTCCTCGGCAGGCTCGAGATCGGCCCAGGACCAGCGGACGTAGGCGACGGTCGAGCGAGGGTACTGGCTAAACGGCAATGGACTCCCGATGCCGAAGTGAAAGTCGGCGAACCCCATGCCGGGGTTGTCGAGGATCTCGTCGATCTCGGTGGGCCGGACCGTCACCTGTCCGTCCGGAAGGAAGAACGGCGGCATCCTGAACGGCGGGGCCGCCGTTCCTGGAGCTCGAGCTGATCGGAACGCAGGAGGCGAGGGTCGACAGCAGCACCAGTGGGGCCAAGATCGACCGGTGTGTTTTCATCGTGCCCCTCCTCCCGAGATAGCCGGTCGCGTAGCGAGCCGGGACATTCAGCGCCAAAGCTCTTCCGCTTCCAATTCTGGTACAGCCGACCCCTCTCCGTCGAACGGAACATCATCTCACCCGCAAGCACGTACGTCGTACCCGCCGATCGCTCCGTTGCTGTTGGCCACAGAAAACCACTGAGTGTTTCGTCGCACCTGGCGATCGCCGTCCTGGCCGACCGTGTCGCTTTACGAAGTAGACGCCTTGACCGAGCCTCGTTGCAGCTCGGACGTGAAGGATATACACCTTGGCTCCCAGAAATCTCTCTTGTCTCACCGTTCGTTTTCTTAAACTCGAGGAGGCTTCCGAGGTTACTGACGTACTCAGTAAGGACGCTGCGACCATGAGGACTCAAGGTCCCCAATACGGGGCACCCCCTGGCCCTTCGTGGAGAGCAGCCCGTGGCACGCCAGGGAGATAGCGGGTGTGCTGGTCCGCGACCGTCAGGGGTTGCAGTAGATCGCGTCGCGCCTGCGGAAGTGGCCCCTTGAAGTCGGCGGTCAGAGATCAGGGGAAGCTTACGAGGGGACGAGCCGTTCGAACGCGCACTCGGTGCACCGCAGGCGCGCGAAGCCGTGCGCCAGCACTCCACAGGTGAGGAAATCTCTGAACTCCTGCTCCACGAATGCGGGCAGCCCGGAGTTGACGGAACCGCCGTTCTCGGCCGGCCCCCGGCACAGAGCTTCGTGACGGTAAACCTCCCAGGGCCTCAGGCGGTTCGGCGGCCGGAGCCTGATTCGCTGGACGGTACCTCGCGATCTGAAACGTGCTCTATCTCCGCCTCGTCCATCATCTTTTTCGGCCTGGCATCCCGGCTCTAGACTGCGGAAAGTTTCCATCACGAACGGTGGAGGGCCCCCTACAGTGGAGTAGGCGGTCGCTGCAGCTACTCAGTCTTGGAGCGACCGAGGATCCGATGACGAGCTTCGACGTCTATCTCATTGGGTTGCTTAACCAACTCGTGGGGTCGATCTTGGACTCTTGATACCGGTCTTGCGCTTCTCCAGCAGACCAATCTCCTGACGGCCGAGTTGCTCGTATCGGCCTACTGGTGGGCGTGGTTCCGGCGCGCGGAGGCGCCGACTGGATCGCGAACTCGCGAAACGCTTGTTGCCTCGCTCGTCGGCGCCGTCCTCGCAGTCGGAATAGCACTCATCGTGGAGCAATGCCTTCCGCCGCGACCGCGTCCCATTCACGAACCTGGCGTGTTGCTTCACCTGCCGCTTGGGCTGTCGCCGTCAGATGTCCAGCGGCGATGGTCCTCCTTCCCTAGTGATCACGCCGTCATGTTCTTCGCGCTCGCCGCAGGGCTGTTCATCGTCTCTCGTCCCGTTGGCGTCTTGGCGGCGGTCTACACGTGCGTCGTGACCACGGCCTGCCCAGGATCTACTTGGGATTTCACTACCCGACCGATGTTGTCGGTGGGCCATCTTAGGGGCCACCGTGGTCGCAAGCGTCAACGTGCCGGTTGTGCGAAATGCCATCGCCGGCCCCGTCCTCGAGCTTGCCACGCGCCGCCCGGGGATCTTCTATGCGGCGTCCTTCTTGATCACGCTTCAAACCGCGACTCTGTTCATCGACATCGTCCCGATTGCTCGATGGTCCATTGCAGTGGCAAGCGCTCTGATGCGCGGATCTCCACTGGTGGCGGCAGGAGGACACTGAGTCGATCGCTCGACCGTCGTCGATATTCCTAGATCATTCGGCGTCGCTTCTCAGTGCCCATCGCACCCCGCGCCAATTGCGGCCCACGCTCCAGCATCTGCCCGGGCGTCAGGTCCGTTCGGGGTCAGCCGGCGCACGAGAAGATCGCTCACGTCCGCCACCATTTCCTCGAGTCGTGCGCGGCGTTCTCGTAGCGGGCGCTTGGTCACATCGCGGCTACCTGCCGAAGCCGGTCGATCCACGCGATCATCCCGATACCCTCAGCCGCTTGACGGGCGACAATGCGGCGACGCTGATCGTCAGGCACGTTCGCTTCGGCCATGAGCAATGGCGGCCGTCACGGTCTGAGCCAGCTTCCGCAGATCGAACGGCTTTTCGAGGACATCGAAAAACCCCTCGTGTGCAGCAATTTGATTCCCCGAGATGAGGATTATTGGCACGGTGACACCGGTCCGCCGCAGGGCATCGGCGAACCTCCGTCCCGGTGAGGCCCGGCATCATCATGTCGACCAGGATGACGTCCGGTTGAAAGGTTGGTACGGCCTCCGAGCGCCTGAGCTCCGTTGGCCGCCGTGACCACCTCGGCCCATCGTAGTGAGGCGGCGCGCAGCGTGTCACGGACGGTGAAGCTCATCGTCGACGACCAGGACGCGGCCGGGGACCAACTTGCCAGCCATTCAATTCCACCAGCCCTCCCGCGCGAGTCGGCTCCGCGTCGCGGTGCCCGCGCCAAGGCCGTCTTGGCGGTCGGCCACGTGGCCGCGTCGAAGGTCGTCGAGAGAATCGACCGGATCAGAGGCCCAGTTGACGGAACCGCCGGTCTCTTCCTTGGACACTCAGTTCAACTCGTCGTTCTTGTAATATTTCGTGCCCTTGGCCGTGAGCTCCAGCGCCAGGCCACTTTCGGTGAGCTGATAAAGCCACACGCCGGGCGAGACAGCCATGGCGCCCTGGAAGGCGCCGCCCTTGTCGCCGACCTTGGCGGCCGCACTCGTCTGGGCGCCAATCTCCCAGCCGGAACTGACAAAGGTATCGAGCTTATCCGGAGTCTCGAGACCAGACCAGATTGAACTTCTTGACTCCATGCCGAGCCCACCCTGGAGCTCGATCATCTTCATGAAGACTTCCTTCTTGGTCTTGTTGCTGACGGCGACGCCCTTTCCGGTCCCACTGCCCGCGACGAAGATCTTCATGCCGAAGTTGCTGAAGACGGCGTAGCCCGCCGCCTTGCTGATGGTAGTTTTGGCGCTCGGCTCCGCCTTGTAGAGCTGCGCGAAATTTCCTTCGACTTCTTGCGGATCTCCTCCTTCTCCTGCTTCACTTCCGCAGGGTGGGGGCGGCGGCCAAGGCGGAGAGTGGAGACCACGAGCGCGAGCGAGATGATCAAGAGACCTGTCGGTTTCAATTTCCCCATGACACCCTCCAGCCGGGCTAGTCGGATGCGCGTCGAGCGCGCGGAACTCTTGTGAGCATCAAACCCGCGGCAGGAGCGTCGGAGTGACTCCGTCAGGGTCACTTCTGAGTACCGGGTCAGCTCCAGGTGCTACGGTGTCTCAGCGCTTCGCTGTCTTCTCCACGATCATCGCCAGATGTTCGGTGTAGGTGACGTCGTACGCTTCGCCAACCTTCAGCCGGGCGAGGACCCGCGGGTCCTGGGCCACGCTGACTTCCTGTGCCCCCTTGGGCCCGCGGAAAGTCACCGACGGCTTGCCGGCATCGATCGCGGTCACCGTGGCGCCTGACGGTAGTGCGGCGCGCGGCATACACAGCCGGCATCCCGCCCCGGTCGTTGTTCTCCCCACGCTGGCGCTAGTGGCGTCTCCGGACCCGTCGAGCGCCAACGCCCAGGATTCGTAGTAGGCCACCGAGACGGTATCGCCAACAGCGACCTGCGAGAGGTTCTTCACCCGCTCGTCGACCTGCATCGTGAGCGTTCCTCCGACCGGTCCCGGGCGTGATCCACCGGTTCGAGGCGTCGATGGCCTCAACGGTCAGTACCGCAGTGCGCAACCGCGACGTGTTGAGGCTGCCCGTCCACGCTTCCCGCGTCAGCGTCGACCTTCCCCTGACAGACCGTCGGTCTTGAACGGCCCCGTCATCTTGTCGCCCTGACACCGTGAAAGTACCGTCCACGTCCTTCGCCGGGTCGTTCGTCTTCTGTGTCAAGACGGTGTCGCCCACGACACCACCCCGTCAGCGACGTTGGACACGCGGCTGAATCTCGAATTGGTCACGAGCACGGGTACCAGTCACCCGGGCGCCGTCCTGGGTGAGACCCAACACCACGACCCCGTTGCCGTCGCCGACGTAATCGCAAGTCCACGCGCCCACCCAGTCGCCCGTCACGTTGACCAAGGCGGCTTCGGCGGTGGGGAGCCGACGCGCAGCTCGCCGTCGCCAAGACCAGGACACCACATCGTCATGGCTCTTGAGCACCTTCATGGTCCTTCTCCTCTCGACGTTGCTGCCGGGGCGCCGGGGATGGTCCACGTGGCGGCGAGTAACGCGCCACGATGTCCCGAACGCCGCGATCGCGGAGTGCTGCCGCGTCGTTGGCGACCTTCTTCCCCGCCCGGCTCGACCCGCGCCCACCTCGCCGGCTTCTTCGCGGAAACCTGAGACCGCCGCGCCGCGGCTAGAGCGTGCGTGTGCGACTCCTCCTTTCCTTGCGGCGGCGACATGACCAGTTGCACGTGCGTTCTCGATGGGCAATGAGACCTTAGTCGTAAGACGATAGGCCCCATCTCACCGCGAGAAGCGGCACGCCAGCACCTCGCGCCGCGCGCCGCCAGGTGAAAGAGGCCGGCGCCGATGGCGAGGCTCCTTGCCTTCGAGGATCGGTCGTACAGGCTCCGCGCGGCGTCGCGGACGAGATCCATGCCTATCTCGCCGCCGCGGGCTTCCTCGAGGACAGCTAGGACGGACCAGGCGCCGGTCGCTCGCCGGCGGTCACGGTTTGGGCGGTGCGACCTGCTGCTTCAACGTCTCCGTCCGCTCGCCGGCGTCACGCGTGAGCTTGTAGGAGACGTAGTACTTGAAGATGTTGCGCACGTAGGTCGTGGTCTCCCGGCCGATCTTCTCCGCGGTGACCACCTCGACGTTGTTGAACCACTGGTCGGGATCGAGGCCGCGCTGCTTGGCTTCGCGTCCGCATGCTTCGAGATGTTGCCCGGCCCGGCGTTGTAGCTCGCAAACGCGAAGAGCGTCCGGTTCTGCTCGCTGAACTTCGCGTCCTGGAAGTACTGGGTCGTCAGCTGATCCATGTACTTCGCGCCGGCATGGATGTTCGGCTCAGATCACCGTGATGTCGCCGACCTTCAGCGCCTGGCCCGTGGCCGGCATGACCTGCATCACACCGATCGCGCCCATGTGACTGCTTCTTGCGCTGGTCGAGCATCGATTCCTGATAGCCCTGCGCGGCCAGCATCAGCGGATCGAAGTTGTACCGCTGCCCGTACTTCTCGAAGAGCGCGATCATCTGCTGGAACGCTTGTAGTCCCCACTGGCGGTCGGATTGTGCAACGCCTTGATGCTCTTCATGTACTGCTGCTGACGATAGGGAATCACCCCGGCCTTCTTCACCACGTCGTTGTAGATCTCGGTCAGCGCGGCCGCGAGCTTGGGGCTGTTCTTGCGGATGGCCCAGCCCCTCCGGGTGGCCGGGCGCAGCACGATTATCGTGCGTGGACCTTGAGCTTCGGTCAGCACCTGCGCCCACATCTTCGCCTTCCAGTCGTCGACGACCATCGCCTGGAGCAGACCGGCGTTCATCATCTCCAGCATGTCCTCGTCCTCGAGGGCGGCGGGGACCGAGACGAGCTTGACCGGCGCCTTGCTCTCCTTCTTGAAGCGCTCGTTCAGGGCCGCCAGGCTCGCGTAATAGCTGGAGCCTCGTCGCACGTGCACCGTCTTGCCGGAGAGCTCGTCCAGCGACGCGATCGCCGGCGACGCCGGGCCGGTGACGACGGATCTCGATGTTGACCGGCTTCTCGTCAGGCGCGCACAGAAGTCGACCAGCTTGAGGCGCTCGGCGGTGACGGTCAGGTTGCCGACCGCGACGTCGGCCAGGCCCTGCCGCGACGTCGGTGAGCAGCTTGTCGCGCGTGGCCAGCGACGATGTGACCGTCAGGGGACGCTTGCCGAGGCTCGCTTGGCGTATCGGGCGTTAGATGACGCTCGAGTCCTCGGATCACCTCGGCCGCGATCCCGCGCTGCGTCCCCGGTCGACGAAGTACAGCGATCGGCTGTAGGGCACGTGGATCGCGGATGAAGCCGGCGCTCGAGCATCTTGTCGAAATCGCCGGTCCAGGGCTCGCTCGTCAGATTGAGCTGTCGCAGCGGTTCGGCCTGGGCGGCGGGGCCGGCCCACTCGGCACTGCCGCCGTCTGTGCGCACGTATCCGTCACCGGAGACAGAGCAACGCCGCCGGGATCAGGCACACCGCCCGCGTGATCGCCACTCTACGCGACCTTCACGGGGGGCAAGGGGGGCTTCGCCCGAGCGCTGGCAGCGCGAGCAGACTCGGCGGACGATCGTCATGCTCCTTGACGCCCTGCTGGTCCGCCAAGCAGGCGAGGTGGCTTCAAGCGCCAGAACGATCTCTGCTTCAGCGGCTGATCTCCGCGGCGCCGAGCTCCAGCGCCAGTTGGGCGGCAGCTGCGGGAAGCGCTGGGCCTGCGGGCCAAACGCAGCAAGCATCGTGTTGATCAGGATGAAGGCGACGCCGATGGTGGTGATCATCGGCGCGGTGCCGAGACGTTGGGCAGCGAGCGCAAGCGAACACGCTCGATCAGCACACCCAGCATCCCGGTGATGGCCATGGTGACGAGGAAGGATCGCCAGGGTGCCCACTAGGGCGAGCCCAGGTCATGGATTTGCTGCCCGCATCACGCCGCCAGTTCCGGCACCGTTAGGAACATAGGCGGTATAAGGCCCAGTTGACGGAACCGCCGTTCTCGGCACCCCCGCCCCCGCCGCCGCTCTCCCCGGGCACAGCGCGAACAACCAGCGTGTCACGGGATTCTCTGCCGGAACAGGGCGCCTGTCCAGAGGGATGCCCCCGCCGCAAGACGCCACCGAACAAACTTCGGCGACCGGGGCGTCTGGCACGCCGGTCAGGCGCCGACGAGCACTCCAGCGAGACTGGGCGCCTCCCCGGCCGCGCCCCAGAAGTACCGCAGCCGGTACGGCAGGCTCCAGCGCCCACTGGCGCGGGCACCCGCGGCGGCACCGAATCCACCAGCCGAGCCGCGCGCTCCGGTCGTAAGCCGCCGCAGCTCGGACGAAGCCCCGCCCCTTGCACGAAAACGGCATCAGCCGCTCCAGCGTGCGCTCAGTACCGCAGGCGCGCGAAGCCGTGCGCCAGGATCCCACAGGTCAGGAGTCGTAGAACTCTTGCTCACGAGGCAGGCGGCAGCACGCCGTCCGCCTGCCGCCCGGTGTCTCGAGGAAGGCGTCGAGTCCTCGTCGATCACGCGGTACCGCACCGCGTATTCGGCGTCGCGCGACCGGTAATTCGCCGACGCTGCGGACATAACGGCGTTTATACGCGCTCCGCGAGCACCCACAATGCCCAGCGCGCGCATCCGACTTGTTCGCACCTCGCGCCCTGACGTCAGAGTCGGACGCACAACGAGATCGACGCTAGATCCGCCAGATCGAGCGATGGGCCGATCGCGATGGTCGGTGCTCCGCGGATACCGCGATAAAACCCGGTAGGCAATCGGGCCTTGCTGACGCAAGGTCCTGGGCCATGGTGAGGGCATAGCGGGCATAGGCGTCGGCTGATCCCGGCGCTGAACGGGCCGCTCCCGACGTCCCCGCCCGCGATCCCTTCTGGGCGCGTGTTGACCTGTACGGCCACTTGATGTACATCCCCTCCAAGAGGTCGCACATGCCCAAAGGGGATATCACGCCATGCCGCCAAGGGCCGCAATGAACCTGAAGGAACTCCAGAAGAACTGGAACCGGTTCGGTAAGCAGGACCCTCTATGGGCTATCGCTACCTTCCCGGACGAAGGGGAGGAAATGGGTGCCCGAGACTTCTTTCAGCTGGGGAAGGGGGACGTTGCATATGTTTTTGAGTACCTCAACAAGCTCCGGGATTGTCATCCCCAAACGCCACGCGTTAGTTTTGGCTGTGGCGTCGGACGGCTGACGCAAGCGCTGGCGCGAATTTCGACGACGTGGTTGGTGTCGACATCGCCCCATCGATGATCAAGATCGGCGCGAAAGTCAACCGGTTTGGGGATCGATGCCGTTACTACCTGAACAGGCGGGATGACCTCGCACTGTTCAGGACAACTCATTCGATTTCGTGCTCTCGCGTATTACTCTTCAACATATTCATCCACTCGGTACATACGGCGGTACTTGGCTGAATTCTTGCGCGTCCTCGCTCCGCAGGTCGCTTTAATTTCGAGCTGCCGAGTCACTACCTCGGAAGCAGCAGGGACCGGCACAGGCCAGGGCCGGCACTTGGAGTGATGGATCTCGTGAAAGATCGAACCGGGACAGAAGATGCGTACATTCGTCAAGAATGCCACACCGAGCCACTGCTCCAGAAGCTCTACCGCACGGTAAGGGACTGGAAAAACCGCACGGTAAGGGACTGGAAAAATGAGCCGATCATGGAGATGTACGGCATGAACGCTCGAGGTCGAATCACTGCTGAAACAGCACGGCGGTGTACTTCTGGATGCTGTCAAGGAACCCTTCGCCGGCCCTATGTGGGAAGGCTTCTCGTATTGCGTGACCAGACGTAGCTTTGCGGTTGCAGGGACTTCATGCGGGAGATTGTTCCTTCGAGCAGGAGGCGATGATTGCTGGCTTCCCGTTGAACTTCGTGGTCTTCAGCGAGCCGCGCGCATTCACCATCCGCCACGCCTCAAAATCTGTCGGCTAGAGGCGTGCTGCGTCGGCAACGCTGTTGAATCAGCGTGTAGAGCGGTATTCGCCGGCTCCCTGGCAGATGGACAGTGTCAGGATTCACTACCGCGATCCCAAACAAACGCCCCCAGGCCCCCGTTGCCACCAGTGCCCACCGTCGGCACCGAGTGGCCGGGAGCTACGCGGAAAGTGAATCGTGGAGGGTAAGGGATTCGAACCCTCGACCTCGGCGTTGCGAACGCCGCGCTCTCCCAACTGAGCTAACCCCCGTACGACGAAGCCTCGTATTCTACCGCAGGCGCTGCGCGAGCCAACGCTCCACGCGCGTCAACTCGCGGCGCCTCCGGGCGCTCGGGGCCTCCGCGCCGAGCCGCGTTCGAGCAGCGGGCCCGATCAGGTCCATGGGCAGCGGGAAGAACGTGGTGGTGTTCCGCTCCGAGGCGACCTCGCGCATCGTCTGCAGAAACCGCAGCTGGACGGCGATCGGGAAGCGCGTCAGCACCTCGGCGGCCTCGGACGAGCTTGTCGGCGGCCTGGAACTCGCCCTCGGCGTTGATGACCTTGGCGCGCCGCTCGCGCTCGGCCTCGGCCTGCTTGGACATCGCCCGCTGCATGTCCTGGGGCAGGTCGATCTGCTTGCACCTCGACCGTCGTCACCTTCACGCCCCAGGGCTCGGTGTGCTCGTCGATGATCCGCTGGAGCTGCTGGTTGATCTTGTCGCGCGCGGCCAGGAGGTCGTCCAGCTCGACCTGGCCGAGCACGCTGCGCAGCGTCGTCTGGGCGATCTGCGAGGTCGCGTAGAGGTAGTCCTCGACCTGCGACCACGGCGCTGCTCGGGATCGATGACCCGGAAGAAGATCACCGCGTTGACCTTGATCGAGACGTTGTCGCGCGTGATGACGTCCTGGGGCGGCCACGTCGATGGCCACCGTGCGGAGGCTCACCTTGACCATCTTGTCGACGAACGGGATCAGCAGGACGACGCCCGGGCCGCTGCCGTCGCCCGGGTTGAAGATGGCGCGGGCGCTGCGGCCGAGGCGGAAGATGACCGCCCGCTCGTACTCGCGCAGGATCCGGACGCGACGAGACAGGAAGAAGCAGCGCCGAGCGATCACGACCGGCACGACGTAGCAGGCGATTTCCATCGGCTGATCATGGCGGCGTCCGGCCGTCTGCCCGGACGCTTCGCTCCACACGTGAGCGTCGAGCCCCTCGACGCCGACGACGCGGACCCGGCGCCCGTCCGCGACGCGGGCGCGCCTCGGCCACCGCCGTCCACAGCTCGCCGTGGACGAGCACCTGGCCCTCGGGGCTCAGCGCGCCGCTGGGCCACGCCCGGTCTGCGCCGATGAGCCCCGGCGCGCCGATGCGTCGGGCTGCTGCATCTGCAGCGCCCGGCCCGCGGCCAGCGGCGAACGAAGATGCCCGCGCCAGTCGCCGCCGACCGGAAGGATGACCGCCAGGACCACGCGAGCCGGAAGCCATCTCGGGCGCGTCGAACAGCATCATCGAGCCGAGCAGGCCATGGCGATGATGCCGCCGATGGCCAGGACGCCGTGGCTCACGATCTTGATCTCGGCGATCGAGCAGCACGATGCCCGAACAGGATCAGGAGGAGCCCGGCCCAGTTGATCGGCAGGCTCTGGAAGGCGAAGAAGGCCAGGATCAGCGAGATGCCGCCGATCACGCCCGGCAGGATCACGCCCGGGTTCGACGAGCTCGAAGAAGAGCCCCAGCATGCCGAGCATCAGCAGGATGTAGGCGACGTTGGGATCGGTGATGACGTTCGAGGAAGCGGTCGCGCCAGCCGACCTCGATGGGCTGCACCGTGGCGCCGCGCGTGTGGCAGCGTCGACCGGGCCGCGGATCGTCTTCACCGTGCCGCCCGTCGACCTTCTCCAGGAGATCGGGAACGGACTCTGGGCGATCGAGGTCGATCACCTCGAGCTTGAGCGCCTCGCGCTCGGTGACCGACACCGACTGGAGCGCACGGCCTTCTCCGCCCAGTCCGCGTTCCGGCCGCGCTCGACGCGCGACCGTCCGGATGAAGGCCGCCGCGTCGTTCTCGACCTTCCGCAGACTCTCCTTGTCGATGCCCGCCGCCGGCCGGCACCGGATGGGCCGCGCCGATGTTGGTGGCCGGCGCCATGGCCGCCACGTGCGCGGCGATCGTGATGAAGACGCCGGCCGACGCCGCCGCGCGCGCCGGTGGGCGCCACGTAGACGATGACCGGCACCGTCGGCGTTCAGCATGTCCGCTGGACGATGCGCGCGCATCGACCGCTCGAGGCCGCCCGGGTGTCGAGCAGGATGACCAGGCGCCGGCGCCGTCGGCCTGCGCGCGCGCTCGATGGCGCGACTCTCGACCAGCCGCACGGTCACCGGGCTGATGACGCCATCGATGGTGATCGTACGCGACGCCGCCCCGCACTCACGGCCGACGGCCGGGCACGCGAGCAGCGACCGAGCAGCGAGGCCCCGGCACCGCCCGGGGCCGCGCGCCTGCCGGTCATCGCCCGAGCGCCATCACGACTGAGCAGCTCGAAGACCAGGTTGGCGGCGAGCAGCGGCGTGATCTGCCCGGGGCCGTCGTAGGGCGGCGACGACCTCGACGACGTCGGCGCCCACCAGCGTGCGGCCCGCCAGCGACGCGCACCAGCGCCGAGCGCCTCGCACGAGCGTGAGGCCGCCGACCTCCGGCGTGCCGGTGGCCGGCGCGTAGGCCGGGTCCACGCGCGTCGATGTCGAAGGAGCAGTAGAGCGGCACTGCCGCGCAGCCGCTCCGAGCCGGCCACGGTCGCCCACGCCAGCCCCTGCTCCTTGATCGGCTCGATGCGCAGCACCTCGATGCCCGTGCTCGTCGTGGAAGGCGAAGTCCTCGGAGCCGTAGAGCGGTCCCGCGGATGCCGACCTGGATCGATGCGCGTGGGATCGATCGACGCCCTCCTCGACCGCCCGCCGGAAGGGCGTGCCGTGGAAGAACTTGCTGCCGAAGTACTGGTCCCACGTGTCGGGGTGCGCGTCGAAGTGCACGACGCCCAGCGGCCCGTGGCGGCGGGCCAGCGACCGGATGACCGGCAGCGTCACCGAGTGATCGCCGCCCACGCACAGCGGCCGGCGCCCGGCCGCGACCGACCGTCGTCGATCTTCGCGCTCGATGGCGGCGTGCGTTCGCTCGATGGAGATCGGCACCACGTCCGACGTCGCCGCAGTCGGCCACGCGCAGGCGCTCGAACGGGATGCACCTTGAGCACGGGATTCCACGGGCGGATCAGCGAGGACTGCTCGCGCACGGCGCGCGGGCCGAAGCGCGCGCCCGGGCGATACGACACGCCCCCGTCGTACGGGAGGCCGAGCAGGCGCGACGTCGAGGCCCGGCCGGCGACGTCGGCGGCCGGCAGCAGCATGAACGTGGCGATCTGACCGAACCGCGGCGAGACGAACGGGTCGCGCGGACCGGTGCGGCATGGTCGCCGCGCGCTAGAGCCGCGGTCCGCAAGCGCCGGCCAGAGCCGCGTGCGAGCAGGAGCGCGACCTCCTCGGGCGAGTTGTAGACCGAGAAGCTGGCGCGCGCGCGTCCCGACGACGCCGCAGCAGCGCATGCAGGGGCTGCGCGCAGTGATGGCCCGGCGCGCACGGCGATGCCCTGCTGCGTCGAGCAGCGCGGCCACGTCGTGCGGGTGCAGGCCCTCCACGCTGAACGCGACCACCGCGCCGCGATCGCACCGCCGGCTCGCGGCCCGTAGACGCGTCACGCCCGGGATGGCGGCCAGCTGCTCGACGGTCGCGCGGCGCCAGCGCGCGCTCGTGCTCGGCCACCCGCTCCATGCCGAGCTTCTCGAGGTACTCGATGCGCCGCCGTGAGCCCGACGGCCTCGCGCGATCGGCGGCGTGCCCGGCTCGAAGCGCCACGGCAGATCGTTCCACCGCGCCCGGTCGATCCAGACCTCCTTGATCATCTCGCCGCCGCCCCGCGTGGGCTCCAGCGCGCTCGAGCGCCGCCCGCCGGCCCCAGAGGACGCCGATGCCCGTCGGGCCCGAGCATCTTGTGCGCTGGAGAAGACGTAGAAGTCACAGTCCAGCGCGGACATGTCGAGCGGGCAGGTGAGGAGCGGCCTGAGCGCCGTCGACGACCGTCACCGCCCCCGCCGCGCGCGCGCGCGCGCACAGCCGGGCGACCGGGTTGATCGGTGCCCAGCACGTTGGAGACGTGGGCGAAGGCGACCACACGCGTGCGCGGGCCGAGCAGCTCGTCGAAGCGCGTCGAGGTCGAGGGAGGCCATCGCGCGCGTGAGCGGGATGGACCGCACTGGTCACGCCGCGGATCGCGGGCGGCCATCTGCCACGGGATGATGTTGGAGTGGTGCTCCATGTCGGTGACGAGGATCTCGTCGCCCGGCCGCAGCGTGTGGCCCGAGCGGCGTCGGCCGACCAGGCTGATGCCGTCCGTGGTCCCGCGCGTGAGGACGACCTCCTCGCGGCTGCGCGCGCCGATGAAGCGCTGCACCCGGTCGCGCGCCGCCTCGTACAGCTCGGTCGCCTCCTCGCCGAGCGTGTGGATCGACCGGTGCGACGTTGGCGTGGCTCGTCGTCGTAGTACTGCGCCATCGCCTCGATGCACCGCGCGCGGCTTCTGGCTGGAGGCCGCCGAGTCGAGGTAGACGAGCGGGTGGCCGTTGACCATCCGGGCCAGGATCGGGAAGTCGCCGCGCGTCAGCTCGTCGAGTCTCATCGACTGCACAGCGCCTGCTGGAGCACGGTCGATGGGCAGCGCCACGCAGCGCATGCCGCGTCGGGCCGAACGTCGGCCTGCAGAACCGTCCAGCACGTCCTCGGTCGTCAAGGCTGCGCCGCCTCGGCGCGCCGTCCTGTCGACCAGCTCGGCGAGCCACGTCGGCCGACGCCGTGCAGATCGCGCAGGAGTCGCCGGCGAAGCGCGCCGCCGCGACCGACCGCCATCCAGCGCGCAGCATCACGCGCACCCGGTCGCCGCAGAGCGGGTTGACGTCCTCGGCCACGCGCGGTGGCGTCCCGGCAGATCGCCGCGGAAGCGCGGCGGCCGCCAGCGCTCGCGGATGACGTCGCTGTAGAGCGCGCCCGGCGTCGCCGGCGTCACTCGAGCTCCCCCGCGCGGCGTTGGCGCGGTACGGCGGGAAGCGGTAGGCCATCGTCGCGCAGAGAGCAGGCCCGCCGTGCCCGAGCCCGGCCAGCTCGCGGTTGCCGACGGCCTCGCCGGCGCAGGAGGCGTGGCAGGCACGAGATCGAACGTCGTCGCCTGCGAGAACATCCCGCACGTCGGCATCCCGAGCGACGGGCAGTCCGTTCCCAGTCGCGCGAGCCACGAGCAGGCTGCCGGATGCGCGGGCGCGCCGTGACGCTCCATGCGGCGCCGAGCAGCGCGAGCCCACCTGAAGACGGGATCGAGCGGATCGAGGGCCGGGCGCCGCGGCGACCAGGACCAGCCCCGCGCCGCCGAGCGCACGCCTGCAGCTCATCGGCCACAGCACGCGCCGACACGCGGCGTACCGTAACGGGAGCAGGAGCGGCTGCCGAACCAGTTGATCCTGCGGCCAGAAGCGCACTTTCGAAGCGCGCTGCGCTGCTTGGCGTCGAGAGCTCTCGCGAGCGACGACGCCCACCGCTGAGCGCTCCAGAACGTCGGCCACGGTCACCAGGCCTGCGCGAGCGCGGGCCTGGGCTCGATCGCGACGATCGTCGGCTCGGGGATCGACCAGCGGCGTCACCGTGGCCTTGGCGACGCGTCGCCTCGCCCAGGCCCGACCGGCTGGCCACGAAGAGCGTGAACACCGAGATGCCCTCGTGGGCGTTGACGTCAGTCAGCGGGCCGCGGCGATACGCAGCGGACCGCGGCGGAGTCGCCGTCAGCGTCCACTGCCCGCCGTGTGCTCTTGACCACTCGCGCCGTCGCCCACGACTGCGCTCGCCAGCCGCTCGCCTGCCTCCTCCTCGTGCCGTCGCCGGGGTCGAGCGCCAGCAGGTGAATCTCGTCCCACGGAACCGACATGCAGCGTGGCCGCGCGCGGCGGCGTCGATCCGGGCGCCCCTTGGGGACGACTTATACCCGGCGGCGGGATCGCGTACGTCGTGGCAGCCTGGGACGCGCGTCGACGAGGACGTCGGCGGTGGCCGTCTCGCGCCGCAGGGCGATCGCCTTCATCCGCGCCGGCTTCTTCGACGGCTCCATCGGCTCGCCGGTGCCGCCGCCGCACACCGCCTGGATCTCGGCGAGAACGGCCAGCGCGATCTCCGGTGCGCTCTGGCGCCGAGGTCCAGAACCGATCGCACGCGTACGCGCCCCAGGCTCGCCTCGTCGACGCCCTCTTCGCGCAGCAGCTTCAGGATGGCGGCGCCCCGCCTGCGAGAGCCCAGCAGCTAATGCCGATGTAGAGCAATACGTA